>Ga0209573_1001541_pt1 | contig 34810 bp, 28 predicted proteins | sample TNRBio252014_DNA_FD_185870 | JGI IMG/M metagenome (GOLD analysis project Ga0209573, IMG submission 185870) | Wastewater treatment Type I Accumulibacter community from EBPR Bioreactor in Madison, WI, USA - TNR Reactor_6/25/2014_ DNA (SPAdes)... | ecosystem: Engineered > Bioreactor > EBPR >...
CATTCCGAACAGAGAAGTTAAGCCCTTCAGCGCCGATGGTACTGTCCTGCGGGATGGGAGAGTAGGTCGCCGCCTCTTTTTTTTAAAGAGCCTGATCAATTTATTTTGGTCAGGCTCTTTGTATTTTGAATTGTTGCAATTTAATCCTAACTATGAGTGCACAAATTTTTAAATTTAAACTGCTCATCGAATTCTTATGGTGGCTGATAAGCTTCCTGGTTTTAGCTGTAATAATGGTAACATTGTATCGGTATAAGATCTCGTTCCCTTACCTTTATTTCAATATTTTTTACATTTTTGCTTCAGTTCATATTACCCGATGGATATTCTCCCTCAAATATTCATTTTTTGCACATTTAACTTTATTGAAAATACTTACCATATTTTTATCTATTGCCGCTTTCCTGTTGGCTTATCGTGGAATTAATATTTATCAGCTATACATTGATGAAAATGGTTATTATTATCTGTTTGATCACCTTCAACTGGATTTACGCTATAAACTGGCTTATTTTGTGAACGCACAATACTTTTTCTTTGGGATTTGGACCATGCTTAGCAGCCTTGTTTTTCCTTTTGTACTCATAAGATCAATTTCTAAAGTGAAAAACACTGGAGAAGAATAAATGATCCTACTGTTTAAGAGAAATGTAGGCACTTAACTTAATGTTAAAAAAGCGTTATTAAAGTAATTTAGCACAATATTTGATAGTTAATGTTTGTATTAATTCAACTTGTTTTAATATGATGATCGCTTAAATGGTCTATTTTTACATTTAAAACTTTTTTAGCCAGACTTGTTCATTTATTTTAACTTCTGGCTGTATTACGTTCTTTTGCTTTTAGTTTTATTTATAATGTGAAACATTTCACTAAGCAAACGTGTAAATTTTTAATTTTATCGCATGTTTGATTTGAATTAGAATTTTGATAGTCATCGCTTTTAATTTGGATTGTGTATCAGTTTTGAACTGTTTTTTATCAGATTAATAATCATAATTTGCTCGAAAAAATAAAAATATCAATTTTGAACCATTGGTTCATTTTTATTTTGCTTAGCCTGACATGGGGTAGTTCATTTATACTGATCAAAAAAGCGCTCCTGGCATTCGACGACTTACAGGTTGCATCACTCCGAATTGCCATTGCAACGCTTGTATCAATACCAATTGTTGTCTATTACCGGAAAAAGATCCGATGGGAAAAATGGTATTTGTTTCTGTTAGTCGGGCTTGCCGGCAACGGAATACCTCCTTTTCTTTTCGCTTCGGCCCAAACTCAGGTGAGCAGTTCCCTGGCTGGGGTCCTGAATACGCTGACACCTATTTTTACGCTCGTACTGGCATTCATTTTTTTCAGACATCACCTAAGTTTGAGAAATATAACCGGGGTGCTGATGGGTTTGACGGGTGTACTGTTGATTTCTTTTTCCAATGGCATTGATTTTGGTGGTGACCTCCGGTATATTTTAATGATCGTGTTGGCCACTGTACTCTATGCCGTAAATATTAACGCTGTCAGACTGTTTTTTCATGAAACCAATCCATTGATCATTCTGAGCACTTCTTTCGTATTATTCGGCCCATTTTCATTTATTTACCTATGGCATTCTGACATACACCAGGTTATTTTGGAACATCCGGACGGACTGACGTCGCTCCTGGATGTGATTATTTTAGCTTTGGTGGGCACGATGATGGCAACGGTTTATTTTTTCAGATTGCTTCAAAAAACCAATACTGTATTCGCTTCTTCTGTGAGTTACGTGATCCCGTTGGTAGCTGTCGGATGGGGATTGCTGGACGGCGAGCCATTTAATGCACTTTATATCATCAGTCTTTTGCTGATACTAACAGGTGTATTTTTTACCAGAAAATAACCTGCCTTACACATTTACACATTCAAGAAAGCTTTCCAGCTCCTATTACATTCTCAGGGTCAATGTTAAAGTTCGGAAATTCACTCTATTTTTGAAGATAAATAAAGTTCACTTTTGACTATTTTTAAATGAATATTTTGTTGCTTTTCAGTTGTTTGAAGGGCAAATGATCAATAGTTTTCAATTATTACCTTAAATAATATTGGATTTCTCAAGCCGAAACCTGAATTTTTGTTAATTTCGCCGCAAATTATTTCAGGGTTCATCCTGATGAGCCTTGCAAGCAAAAGTGTCAGACTTTGCAGGCGTTTCAGGAGTGTATTGAGTAAGCCTTTTGGCAACGAATAGGAAATCATATCCTGCATCGAACTTTAATTTCAGGATCAGATAAACAATTTTACCTGGGTCAAAATACTTAAATTAAACAGATGAAAGAAATAAAATTGTTTTCAGGAAGCTCAACCCGCCAATTGTCAGAGGAGATTTCCCGGTATTTTGGTGAGCCATTGGGTGATATGCAAACTTCCCGGTTTTCTGACGGAGAAATGCAGGTGATCTATAATTCATCCATCAGAGGTGCATCTGTCAATCTCATTCAATCTACCATTGCACCCGCTGATAATTTACTCGAATTGCTTTTGATGATCGATAGCGCCAGGAGAGCTTCTGCTGGTTATATCACAGCTGTAATTCCATATTTTGGATATGCCAGACAAGATCGGAAAGACAAACCAAGAGTGCCGATTTCTTCAAAACTGGTAGCCAATCTGGTCACCGCGGCAGGCGCAGACAGGGTGATGACGATGGATCTTCATGCCCAGCAAATTCAAGGCTTTTTTGATATTCCGGTGGATCACCTCAAAGCAGAAGCAATTTTTATGCCTTATTTGCGACATGAACATAAACTTGAGAATACGATTTTTGCAAGCCCTGATGTTGGAGGCGTTAAGAGAGCCAGAACCTATGCAAAGTATTTTGAAAAAGAGTTTGTGATCTGCGATAAAGAAAGAGAAAAAGCGAATGAAATTTCCAAAATGATCGTGATAGGAAACGTTGAAGGTAAAGATGTGATCCTGGTGGATGACCTGATAGATACTGCCGGTACCATGACCATGGCCGCAGATCAGATCATCAAAAACGGGGCAAGATCTGTGAGTGCCATTTGTACCCATGCCGTACTTTCAGGACCTGCGTATGAAAGGATTGAACAGTCGCAATTGAAGGAACTTCTCGTAACCGATACCATTCCGCTCAGCAAAGAATCACCAAAAATTAAAGTGATTTCCTGTGCAAAATTATTCGCCAATGCCATCAAATATGTCTACGACCATAAATCTATCCAATCTTTGTTCATCGAATAAGAAAGATAAAGCTTCATTTGGATTGATTTTTGACCAGACGCGAATTTAATACCTGTTTTTTGTAGGTAGGATGACACAGACCAGAAGGAAAAGTTAAGATTTTTCTGCTAAGGATAATATAAATTCCTTGTTTTTTATGCAATTGAATAAAAAAGTATACCTTTGCAGTCCATTTTTTAAATTATAATACATACTCAGCATCAGTTGTCTGTAAACAAGCTTGGTATTAGCTTGCAGGTTTAAATGGCTTGGTGTTTAGTTTTACAAAAAATAGAAAATATTTGACAGATGAATGTGATTAGTTTAACTTGTGAATCAAGGCAATCATTTGGAAAACAGCCTTCCAAAGAATTGAGAAGGAAAGAATTGGTTCCGGGTGTCATTTATGGTGGTTCTGAAGTGATTCATTTTTATGTGGATGAAACAACCTTGAAGCCGATTATTTATACGCCTGACTTCAATTTGATCGAAATAGAAGTGGAAGGAAAAAAATACAAAACTGTATTGAAAGACGTACAGTTTCATCCGGTAAATGAAAATGTAGTGCATATAGATTTTCAGGAACTGGTATCCGACAGAAAAGTAAAAGTTTCTGTTCCGTTGCAGTTTTATGGTGAATCAAAAGGGGTTAAACAAGGTGGTACACTGGTTCCTGTAATGAGGAAATTGTTGATCAAATCCACTCCTGAAAATTTGGTGAGTGATATTAAAGGAAATATTTCTGCACTCAGACTGGACCAGTCTTTGTACGTGAAAGAATTGGAAATTCCTGAAGGAATCGAAGTTTTGACCGTAAGATCTACACCTGTAGCTTACATTGAAGTTCCAAGATCATTGAAGAGCACCGAAAATGCTGCTTTATTAGCAGCAGCCAAAAAAGGTATAGACCTTGACGAAGAAGGCGATGCAGAAAATGCAGAATAATTTGTAGAAAACTAAAGTGTTATCGGGAACTTAGCTTCATCTGCTGGTTTCAATACTTGAATGAATTCATAATAAAAGATATCCCGGTGGTAGTTTTATCACCGGGTTTTTTCATTTAATGGAATGCTTTAACCTGAGGAAAAGCCAGGTCTGAACCAATCCCCTCATCATCAAAAATACCATCAATGAAAGCCATAAACCATGAATGCCCGGGAGTGATCTGCTCAGCAGAAAAGCTGAAATAAAAGCGATAAAAGATAAAATCATACTGTTTCGCATACTTTTGGAAGCTGTTAGCCCAACAAAAATTCCGTCCCAGATATAACTTCCAAATCCGGCAATCGGCAAAATGACCACCCAGAAAAAATATTTCATGGATTCGTCCACAGCTGCATTGTCTGAGGTGAAAAGTTGCACCAGATCTCTTCCTCCCAAAATATATATCAACGAGTAGCCTGCTGCCAACATGCCACCCCAAAAAAATGAATAACGGATGGATTTATTCAGATTTCGGATATCTGCCCGGCCATAATATTTCCCCGTCAGACTTTCAGCTGCATGAGCAAAACCGTCGACTCCGTAAGACATCCAATTGAGAAATTGGAGTAAGATCACACTGGTGGCAAGTACAAATTCGCCGGCTCCGGACGATTGCCGATAGAAAAATGCAAAAACACTCGTCAGACACAAAGTACGGATGAAAATGTCTTTGTTGAGATGAAGAAAGCGTTTCATTTCCAGCTTATTAAAAATTTCCTTTAAATTCAGATGCCTTTTCAGAAAAGGATATTTGAAGTACAAAATGATTCCACCAGCCAATAAACCAACATATTGTGCGATCGTAGTTCCAAGTGCAACTCCGGTTTCTTCCATTTTTAGCCAAACCACCAAAACAATGCTGAGCACAATGTTGATGACATTGATCGCGATCGTTACCATCAATGGAATGAACGCGTTTTGCATTCCAAAATAAAAACCAAGCATTACCATTAAGCCCAAAGTGGCCGGGCCGGACAACATCCGTATGATGAAATAATTTTTTGAGATGTCATAATGCTGATCGGATATATCCAGTAGCTGAGCGCTGAATGTCCAGACAGGTTGCCATAACACCAGCAAAAGTATTCCTATGATCAAAGATGTTAAAATCGCCCTGTAAAACGCATTCGACATGCTTTTTTCTTCTTCCTTTCCAAAAGCCTGTGCCGTAAGTCCGGTTGTGCTCATGCGAAGAAAACCAAAATTCCAGAACAAAAAATTGAAGATCATGGCCGCAATGCCCACTGCACCTAAATGCAAACCGGAAAGATGTCCCATCAGTACAGTATCTGTAGTGGACATCAATGGAATGGAAATATTGCTTAAAATATTTGGAATGGCAAGCCTAAGAATTTCTTTATTCATACGGGTGCTAAAATTAGATAATTTAGCTCGATTTATGCATTATTATCCCAATCTTGATGATAACAAATGGCATGAAGAGTCAAATTTTGAACCATCTGCACTTCAGATTCCTGATGAATTGTAGTATTTCAGGAAGAGGTTTTGCGATAATTCAACACGGCAAAAAAATTGACAACCAGTCCGATCAGCCCTACTTTTATGAAATGACCTCTGATATCTGCAAACTCGCTTCCTTTGAGCAATACCTTTCGGTTTACATCGATAAAATAGGCTACAGGATTGAACCAGGTCGTTTTCTGGGCCCAGGCTGGCATGCTGTCAATAGAGGTAAACAGACCGCTCATGAGGACAAAAATCATCAGAAAAAACCAGGAAATGAACATCGCCTGTTGCTGTGTATTGGAAAAAGTTGATACCAGCAAACCTAACCCAAGAATGGTGAACAAATAGATGACAGAAAACCCGAAGATCAGCCAAAGACTTCCTTCCATAGGAATATCAAACATTAGTTTACCCAGTGTCAGGCCGATCGCAAGTTCCATCAGAGCGAGCAACATAAAGGGTGCAAGCTTGCCGATCAGAAATTGATATTTCCTGATCGGGGTCACATTGATCTGTTCGATCGTGCCCATTTCCTTTTCTTTGACTATGTTGATCCCGGTAAAAAACATTCCTATGGCTGTTACGAGAATAACCAGAATACCGGGAACCATAAAATGTGCATACTCCATCTCAGGGTTGTACCAAAAAACAGTTTTGGTTTGTATACCTGTTGTCGAACGGTTGTTCGCTATTTTCATTTGTTCGAGAACAATGTTTTTATTGAATGATCTCAGGATGGAATTGGTGTAAAACGTGGTCAATCCGGCTTTCATGCCGTCTATGGCATTTGCGCCAATAAAAACGGAGGCTTTATTGGTTTTGAGCAGGTTTTTTTCAAAATCTTTTGGAATTTCGAGGATGAGATCAACTTCTCTTTTTTCCAATTGCTGGTAAGCTAATGTATATGAATTACTCACTTGATTGACAACAAAATGCTCTGAAGCCATAAATTGACTGATCAAACGGACATTCCAGTTCTGGTTTTCGTGATTGATGATGTGAATTTTGATATTTTTAATTTCAAAATCTGCAGCATGTACCAGAATGATCAATTGAACAAATGGCATTACGAATAATGCAGGCAACATGATCTTGTGTCTGAAGATCTGCAAAAATTCTTTCCTTATAAGATATAATATTGTTCGCATAGCTGATTATTCTAATCTGATCTTAAATTTTTTGATGCTCGCCATAATAAAAATTACGGTCATGCCACCCATAATCAGGGTTTCTTTCCATAAAATATCAATGGAACTTCCCTGTAGCATAACGCTTTTTATGATGATGATGAACCATTTGGCCGGAATGATATGACTTACCCATTGCAGGATCACCGGCATACTTTCGATCGGGAAAATGAAACCCGACAGCAAAACCGTAGGCAAAAACAATGCGATCATAGAAAAGATCATCGCAGCCTGCTGTGTGGAAGTAACCGTGGAAATAAATATCCCAAGAGATAAAGAAGTCGAAATATAAAGCAAACTTTCACCTAACAATAAAGCCAGACTGCCTCTGACTGGTACATCAAAAACAAGATCGCCAAGCACCAGAATGATCAAAAGGTCTATGAACGACAAGGCTACATAAGGTATCACCTTTCCTAAAATCACAAATGCCGGATTCAAAGGAGAAGCCAGCAGCAATTCCATATTGCCAAATTCTTTTTCCCGGGTCAATGCCAAAGATGTCATGAGCGCACAAATCAACATCAGGATGATCGTGATGATACCCGGTACAAACAGATAAACGCTTTTCAATCCGGGGTTGTACAGCATGCGCATTTCAGGAATGATGCTCATCATGGAAGGATTTTTGCCCAGGATATCCGCTTGATAAGTTTGAACAATGCCTTCTATATAACTTGAAATGATGGATGCATTGTTGGGTTCACTGGCATCCGCGATCACCTGAATTGATTGGCCATTGTTTTTTGTCAGATCATGACCAAAATTTACCGGGAAAACAATGGCAACGTGTGCTTTTCCCCTTCTGAACATGCCCTCAACAGCTTCAATATGATCCTCATACGCCACGATCTTAAAATAATTGCTCGCTTCCATTCTCCTGATCAGCTCTTGTGAATGAACGTCTCTGGATGGGTCAATGACAATGGTTTTTATGTTTCTTATCTCGTTTGATATGGCAAATCCGAAAATTACCACCAGAGCGATCGGCATCATGACCAGGATCATTAAAGTACGCCAGTCTCTGATGATATGGAGACTTTCTTTTTGTATTATACTTATCAGTTTTTTCACTTCAAATAATTATTAATCAAAACGTATGTTTCTTTTTAATCCTGAAAACTGTTGCCTTTCATTTTTCAATTATCTGACAATTTTTATAAAAACATCTTCAATATTATCCACCTGATAAGCTGCTTTCAATTCACCGGGTGAACCAAGTGCCTCGACTTTCCCTGCATTCATGATGGCTATCCTGTCACAATACGAAGCTTCATCCATGTAATGTGTTGTCACCAAAACAGTGATGCCTTGAGAAGCTGCAGCATAAATCATTTCCCAGAACTGTCTTCTGGTGATCGGATCTACACCACTGGTCGGTTCATCCAGAAAAACAATTTTTGGTTCATGAAAAATAGCTACCGAAAAAGCCAGTTTTTGCCTCCATCCCAATGGCAGCGATTTTACCAGCTTTTTTGCCGAATCCTGCAAGCCTAGCTGATCCAGAACCTGAGTTGTTTTTGTTTTGATAAAACCCGAGCTCACACCGTATATGCCTCCAAACAGCTGAATATTCTCCCTGACAGTCAGATCTTCATAAAGGCTGAATTTCTGACTCATGTACCCGATATTCATTTTTACTTTTTCGACCTGACGATGAATGTCAAAACCTGCAACTGTTGCTTTTCCTGAACTTGCACCGGACAAACCGGTCAATATTTTGATCAGCGTCGTTTTGCCGGCGCCATTGGCCCCAAGCAAACCAAAGATCTCTCCTTTTTGAATGCGTAATGACACTTTGTCGACCGCAGTGAAACTTCCGAATTTTTTAGTTAACTGATCAATGATTATGCTGTCCATCCGTTGTTTACTTTTATGCCATTAATTCAATGAAACGGTCCTCAATTCCAGGCACCGCCGCTTCAAATGCGATCTCCTCCATACCCAAATGCCTTAATTTTTCGCTGATCACGCCGGAATCCAAGGCCTGATCTGAAGTGCAATGAATGTATTCACCAAAAGGATATACTTTGGTAAACAACGATAGCGACCTGAGGGCATTGATCAGCCCCAATCGCTCTTTCCCTTTGATCCGGTACAAATGGCTGCTGAAGTGATCTACAATGTTTTTTGGACTGGCTACTTCGAGTATTTCCCCGTTTTGGATCAAAGCAACCCGGTCACAAAGATCCGCTTCCTCCATATAAGGCGTGGAAACCAATACGGTGATCCCATGATCTTTCATTGTCTTAAGCATTTGCCAGAATTCCTGCCTTGAAACAGCATCCACACCGGTAGTTGGCTCGTCAAGAAGCAGCAACTCGGGTCTGTGGATCAGGGAACAGGATAATGCCAGTTTTTGCTTCATGCCGCCGGATAATTTTTCCGCCCTTCGGTTTTTGAAAGGTTCTATTTGCTCGTAAATCGGTTTGATCAAATGGTAATGCGTTTTGATGTTGGTACCAAAAACAGAAGCAAAAAACCGCAGATTTTCCTCCACCGTCAAATCTCTGTACAGCGAGAAATTTCCGGGCATATAACCTACATGTTGCCTGATCTTTCTGTAGTCTTTGACCACATCCCATTGGCCGATTTGAGCCTTACCGCTGTCAGGCAATAGCAAAGTCATCAGTATTCTGATCAGCGTGGTTTTGCCAGCACCGTCCGGGCCGATCAAGCCGAACAGTTCGCCCCGGTCAACCTTAAAGCTGGCATGCTTTAACGCCGCGTGACCATTGTATGATTTCGATATTTGTTCTATTTGGATCATCTGTTTCTACTACATCAAAAATTCCTTGTTCAATTATTTCAGATATACCTCACCGGGCATTCCTATCTTTATCTTCCCTTCGGGATTGGCAACCTGAACCTTGAATGCATACACCTGATTGACGCGTTCTTCTTTGGTTTGAATGGTCCGTGGTGTAAACTCTGCCTGTGAAGAGATCCAGCTGATCCTGCCTTTTAAACTCGTATTGCTGTCTTTGGATTTGTCTATTTGCACTTCTATTTCCTGTCCCAAACTGATTTGAGGCAATTGATCACCACTGATATAAGCCCTCAACACCATCGTATCCAAATTGGCTATGGAATAGACAGGTCTGGCTGGCGATACCAATTCTCCCATTTCTGCCAGTTTCAGCAAAACGGTGCCATTGACCGGATTAATTATGGTGCAACGTTTGATTTGATCTACCAGTTGCGTAATCTGACTTTCCAAAGGTAGGATCTGACTAAGGATCGCCTGATTGGCAATGGATGATTGTTTTTTCAAAGTAGAGATTTGTTGTTCCATAATATCCATTTGACCTGTTATATCGTCCAGTTGCTTGGGTGTTGCTGCCTGATCTTCCAGAAGTGATTTCACCCGTTTTCTTTCCTTTTCAAGCACTGAAAGTTGCTTTTGGATCAACTCAATCTGTGGTTGAGGATCCTGCAATTGCTTCCTCAATGCCTTCATAGAAGCATAAGCCTGTTGCTTTTTCAAAAACAAGGGAAAGGTGTCAACCAAACCACTCAATGCGCCTATCTCAACCAAACTTCCTTCAGAAATACGGAAATCCAGTAACTTTCCGGATGCTTCGGGCGCAACCGAAACAGTTATGGCCTCAAAATTGCCATAGGCATCTGCCTGTTCTGTCTTTTCAGTACAGGAAAAGTAAATAATACTCAACAATAGGACGAAATAAATACTGCGATTCATAATCATTTTAATGTTTTATGATGGATAAAAAATGTTGTTTTTTTGATATTCAATTATTTGGATTCGATACAGGAATCCTTGATTTATTATACTGAAAATTATAATTTGCCTTTAATTATCAGGAACTCCGTTTTGACACGTACCAACTCCAATTGATATTGACTTAATTTGAGCTGTCCTTCCAAAAAATCATTCATGGATCGTAGATATTCAACCGGCAACTGCGTTCCATTTTCCATTTTGGACTTCTGTGTCAAGGCAATTTCTTCCATTTTGGCGTTTATGGCCGTTTGCTGTGTGATCATATCTTCAAATTTTTGCACCAGAATATGATGTTTTTCATCCTGCTGTGAAAATATATCATTCAACAAATGTTGCTGATTATCAATCATATTTTGCTGAAGTTTGATCACTTGTTGCTCTTTCTTTCGCTTATTCCAGTCGTAGAATTTCCAGTTGACTCCCACACCTCCGATCGCATACAAAGCGAATTGATCGTCGAAGAAATTCAGTGGATTCGGGTAACCAACACCGGTCGTTCCAAACACAAAAACTTTTGGCTTTGAACCTGTTTCAAGCAATTTGGAATGTGTTTCCATCTGTGCTTTCTGCATATCCAAAAGCGTCAGTTCCTTGCGTACAGCGCTGCCGTTAAAAAGAGATTCTGCAAAGTCAGGAGTCCTGAATGTAACGTCGGCCGGTATTGATATTCGGGCAACGGACTCCAGATGTTTTATCTGTGCCAAACGATCTTTTTGGTTGCTTTCAATCTGGTTTTTGAGTTCCATCTCCTTCACTTCCCATTGAAGTACCATGCTTTTATCGGCAACTCCATGCTTTACCAGACTTTCGACCAGTTTGCGGTTGTCTAGTATTTTCTCGAGGTTCAACCGCAGAATTTTATCTTTTTCGTCCAGAAATAAAACACTTAAATATAATTGGACTATCTGTGATTTAATTTGGTCAATCTCAACAGCCAATTGCTGTTTTTGGGTTTTGTTGGCAGCCGTTTGGGTATCTTTGAGTTGCTGTTTATAACCGCCGTCATAAACAACATAATTCAACTCCAGGGCAGAATTAAAACTGTAAAACGGTACCTCAAACGAAGGTAGCATCGGATTGTCAAATTCAAGCGAAATACTCTCAGATTGGGCTTTGGCAGTGGTGTTCCAACTCATCCCGGGATATGCCGCTGCATCAGCGATTTTGTGCTGTGTTTCCAGGCTCTGATCCAAAACACCCAAATTATGCTGTAAGGGATGATTTCGGGTGCCGGATTCGATACAGCTGAATAAGTCTATAACATTAACCGTTTGGCTAAAAACAGGTATATTCAGAGTAATAAATATTAAAATTGCTGAAATAATTTGCTTATGATTCATAATATTTAGCTATTTGGATAATCTTTTTGTTTGATTGCATCGATGATAAATCTGGTAACTTCTTCTTTTCTGTAGTCCATCAGTCGCATAAAATCCTCCTGGCTCATTCCGATGGCTTGCTGTATCATTGGTTTGGCTACAAACGGGAATATACACATCGACAAAATATTCAGGAGCATTTGGATCGGATTGACAGGCCGGATGTAACCTTCCCTTGTTTCCAGTTCAATCTGCCAGATGAGTTTGATCGGGTTGATCTTGTATCTGCCAATGATCTCTTTTGCAAATTCATCTCCCCTGAAATTGATTTCATGAAGAATAAATGAAGGTAAAAAGGGGTTTTGGATCAGTGTGTCGATATAGAAGTAAACAAATTGCCTGATTTTGTCAAGCAGCCTGTCTTCACTGGTAACCAGATTCTGAAGTTGTGGCGCCAGCGTCTCAACCGTCATGCTCACCACTTCATTAAATAATATGTCTTTTGTTTTGAAATAGTAATGTAGCAAACCTTTGTTGATACCGGCAAAATCTGCGATTTCCTGCATTCTTGCGCCGGCAAAACCCTTCTGTATAAACACCTCACGGGCTGATTCAAATATTTTATCCCTCGTTTCACTCATAATTAGCCAAATGGGTAAATGCAATATTACGATTATCTGTTTATTTTATCCAAACTTTTTGGTAAAAACTTTTAATAATTTTGCAATTTTGTCATTGTTTATATGCTGACAGGCATGTTTTGGACATGAATGAGTGTTTTTTTTATTACTTGCCTGTATAGTCTGATTGGTGGCGAACCAGGAATCAGTTAGTTATGTTGCCGGAAATTAAATGATTGGAATGACAGAACATAAGAAATTCATGAAGATGGCTATTGACCTGGCGAAAGAAAACATTCTTGGACCCTTGGGCGGACCTTTTGGCGCAGTAATAGTCAGAGATGGTGTTGTAATAGGAAAGGGCGTAAACAAAGTCACTGCCAATCATGATCCGACTGCTCATGCAGAAGTGGAAGCCATTCGTGATGCATGCAAAAACCTTGGAACATTTCAGTTGGATGGCTGTGTGATCTATTCCAGTTGTGAGCCTTGCCCCATGTGTCTGGGAGCGATTTACTGGGCCAGACCGGATGCGATTTTTTATGCATCTGACAGGGAAGATGCTGCCAGTGCCGAATTCGATGATTCTTTTATTTATCTGGAAATAGGCAAGGATCCTGCATCGAGGAGAATCCCGACCAGACAAATCATGCGAAAAGAATCTTTGGAGATTTTCGACGAATGGATGAAGAAAACCAATAAGAAAAAATATTGATCATGGTCTTTTTTTTTTGTGATTTGTCTTTGATAAGGCGTCTAATGGATATTTACAAATTAAAAATTATTTTTATGCAACGTAGTTTTATACTTTCAACTTTGTTCGTTTTTTTTCTGGGTTTAAACGGTATCGCTCAGGATACGATTCCGATGCCAAAAAAAGCCTGGGAAACCGGTGGAAATATTGGGCTGGATTTTTCTCAGTTATTGATGTTCAATCCACCGATAGGAGGCGGAGAAAATAAAATGGGCATTGGCGGTCTGACCAGTTTGTTTGCCAAATATGCCAAAAACAAAACGGTTTGGACAAGTGACGGAAATCTGCATGTAGCTGTTCAAAGAATTGGTTCAAAGGAAAAACCTTTTACCAAAAACCTTGATTTACTCCGGTTGAATACCAAATATGGCAGATTATTAAGTCCCAAACTGAATGCCAGTTTTGTGGGTACTTTTGAAAGTTTACTCCTGAATACCTATAGTGACCTCACATTGTCATCTTCACAAACCAACACATTGAAAGCAAAATTTCTTTCCCCTGCTACTTTATTGCTCGCACCAGGTTTTGATTATAAACACAGCGATCAACTGTCTGTTTTCCTTACACCGGCTGCTTATAAAACCATCATTGTTTTGGATGATGAAATTGCCAAACTGGGCGTTCATGGTAATCCTTTTGTGAGCTCTACTGATTATAAAAATTTCAAGCACGAATTTGGAGGGCATTTAAAAGCCATGTATAAGAATACATTTGTTAAAAAGCTTGCTTACGCAGGAGAACTCAATTTATTTTATGATTACCTGGCCAAAAATCACGGTGTGGAATACATCGATGTGGTTTGGTTGAACAATTTCGGTCTGGAAATCGTCAAAGGTCTCACGCTCAATCTGATCGTCGACGCAAGATGGGACAGAGACATAGCTTCAGTTTTGAGCGAAGGCACTCCGGATGGCCTGACTGAATTCAGGAAATGGATGATCACGCAGGCCTTTACCATTAAATACAATTATGTATTTAAATAATTCCTGTAAAAGAATTAAAAAAAAAGGCCATCGGAGATCCAATGGCCTTTTTATATTTTGATTTAAATCTAAATTAGTGATTCACACAGATTTTGATCAATGCGCCCGGAGACGGTTGATTTTTTGACGAAAAATTATTGAGTTTGATGATCGATTCCAGACTGGTATTCGGATACCTTCTGGCAACATCTCTCAGCGTTTCTCCAGCTTTTAAACGATAATAGACAAAATTTTCCCTTCTGGCATATTGTTTCGGCTTGATAGAATTCCCGGCATGCTCGCTGAGGGAAGCAAAGTCAACTTTATTGCCGCGATCTGTCGGAATATCAAATTGCTTGGTCGGAACGGAGGTAAACTCCTTGGTCTCCTGAAAATCATGCATCAGCAAAGCCACTACTGCCGGATGAAAATTCATCCTGATATAATAATTATAGTCAATGCTGTTGGGCTCCAAAAGCTGTATAGTGGAATGATCTTTGGATTCCAGCAATTTGTACATCGCCTGCCTTGGTAAAACCAGTTTAAAACCTTTGGTGTTGGTCGGAATAAAATTCTTCAGATAACTCCGGTTGAGGTTTTGAATGATATCCATATTGGTGCCGGTCACCCTTGAAATCTCCTGAAAGGACAAGTGCTGAAAAACCAAAGCTTCCTGATTTTCAAAAAAATAGATGTCAGGTTTCGTTGGCAACAATTGGTGATCATAATGATATTTATATAAATATTTGGCCGCAATGAATTTTGGAATGTATTTTCTTGTTTCAGCCGGAAGACTGCTGTGTATTGCCCAATAATCTCTTTTTCCTGTTTTGCTGATCGCCCGGTTGATCGTTCCGGGACCACAATTATATGCAGCCATTGCCAATGTCCAGTCGCCAAATTCGCCGTACAAATAGGTCAGATAATCCAGCGCGGCATCTGTCGATTCATTGACGGTGTACCTTTCATCCAGATTTTTATTGATCGACAATCCAAAAGCCGTCGCAGTCTGTCTCATGAACTGCCATAGCCCGGCTGCTCCTTTCCTGGAAACTGAATTGATCTGCAGTGATGATTCAATCACTGAAATGTATTTGATTTCTTCGGGTAAATTTCGTTCCCTGATCTTCTGCTCAAATATGGGAAAATAAATCGCTGTACGTCCAAGCAATTCCTCGGAATTCCTTCTTTGATCATTGATATAACTGTCTACAGCATTCTTAACCATATCGTTGTAACGATAGTCCACAAAACCTGACATATTGGTGATCTTGGCTTTCAGGTCTGAATCTGTAATTTTGGAATAAGCTGACCTGCCGGAATCAGCTGATGCCGGAAATATGAAAAATAAGAGAAAACTTATACTCAATAACGCGTTAAAGATTTTTAATTTGGATACAATCATGAAATTATAATTTGTTAACAAAAATGCAGGCTTATCAACAATCCCTCAAACACCAGGATCCAAGCCGGCAAAACTCACAGATAAAATTCCCCTGATTGAAATAATATTACAGTTTATAAGGAAATTTAATGCAAAGATACTTAAGTTAATCATAAATTACAAATATTTATATATTATTAATAAAAATAATTTATAAATAATTGACATTCAATTAATAAAAAAATATTAAAATCGTGATCAATGTGTTAAGTATTCCGCATGTTCCTGTATTTCAAGTCTTCAATAAAAGTGATGACTTTATCTGCGAAATTTTGGGTAATGTTCTTTCTATAGTTAGTTTTTTGTAAAACCGCCCTGGCATTCAGTTGATATGCCGCTGTTTATGTTTAGACCATTATTAACGTATGAACCACAAAAAAGTATACAAAAATCAAAAACTTAACAAATCGTTTAATAATATTTGACGCTGATAAATCTGGTTTTATTGACGAAAACCACTTATTCATTCATTTTTCGTCATCATCGATTGTCTTTTTTTATTTGAGCACAATGATTTAGTTTAAAGGCCGCCTATACCTTCACTTTCACTAATAGCGAAGTATTCCAGGCAAGGATCGGCTTTAAAGTGTCTCATCAATTGAATCATTTAATTTCATTATTTCTTCGATGATCTGAATTATTTAGCTGATCAAGCTGATCTGTCTGTTAATCTGTAGGGTTTGATTGCATTTGTTGAGCAAAAGGCATTTAGTTTATCGAAAAATTAAGTTTTGACCTTTATATTTGATAAGCTAAAAGACTAAAGATTAAAAGGCTATCAAGCTAAAAAATTGCCCTTGATCATATACTATTATCAGCACAGATCCACTTTTAACCGAAATTTTTCTAAATTTCGAGTAATTCCAGGGTGATTTGAATAAATGGATTTGTCTATGTTCTTCAAAGCAACATCGAAGAGCTGCCACAATGATTGTTTCGGCAGATAAATTTTAATCCATTTATCAATTTTATATGGAAATAAAGATTTGCTTCTCCAAAACCTCTAAAATACGATGTAATCAGCCGGATTCAACGGTGTGCTTTTATACCATAATTCAAAATGCAGGTGCGGACCATCCGTTAATGTACCTGTGTTGCCTATGATCCCTATGGCTTCACCGGCAGACACAAAAGTTCCGGTTTTCTTAAGCAGTTTGTCATTGTGCTTATACACCGAAACCATATCGTTGGGATGTTGTAGGGCAATGGTATTCCCTGTTTCGATAGAATAATCTGCAAAAACCACAACACCTTCCATGATGGCTTTGATCGCTGAATTTTTTTTGCCTGCAATGTCGATCCCGTAATGTCCTTTTTTGAAATCTGCGGGATGTATGATCTGCCCGTCCAATGGCGCATTGAGGTATTGGATACCAATGTTTTTTCTGATGGAAACACTTTTTGCCGGTCCGGAAGCATGGTTTTTGGTTTCTTTGGATTTTTTATCAGGCTGAGCCGTTTTTTTGGCTGTTTTTCCCTGACCTGACTCCAGTTCTGAAGCTTCTTCGACTCCTCTCATGATATGTTGGATTGCTTCGATGTATTTATCCTGAGAAGCGATCTGATTTTCCAGATCTTCTACATATTTATTCATCTTGATAACATAGGTGTTATTTTCGATATCGGCATAACCGGGTATGAACAACTTCAACGGTGTGTAAGATATGATCAATAATGAGACGCTCAACATCAATATAAATACTAAGACCACACCCGGAATGACGAATTTTCTTTTGATTTTGAAAGCAAATTTCTCTTCGTAGGTTTGATCATTCAAAATGACAATTTTGAACTTTTCTTCCTTCTTGTTTTTATTTTTTCCTATTTCAGCCATCCTAATCTCCGATTACAAAATAAAAATCTATTTTTTATGTTATATTAACACTTTGTAAAACTATAATATTATTGAAGAGCACAAAAATTAACGGCTCGATTTTTTATTGTTGATAATTGAACATATTTTGGCAGGACAAAGTTTGAAAACTTAAAATAGGTCTTGATCTTTTTTTAAAACTTTCAGATAATCCCCTTGTCATACATTGCAAATATTTATCATATTTCTGTAATTTTGCAAAAATTTATCTGAGATCACAAAGAAATACCGGATAATCAGACTAATTATTGCGTTTAAAGTGTTCATCTTTTGATAATGTATCAAATACCCGTATGATAAAATGGGTTTGTATTAACTAAAAAACTTTCTGAATTGAAACAAAAATATGCTTTTTTACTGGTAATGATTGCTATGCTGTCCATCGCAGGCTGCACTACCACCAAAAGAAAAGGAGATGTATCCAAAGGAGGCAAGGTATATCACAATACTACCGCTTTATACAACGGTTATTTTAATGCCAATGAATTGTATCAGAAAAGTATGGTTACGCTGCTCGACCAGCACCAGGATAGCTACACCAGATTGCTGAGCCTGTATCCTTACAGGGATGTAAAAGATGCCAGCGCGGTCATTCCTGATCTGAATATCGCGATCGAAAAGGTTTCAAGGGTGATCAATATGCACCGGGTTAGCGATTGGACAGACGACGCATATCTGCTTATAGGCAAATCGCAGTACCTTAAACAGGATTTTGAAACGGCAGAGAAGACCCTCGAATATTTTGTCAATGAAATGCACCCGGTAAAACTGACCGTTCAAAAGGCTAAAGATGCTTCAAAAGACGGAAAAAAAAGCAAATCGAAAAAATCTTCAAAGAAATCTACATCTAAAAGTTCGGCCAAAAAATCCAATACACAAAATAATGCTACGGCAGTTGCAGGAACCATAGACAGTAAGTTCGCTTACGCTGAAGGTTTGATCTGGATGGCAAAAACTTATATTGAAAGAGAAAGGTGGCCTTCTGCCATGTATATGATCAGTAAGCTGGAAAGCGAAAACAGCGATCCGGATCTGACCCCTGATATTCAAGTGGTAAAAGCCTATTATTTTATTAAAAATAAAAATTTTCGCGAAGCGGTCGCCCCGCTGACAAAAGCTATTGAGACTGCTGATAAAAAGGATAAGGCCAGATATGCTTATATTTTGGCCCAAATTCATGAATCACTCGGGCAATCAGCAGAAGCAGGCAAAATGTATAGTTTTGCATACGAAAACACAAAGGATTATAATCTGGAATTCAATGCCAGACTCAACGCCTTCAAAAATTCTTCATCTACGGCACACAGCAGTCAGGATGTTCTGAAAGAACTGGACAAAATGCTCAGGGAAGAAAAATTTGCCGAATACAAAGACCAGATCTATTATACCAAAGCTGAGATTTATGCAAAAACGGGTGATATAGAGGAATCTGAAAAATATTACAGGTTGTCACTGAGTCATAATACATCCAATACTGACCTTAAAACGGAAATCTACCATCTGTTGGCCAATCGCTATTTTGAGAAAGAGTCTTACCTTGAAGCAAAAAATTATTTTGACAGCACGCTCATGTTTATGCATAAAACAGATGAAAGATTTGCGCTTACATCCAAATATGCCAATAATCTGAGACTGATCGCCACCAACCTGGAAACTATCCAACTCCAGGATAGCCTGATTGCCCTGAGTTTTAAAAGCAGGGAAGAACAGGAAGCGATTGCGATAAAAATAAAAGAAGAAAGAGAGAAAAACAGAAAACTTCAACAAGCTGTTGAAAATAAATCTCCTGTCACCATGGCCGGTGATCAGGGTATAGACCGAACCAATGCAGGAAGGGATTTGAGTACCATGAGTTCGTTTTTTGCATACAACCAGAATTCTGTCAGAATAGGAAAAATGGATTTTGAACGCAAATGGGAATTCAGGGCGCTGGAGGACGACTGGAGACGATCTGCGAAATCCAGTGGAAGGAGCAATGATGAAGATGAAGAACAGGTCACTCAATCCGAAAAACTTACGGATGCTGAATTCAGGACCTTTATGAAAGATGTTCCGAATACGGAACAAGCCCTCACAGCCGCTCAAAATCAAATCCAGAAAGCGATGCTCAACCTCGGAATACTCTACAAGGACAATCTCGAGAATCATAAACTATCTGCGGAGATCCTGGAAAGACTCGTAAGTAAATACCCTGATTTTGAAGATAATTGCAAAGCTATGTATTACATTTACCTTGCATATAACAATATGTCTCAAAAAGACAATGCACAGCAGGTGGTTAACAGAATGGCCAGCAATTATCCGGATTGCAGTTTTACCCTTGCCCTGACTAAAGAAGGTTACCTGGCAGAGCAAATGAAAAAGCTCAACACGAAGGAAAATCTGTATCAGGAAGTGTTTACCCTGTATAAAGCAGAAAACTATAAAGCTGCACACAAAAGAATACAGGATAACAAATCTCAGTTCGAAACAGACCCGGGATATGCTGTAAAATTTGACTTCATCGAAGCGGTATGCGTAGGCAATATTGATGGGAAAGAAGCTTATATCAAATCAATGGAAAATCTCATTGCCCGGTATCCGAATACTCCGGAAGAAATCAAAGCCAAGGAGATGTTGAGATTTTTGAAAGGAGACAGGCAGGCATTCGATCCGATCATTTATAAGGAAGGAGTGGAGGCTTTTGATCTGGAAGGAGACAAAATGCACTATATTTTTGTAGTATTATATAATGTGGATCAAAACCAGCTCAACGAAGCTAAAAAAGAAATATCCTCCTATAATTCCAAATTCTATAAACAGGATGGTCTGAGAATATCCAATATTTATCTGGATACCAATGAGTCCGTTCAGATCATTCTGATCAGGAAATTTGATGACAAAGACAGATCCATGAAGTATTATTATGAGCTGGAAACACGGTCTGAAGAGTTTTTGAATAAATCATTCAATTTTGAGGTATTCTCCATCTCCCAAAAGAATTACAGGGAAGTGATCAAGCAAAGATCAGTCAATGCTTACCGCGAATATTTCGCCAAAACTTATCTGGAAAAAGAATAACTGGCTTTCCCGGGCTTAACAACGATGGCCTGTGAATAGATCCGGACGAAACTTAAAGTGTTTTGCCCGGATCTTTTTTAGTTTGCTAATTCATATTGAGGAGGCAAATTTTATTTGGCATACGATTCATAGATCATTTTGGAGATCTGCGCCATCATTTCCCTCGTTTTTGCCTCATCAGTCCATTTTTTGGAAAGCAATACCAAACCATATTTTCGGCCATCAGGCAAAAATACCAGGCCTGAATCGTGCATTACCTGAGTGATGGATCCGGTTTTGTTGGCTACCACAACATCCCTGGGTAAGTAACGTGGAATGATATCCCTGTAAAATTGTGACCTGAGTATTTTCAGAATTTCCCTGCTGGATTCCGGATCCGGCAATTGATCTTTTTCCAGCGCTTCAAATAAGAGCAATAAATCAAATGCAGTGGTTGTGTTGCTGAGCCCAAGCTCAAATGCTTTCAAATCCTCAACGCCTCTGAGCACCTGTATGTCATTGGCGCCGATTTCCCGCATGGCATTGGTCACATTTTTTGCCCCGACCAAATCTATGATGACATTGGTAGCAAGATTGGAACTTTTTGTGATCATCTCAAAACACAATTCATAAATCGTCGCTTTCCGGCCAACTTTTCCTGCCAGGATCTCAGTACTATCGCCTGTAAGATCTATGGAAAAAACACTGCTGTCAACTATGGAATAAAACTGATTCTTAACTGTTATGGAATCGTGGATACCGAATTTGCCTTGTTTTGCCTGACGAAATACCTCGAACAAAACAGGTGTTTTCATCGTGCTGGCAGCATGAAAAACCTCACGCTCGTTGATGAAAACACTTCGTTGAGGGTCATCCAAATCCCGGTAGGCTACCGCAAAAACACCCTGATCTGCTGTTGAAAGCAACGCCCTGATCCTGATCTCCAGCCCGGAAATTTGCCCTGTCTGCGCCGATGATGAAATTCCAAAAATCATCTGAAACAGCGAAAACAGGGCAAACATATTGAACCATCTTTTTGTCATATCCTTTTTAGGATGCAAGATACTCAAAAATTCCTGAAACACCCTGACCACCGCCAACACAAGCCGTCACCATACCATATTTTTGTTTTCTCAAACCCATTTCATTCAATATTTGGGTAGTCAGTTTCGCTCCGGTACATCCCAGCGGATGACCCAATGCGATCGCTCCGCCATTGACATTGACGATGTCAGGATTTAATCCGGCTTCGCGGATCACGGCCAGGGACTGCACAGCAAATGCTTCATTGAGCTCTATCTGTTCAATGTCGGACAAACTCAAGCCTGCCTGTGCCAACGCTTTTGGAATGGCATAAACGGGTCCTATCCCCATGTAAAGCGGGTCCACACCAGCCACTGCATAAGCTGCAAGTCTGGCGATGGGGTTCAATCCGAGTGCATTGACCACTTTGTCGCTTACAACGATCACAAAAGAGGCACCATCAGAAGTTTGAGAAGCAGTGCCAGCGGTTACCACCCCTTTCTGGGAAAAAACCGGCCTGAGTTTTGCCAATGATTCCAAACTCGTATCTCTTCTGACACCTTCATCTTTGCTGACGATGGTTTTTTTCTCCTTTCTCTGACCGTTTTCCACAAAAACTTCGGTCACTTCAACAGGGATGATCCCATCGTCAAATTTTCCGGCATCCTGCGCCGCAGCTGCTTTCTGGTGGGACAAAAAGGAAAACATATCCGAATCTTCTCTTGAGATCTGATATTTTTTTGCCACCGCTTCAGCAGTTGTGCCCATGCCGACGATATAATCAGGTGTGTTGAGAGCCATTTGATAGCCAGGCGCGAATTTGTAACCGGTCATCGGGATCATGCTCATGCTTTCCGTACCGCCGGCAATATAAACATCGCCCATGCCGGCACGGATCATGGCTGTTGCCATTGCAATGGTTTCCAGACCCGAACCGCAATATCTGTTGACTGTGACGCCCGGAACTTCATGTCCAAATGCCTGCAAGGCAACCATCCGGCCTATCTGAAGTCCTTGTTCACCTTCAGGATTCGCGCAGCCCACCAGGACACCGTCGATGGGGTAGTCACCGAGTTCAGGTGTTCTGAGCATCATTTCTTTTATGATCGTTGCAGCCAGTTCGTCCGAACGAAGGTTTCTGAAAGCGCCTTTCCCTGCTTTTGCAACGGCTGATCTGTATGCTTTAATAATATATGCCATGGATAAATAGATTTTGATTTTGATAAAAATTAGTTACGAAGTGGTTTGTTGAATTGCAACATGTACTGTATCCTTTCCAGCGTTTTTTCTTCGCCGCACAAACTGATAAATGCTTCCCTTTCGATGTCAAGCAAATATTGTTCTGAAACAATCTGTGTACCGGTAAGATCACCACCGCACATGACATAGGCGGTTTTTGCAGCGATCAGCCCATCATGCTGACTGATAAATTGTCCCAGTTTAAATTCATTGATCGCAGTGTACAAAGTTGCCAGTCCGGCCCTTCCCAATACTTTCACCTGTTTCGTGACCGGTGGAACATAGTTTTTGGCAAGTCTGAGCACTTGTTGTTTAGCTTCATACAAAACATAAGCTGTGTTTAATACAACATGATCGCGTTCCGGCAACAAATATTTCATGTCAAAAGCCATTGGCGCTGAGGTTGCAACCTGTGCCATCGCGATGGTTTTGAACATTTCTGCCAGTCTTGGCATTTGTACATCTCCTTCGAAAAAGCTTTCAGAAAGACGTACTGCAAATTCTTTGGTTCCTCCGCCTCCCGGCAACAAGCCAACGCCCGCTTCCACCAGTCCTATGTATGATTCTGCAGAAGCCATTACACTGTCAGCATGCATGGACATTTCCACGCCTCCACCAAAAACATAACCTTGGGTGGCAATCACCACAGGAACGGAAGCATAGCGAAGTCTCATATTCACATCCTGGAACCCGGCAACCAGTTCATCCAGCTTTTTCCAGTCTTTTTGGAATGAATGCATGGCAACGAGCATCAGATTGGCGCCAACAGAAAAATTAGGCGCATTATTGCCGATGACCAGCCCTTTCCAACCTTCACTTTCAGCGATGTCGATGGCTTTGTTCATGGCTTCACCTGTACCTTCACCGATCACATTGCTTTTGGAAATAAATTCGAGACAAAGAACTCCATCGCCAATATCGAGGATTTGAGCCTCAGTATTTTTGAATATGATGTTATTTTTGAAGGCTGCCAGATGGATGGTTTTTTCTGCACCCGGGAGAACTTCATATTTTTTTGATGTAATATTATAATAGTGTCTTTTGCCTTTTTCGAAGGTGTAAAAGCGGGTGACCCCGGCGTTGAGCATGTCTTTAACCCAGCTTGCGACGGTTAGGCCTTGCTGTTCAGCCAGTAAAACGGCTTTTTCTACACCGATCATATCCCAGTATTCGAATGGACCCGCATCCCAGGCATATCCGTTTTTCAGGGCATCATCCACGCTGAAAACATCATCGCTGATCTCCGGGATTCGTTGTGAGGCATAAGCGAACAGACTCAGGAAGTATTTTTGGATAAACAGGCAGGCGGGATCTTCACATTCGAAGAAAGACCTCACTTTCATCGTCAATGTGTCCAGTTTTTTTGCTGTTTTGATGGCGTCCATCCTGACCTTCTGGCTTGGAACGTATTGATTGGTACGAATATCCAATGCGAGGATAATGCTTTTACCTTCAGCATCTTTCTCCCTTGTTTTCTGATAAAAACCTTGTCCGGTCTTGTTGCCCAGGAATTTATTTTCAGTTAGAAAGTCAAAATATGCAGGAAGAGGTTTTTGGCTGAAAACTGAAAAATATTCATCTTTCGGGCAATGCTCGATCACGCCTTTCATCACTTTTAAACCTGTATCGATACCGACCAGATCCTGCAGTCTGAATGTGCCTGTGTTGGGTCTTCCGATCACCGGTCCGGTCAATGCATCCACCGTTTCAATGTCGAATCCGAATTCGTCTGTCAGTTCAAGGAGTCTTGCAATGGAAAAAATACCCACTCTGTTGGCTATGAATGCAGGTGTGTCTTTACAAAGCACGCTTTGTTTACCCAAAAACTCCCTTCCAAAATCCATGAAGAAATCTACCACGGTTGGGTCTGTTTCCGGTCCGGGAATGATTTCAAATAAACGAAGGTATCTTGGCGGGTTGAAAAAATGTGTACCTATGAAATGTTTTCTGAAATCATCAGTTCTGTCTTTTGTAAGTAGTCTGATCGGAATCCCGGAAGTATTGGTTGAAATTAGCGCACCTGGTTTTCTGAATTTTTCAACCTGTTCATAAAGATTTTTTTTGATGTCCAGATCTTCGATCACCACTTCAATGATCCAGTCACAAGTTCCGATCTGTTTTAGATCATCTTCGAAATTTCCCGTTTTGATCCTGGTAGCATAACTTTTCTTGAAAAGTGGATCGGGTGAGGACTTTAGTACTTTTTGAAGTGAATCATTGACGATTTTGTTGCGTATGGCAGGAATTGCTTTTTCCTCCTCCTTCAATCCAAATGGAACGATATCCAGCAATAATACCTCAAATCCGGCATTGGCAAAGTGGCAGGCGATGCCGGAACCCATCACTCCGGAGCCTAAAACAGCGATTTTTTTGATTTTTATTGACATAATTAATAAGGTTTGTGATCAGTTCAGTTTTTTATATAAAATATACTTTAAGTTAGTATTAATTACTCAAACAATCCATGGTATATTTGAAGGAGTAAATATGCAATAAATAATTGAATTGTGGGTTAAATATAGTATATTAATTCAATAGATTAATCAATAACGATTAAAAATTATTATTTTTTTATAAAAATATTTGGAAGTTATGATTAAATAACCTTACTTTAAGTTAAAATTATATTCAGATATAATCATCCACTTTTTTTGGTCGGTTTTTTTTGATTGCATACAGCGTTTTAAAGTCTGTAATCGGAGATAATTTTGATCAGAGAAAGCAGTAAACCACTGAAAAACTTAAAAATTATCTATATGGACTACATGGATCTTGACAACCTGAAATTCCTGCTTTTTGATGTTGTTAAACTGCAGGATGTATTAAAATTTGAAAAGCATAAGGATTATGATCTTGAAGGTGCGGATATTTTCCTGGATGGCATGAAAGATTTAGCCGATCAGGTGTTGTATCCGAGTTTTAAGGAGATGGATGAAAAACCGGCGATGTTTCGGGACGGACATGTTGTGGTGCATCCGCAATTGGGAGAGATTTTCAGACAAGTAGCCGAATCTGGTCTGATTGGTTCCCATTTTGATCCTAAACATGGCGGAATGAACATGCCTCATGTCCTGGTCGCTGCTGCAGAGCATATATTGCATTGCGCCAATAACAACGCCGGACCTTATCTGGCCCTCACGACTGGTGCTGCAAATCTGCTCACTTCGTTTGGGTCTGATGAGCTGATAGAGACTTATGTACCTAAAATGCTGGAGGGAAAATGGATGGGAACGATGTCCCTGACTGAACCGGAAGCAGGCAGCTCGCTGGGAGACCTGACCACAACCGCCATTCCGACAGGTGAAGACCATTATATGATCAAGGGGCAGAAGATTTTTATTTCCGGAGGAGACCACCAGTTTGGAGAAAATTTCATCCATATGGTCATAGCCCGGATACAAGGCGCTCCCGAAGGTGCCAAAGGAATTTCTTTGTTTGTTGTGCCAAAACACAGGATCACAGCGGATGGATTCGAGCCGAATGATGTGCTCACCGCCGGCGATTATCAAAAACTCGGTCAAAGAGGTTATTGTACCACCCATTTGATGTTCGGCGAGCACAATGATTGTCGGGGCTGGCTCGTAGGCGAACCCAATAAAGGTTTGAAGTATATGTTCCAGCTTATGAATCAGGCAAGACTGGAGGTTGGCAATCTGGCAGTGTCCATAGCTACAGCTGCTTATCACGCTTCTTTAGCTTATGCAAAGGAAAGATCCCAGGGCAGGCGGATGACCAAGGAAGGTATGGAAGCCAAAGACCAAACATTGATCATCAATCATCCCGATGTACGCAGGATGTTGCTCAAACAAAAATCCATCACGGAAGGTGCCGTTGCATTGCTTTTGGAGACATATAAATATTATGATCTGGTTCATTGTACTGAAGGCGAAGCGCAGCAAAAAGCACAGATGATGCTTGATTTGATGACGCCTGTTGCCAAAACATACCCTTCGGACATGGGTATTGAATCAGTGAGCAATGGTGTACAGGTTTTGGGCGGTTACGGGTATACCAAAGACTTTTTATTAGAGCAATATTTCAGAGATATCCGTATCACATCCATTTATGAGGGCACATCCGGGATTCAATCTCTAGATTTGCTGAGCAGGAAGATCACAGCCAACAATGGACAGGCGATGATGGTATTGCTGGAAGTATTGAACGAAACCATTGCAGCAGCCAAAGGAAAGGAAACTTTGCAGCCTTATGCACAAAAACTTGAGGAGGCCATTGGTGTAGTTCAGAAAGTGATGGAGCATTTACTGCCTTATGCCTTTCAGAAACATTACGAACGATTTTTGGCCAATGCATCACTTTTTATGGAGATGATCGGGCATATATTGATCAGTTGGCAATGGTTGAGGATCGCTTTAGCTGCCACTGAAAAGCTGGAATCAGGAGAAATGAGATGGACTGCAGCTTTCTATAAGGAAAAGATCCATACGATGAAATATTATTTTGTATATGAATTGCCGCGGATCAAAAGTTTATCCGAAACGATCCGCACAAAAGAGGAATTGACGATTAAAAATGATGAATTTTCAATTTTTGAATAATTTTCAATTTTTATAAAAATATTATTGTTTTTTTGGAACTATTTAGGACATTATTGGATTAGACTATTAGATTTTAGGCTATAAAGAATTCAAAAAAATACTAAGGGCGTTTTCACTTCTGCTGAAAAGAGATTAGATTTCAGGCAGATTTGGATTTTCTGTTACTGATGTAATTATTCTCTTTGGCAGGATTATATAAGTGAATAGAAAATCAGGCAGTTAGAAGGTTAATTTGAGATCAATGCTGCTATATTCTGCACCTGGTAAGGTAATATTTTGAGGGTTTTCAGTCTGAATTTCTAATATTCTGAATAAATACTGATTTTTTTTAAACAAAATTATTGTATAATTCTTTCATATTAAATAAAAAATTATGAACTTTCAGGAAATATTGGACGGGATCAAAAATCAGGCTGCTAAAACGTCTCCTTTGGGCGGAACTGTAAAGTTTTTGTTTGGAGAACAGATCATTTATATAGATGGTAGCGGAGAAGAAAATAAAGTTTCTGAGGATGATCTTGAAGCAAATTGCGTCATTAGTACATCTTTAGAAGATATGAGTAAAATGATGTCTGGCGATCTCAATCCGATGATGGCGACCATGATGGGTAAAATGAAGATCAAAGGCGATATGGGATTGGCAATGAAATTGCAATCGCTGATCTGAAAGATAAAATACTTTTTCCGATTGGATTTTGTACAGGAAAAAGTTAAAGAGAAAGGTTATTTTAGATGATCGTGGAGGTACTTCTAAAGAGAAGTATCTCCTGTTTTTAGTTGGTTCATTTTACACACTAAACCTTAAGAACCATTTCACCAAAAAAATTTTCATCATATATTCAAACCTATCATTCAAAGGAGTGCCTTTGGATTTTTTACAAGCAGTTCAGCATATTCAATTTATCACGTTCCAGGTTGATTTGTGTGGTAAAAACTGCCTTAATGGTAATAGAGGGAAAAATGATCAAAATTAATTATTATTTTTTTCTATGTTATTTTTCATGCATGGTTCGGATTTTTATGCCCAATCTAAATAAGCTGATTTCCTGTTTTGAAACCGTTTCATCCAGGCTCCAACAAAAGGTGGTCCAGGCTTTAATCATAAGCAATGATTGGTAAATCTTTGTAATTACTTAGGCGCTTAAGAGTCAAAACTAACCAACATGTTGTTCATTTCAGCTGTTGGATATTCCATTTTTTAAGTCAAACATCACGTAAAGCGGCTTTTTTTGGCTAACACCCAAAAAACATAGTGTCTTTAAAGTCGAATTGATCTTTTTTTGGCAGAATTATAAAGAAATATGGGGTAGAAATAAACCCAGACAGAATATCGAACCCCCCTACGGGCAAGCTCTACGGGCAGGCTCATACGGGCAAGCCCCGAGCCGCTCCGATACGGGGTAAACCCATACGGGCAAGCAAAAGATTAACGATTATAGATTTTAGAATAAAATACCATATCTGAAATCGTTAATCGGTGTTCCTTAATCTTAAATCATTTCCTCGTTGGTTCTGGCTTATCCAGGTTAGGTAGTACATTGTTACATCCTTTTTTTTACAATTCAAAATGGTCATCAAAGTTTACATCTGACATGTTATAGCGTACACCCAATCTGTTATGACGGACACCCCTTCTATCATGGCGTACACCGAACTGTCATGGCGGACCTGTCCTGATCTAGCTTTGCGAGCATCAGTGACCTGATCCGCCACCCCGTACACCAGTGTCCCTTTATGGAGGACTCGTTCAGTCATTACTCCTTTTCATTTATTCTTCAATGCTCGGGGTTCCGGGTCAAGCCCGGAATGACAATACTATGTTTAAGTGCTTAAGAACAAAAACTAACCAACATGTTGTTCATTTCAGCTGTTGGATATTCCATTTTTTAAGTCAAACTTCACGCAAAGCGGCTTTTTTTGGGCTTACGCCCAAAAAACATAGTGTCTAAAAAATTGAATTCGTGTATTTTTTGTCAGAACTTGAAAGAAATTTGATATCTGAAATCGTTAATCGGTGTTCTTTGCCTGCCCGTATGGGCCTGCCCGTAGAGCTTACCCGTATGAGCCTGCCCGTAGGGGTTTTTTAAATCATTTCCTCGTTGGTTTTGGCTCGTTCAGGTTAGGTTGTTCGTTAATTATTTTGTTTAGCTCAAAGTTGGAATAGAGACCATTGATTATGACCCTGAAATTTTGAGTAGAAATTGAAGTTTTGATCCCAGGCAAAAATCATTGTCTATAAGACAACTGAACATAAACTTATCAAGCTGAACTACTACTGATCTTTTTTAGTCTATTGGAAGGTAATTATTTCTAAATACCTATAAAACAATAAATTATTGCATTTTCTTTGGATGTTATATATGTTGCAAGGCAGCTTTCTACATTAAATTTCGTTAGATTTTTGTAAATAGCTTTGATATGTTTTTTTTTTTTCTTTGCCTTGTTAAGTCGTAGAAAAAATAGGAACTATTCGGTGGTTGATCTTTGATTCATGACAGTAAGTCATTCATCCCTTGCTGAACTAAAATAACCTGTATACTATTATTCTTGTCTGAACCATTGGTTGTCAGAGGTTTTTTCTGGCTGCGTAAAATTTGGTTTGTAATGTTGATCGAGGGATGGTAAAAGGATAAACCCCGACAGATAACTTTTTGGATAAGACCACCTGATTTTTTTTCATTACCCAATATTGTTTGGGATTTATAAACTAAAAACTGCCTGATCATGAACCAGTTAAAAAATGGATTGATGGTGCTTTCCGGAGCCTTCATACTCTCTCTTGTTGCCTTGTACAATGGATTTCCCTTAGTCTATTCAGATACCGGAACGTATATTTACAGCGGGTTTGACCTGTTTGTTCCGGTGGATCGCCCCATTGTGTACGGTTTGTTGATCAGGTTATTTTCATTGAAGTTTTCCCTTTGGATCGTGATCTTTATGCAGAATCTGATGACAGCTTTTATACTATTTGAAGTAGTACGTCACTTTTTTGCAGGTAATGCGATGTTTTTACAGATCTATGTTGGTTTGATACTTTTTTTGACATTTTTTACAGGAATAGCCTGGTATTCCAATCAACTCATGCCGGATTTTTTCATTCCTTTGGCAGTTTTGGCTATTTTTATGCTGATCAGGCGAAAGAAAATGGATTTTTTACCGGTTGTGCTCATAGTTGCTATTTTGCTTTTAGCGCTTTTGACGCATTTTTCGCATTTATTGATCGCAACCGTTCTGATTGGAGTTTTGTGGATGATCAGGTGGGTGATGAAACATTACCTGGCGGATGTTTCGGTAAGGAGATTGTTGATGGTAACGGTGGTTATCGCCTCTGCCTGGCTGATTTTGCCCGCGGTCAATTATGCAGTTGATCAGGAATTCAGCATATCAAAAGGAAGTCATGTTTTTTTGATGGCACATTTGAATGAGACGGGTATTCTGAAAAAATTTCTGGACGAAAATTGTCCCAATGATGAGTATAGGGATTGCAAACTATGTATGGTGAAAGATTCATTGCCGGCAGATGTGGCATCCTTCATCTGGTCCGGTAAAGTATTGGAGAAAACCGGAGGATGGATCGAAAGCCGTAAAGAGTACAACAAAATTATATTTGGCACTATCAAAGATCCTGAATTTCTGGTGCGCAATGTTTTTAGTTCGCTCACCTATGGGTTGGTTCAGCTTACCAGGAATGACATCGGGGAAGGATTGAGCGCATACAATCCGGGTAGTCCGCCCTATGATCAGGTAAAATGGTGGTTCCCGCACGAATTGAACAGTTATCAAAACAGTAAGCAAAACAAATGGGATGGTATCAATCTTAAGTTTGAGGTCTTGAATATCGTGCAGGTGTTATTATTGGTTGTGAACCTGTTTGTACTGTTAGTTGTTTTTACCGGGAAAACAATGCTGCCTGAGAAAGAGATCCATTACCTGTTGTTGTTTGTTATGGTTGCCATTCTGGTGAATTCGATGGTCACTGCCGGGTTGAATGCACCATATGAAAGATATCAGTCCAGGATTGTCTGGTTGCTTCCGATGGCTACTTTGGTCATGATCCTGCATTTTGGAAGGGTAGGGAAGTGGTTATTTATGGCTGGAAAAATGATGAAAAAACAGGATTAACATCATCACTTTTCAGATCGTTCATCATAGAGAAATGTTATCAGTGCTTCTTTTTCCATGCCAAGGTGGAAAGCTACGTCTGATAATATCCTGGATAGTAAACCTGGTTTGATTGGATTATGATCGGGTATTGTGAGATGATGGGAACCATTCTCATCTGATCGTGTGATTCTTATGTGACTTCCTTTTTGTCTTGTTACTTTATATCCATGTTTTGCTAACTTCTTTATTAAAGAATCTCCGGATTCATTTCTGGGTAACTTCATACTGTCAGAATCTCCTCTTTAACGTAATGCAACCTTATAAGCCTCTTTTCTGCATCATCGAAATGGCATGAGACGGCTTCAATAATATTTTCTCTTAACTCCTGCCAAGTGTCAGCCTCGGTAAAGATGGATTCACTTTGTGCACTTGCTTCAAAACCGCCCTCAGGTGATTCAATAACGACAAATATAATCTCTTTCATTTATTAAATTATTAGGCAAAGATAGTGCTTTTTCGTTGTCTGGTGTAGTATTTATTTTTAGTTTAAGCTTACATCGCAATCTAAATTTTAGGAAATGCAGATGCATTTGACAGGTAAACTATCCATGTGAAAAGCTATGCTGGATGTCGGTGTGTGGTAAAAGGGTAGTCGTGGAAGAGTTTATAATCTTCTTTACCCCTATTTTTCGCCTTTGTTGGTGTTTTTACCAACAAAGTAATGGCAATCATACTTTTTTAATATCACACATGCTGGTGGTGAAAACACCAACAGCGGCGGAAACAATTTAATTCAGACAATTACTTCACCACCACCTTATCACTCCATATCAGATTTTGCTTTGTGTCCGTGATCTGCATCAAATATAAACCGGAAATAAGTGATGCCAAATCTATTTTTATTTCAGTACCCAGCATAGGTATCTGACCATTCAGCGCTTTTCTGCCATGCAGGTCATACAGGATATAGTCATATTCTTCTATCACATGAGTGGCAAACTGCATAGTAAGTTGATCCTGGGCCGGATTGGGAAAAATACGTACATCCGGTTTATCTCGTATCCAGAATTCTTTAGGTATCAGTGTCAGCGTACTATCACACACTTCATCTTCATCCATCCGGAAATGCGGAAAATTCGGAAGCGACATATTAAAATTCAGATTCGGAAGATGAAAGGAATGTTGTCGAAAATCGCAAGCCTGACCCTTTTCATCCGGTTTATTGATCACACCGAGATAATATCCGGTAGCTCCACTCACTATATATATTCTGCAATCAGGTCCAAGCTGGGCAAGACTAAAGGAATAGACAAAACTGGGTGGATCCTGAACATAATCTATATGAGCTATATGCACTAGAGAAGCCTGTATATCATTGGCCCACAGATCGATCTGATACAGGTCGGTCATTGCAGATAAATAGGCAAAGCGTGAATTTGGAGAAACTGCTACCCCTACAAGTATCCCACTATCCTGAGGGTTTACCTGGCGGAGATTGTATAATTCTCCGGTCGTTCTGTCAAAATCAAGAATGATAGCCTTTTCCTTTGAATTGAATGCTACCCATTTAGAACCGTCAGGTGTAAATACTGCCTGCCCAAGATTATTATCTCTATGAAATTTGAAATCACCTATATTTTGAGAATCAACTACCATCACCGTATCTTTGGTCAGCAGTATTTTAAAAAAAATATTCGTATCTTGCTTTATCTGCACTACCCACCAGTCCCTGCCGTTAGCATGTTTGCAGGCAGTCATATAGCCTTGTGTCAGGCTTTTAGTCTCAAATATTAGTTTATTTTTTTTCGTGACCTTTCCTTTTCCGTTATTAGCATTCTTATCCACATAAGAATACGAAACACCCGGTGCCCAGGTATGGAGGTAGGGTTGAAATAGCAATTCTGTTCTTTTATGAAGTAAATAATAGCCATTTTTCACCTGTTTGCCATTTTCGTCATAATTACCAGGATCAGGCAGGATCAAGGAATTTTGTGTGACAGGATATCCTTCACTATATTTAAAAGGGCAAAACTTTTTCCAACTCTCTCCGAAATTGATGCTGTCACCATTTTCCAGTACTTTGTGGTCCTGATCTGCTATGGCACAGCCGTTGGAATACATCAGCAGCTTGCCTTGCTTGTCGCATATACTGACACAATTGCTTCCCATGGCAAAAGCTAAAAATCCGGTATCGATCGATCTATTGTTGTCAAAATCAATAATATTGCCGCCCTTTAAATCAGGTAAATTCCACCCCATCACCCATTTATAGTCACTTTTGTTTTGTGAATGAACTCCTGATAAAAAAATGTGAAAAATCAATAATAGTAAGGCTGATTTATTCATTTTTCTTCTTGTTTTACTGTGTTACTTTTGGAACAAAAAGCCTTACCGGTTCCTATATAAAACCGGTAAGACTATAATTTTTAAATACTTTTTTCGCTTTTGTTGGTGTTTTCACCAACAAAGTAATGGCAATCATATACTTTTAATATCACACATGCTGGTGGTGAAAACACCAACAGCGGCGGAAAATATAATAAATATTTCGCTTAAACTATTTTCAATTAACCATTAACCATTCTCATTTTTCTTTACCTCTTACATCTTCACAAACTGCCTGCTGACACTTTTACCGGAACGCGCTTTCCCTGTCAACACATAAGTACCCTGAGTAAAGTCGCCAAGATAAACTATAATCGTCTCATGATGAGCCGAACCGCTGAATTCCAGCATTTTCCTCCCGGACATATCCAGTATCTGATAATCTGTCAGTTCTGATTCGCGCTGCCGGATATAGAGCGCATCGTCCGAAGGATTCGGATAGATCAACAGGTCAATTTCATTGCTGTCCGGATGCTTCACATCAGAGGTGTCCCCGCATCCGGGGATCAGGCAACCTTCATCATCCACTTTCAGCAACCATGCATAAACAAAAGTATCTAATGTTTCTTCTTTGTGTGTACCCGTATCCCCCAAAAGGTAATATCCACCATCCGGAGCATAATTGATATCATTAATGAAATTCAAGCCAAAGAACCTATTTACAAAATAATAACTCCTGGTCCAAAGCTTGTTACCCTCCGGATCCACTTTAGTCAAAAATCCAAAGTATTTCAATGGTTCGCCGGTACTGATCAGGTACCCAGCAGAATCTGTCGGTTCATCGTAATTGCCGTTTAATGAAGTTCCCGCGGTCACATAACCGTCTCCTGTTTTGGTTTTGAGCAGTTTGACCACACTGTTATTGGCAAAATAGCTGTCATACGCAACTG
>Ga0209573_1001542_pt1 | contig 34797 bp, 24 predicted proteins | sample TNRBio252014_DNA_FD_185870 | JGI IMG/M metagenome (GOLD analysis project Ga0209573, IMG submission 185870) | Wastewater treatment Type I Accumulibacter community from EBPR Bioreactor in Madison, WI, USA - TNR Reactor_6/25/2014_ DNA (SPAdes)... | ecosystem: Engineered > Bioreactor > EBPR >...
GCCGCTTCGCCAACAAACTGCTGGTTTTGATCGACGGCCGCACGATTTATAACGCCCAATTTTCCGGCGTGTACTGGGAACTTCAGGATTTGTTCCTGCCCGACATCGAACGGATCGAGGTCATTCGCGGCCCTGGCGGCAGCCTGTGGGGCGCCAACGCAGTCAACGGCGTGATCAACATCATCACCAAAAACGCCAAGGACACCCCGGGCGGACTGGTGACGCTGACCGCCGGCGACGAGGAACGAACCATCGCCGGCGTGCGCTATGGCGGCAAGCTGGGCGATAGCGCCCAATATCGGGTTTTTGGCCAGTTCTCCGAACGGGACGGTCTGGTGACGCCCGACGGTCGCGACGCCGGCGACGATTGGCGGATCGGCCGGGGCGGATTCCGTCTGGATTGGACGGCGTCGGCCCAGGACACGGTCACCGTCCAGGGCGACGTGTACGATGGACATTTCGATCAGAATTACTCTTTTCCCACCCTCGTTCCGCCGTATGCCGAGCGGCGACTGTCTCCGGTCGATGCCTCGGGCGGCAGCGTGCAGGCGCGCTGGGAGCGTCGATCCTCCGCGACCTCGCGGATGAGTCTGCAAGCGTATTATCAATACGAGGACCGCAATGATCCCCTGTATATCGTCGATGCCGAGTCCTTCGATCTGGATTTCCAGCACAATTTCGCGTTGACCGATCACCAGGAGATCGTCTGGGGATTGGGCTATCGCCGTAATCAGGATGATTTCACCGATACCGCATACAGCAAGGTCAGGCCCAATCAGGATACCACCCAACTCTTCAGCGCCTTCGTTCAGGATCAAGTGGATCTGATTCCGGATCGGTTGCGTTTGACCGCCGGGCTCAAGGTCGAGCACAACGATTTTACCGGCTGGGAATGGCAGCCCAGCGTGCGGATGCTCTGGACGCCCCATCAAGACCATCGACTGTGGGCGGCGGTCTCGCGCGCCGTCCAAACGCCCGCGCGTGGGTTTGTGGACTCGCAGACGAATCTGGGCAGCTTTCCGCCTTCGCCCATCACCGGCAACTTGCCAGTGCTGGTTTCGATTGTCGGCGGCGCCGATCTCCAGTCGGAGGAACTCATCGCCTATGAAATCGGCTATCGGGCGCAGGTGGCGGAACGGCTCTCCGTGGACGCTGCCGTTTTCTACAACGATTACGATCAGGTGATCGGAGCGGCTTACGGCATTCCGTTTCCAGAGAGGCGGATCTTCCCGCCGCATTTGGTGTTGCCGGTGGAGTTGCAGAATGTCGGATCGGGCTATAACACCGGCTTCGAGTTGGCCGCAGATTGGCGCCCGATGCAAGACTGGCGGTTGCGGCTGGCCTATTCGTATTTGTATTCGGACATCGAAAACCGGGATGGCGAACTGATTTATAACCACGGTAACCAAAACCGGATTTCGCTGTTTTCATCCTGGAAACTGCGCGATGATCTCGAACTGGATGTCTGGTGGCGTTACGTCGACAACGATTCCATAAACACGATTTCCACCGGCCGAACCGAGCTCGATTCCTATTCCACCGTGGACCTGCGCCTGGGCTGGCGACCGCGCAAGGATTTGGAGTTGTCGCTGGTCGGCGCTAACCTGTTCGGCGGCACTCACCTGGAGTTCGTGCAGGAAACGCTGGCGGTCCCGGTCGAAGTCGAACCCAGCATTTACGGGCAACTGAAATGGTCGTTCTAAAGCGGCTTTCAAAGCCTGACCGCCTGACGTGGGTGTGGCGCGGCGGACTGATGATCCTCCTGGCCTTGGCGAAACTGCTGGCGACCGGTCTGCTGACGGGCGCCGCCTGGGCCAGCGAATTCGATGAATACGCCGTCAAAGCGGCTTATCTGTACAACTTCGCCAAATTTGTGGAGTGGCCGCCGGAGGCGTTCGCCAACGAGGAGGCGCCCTTGCTGATCTGCATTGCCGGCGCCAATCCCTTCGGCGACGCGCTCGACACGCTGTCGGGCAAGACGGTGGCGAGCCACCCGGTGGAAGTACGCCACTTGCCGGCGATGACGGGCCTCGACCCCTGCCATATCGTATTCGTCGGTCGTGCGGAACACGGGCGATTCAAAACCGTGCTGGCCAAACTCGCCCGCCTGCCGATACTGACCGTTAGTGATATCAACGACTTTGCACAGGTAGGGGGTATGATCGGTTTGGTCGAAGCCGACCAGCGTATTCGTTTCAACATTAACCTAGCGGTCACTCGCCAGGCGGATCTCAAGCTAAGCTCCCAATTACTCAAACTGGCGACTATCGTCGAGTAGCGCAGTGGAATACCGGAATGATCATTTTTGACAAGCTGTCGGTAAAAAACAAATTGATGGCGGTGATGTTACTGACCAGCGCATTGGTATTGCTTGCAGTTGGGATAGCGTTGATTGTCAATGAAACCTATTCTCAGCGCAAAGCCGCCCAGGCCCAACTGATGACGCTGGCCAATGTCATCAGCGCCAACGCCGCTTCCGCCTTGCTGTTCAACGATCTTAAAGCTGCTGAACAGAATTTGGCGGTGCTGCGCGCTAAGCCCGATGTGCCTTACGCCGTCATCGATGATCCTCAGGAAAGACTGTTGGCCGAATACCGGTCCCTCGAATTGACCGACCAACAACGGGACCGCATACACTACTGGGATGAGACGCTGGATAAGCAATATCAGGAGTCCGGAGCGGAGGCCGAGCAGGCCACGATCAACGAGGGCGAACTGTTCGGCGCGCAAGGTCGAATGCTGGCCGTCAAAGTGCCGATTCGGCAAGATGGCCAGGCGCTCGGTTATGTCGAAATCTATTCCGATTTGCGCGAACTCAGCGAAAGCCTGTACCGCTATTACTGGATCATCGCCGGGTTGTTAGTGGCTTCGTTGATGCTGGCGGCCTTGCTGGCTGCGCGGTTTCAGTCGGTCATTTCTGGCCCGATCCTGCGGTTGCGCACTGCGATGAGTGAGATCGCCCAAACCCGCGATTACGCTGTTCGGGTTCAACGCACCAGTGATGACGAGTTGGGTGCGTTGGTGGATGGCTTCAATGGCATGTTGCGGCAAATTCAGGAGCGCAACGCTGAATTGGCCACCTACAACGCCCGCCTGGAGACGGAAGTCGCGGAACGCACGCATGATCTTTCAAGCACTAACACCGAATTGCACCATTTGGTTCAGGAGCTGAGCGTAGCCAAGGAACGGGCCGAGGCGGCCAATCAGGCGAAGTCGCAATTCCTGGCCAATATGAGCCATGAAATTCGCACGCCCATGAATGGTGTTCTGGGTATGACCAGTCTGCTGCTGGCGTCCACCGAACTGCTGCCCGAGCAGCGACGCTTTGCTGAAGTGATCCAGCAGTCCGGTGACAATCTGCTGAAAATTATCAATGATGTGCTGGATTTTTCCAAAATCGAAGCCGGCAAGCTGCAATTGGAGATCATGGATTTCGATCTGCAAAACCTGATGGAAGACGTGGCTGCGCTGTTCGTCGAGAGTGCGCAACGCAAAAATCTGGAGCTGATGTGCGCCTTGCCGCCGGAGACGATCCGGGTCCAGGGTGATCCCGTGCGGTTGCGCCAAATTTTGAGCAATCTGCTGGGGAACGCCATCAAGTTCACCGATCGGGGCGAGATCGTGCTGCGAGTGACCATACTGGACGTCACGCCGACGGTTGAGACCCTGCGTTTTGAAGTGAGTGATACCGGAATCGGTATCCCCGCCCATCTGCACGAACGGATTTTCGGCGCCTTTGATCAGGCCGATAGCTCAACGACCCGCCAGTATGGCGGCACCGGACTTGGATTGACGATTACCCGCCAACTGGTGGAACTGATGGGCGGCGTCATCGAAGTGCAGAGCGTGGAGGGCCAAGGCTCGACCTTCGGGTTCACCCTGCGCTTAGCGCACGCCGCCTATTTATTGGACAAGCCTGCTGACTACTCCACTCAGCTCCAGGGAGTTCGGGTACTGATCGTGGCCGACAATGCGACCCGTCGCGAAATTCTGCACGGTCAACTGCAATCCTGGGGCATGCGCAGCGCCAGCGCCACCGACGGGCCAGCGGCGCTGGACATGCTGCGCGCCGCACACGCCAGCGGCGATCCTTACCGGGTGGCCTTACTGGATGACGGGATGGCGCAAATGACGGGGCCTGATCTGGCGCTGGCCATTCATGCCGACGCCCGGTTAGGCGCGCCCCGGCTCGTCTTGCTGACGTCCATGACCTTGCGCGGCGCACTGCATGAAAAGGCGCGCCGGCTTGGCGTCCTGCACTTACCCAAACCGGTGCGTAAAACGCAGTTGCAAGAGTGCTTGCTGCGCCTGCTCAGTAAAGAGATGAGTCAACTATTCGCAGCAACTGCGCCAAACGGTGGCAATGAACCGGTTCTGAATCACCAGAACGCCAGGATCTTGCTGGTTGAAGATAATGCAGTCAACCAGGAAGTCGCTAAAGCCGTACTGACTCAGTTTGGTTGCGTGGTCGAGGTGGCGAATAACGGTCGCGAGGCGGCCGAATGGCTGGCATGGAATACCTGTGACCTGGTGCTGATGGATTGTCAAATGCCAGTGATGGATGGATTCCAGGCGACTGCGCTCATCCGTGAACGGGAAGAGCAGGCGACCGCGAAATCGGGTCAGCAGGCGAAACGATTACCGATTGTGGCGTTAACCGCCCATGCGATCAGCGGCGATCGGGAACGTTGTCTGGCGGCGGGCATGGACGATTATTTATCGAAGCCGTTTACACGGGACGAGTTGGCGGCGATCCTGAACCGCTGGATATTGATGAATAGTCCATCTCCTGCCAGGGAGAATTTCCTTACGCCCGAGGCGCCGCCGTCCGCTCCGCCGCTGGCTCCCCCCAGTGACGAGGAACTGATTGACCGGAAAGTACTGGACGAAATCGGCGCTCTGGAAAGCAAAGGCGCCCAGAATTTACTCGCCCGTTTGATTGGGCTTTACCTACGCGATGCGCCACGGATGGTCGAACAAGTAGGACAAGCTATGGCCAGCAGCGACCATGAAGGAGTGCGCTCTAGCGCCCATGCCTTGAAATCCAGCAGTGGCAATATCGGCGCTTTGCATTTTGCGAAAATCTGTCGTGAGATTGAAGCAGCAGCGCGCGCCGGTCAGCCTGCGTCTGTAGCTAGGCAGATCCAGGCTTTACCCGAGGAGTTCAGTCGGGTGGAAGCTGCGTTGCAGGCAATGTTGGAAAAAAGGGACGCTTCAGTCACGCCGGAATCAACATTGTAGCTTTCCTTTATTTAATCAAAATCTTAAAAATCTTCAGGTCACCACGATTCAATAGATCAGGACTTTCGCTAAACCCGTAAATTCGTCATACCCGCGAAGGCGGGTATCCATTCTTTTCAACGAATGACTGGATTCCCGCATACGCGGGAATGACGAAAAGCGAAAGTCCTGTAGATGAATTCATGCAGGAATACTGGATTGAAATGAGGTGCGCATTATGAGGTCATCGCACGGGCGATCATTGATTTTGGTGGTGGATGATGATCCCGTACAACGGTTTTTGGCGAGCAATACTCTGGATCAAGGAGAGTTCACTATTCTGGAAGCGGAGGATGGCGAACAGGCCTTGTGCCTGTTCCAGCGTGAAAAACCGGATTTGGTGCTATTGGATGTCGTGATGCCGGGCTTGGATGGTTTTGCCGTCTGTGCAGCGCTGCGGCAGCAGCCCGAGGGTCGGGATGTACCCATCTTGATGTTCACTAGTCTGGATGATCTTGAATCGACTGAACGAGCCTATGAAGCGGGCGCTACCGATTTCATTACTAAGCCCATTCAGTGGCTCGTACTCTACCAACGGGTGCGTTATATCTTGCGCGCTAGCCAGACGTTGCTGGAGTTGCGGGATAGCGAGGAACGGTTTCGCACACTGGTGCAGGCCGCCGGCAGTGTGATTTTGGTGCTGGATCACCAGGACCGGGTGTTGGAATTCAATCCAGCGGCGGAAAAATTTTACCTCTTTCAACGAGGCGAAAGGGTAGACACGGATTTTATGGCATTGTTGCCGCGTATTGATGACGGCGAAAAATCAAGTCAGTTAGTAGGTTACGAAAGCACGATTTTATCGTTGAGTGGCAGTGAACATACATTGATCTGGAATGTTTCGCAGTTGGTGGACGCTAATGGCTCAACTACTGGGCGAGTCTTCGTTGGGCAGGACATTACCATACGCCGTCGATCTGAAGAGCATATTCGCTTTCTGGCTTTTTACGACCATCTGACCCGCCTGCCGAATCGGGCTTTACTCCAGGAGCAATTGCGGGAATCCATTGAATTGGCCAAGCTGCGTTCTCAACCCTTGGCCGTGTTATTTTTGGATCTGGACCAATTCAAGCGCGTCAACGATCCGCTAGGACATCGTGTTGGCGACTTATTGTTACAGGAAGTGGCGGTTCGTTTGCAGGACTGCCTGTGTTCAGTGGATTATGTCTGCGCTGCCCAGGCTGATTTGCCGATACCACAAGATTTGCTGGCGCGACTGGGTGGCGATGAATTCGTTATCCTGTTGGCCGAAGCTGGCTGTCCTGATGCGGTGAGTGCTGTAGCCCAGCGGATTCTATCCGCTATATCAAAGCCATTCATCATTGAAGGCAAAGAGATCTTTACGAGTTGCAGTATAGGCGCCGCTCTCTATCCCGACGATGGCTCTGACATTGATACCCTATTGAAGAATGCCGACGCTGCGCTGTATCACGCCAAGAATCAAGGAAGAAATAATCATCAGTTCTATTCGGATTGGATGAATAGCATGGTGGTTCAGACCATTGAGATGGAGGGTTTATTGCGCAAGGCGCTGGCCTGCCAGGAATTGACGCTGCATTATCAGCCACAAGTGAACATCAACAGCGGAAAGATTGTCGGGGTTGAGGCGTTGCTGCGCTGGCAAAATCCGGTGTTGGGGAGCGTGGCGCCCGCCCAGTTTATTAGGTTGGCTGAAGAAACGGGCCTGATTGTTCCCATCGGTGAATGGGTGATTCGGACCGCCTGCGCCCAAGCCCGCTGCTGGCGAGAGACGGGATTACCACCGTTGCGTATGTCCATCAATCTGTCGCCACGCCAGTTTGTTGATACCGATCTGACCACATTGATCACCCAGGTTCTTCGGGAAAATGACTTGCCGCCGGATTTGCTGGAGCTGGAGATTACCGAAAGCCTGCTGATGAAGGAAAACGTGATTGATACCCTGTTAGCTTTGAAACAGTTGGGCGTCCGCCTGGCGATTGATGACTTTGGTACAGGCTATTCCAATCTCAGCTATTTGCGGCAGTTTCCTATCGATCATCTAAAGATCGATAAATCTTTTGTAAAAGACATTGATGGCCAAAGCAGTGAGCAGGCGATCTTGGTGGCCATCATCGCCATGGCGCGCAGCTTGCATTTAGGCGTCATTGCGGAAGGCGTTGAGAATGAGGTCCAGCTTGCTTTTCTGCGAGCAGCGAGCTGTGATGAAATGCAGGGCTTTATTTTTAGTCGGCCTTATCCTGCTGAATACATCACGATAATGCTCCAGGACCACTACATCCCAACCGTCGGTTCACGTCGTCGGGCAACGACCAGGATTGAGATTCTGCACGAGCCCGCCTCACCCCCAATTTATAAAAACCTGCCCCTAGTCAATCGCTCATTGAAAAAGCCGGTCTAGAAGATAGAAATCCGGTATATATTTTGCCTGTATATTTTTGTTTTTCCCAAACAGCGACGAGCTGCCTGGATAAGGATGGGGCTTGCAAGCTTTTCAGCCAAGTGAAGAGAGGTCCGTTGGATGACTTTTTTTGTCACATGACAAAAATTAGCACATTCGGATGCTGCCCGATCATAAGAAAAAATATTATTTAACTTGACTGGTAAAAAGTAAACGGCCTGCTACATTCGTATACAGGCTAAGGGGCTTTGCTGAGGTATCTTATGAATGATAAGAAAACTTTTGCCATCACCATGTTTGGAATCCCTGAGCTTGAGCAGAATGTTTTGAAAAATATTTTTAAGCTCTCTCTCTATCGTCCCCTTACCTACAAGCTGGCTTCGGCCGACCTTGCCAGTCAAATCCTGCTGGTTGACGCAGAAAATCCCGATGCTTTGGTGGAATGGCGCTCTTTTAAGCTTTCCTCTTCTACTGAAAATTCATCTTTTCCGCTGCTAAGCGTAATGGTCACCAAGGATCGCCTCAATAAGGAATTTCCCTATATTTTGCATCGACCTTTTGTCGCGACCCGCGTGTTGAGTGTGTTGGATCAAGCTGCAAATCAGTTGCTGGCTGTGCCTACGCAAGAGCGCATTATTAGCGAGCGGTCGATAGCTGAAAAAAGCCCTGATCCTTTATTCACCGCTTTGTTAGTAGACGATAGCAGCACGATCAGAAAGCAGGTTGAACTGGAATTAAAATTGCTTGGCATTCGGACCGATGCGGTTGAATCTGGTGAGCAGGCTTTTGATCTGTTATCTCAAAATAATTACGATATTATTTTTCTGGACGTAGTATTACCGGGTGTTGATGGCTACCAGATTTGTAAGACCATCAAGAAAGATAAAGCCAAGAAAAAAACGCCGGTTATCATGCTGACTAGCAAATCCTCACCCTTTGACCGTATCAGGGGCGCTTTGGCGGGATGCGATACTTACATCACTAAACCGGTCTCACAATCCTCTTTCCAAAAAGTTGTTAAGAAATATTTGAAATCTTCTTAGCCCACCTCTGGGCAGTGTTTTAACCTTACATTGTGTTTAAAGATGATGTGACTTGCTCAACAGGAGATATTCATGGCTATACGAAAAGTGCTCGTGGTTGATGATTCGCCGGCTGATTTGGCAAATGTTAAAAACATCGTGACCGAGGCGGGTTGTATTGTGGTCACCGCAACCAATGGCAAAGAGGCCGTCGAAAAAGCCAAGGTGGAAAAACCTGATCTGATTTTCATGGATATCATCATGCCAGATATGGATGGTTACGCCGCCTGCCGATTGTTGGGCAATGAAGGCGAAACCAAGGAGATTCCGGTCGTGTTCGTCACCAGCAAAAAACAGAAGGCGGACCGCCTCTGGGCACAGATGCAAGGCGGGAAGGCGTTCATCACTAAGCCCTACACCGCCGACGCCATCATCGACCAGTTAAAGGCATTTTTGTAAAACCGTCCCTGGCCCGCATTGGCATCAGTTATGAATGACAAGACTGCAAGAATTCGCCGGCGCTGGCTCAGTCCTGGCGCGGCCCTTAACCGGTTTAAACCGCCCCCGGGTGTGGCGATCGGCATTGCTCCAGCCGAACGCCGACGCGCCCGGTACGGTTTTCGAATCGGCGGTATTGGGTTGCTGGTGGGTCAGGATACCGTTAGCGAGGTGCTGGAACAGGCGCTGATTTATCCACTGCCTAATACGCCGCCTTGGGTGTTGGGGCTGGTCAACCTGCGTGGAAATCTGGTGACTGTTTTTGATTTAAAACGGTTTTTAGAATTGGAAGAAAGCCACTCTCAGGAAAAGCGCCGATTGCTGATTTTGGATCGAGGCGATAAGGCAGTAGGCGTCCTCATTGATGGCCTGCCTCGAACAGCGCTGACCAGCCACGTTCTTTCCCGGTTACCGCCATTGCCAGCGGCATTGCCAGCTTATGTCGCAAAAGCCTACATGCAGGACGATCTCGTATGGCTGGAATTCGATCACCAGGGTTTTTTTCGGGCGCTCGGTGGATCTATAGCCGCCGGAACTGCTTAATGATGGCGATGACAAGTGTTGGATACACGAATTTAGATTTTTTTCAACCCCTTAAGGTTGAAAAACGGTCACTGAATTTCGATTGGATGGGTCAAGATAACCCCGAGGAGATCCGTGCATGCGCATACACCATGATTCCAGCCGTGTTGCCAGTATGACATCGGGTTGGCGACTCAAGGGCGCAATGACATTAGGATTGTTGCTAATTCTTTGCACAAGCATACCTTGGAGTTGGGCTGAAGAAGTCGGCGTTACCGACAAAACCATCCGCGTCGGAGCCTATATGCCCTTGGAGGGGGATAACAATTTAAATGCTCTGGCATTGAAGCGGGGGATTGAGGCGGCGTTGGCCAGTCAGTTAGTGCAGGGGCGTCGGGTCGAATATGCGGTCATCAATGATTTTTATGATCCCGCCAAGTCAGTTGAAGCGACCAACAAATTGATTGATCAGGGCATCTTCCTGATGCTGGGCGGTTACGGTTCAGCAGCCATGAAGGCGGTACTACCGGTGCTGGCCGATAAAAAAATACCGGCAGTTGGTTTTTATACGGGCGCGGCCTTCGCCGGGCCGGGCGACGTGCTGAATTTCCGCGCCAGATACGCCACCGAAGTGGAGAGTGCGATCAATGCGGCGCTGGCGGCGGGGGTAAAACCGGGCGAGGTATGCGCCTACGCCCAAAATGATGCCTATGGAATGAGCGGAATCAACGGGTTGCGCATGGCCTTGGCCAAGCTACCCGGCACCGAATCCATCGTCGCCAAGCTGCAACAGATTCTGGACACACCGGGAGATAATCCGGAAAGGAACAATATTGGCCCCGTTGGCGTTTACCAGTGGGATACGATGAACGCGCGCAACGGCTATGTATCGCTGAAGCAATGGGAAGCAGCCAGCGGCCATCGCTGCCGGCTGGTGATGATTTCTGCGGTTTATACACCGGCCGCCAATTTCGTGGCATACGCACGTTATAAGGGCGAAACCTGGATTTTCAGCACACTCTCGATCTTGGGCAGCAACCAGATGAAAGACCTGCTCCAAGAACAAGGAATTACAAACAAGGTTATAACCACTCAGATCGTGCCACCGCTGGATTCGACGCTGCCGGTGGTCGTGGAAGCGCGCAAGGCGCTGGGTAATCAATTGAGCTATGTCTCCTTGGAAGGCTACATTGTGGGCAAACTGTTCGTGGTGATCGCGAGCGCGATCGACGGCCCGCTGACCCGCGAGAACTTCCTGAAGGCCGCGCGCCGCCAGCCCTACGACATCGGCGGCGTCAAGGTGGACTTCACCGCCGGCAATCAAGGTTCCAACTTCGTCCTGCTGACGCACCTGAAAGACGGCGATTTCGTGCCCGTCAGGCCGGGTGATCTGGAGTCGCTGTTCAAACCGTAAATTCGCGCGAAACACGAACGAACGTTTCGATTCGTCGGACCCGATAATTTATTTGAGGTAACACAGTCATGGGCGGTCAAAAAATTAACGCGCGCTTGACCTTCATGATCATCGTGCAGCTTACAACCCAGACGAGGATCGAGTGATGAGCCGGCAACGACTGACGAGAGAAATCGCGCTGGGGCTAGCGCTAATAGGGTGCTCGCTCGCATCTTGGAGCTGGGCGCAAAATGCGGGAGTCACCGATAAATCGATTCGCATCGGGGCCACCATCCCCTTGGAAGGTGATTTCAAGGCTTACGGCTTAGCGATGAAACACGGGATGGATGCGGCCTTGGCCGGCCAAACGGTTCAGAAACGCCAAATCGAGTTTGTCGCGATCAACGACTTTTACACCCCCGACAAGGCGCTCGAAGCCGCCAAGAAATTGATCAGTGAAGGCATTTTTGCGATGGTAAACAGCTTTGGTTCGCCGACCACCCGAGCGGTGCTGCCGGTTCTGGCCGAGAACAAGGTGCCGGCGTTCGGCTTTTACACCGGCGCGGCCTTCACCGGGCCGGGTGAGGTGCTGAACTTCCGCGCCAGTTACGCTAATGAGGTGGAGACGGTGGTCGGCGCGGCGTTAGCGGCTGGCGTGAAACCGACCGAGGTATGCGCCTACGCCCAAAATGATGCCTACGGAATGGGCGGCGTCAAGGGATTTCGTGCGGCATTGGCCAAACAGCCCGGCGCTGAGCAGATCGTCGCCAAGGTGGACCAAATTCTAAACATGCCGGGCGATAACCCGGAGCGTAACGGGATCGGCCCGGTCGGCGTTTACCAACGCGATACCGTAAATGCGCGAGACGGTTACGCATCGCTGAAAAAGTGGGAGGAAACCGGCGGCAGCCGTTGCCGGCTGGTAGCGACCACGGCAGTTTACGATCCGGCTGCCACGTTTATGGCTTACGCCCGCTACAAGGGTGAACCCTGGATTTTCAGTTCGCCCTCGCCGGCTGCGGACAGCCGCTTCGCGACCATGCTCAAAGGAAACAAAGTTACGGATAAGGTCATCGCCACCCAGATCGTGCCGTTGCCCGACTCGGCGCTGCCGGTGGTTGCGGAGGCGCGCAAGGCGCTGGGGCAGAACCTGGATTACGTATCGCTGGAAAGCTACATCGTGGGCAAATTGTTCGTGGCGATCGCGAGCGCAATCGACGGCCCGCTGACCCGCGAGAACTTTCTGAAGGCCGCGCGCCGCCAACCCTACGACATCGGCGGCGTCAAGGTGGACTTCACCGCCGGCAACCAAGGCTCCAATTTTGTGTTGATGACGCATTTAAAGGAAGGTGAGTTCATGCCTGTCAAGCCAGGTGATCTAGAATCGCTATTCAGACAATAATCCATTCCGAGAAATGCGAACGAACGTTTCAATTTATTCGGCTTGCAACCTAATTTGAGGTAAGACAGTCATGGGCGGTCAGAAAATCAATACGCGGTTGACCTTCGCCATTATCGTGCAATTCGTCATCTTGGTGGTGATCGGATTGATCGCTTATCTTGGCATGAATCGCATCGGTAGCGTCGTGGCAGATATCGGCCAAGAGACAACCGAACTGTTTAGCTTGGGGCGTCTGGAAGAAATTCTCCACGTCGACCTGTTGGGCGCAGTCAACGGTGCGGCTCGCGGCACCAGCACTTGGGAGCAAGCGAGCGATGCTTTGCCGGTCGTCAAGAAAAAATTTCAGGACGGTTGGCAAGAAATTCTCGATACCGCTGAAGATGAGGAAAAAACAGAGTTACAGCAAGAGTTCAAAGATGGCTTGGATGGCATCGACAGCCTCTTCACCGAGCTGGAAAAACTGTTCGCCTCCCGGGACCGCACTCAATTGAATCTTTTTTTAAGTAATGACTTAGATTCATTACTGAATCCGTTTTTCGAAGCTCTAGAAGAGACCCTCGCTGGTGTTCAAGAGGATTCTTCGAAGTCCTTAAAAGCTGCGCAAAGCACCAGCAACACGTTTACCGTGCTGATCGTGGTGATCGGCTTGATCGGTATCGCGGCCTCTTTCGGTCTGGGCACCGCAACCTATCGCGCCATCGTGAATCCCGTCAACCAACTGATGGCGACCGTGAAGCAAATTGGTGAAGGTAATTACGACTCTCGCACCGGGTTGACCGGTGCCGACGAACTGTCAGAACTGGGGCGATCGTTCGACCAGATGCTGAATGAGCGGGTGAACGCATTGGTAGAAACCGAGCACGAAAACGAACAGCTTAATGACTCTATCATCAACCTCCTGCAAGCGGTGTCCCAACTGAGCCAGAGGGATCTGACGATCAAAGTGCCAGTGACTGAAGATGTGACCGGCCCAGTGGCTGATGCGCTGAATCTGTTAACCGACGAGACGGCCAGCGTATTGCAGGGCGTCATCCGCATCTCGGAGGAGGTGGCGGTTGCCTCTGATAAAGTGAAAACACAGTCCGACACGGTCATTGCAGTGGCTGACCATGAGCGCCAGGTGGTGGAGCAAACCGCTACTGATCTCGCCTCTGCAGCAGACGCCATGAAGCAAATCGCCGACTTGGCGCAAAGTTGCAACGCTACTGCCGAAACCACGATCAAGACCACTCAGGCAGCGCTACAGACGGTGACTAACACGGTCGGCGGTATCAATAGCACCCGCGACACCATTCGCGAGACGGAAAAGCGCATCAAGCGCTTGGGCGAGCGTTCTCAGGAAATCAGTGGCGTAGTCAACCTGATCAACACCATTGCGGAGCGCACTCACATCCTGGCGCTGAACGCCAGTATGCATGCAGCATCGGCTGGCGAGGCTGGTCGTGGCTTCGCGGTAGTTGCCGACGAAGTCCAGCGGTTGGCGGAAAATGCCCGCGAGGCAACTTCGCAAATCGCCGCCCTGGTGAGCAATATTCAGATCGAGACCGCAGATACAGTGAACGCCATGAATGCTGCGATCAGCCAGGTCGTCGATAGTAGCCGACTCGCCGAACAGGCTGGCGCACAGATGAAATTGACGCAGGAAACTACCGCTGAATTGGGAGTTGCCGTACAACAGATCGTCTCACGTTCGCAAGAACAGGCGCATGTCAGCGGCGAGTTGTTCGACCGTGCCCAGCAGATTCAGGAAAGCACCCATCAGACTCGCCAGCAGTTACAGGAACAGACGGTCCAGACCACCAACCTGGTGGAATACGCCAAAGGCTTGTTGAAAGCAGTGCGCGTATTTCGGTTGCCGGCTTAAGCGGGTGCGCCTGCCGTCCATGGCAATCATCACAGGATTACTGCTGCCTGCGAGAGGGGTTTAGCCGCCATGCTCGTATCGGAAGAACAAGTTGCGGCGTTGGAAGCGGAAGTTGCCGGGCTGCTCGGTATTCTGGAAGTGCTTGACGAGGACGGCGCTTCTGAAGGCATTCACCGTTACGTCGAGCAGGTGGAACGCATTGGCTCGATGGTGGGTAACGCCGGCTTTATAGGGTTGCGGGATGTTTGCCTCTTGCTTCAGGAGCAACTGTCGAACCTGGACTTGCGCCAGCAGGATATCGGTGACGCTGTGCGCGAGCGGCTGGAGGAATGGCCGATTCTGGTGATCGGTTACCTCAGCGCTCCGACCGATCTACAGGCTAGCGAATCGTTGATCGACCATTTGCGCAGCTCAGCCTGGAGCGTTGCCTTGTCGGAGACGGAAGCTGCGGTTTTACACAGTATGCTGATGTACGGGGCGCAAACGGCGCTCGATACCGTGGAGCCGGCGGATGAGGAATGGGCTGGCGTCGCGATAGAAGAGCCGGTACCTGCTCCAGCGATAGTGTCTGCCGAGCCGGTGTTGATGTGCCAACCATCGCCGGCAATCGCGGCGACAGAGCCCTTATGGACTGAACCCGTACCCACCGAACCCTTTCTCGCTGAAGTTTCCGTTGGCGCCGTTTCCGGACAGCTAACTGAAACTGTAGGGGAAACCGAGGTTGCAGCGGAGGTTGAGGGTGAAGTGACTACCGAGGCGGAGCCTGCCGAGCTGCCGGAATCGATGGCGGCCACTGTGCCTGCGGCGATAGCAAACATCACCGTTGAAACCGTTGTTGAAGCGGAAGCGGTAGCTCTCAACGAAACAATTGCCGACATGGAGGAGGAGGTTGAAGCGGTCGCCGACATGGAGGAGGAGGTTGAAACAATCGCCGACATGGAGGAGGAAGTTGAAACAATCGCCGACATGGAGGAGGAAGTTGAAACAGTCGCCGACATGGAGGAGGAGGTTGAAACAGTCGCCGACATGGAGGAGGAGGTTGAAGCGGTCGCCGAGACCGAGGAAATGGAATTCACTGATGACGACGGAGAAGAAGAACCCGCCGGGGTAATGGCCAGGTCTGGCGAAACACACCAGGAATTGCTGGACATCCTGTGTGCGGAAATTGCCCAAATTGCTGAAACCGCTGATGAGATTCTGGCTTTGGCCACAGCGGCTGATAGTGCGCCTGCCGCTCGGGGCGAGGCCCTTTCTAACTATGCTGAGCACCTAGAGCGTTTGGGTGATGCTTCAGACTCCATTGGTTTGACCGGGTTGCAGCAGGTTTGCGCTAGCTTGCAGACTAACCTGAGTCGCCTGGCCGCCCAAGACAGGCCGCTTGACGCGGAACAACGGCGGGTGGTGGAAGCCTGGCCCGGTCTGGCGCTTAATTACCTGCAAGCGCTGGGCGACCCCACAGCCTGCGCAGTCCTGGTCAATCACTTGCAAGATGCGCACTGGCTACAACCCTTGGCTACGGCAGATGCGGTTGCGCTCACTGAACTTCTGGTCGCGCCGAAACTGGTGACTGAAACAACTGAAGCGGAAGCCCGACCACGGCAAGCGCAATCCGCAGATGTGTCGCTGGCGTTGCCCGCAGATGTCAATCAGGAATTATTGGATGGCCTGTTGCATGAATTGCCCCACCAGGCTGCTGAATTTTCAGTCATTATTCAACGTTTGGCGACGGGTGATGGTCATGCCAAGGACGTCGAAGTAGCGCAGCGTATTGCGCATACCTTGAAGGGCGCCGGCAATACCGTCGGGGTGCGCGGTATCGCCACGCTGACTCACCATATCGAAGATATTCTACAAGCCCTTTCCAAGCGTGGCGCGTTGCCCAACCGGGCATTAGCCGAAACCTTGCTAAACGCCGCCGACTGTCTGGAAGCCATGAGCGAGGCTCTGCTCGGCATCAGCGATCCCCCGTTGCAAGCGTTGGCTGTGTTGCAGGAGGTGCTGGACTGGGCCAACCGGATTGACCGGGTAGGGATACCGACGGACGATGAAGTCACATCACGGGGGGGCGCCGGCCCGGAACAACGCGCCGAACTGCCCGAAACAGTGACGCCCATGGCGTCGCCGCCATTGGCTGCCTCGCCCCCCGAGGCAACCCTGCGTATTCCCGCCCATCGGGTTGACGACGTGTTGCGCCTGGTCGGTGAGGGCATCATCCTGACCGGCCAAATCCAGGAGCGGGTTCGTAAGACGGTTGCGCAGACCCGAGCGGTGATGGGGCAAAACCGCCTGTTTCAGCAACTGACCACCGAATTGGAACAATTGGTCGATATTCGCAACGTATCGTCGCCCTTATCTAAATCAGTGCAACGCGGGGATTTTGATCCGCTGGAGTTGGAGCAGTACAACGAGCTCAACACCGTGACCCATCGCTTGGTGGAGGCAGCCACCGACGCCCGCGAACTCAGCCGCGCCATCGAAGAAAACCTGGCGGTCCTGGACACTCTGCTCGTCGATCAAAGCCGCCTGCACCGGGATAACCAGGAAGCCGTACTACGTACTCGCATGGTGCCGATCCAAACGGTGGCGCCGCGCCTGCAACGCAGCGTGCGGCAGACTTGTCGGCTGGTGGACAAGGAGGTGGAACTGGTGGTGCATGGCGCGGACACGTTGATGGATAGCAACGTATTGAGTGACATGGTCGATCCGCTGATGCATATTTTGCGCAACGCGGTGGATCACGGCATCGAGCTACCCGCTCGACGCAAGAGCCTGGGCAAGCCACCGGTCGGGCGAATCGAACTTAGCTTCGGACGGGAGGGCAATACCATCGCTGTACGCTGCCAAGACGATGGGGCTGGTTTGGATTTGGCAGCGATTCGCCGAACAGCGATAGCGTGCGGTCTGCTCAATGCCGACCAGTCGCTGACGGATGATGAACTGGCCCGGTTGATTCTGTTGCCGGGCTTTTCCACGCGCAGCGAAACCACGCAGACCTCAGGGCGCGGCGTCGGTATGGATATGGTTTACAACCGGTTGCTGGATATGAAGGGTTCGTTGCGCATCCAGACCCAGACCGGCAAGGGTTGCCTGATGGAGTTGCGGTTGCCGGTGACCTTGATTTCCACCCATGCCTTGCTGGTGCACATGGGCAATCAAATGGTTGCACTCTCCGATCGTGGCATCGAGCAGATCTTGTATTCGGGGGTCGGCAAAATTCAGGAATTGGGTAAAACCACGACTTTTCAGATAGGCAGTGACGTTTACGAACTGACCTCCTTAGATCATCTGCTCAACTTGCCACCGGATCGTCGTACACGGGGCCACGCCGCATCACCGGTATTGCTGGTGCGAGAGGAGATGGGCGTCGTTCGCGCAGTGCTGGTGCAAGAAGTCCTGGATAGCCGCGATCTGGTGGTCAAGCGCCTGGGCCAGTACCTTCCCAAACTTAATGGCGTCGTGGGAGCCACGATCCTGGGTGATGGCAGCGTGGTGCCGGTACTGGACTTGCCGGAACTCTTGCGCGCCCCGGCAGTCAGTCAGCCAGCGCGGACCACGACCCAAGTAGCAGCGCCGGTTACGCCTTCTCTTCACCGTCAATTCATGCTGGTGGTGGACGATTCACTGAGCGCCCGCCGCTCATTGACGCAGTTTGCGCAGGATGCCGGTTATGAAGTGCGCACTGCCCGCGACGGACTGGAAGCGATTGAGATCATCAACGGCAAGCGCCCGGACCTCGTGTTGACCGATTTGGAAATGCCGCGCATGAACGGTCTGGAGTTGGTTGCGCATCTGCGCGCCAGCCAGATCACCCATGATTTGCCGGTCATCATGATCACCTCACGCTCTACCGAGAAACATCGGCGCGAGGCCGAGATGGTCGGAGTCAATATCTATCTGACCAAGCCTTTCATGGAAGATGAGTTGCTGGGACAGATTCATCGGTTGTTGCGGCCAACATGAACGGGCGAATTCAATCAGCGTTCGCCGATCTTCAGGAAATCCGGTCATTCGCTGTGCTGACCCTGGATAGGCATAAATGGCTCTTGCCGCAAACGGAAATCCAGTCACTGGAGTCGATTCTGGATATCGATCGCGAGGTGCAGATTCCGCACAGTGTCGGAGCGGTGGCGTTTGCGGGCTTCTGGTGGCCAGTTTATTGTCTGTCTAGTGAATTACAGATTTTGCCGCAAATACCGGGTGGTCGCCGAGCCTGTCCGTTGCTGGATAACGGCGCCGACCGCTTCGGTCTGGTCTGCGACCGGGTCGATGTGTTGGCGGAACCTCCTCAATTGCTTGCGCTACCGGCGTGCATGGTGCTGCCGAATTCTCCCATTCAGGCGCTGGTTCTGTTGGAGGAGGGACTGGGTTGCGTAACCACTACCGAGTATCTGGCGGCTTTACTCGCGGCTGTCGTGGAGAAGATGGATGCCTGAAAGTGCGCCTCGGGAAAGTATCGCTTGGGTGCTGATGCTGGACAATCAACTCCACGCCGCCGTGGGCGAGCGCGAACTGGTGCATTTGATCGAAGCGCCGATGCTGCTTGAAGTTCCGCTCAGCCCACCCTACTGTCGGCAGGTGCTCGTCTGGAATAATATCGTGTTGCCAGCCATGGATTTGGCAGCCTGGTTGCGGGGAAAACCCGCGCCACGTCAGCGGACGCTGGCTGGGGTGTTCGCTTACCAGGCGCGGCCGGGCGCGGCTCCCGAGTACGGCGCGTTGTTGCTGGCCAGCATCCCGATGCGGGCGTTGGTTGCCAACGACCAAGCTTGCGCGTTGCCTAAGCAACCGAACAACTGGCGAGCCTTGGCGATCTCCTGTTTCCAGCAGGATGACAAACCGATCCCCATCCTGGATTTGCCAACGGTATTTACCGGTGGTTTGCTGGAACCTTTAAACCGCGAGTGATCGAAGCACGCTCATTCCAAATGTGGCGCCAGTTTTTTCCAACGCACTGCCGGATACCCGTGAATTGGATCGATCAGGTCATCAGCCCCTGCGGACAGCGAACGCCTGTGCCGCCCAAGCCGCAATAGCCGCCCGGATTCTTAGCCAGGTATTGCTGGTGATAGTCTTCGGCGTAGTAAAACGGCGGCGCAGCGGCGATTTCAGTGGTGATCTGCCCATGGTGGGCCGCAGTGAGCGCTGGCTGATAGGCGTCACGGCTGGCGAGGGCGGCGGTGTGTTGGGCCTCGTCATCTGTGTAAATGGCGGAACGGTATTGCGTACCAACATCGTTGCCTTGGCGCATACCCTGGGTAGGATCGTGCGATTCCCAGAAGATGTTGAGCAGTCGCTGGTAATGGATGATCGCTGGATCGAAGATTACGAGCACGGCCTCGGTGTGGCCGGTTCGACCGCTACAGACTTCTTCGTAGGTCGGGTTCGGCGTAAAGCCTCCCGCGTAGCCCACTGCAGTGCTGTAGACGCCGGCTTGCATCCAGAATTTTCGTTCCGCCCCCCAGAAGCAGCCCAGTCCGAAGACTGCCCGTTGCATACCCGCTGGGAACGGAGGTTGCAGGGGATGGTCATTGACGTAATGCCGGGCAGGGACAGGCATGGTGGTAGCCCGGCCCGGTAAGGCTTCTGCAGGGCGCGGCATCTGGATTTTGCGTGACAGCCACGACATGGGGGCTTCTCCTTCGGGTAGATGACGCCGATTGGACTCCGGGTGTCAGCGAACGGTTCGGCGGGCGGTGCTACTATTGAAGCGTCAAAAGATGAGGAGAAACGATCGTGTTCAAAGTGCTATCTCTGTTCTGGTTCTGCGCCGGCCTGTTGTCTCTGACCGCGCAGGCCGCCAGTTATGACTGTACCCAGGCGAACACTTCCGCCGAAATCGCGGTGTGCGCCCATCCGAATCTGAACGCACTGGATGAGGAACTGGCGGTTTTGTATCGCTCGCTGCTGAATGAGTTACCTGTCCGGCAGGCCGACCGGATGCGTCAGGATCAGCGTTCCTGGTTGAAAGCCCGCAACAGTTGTGGTGCGGAGGTGCGCTGTTTGAAGGCCCGCTATCAGGAGCGCATCGCCCGCTTGAATCAATATTGATCGTGGATCAGTGTTGAGCGGGTTCGTCGCTCGTCGTGACCTTGACGGGCGATGTTGCCTTCACACCGGTTTTACTCCCACTGAAACAGCCAGGCCCCGATCGCCATGAACCCCAGACTCATGGCAGTCAACGCCAGCAGATGCCCGGAGACATCCCCCAGCCCGGCGCCATCGAGCATAATGGCCCGCGCCGCGTCGATGATATGCGTGAGCGGCGCCAGTTGTGCGCACTGTTGCAGGAATGGATGTACCCCTTCCAGGGAAAACCAGACCCCAGATAGAAACGTCATCGGCCAACTGAGCAGGTTCAATAAACCCGCAGCTAATTCCTCACTGGTGGTGCGGGCCGCCACGATGAGCCCCAGGCTGATCAGACTAATCGCTCCGATCAGGCAAACCAGAAACAAATCGACATACGAACCGTGCATAGGGAAGCCGATAAACTGGTTTGTGCCGATAAATACCAGCACCGCAGTCGCCAGGGTCAGCCAGAGTCTTGAGGTGACTTGGGCCGCCAGAAATTCCAGTGGAGTCAGCGGGGTGGCCTTCAAGCGCTTCAGCATCCCGTTTTTGCGGTAACGCACGATCACATAACCAACGCCGAACAGGCAACCAAACATCATATTCATCGCCAGCACTCCCGGCATTACCCAATCGACATAACGAATGGCGCGACCACTGACGGTCTGCTTATTGAATGGGGAAACCGCGACGTCCGTTCCGCGCAGCACCCGTTCCAGTACATAGCCTTTGGGTGCTTCGTCATTGATCCAGTATTGCCGTGCGGTGGGATCGACCAGCATATCGAGTTGATGACGCTCGATCTTGGTCAGGGCGGCGGACCGGTCAACCACTGGGATGAACTGAATATAGCGAGTCTCGAAGAACGCGCTGCCTTGCCATGCGCTGGCATCGCCCATAACGCCGACTTTATAGAGATCCAAACCTGATCCGGAAAAAGCGAAAGCGAAGCCGGCGATTAGCGAAACCGGAAACAATAAATTCCAGGTCAAAGCGGAGCGGTCGCGCAAAAATTCCCGATTGCGGCAGACAAAGACTGCCCAGAACCGTCGCCTATTCATGAGCGCAGTTCGCGTCCCGTCAGTTCCAGAAACAGATCCTCCAAAGTACGTGGGCGGATTTGCAGCCGCGCCAGTGAGAGGTTCCGCGCCAATAACTCCGCGATAGCCGCGTTGACATCGCGGGTGAGAATTTCCACCGTATCCCGGCCCTGGATCACCGTGTGCGAGGCGAGTGGGGTGGGGTCAGGAAAATCCGCCAGCGGTAGTTGCAGTACGACATCATCAAAATGCGCCGCCAGCAGATCACGGGGCGAGCCTTGAGCGATGATCCGGCCATGATCCATGATGGCGATCTCATCGCAGAGGTGGTAAGCCTCTTCCATGTAATGTGTCGTGAGCAGTACCGTTTTGCCGCGCGCCTTGATGCGATGGATTAGTTCCCAGAAATTACGCCGGGCTTGGGGGTCCAGGCCGGTGGTGGGTTCGTCCAAAAACAGCAGTTCAGGGTCATTGACCAAGGCGATGGCTAATAGTAAGCGCTGGCGTTGCCCACCCGACAGCTTGCGGGTGTCACGGTCGATGAATTCGTCCAGTGCGCAGGTGTCGGCTAGTTCGGCGATTGGCAGAGTACGGGGGTAGAAATGACCGAACATCCGCAGATTTTCCCGGCCAGTAATGTGATCCTGGAGCGCTGTGGACTGGAACATGATACCGATGTCCTGGCGAAAGCGCGGTCCCAAGGGTTCGCCTTGGTAGCGAATTTGGCCACTGGTTGGCTTTTGAATGCCCTCCAGCATTTCTACGGTGGTGGTCTTGCCTGCGCCGTTGGGTCCCAGCAAGCCAAAACAGCACCCGGTGGGAATCGCCAGGTCAACGCCATCGACGGCTTGAACGCCGTGAAAGTGTTTAACCAGATGATGAGTTTCCAGCAGGGTGGTCATGGTGAAAGTTGAGCGGAACCGGATGCTCGGTAGGTGCTGCCTCCCCTCGGCGAGGGGAGGGCTTTTTCTTCAAGCAAGAACCTGATGCTCCGTTACTTCGGCAAGAGATCAATCAGCGGCGTCATCCTTGGTTTCTACCTCGCTGTCATCATCCTTGTCTTCAGCAGTGATTTTTATCTCGACTTCGCTGCTCTCAAAGACATGACTGGCGTTGAGCGTTGGCCGACTGGGCACCCAATTTTCGCGGCGCTGCAGGTGATAGGCCAACCCGGTGCCTGCCGGAATCAGCCGGCCAACGATGACATTCTCCTTTAATCCACGCAGGTCATCACGCAAGCCGCGCACCGCCGCTTCTGTGAGAACGCGAGTAGTTTCCTGGAACGAGGCCGCCGAGATGAACGATTCGGTGGCCAGCGAGGCTTTCGTGATGCCTAGCAGAATCGGTTGCCAGAGGGCAGGCGTCCGGCCCTCTTTTTCTGCCCGGTCGTTTTCCTCCAGCACACGGGGGCGCTCGACCTGTTCGCCCTTGATAAAGGAGGTGTCGCCCGAGTGGAGAATTTCGACCTTGCGCAACATCTGGCGGACGATCACCTCAATGTGCTTATCGTTGATCTTAACGCCCTGCACCCGGTACACATCCTGAATTTCTTTGGTCAGGTACGCAGCCAACTCCTGTACGCCGAGCAACCGCAGGATATCGTGCGGGTTCGGTTCGCCATCAGCGATCATTTCGCCCTGTTCAACGTGTTCGCCGTCGAATACATTGACATGCCGCCATTTGGGAATCAGCTCTTCGTAGAGAATCTCACCACCCTTGTCGCGAATCACCAGCCGCTGCTTACCCTTGGTCTCCTTGCCAAATTCGATGATGCCGGACTTTTCCGCCAGGATGGCCGGCTCCTTGGGTTTGCGCGCCTCGAATAGATCGGCAACGCGGGGCAGACCGCCGGTAATGTCGCGGGTCTTGGAAGATTCCTGTGGGATGCGGGCGATCACATCGCCGACCGCTACTTCAGCGCCATCGGCTAGATTGACGATAGCTCCGGAAGGCAGCAGGTATTGCGCCAAGGTGCTGGCGCCCGGAATAAACAGATCGTTGCCATACTGGTCCAGCAATCGCACCATGGGCCGCTTGTCCTTGCCCAGCGAGCCGCGTTGCTTCGGGTCCATCACCACTAAGCTGGTCAATCCGGTCATTTCGTCAGCATGCCGCTGCACGGTAATGCCTTCCTCGAACTCGGCGAAACGGACAAAGCCGGCCACTTCGGTGATAATCGGATGGGTGTAGGGGTCCCATTTGGCAATCTCCTTGCCAGCCTCGACTGGTTTACCATCCTCGACCGATAATTCCGCGCCGTAGGGGACCTTATAGCGTTCTCGCTCACGGCCGTGCTCGTCCACTAGGATGATTTCGCCCGAGCGTGAAACGGCGACCAGATGGTCATTGCGGCGCCGCACGACCTTCATCTTGTGCAGGCGCAGGATGCCTTTGGCTTTGACCCGCACGCTGTCGGCTACCGTAGTCCGGGAGGCTGCGCCACCGATGTGGAAGGTGCGCATAGTCAACTGAGTGCCCGGTTCGCCGATGGACTGTGCAGCAATCACCCCAACCGCCTCACCGCTGTTGACCCGGTGACCGCGCGCCAGATCACGGCCATAACAGGCCGCGCAGATGCCGTAACGGGTTTGGCAGGTGATGGCGGAACGCACCATGATCAGGTCAATGCCCCATTCATCCAGTTTCGCCACCCAATGCTCATCCAGTAGGGTGCCTGCAGGAATGGCAATCTCATGCCTGCCTGGATAGGGAACATCGCGCGCCACAGTACGACCTAGCACCCGGTCGCGCAACGGTTCCTTCACATCGCCTTCTTCGATAACTGGGGTCATCCAGACCCCTTTATCGGTGCCGCAGTCCGGTTCAGTCACCACCATGTCCTGAGCGACGTCCACCAGCCGGCGGGTCAGATAACCGGAGTTGGCTGTTTTGAGCGCAGTGTCGGCCAACCCCTTGCGAGCGCCGTGCGTGGAGATGAAGTACTCCAGCACACTCAACCCTTCACGGAAATTAGCTTTGATCGGGGTCTCGATGATTTCACCGGAGGGCTTCGCCATTAGGCCGCGCATCCCTGCTAATTGGCGAATCTGCGCCGCCGAACCGCGCGCGCCGGAATCGGCCATCATAAACACTGCATTAAAAGAATCCTGTGCTTCCATTTCCCCTTGGCGGTTGATAACTCTTTCCACCTTGAGGTTCTTCATCATCTCGTTCGCTACCTGGTCATTGGTGCGCGACCAGATGTCTACGACCTTGTTGTAGCGTTCACCTTTGGTGACCAAGCCCGAAGTGTACTGGCTATCGATTTCCTTGACTTCCTGCTCGGCTTTTTCCAGCAGCGCAGTTTTCTCACTGGGAATCTTGAAATCCTCAAAGCCAATCGAGGAGCCGGAACGGGTTGCGTAATGAAATCCGGTGTACATCAACTGGTCAGCGAAAATGACGGTGTCCTTCAGGCCTAGACGCCGGTAGCACTCGTTGATCAGTCGGGAGACCGCTTTCTTGTTCAGCGTCTTGTTGACCAACTCAAAGGGTAGGCCAGCGGGCAAAATATCCGACAACAACGCCCGACCGACCGTGGTCTCCACCCGCTTCATTACCGTATGGACGCCACCGTCTCCATCGGTTTCTTCCAGAGGCAAGCGCACTTGAACGCGGGCGTGAAGTTCCGCCTGCTGGGTCTCATAAGCCCGATGCACCTCTTTCAGGTTGGCGAAGACCATGCCCTCTCCCTGAACGTTGATCCGCTGGCGGGTCAGGTAGTACAGACCTAGCACCACATCCTGTGAGGGGACGATGATCGGTTCGCCATTGGCTGGGCTGAGGATGTTGTTGGTGGACATCATCAACGCCCGGGCTTCGAGCTGCGCCTCAATCGACAGCGGGATATGCACCGCCATTTGATCGCCGTCAAAGTCAGCGTTAAAAGCCGTGCAGACCAGGGGGTGCAACTGAATCGCTTTACCTTCGATCAAGGTCGGTTCAAAGGCTTGAATACCCAACCGGTGCAGGGTCGGGGCGCGATTGAGCAGCACGGGGTGTTCGCGAATCACCTCTTCCAGGATGTCCCACACCACCGGGTCTTCCCGCTCCACCATTTTTTTGGCGGCTTTGATAGTGGTGGACATATTGCGAAATTGCAACTTACTGAAAATAAAAGGTTTAAATAACTCCAGCGCCATTTTCTTGGGCAGTCCGCACTGATGCAGACGCAGAGTAGGGCCGACCACGATCACCGAACGGCCTGAGTAGTCCACCCGCTTACCGAGCAGGTTCTGGCGGAACCGGCCCTGTTTACCCTTGATCATGTCCGCCAGCGATTTCAACGGTCGTTTGTTGCTGCCGGTGATGGCGCGCCCGCGCCGCCCGTTATCCAGCAACGAATCCACGGCTTCCTGGAGCATCCGCTTTTCATTGCGGATGATGATGTCCGGGGCAGAGAGCTCCAGCAGTCGCTTGAGTCGGTTGTTGCGGTTGATCACCCGCCGGTAGAGGTCATTAAGATCGGAAGTCGCGAACCGTCCACCGTCCAGCGGCACCAGTGGCCGCAGGTCGGGCGGCAGCACCGGCAGCACGGTCAGCACCATCCACTCTGGCTTGTTACCGGAATGCAGGAACGATTCCATCAGTTTAAGCCGCTTGGACAGGCGCTTGAGTTTGGTTTCCGAACTGCATTCCAGGATTTCCTGACGCAGCTTGACCACCATTTCCTTGAGGTCCATATCGTGCAGTAACTTGTGGACCGCCTCAGCGCCCATTCGAGCGTCGAACTCGTCACCATGCTGTTCAACAGCGTCCAGATACTGTTCATCGTTGAGCAAGCTGCCGCGTTCCAGCGGGGTCATACCCGGATCGATGACGACATAGGATTCAAAGTACAGCACCCGCTCAATGTCGCGCAGGGTCATGTCCAGCAGCAGGCCAATGCGCGAGGGCAGCGATTTCAGAAACCAGATATGGGCGACCGGGCTGGCTAATTCGATATGGCCCATCCGCTCGCGCCGCACCTTGGCCAGCGTAACCTCCACTCCGCACTTCTCGCACACCACGCCCCGATGCTTGAGCCGCTTGTACTTGCCGCACAGGCACTCATAATCCTTGTTCGGGCCAAAAATCTTGGCGCAAAACAGACCATCACGTTCCGGTTTGAACGTCCGATAGTTGATCGTTTCAGGTTTTTTCACCTCGCCCCGGCTCCAGGCGCGGATCATCTCCGGCGAGGCTAGCCCGATGCGAATGGCGTCGAAATCCTCGAGCTCGTCGAAGGTCTTGAACGGATTCAGCAGATCTTTCACTCTTTCACCCTCGGGATGGCGTTACCCGGCTTCACTCGGTACGCGGCGTCTCAACATCGGTTTCCAGCTCGATATTGATACTCAGCGAACGGATTTCTTTGACCAGCACATTGAAGGATTCCGGCATGCCGGCCTCCATGCGGTGGTTGCCGTCGACGATGTTTTTGTAGACCTTGGTGCGGCCGTTCACATCGTCTGATTTAACAGTCAGCATTTCCTGCAAGGTGTAGGACGCGCCGTAGGCTTCCAGCGCCCACACCTCCATCTCGCCGAAGCGCTGGCCGCCGAACTGCGCCTTACCACCCAGCGGTTGTTGGGTTACCAGGCTGTAGGGACCGGTAGAGCGGGCGTGCATCTTGTCATCGACCAGGTGGTTCAATTTGAGCATGTACATATAGCCAACGGTCACTGGTCGGTCGAATGAATCACCCGTGCGGCCATCGTAGAGCGTGGTCTGGCCATTCCCCGACAGCTCCGCCAGTTGCAGTAACTCGCGCATTTCCTCTTCGGTAGCGCCATCGAAAACCGGGGTCGCGATGGGCACTCCACCGCGCAGGTTGCGGCACAGCGTCAACAACTCTTCGTCATTGATTTCCTGCAGATCGACTTTCTGTGTGCCAATCCCGTTGTAAATCTGTCCTAGGAGCGACCGCAGTTGGCCCAGTTGTGCCTGCGCATCCAGCAACCGGCCGATCTTACGGCCCAGCCCTTTGGCAGCCCAGCCCAGATGGGTTTCCAGCACCTGGCCTACATTCATCCGTGACGGCACACCGAGCGGGTTCAGAACAATGTCGACCGGCGTGCCGTCTTCCAGGTAAGGCATGTCTTCTTGCGGCACGATCATCGACACCACACCCTTATTACCATGGCGGCCCGCCATTTTGTCACCCGGCTGAATACGACGTTTGACCGCCAGATAGACTTTGACCATTTTCAACACGCCCGGAGCAAGATCATCGCCTTGCGTCAGTTTGCGGCGCTTTTCTTCAAATTTCTCGTCAAAATCTTTGCGCTGCTGGTCAAGTTGCCGCTTGATCTTTTCGATCTGCTCGATGAGTTCATCGGCCTGCATACGAATTTCGAACCAGTATCGGCGCGGCAGTCCCTTCAGGTAGTCAGTGGTGATCGTCTCGCCACGCTGCAATCCGTTGGGGCCACCCTCCGCCGGGTGATCGACCAGCATCTGCTCCATGCGCTGATACAAATCATCTTCAAGGATGCGTAATTGATCGTTCAGATCCTTGCGGATCCGCTTCAATTCCATTTCTTCGATCTGCCGGGCCCGCGAGTCCTTGTCCACACCGTCGCGAGTAAAGACCCGCACGTCAATGACCGTACCGTCCATCCCAGAGGGAACCCGCAGCGAGGTGTCTTTGACGTCCGAGGCTTTCTCGCCAAAGATCGCTCGTAATAATTTTTCTTCCGGGGTCAGTTGGGTTTCGCCTTTGGGCGTGACCTTGCCGACCATAATATCGCCAGCCTTGACCTCGGCGCCGATGAACACGATCCCGGCTTCGTCCAGCCGGGCCAGGGCGCTTTCGCCAACGTTGGGAATATCGGCGGTGATTTCCTCCGGCCCCAGTTTGGTGTCGCGGGCGACGCAGGACAGTTCCTCGATATGGATTGTGGTGAAGCGGTCTTCCTGGACCACCCGTTCAGAAATCAGGATCGAATCTTCGAAGTTGTAGCCATTCCACGGCATGAAAGCGACCAGCAGATTTTGGCCCAACGCCAATTCGCCCATGTCGGTTGACGGCCCGTCCGCCAGCACATCACCGCGCGCAACTTCGTCCCCCACCCCGACCAAGGGGCGCTGGTTAATGCAGGTATTCTGGTTGGAACGGGTGTACTTGGTCAGGTTATAAATGTCTACGCCCGGCTCGCCAGCCTCGGTTTCGGCGTCGTTAACCCGAACCACAATGCGGCCAGCATCCACCGAATCCACCAGTCCACCCCGTTGAGCAATCACGCAGACCCCGGAATCACGGGCGACAATCCGCTCCATACCGGTGCCCACCAGGGGCTTTTCAGCGCGCAGCGTGGGCACCGCCTGACGTTGCATGTTGGAGCCCATCAACGCCCGGTTGGCGTCGTCGTGCTCCAGGAACGGGATCAACGCTGCCGCGACCGATACGATCTGCTTGGGCGACACGTCCATGTACTGCACCCGGTCGGTGGTGAACAGCGCAAATTCATTCATGTGGCGGCAAGACACCAGATCGTCCGTCAACTGACCTTCTTGATTGAGTGGGGTATTAGCCTGGGCGATGACGTACTGACCTTCCTCAATCGCTGATAAATAATCGATCTGGTTGACCACTCGGCTGTTTTCGACCCGCCGGTAGGGGGTTTCCAGAAAACCATAGGAATTGGTGCGAGCATAAACCGCCAACGAGTTAATGAGGCCGATATTCGGCCCTTCCGGGGTTTCAATCGGGCAGACCCGGCCATAATGAGTTGCATGAACATCACGTACTTCAAAGCCGGCGCGTTCACGGGTCAAACCGCCCGGCCCCAGCGCCGAAATCCGGCGTTTGTGGGTGACTTCAGACAGCGGGTTGTTCTGATCCATGAATTGCGATAATTGCGAAGAACCGAAAAACTCCTTGATCGCAGCGGCTACCGGCTTGGCGTTGACCAGATCCTGCGGCGTCAGTCCCTCGGATTCCGCCAGGCTCAGCCGCTCCCGGACCGCCCGCTCAACCCGGACCAGGCCAATGCGGAACACGTTTTCGGTCATCTCACCGACACAGCGGATACGGCGGTTGCCTAAGTGATCAATGTCATCAACCACGCCGTTACCATTACGAATGTCGATCAGCGTCTTAAGCACCGCCAAGATGTCTTCCATGGACAAGACGCCGGGTGCGTGCTCCTTGACTGGAATGCCAGGAATCGGCTCTCGGCGCTGACCGACCCGGCTGTCGAATTTCATTCGGCCTACTTCAGACAGATCGTAGCGATCCGCCGTAAAAAATAGATCGTGTAGCAAACGCTGGGCGGCGTCCTTGGTGGGTGGCTCACCAGGGCGCATCATCCGGTAGATTTCCACTTGGGCATCCCATTGACTACGAGTGGGATCGGCGCGCAGCGTGTTAGAAATGAATGGGCCACGGTTGACTTCGTTGACAAAGAGCGTTTTGAATTCATTGATGCTGCTATCCTGAATCTTGTCCAGTTTATCAGCCGTCAGTTCATCATTAGCCTGCGCCAACAGTTCGCCGGTGTCGGGATCGGCTAGGTCATGGGCCAGAATTTTACCTACGAGGTATTCGCGTGGTACGACGATGCTTTGTACGCCGGCCTCGGCCAATTTACGCACATGTTTGGCTTTGACTCGCTCGCCGGCCTTGAGCACCACTTGGTCACCAATGAGAATGTCGAAACTAGCAGTTTCACCCTGCAAGCGTTCGGGCACCAAATCCAGAGTAAACTGCTCGCCGGCAACTCGCACTGCGTTGGTGTCGAAGAAAATTTCCAACACTCGTTCGTTGACGCTGCGAGCGTGGGGATCATTGGGGTTGGGGTCATCGAACAGCGCCCGCAACAGGATGGTCACTGGCAACTTGCGGCGGCGATCAATGCGGGCGTATAGCACGTCTTTTACGTCGAATTCGAAATCCAGCCAGGAGCCGCGATAGGGGATGATTCGCGCTGAAAACAGCAGCTTCCCGGAAGAATGTGTTTTGCCTTTGTCATGGTCGAAGAAGACGCCGGGTGAGCGATGTAGTTGCGAGACGATGACCCGCTCAGTGCCATTGATGACGAAAGTGCCGTTGTCGGTCATCAGCGGCAGTTCGCCCATATAGACTTCGTTTTCCTTGATGTCCTTAATTTTCGGCGCGCCGGCTTCTGCTTCCTTATCCATCAGCACCAGCCGCAGGCGCACCCGCAACGGCGCGGCATAGGTCAGCCCACGCAACTGGCATTCACGGACGTCGAATCCTGGATCACCCAGCCGATAGCTCACATATTCCAGTCGGGCATTGCCCGAATAGCTGATAATCGGGAACACCGAGCGGAAAGCGGCGTGTAAACCCGCTTCTCTACGCTCTCCGGGTAGCGTGTCGGCTTGCAGAAAATCACGGTAGGAATCCAACTGGATGGCCAGTAAATAAGGGACCTCGAGGATGCTGGAGCGCTTGCCGAAGTCTTTACGGATGCGTCTTTTTTCAGTAAAAGTGTAAGCCATCGGGATTCCTCTCTCGGGAGTGCCAGTCAAAGACGGGAGCAGCCTGGCGCCATCGCTGGTTCGTGGAGTTGCGAACAAGGGCGATCTCTGGCGAACTCAAACAAAAACAGGCCAGCGACCGAAAGTCGCCAGCCGTTCTTGCCTGGGGTCTGTCCAAGCCAGGCAATGCAACGAATTCCCACACGGTGGGGATCGTCGCATTACTTGATTTCGACCTTAGCGCCAGCTTCTTCCAATTTCTTTTTGACGTCCTCGGCTTCAGCCTTGGGAATGCCTTCCTTGATCGTGGAGGGTACACCTTCCACCGCGTCCTTCGCTTCCTTCAGCCCTAAGCCAGTCAGGGCGCGTACCACCTTGATGACTTCGACCTTCTTCTCACCGAAGCTGGTCATCACTACGTCAAACTCGGTCTTTTCCTCGACCGGGGCGGCGGCGGCGGCGGCGGCGGGAGCAGCCACAGCGACAGCAGCGGTCACACCAAATTTCTCTTCCATCGCGGAGATTAATTCCACGATTTCCATCACGGTCATGCCAGCGATGGCGTCCAGAATGTCTTCTTTCGAAACAGCCATTACAAATTTACTCCTGGTTAGGAACCTGGAAACTGCAAAATCAGGCGGTTGCGCCGTTCAGGCCGCTTCCTTCTGCTGCCGGATCGCATCGATCGTGCGCACCAGTTTTCCGGGAATTTCATTGAGGGTTTGCGCGAACTTGTCGAGCGGCGCCCGCAGGGTGGCCATCAACAGACTGATGGCTTCATCACGGGTCGGCAAACTGGCCAGGCGATCCAGCTCTTGAGCGGGATAAACCTGTCCACCGACGGCCAAAGCTTTGACGATTAGCTTGTCGTTGGCTTTTTCCTTCAGAAATTCCTTGAAAATACGCGCCGCCGCGCCTGGTTCCTGCTGGGAGAACGCTAAAATCAGCGGTCCGACCAGACTGGGTTGCAGACATTCGAACTCGGTGCCCTGCACGGCGCGCCGCGCCAGGGAGTTCTTGACAACGCGCAGATAGACGCCGGTTTCCCGCGCCTTGACGCGCAGGTTAGTGATCTGAGCAACGCTCAGTCCCCGATACTCGGCGGCGATCGCGGAGTGCGCACTGGCAGCCACCTTGGCGACTTCGGCCACCACAGCCTGTTTTTCTGCCAGATTGAGACTCATCGGTTTTCCTCATGGTTTTTTCTCCACGGGTGGAGAAAAGGGGAACGGCGGCCTGACCAGGAAATCCTGAAGGGCCTTACCGTCTGCGCGGGTAGCTTTGGCCAAGTGCAGCCAAGAGCGATTAAGCCCGAAGGCGCCTGCGGTCTTTGACACTGGCCAGCAAAGCCGGCCGGCCCAAAGTCATTGTATAAGTTCGGCTTGCGCTGAACTCACATCAGTTCAATTTAGAACGACAGCGTGGCCTGATCTACCGCCAGCCCAGGCCCCATGGTGGTGGAAACAGTCACTCGGCGCATGTACACGCCTTTGGAGGTCGACGGCTTGGCTTTCTGCAAATCGTGCAGCAGAGCTTGCAGGTTTTCCTGCAACTGGGTTGCGGTAAAGCTTACCTTGCCCAGGGTGCAATGGATAATGCCCGCCTTGTCGGTACGATAGCGGACCTGACCTGCTTTGGCATTGCGGATTGCGCCGACTACATCGGGGGTGACGGTGCCAACTTTGGGGTTAGGCATGAGGCCGCGTGGACCGAGGATTTTGCCAAGTTGGCCGACTACCCGCATCGCATCAGGGGAAGCGATGACTACATCAAATTCAAAATTACCCGCCTTAACCGAATCTGCCAAGTCTTCGAAGCCCACGATATCAGCGCCGGCAGCCCGGGCCGCATCGGCATTGGCGCCTTGGGCGAATACCGCGACCCGCACCGTTTTACCGGTACCATGCGGCAGCACCGTGGCGCTGCGTACCACCTGATCCGACTTACGAGGATCTACACCCAGATTGACAGCAACATCGACGGCTTCCTGGAATTTGGCGCTGGCCAGTTCCTTCAGAAGGTTGAAAGCTTCATCAACCGGGTAAAACTTACTCGAAGTGACTTTGGCGCGGATCGCTTTCATTCGTTTGGAGATCTTGGCCATGACTCAAACCCCTTCGACGTTGAGGCCCATAGAGCGGGCGCTTCCGGCAATGGTGCGTACCGCAGCATCCAGATCGGCGGCAGTCAGGTCGGGCATTTTAGCCTTGGCCACGTCTTCCAGTTGCGTGCGGGTGACCGTACCGATTTTCTTGGTGTTGGGATTGGAGCTGCCCTTGTCAAGACCCAAAGCCTTTCTCAGCAACACCGAAGCCGGCGGGGTCTTCATGATGAAGGTGAAGCTGCGGTCGCTGTAGACCGTGATCACCACCGGGATCGGCAGGCCCGGCTCCAGATGCTGAGTCTGGGCGTTGAAGGTCTTGCAGAATTCCATAATGTTCACGCCATGCTGGCCCAATGCGGGACCGACTGGCGGACTCGGATTGGCCTTGGCAGCCGCAACTTGCAGCTTGACGTAGGCAGTGACTTTCTTGGCCATAGATACTCCTGTCGGGTGCAAACGCCTTGCGGCTCCCCGGATGAACCGCCTGATGGGGCGGAAAAATGACCGGCATGAGCCAGTCAGCGAGAGACTTTTTCGACTTGGCTGAATTCCAGTTCCACAGGGGTGGTGCGACCAAAAATCATGACCCCCACCCGTAGCCGACTTTTTTCATAATTGACTTCTTCAACCACCCCTTCAAAGTCGTTGAACGGCCCATCCGTGACGCGCACCATTTCACCGGGTTCGTAGAGTACTTTGGGCTTGGGCTTGTCAACGCCGTCCTGAATGCGTTGCAGGATGGTTTGCGCTTCCTTTTCAGAAATCGGCGCAGGCCGGTCGCTGGTTCCGCCAATGAAGCCGAGTACTTTGGGGGTCTCTCTGACCATGTGCCAGGTTTCGTTATCTAGCTCCATCTGCACCAGTACGTAGCCGGGGAAGAATTTGCGGTCGCTCTTGCGTTTCTGGCCATCGCGCATCTCGACGACTTCTTCAGTGGGGACCAAAATCTGCCCGAACCGGTCATGAATGCCTGCCCGGTTAATCCGCTCCAGCAGCGAGCGCCGGACCTGTTGCTCGAATCCGGAATAAGCCTGGACTACATACCAACGCATTGCCATGCTGCTATTCCTTCATCCGGTGATCAGACGAACCAGCCAAAGCAGCAGGACATCGAACAGCCACAACAGGATCCCCATAATCACCACCATAGCGATGACGATCAGTGTGGTTTGCGTCGTCTCAGCGCGGGTTGGCCAAACAACCTTGCGCACCTCGGAACGCGAGCTTAGGAGAAACTCCAGGGTTTCTGCACCCGGTTCGGTTTTTAGAGCAATCACCACAGCGGCTCCAGCCGCGATCAGCAACCCAATCACCCGCACCAACAGGGAGTAGTTGGAGAACAGGTAAAAAGCGGCCAGCGCGATCAGGATCAGGGCGCCTGCTGCTGCTAACTTGAGGGTATCGGCGCGATTCAGGGTCTGCGTTTCGGATTTGGTCGGATTCATACAAATGGTGGCTGTGTGTTCTCCAGGAAACAACCGCTCATCACTTCTTCTGATGAGCGGTGTCTGAAGCTTGCCATGGGAGATATGGCAGGCCAGGAGGGTCTCGAACCCCCAACCTGCGGTTTTGGAGACCGCTGCTCTACCAATTGAGCTACTGGCCTGTATTTACGACTGGGCGGAGCGTTAATCTGATGCTCTACCGGGTACTACGCTGAAAAAAACTATTCAATGATTTTAGCGACGACGCCGGCGCCGACCGTGCGACCGCCTTCGCGAATGGCGAAGCGTAAGCCCTCGTCCATCGCAATCGGCGCAATCAGGTTGATCGACATGCGGATGTTGTCCCCCGGCA
>Ga0209573_1001543_pt1 | contig 34770 bp, 32 predicted proteins | sample TNRBio252014_DNA_FD_185870 | JGI IMG/M metagenome (GOLD analysis project Ga0209573, IMG submission 185870) | Wastewater treatment Type I Accumulibacter community from EBPR Bioreactor in Madison, WI, USA - TNR Reactor_6/25/2014_ DNA (SPAdes)... | ecosystem: Engineered > Bioreactor > EBPR >...
GGGATTTCTTCGGACAGTGGTTGCTGGGTCGTTTCGGGACTCGGCTCGGTCATAGGATGATTCGCGGGGGTTTGGGGGGCCGCGACTATGCCGTCTTCTGCATGGCAATCAAGGTGATGTCATCGTGCGAGCGCCGGCCTTTGAGAAAGTGCTCCAGATCGGCGATGATGCCGCCGATGACCGCCCTGGGGCCGAGCGGGGCGTATTTGGCCAGTTTGTCCTGCACCCGCTCCTCGCCGAACTCGATGCCTTTGGGATCCATGGCCTCGTTCACGCCGTCGGTGTAGAGCAGGAGGCAGTCGCCGGGCTGCATCGAAAACTCGAGGTCCTTGGTGACACGCTCGAACACATCCCCTTTGTCGATGCCGACGCCGAGACCGGGCGGATGGAGGGATTCGACCTGGCCGTCGGCCTTGCGCCAGACAAGGGCGGCGTTGTGTCCGGCGCGGGCGAAGGTGAGCTTCGAGCCGTCTTTTTCCGCCACGATGTAGGACATGGTGATGAACATGTCCTCCCGGATGTCCGGGGCGATCTGGCGGTTCACGGCGGCCAGCGCGGCGCTGGGCGTGGCGGCATTCTGCGCCTTGGCGCGCATGAGCGTGCGGCACATGACGGTGATCATGGCGGCGCCGATGCCCTTGCCGGAAACGTCGGCGATCACGATGCCGGATCTGCCGTCCGGCAGTTTCAAATAATCGAAATAATCTCCGCTAAGAGTGCGCGCCGGGATGTTTTTTCCCGCGATGACAAAACCTGGCACCTCGGGATCGCGATCCGGCAGCAGCACCTGTTGAATCTGGCTGGCGTTGAGCAGCTCCTGCTGGTCCATGCGGTTTTTCGCGGCCTCTTTGTGCGCGACGGCGTTGGCCAGGGCGAAGGCGGACTGCTCGATGAGCGAGTTGAAGACCTCGAAGTCGTTGGCGTTGTAGCTGCGGCCCTCCTTGGGCGCGGTGACGGCCAGCACGCCTAGCCGACGCGTGCCAAAGCTCAGCGGGCCGATCATGGCGATGACGCCTTCTTGCGTGGGCACCAGCTTGGTGCCCAGACGCGCGTCCAGGCCGAGGTCCGGCAGCAGTTCGGTCTTTTGCCTGTCGTAAATGTCGCCGAGCAGCCCCTCGTCCACCGCCACGGCATGCATGCGCAGCATGCTCAGAAGCGTGGAGGGATTGTCGTTCATCTGCTGCCGCACACGCTCGGGCACGGCGATGAGCGGCGCGCAAAAATCCGAGTAATGCCGCGGCACCAGCCGCTGCGTGGCCTCATCGAGCAGATAGAGAGCCCCACCGGTGCTCTGGGTCACGCGGACCGCGCCCTCGACGATAAGCCGGTACATGGATGCCTGCTGATCGTCACGCCAAGTCGCCTCGCCCAGGTCATGCAGGTAATGAAACATGCGCCGCTCCTCGGCCACGATGGCCTCCTCCTCGGCGCGCAGGGCGGCCAGGGCGGCCTTTTGCTGACGCGCGACTTTGGCCAGCAAGATCAGTCCTGCCGTCAGCAACAGCACGCACAGGACAAGGAGGAAAGTGGTCATGGTGTCAAACAACGCTCCCGGCTCATCCAGGCGGCGTTTCAGGCTTGGACGACGGCGTGCTCCTCCAGCTCTTTTTCCAGAAACTCGATCACATCATGAAAGCGGCACTCGTTCGCGTCACTGACGCCGGCCAAGGCCAGGTGCGCGGCGAGGACGTGCTCGGTCTGCGCCTCTTTGCATTCACTGGTCTCGCCGCAGTGTTGAAGCGCCTCACACGCCTGCCTGCGCTCCTCCGTCCAAAGATGTCCGTCCTGGTCCAGATCCAGGATATGATCCAATCCCAGGCTCGTGAGCAGTTGCAGGTTGCGCTGGTTCGCGTTCAGCACGCTTAGAGTGCCGCCGCCTGCCTCGCGGAGATTGAGCGCCGCGCCAGTCAACATGCCCAGGAAGGTTGAGTCCATCATGGGGCAGCGCTCCAGATCGACAACGAAATCCTTTACTCCCTGACCCATCACGCGCTGGAGCGCCTTCTTGGCCTGCAGGCTGTTTTGAAAGGTGCCTCGTCCGTCCACCCTCATCCAAAAAACGCGTCCAATGGTGCCGACAAGTATGTGAGTGGGGGGCGTCATGCGTTGCGGGGGTTAGTTCCAGAGCGCAGATTGCTGGCTGACCAGCTCTTCGTTGCCACGCAGCACGCTTACGCGCCACGCCGTCACCCGGCCGCTTTTTAAATATTCTTCGCCGGTGACCTGAAACTTGGAAATATTACCACGTCGGATGTCATCGACAACCTGCTCCTGCACACGTTTTTTCAGGCCGGAGAGCGCCTGCAAATACTCAAAGCGCACAGTCACCGGCCCGGCGTCACGATCAGCCGCCTTCCAGAGCACGGTGTAATAGTGGCCGTATCTTTCGTTGTAATCTGCCGCAGTCACAGCGCCGCGCAGATAACGCTGATGCTCAAACAGGATCTCTGGCGCGATCGTCTCAGGCGTGTAGCCGGGCATCAGATGGTAGTATTTCACCTTGCTGATGCGACCGCCCGATCCGTTGACGGCGCTTGAGCACGCGGACAGGGAAAAGGCCAGGATGGCAAGGCATCCAAGGCAAAAACGGGAGGTGCGCGTCGCAGTCGTCATGAAGCCGTGAATATTGAATCAGGAAGCATGATGTCAACGTCCCCTTCGATTCTCTTCATCAACTCTTCCAAATTCACAAAAGTGAGACCGGATCAACATCCCAGGTCACAATCACGTCCTCCGGCAGCTTCGTGGCCGCGATCACCTGCTGAATATGACGGCACAATGGGCGGATCTTCGGAGCACGCAGCAAAAGCTGGAAGCGGAACTGCCCGTGGGCCTTTGCCATCGCGCAGGGGGCTGGCTCGCCCATGATCACGCCCTCTGGCAAGCCCTCCAGCAGACGCCGATGCAGCGTTTTCAGGGCGAATTCGGCCATCGTGTCGTGTTTTCCGCGGCTGGCGAGCAGCACGACGTGTGTGTAAGGCGGATAATGAAACGCCCGGCGCTGCTCCAGCTCCTGTTGCGCGAAGCCCTCGAAGTCGTTGTGGCGGGAAAACTGCACCGCCGGGCTGTGCGGCGCATAGGTTTGTACCACGACCTCCCCTTTGACCTCGCCACGCCCAGCACGGCCCGCCACCTGCACCAAAAGTTGCAGCGTGCGCTCCGCCGCACGGAAATCCGGCAGGTTCAGCGCCAGATCCGCATTCAGCACGCCCACCAGCGTCACATTCGGAAAATCGAGGCCCTTGGCGATCATCTGCGTGCCGATCATGATGTCGATCTTCTGCGCTCGAAACTCACGCAGCAGGTCGCGGAGCTGGTTTTTGCGCTGAATCGTGTCCGTGTCCACGCGCACGATGCGGGCCTGCGGAAACACCTCGCGCACGACGGCCTCGACACGCTCGGTGCCGAAGCCGGTGAATTTCAGCCCGGGTTCCTGACAGGCCGGGCATTTCGAGGGCGGCAGCCGCCGTGAGCCGCAAACGTGGCAGACGAGGCGGTTCTCGTGCTTGTGCAGCGTCATCGGGATGCTGCAATCCTGGCACTGCACCGTCTCACCGCAGCCTAGGCAGGTCAGCGAGGTGTTGAAGCCGCGCCGGTTCAAAAACAAGATCGTCTGCTCTTTTTTCTCCAACCGCGCCGTGATCGCCGCCCGCAGCTTCTCGGAGAGGATGCCTGCGTTCGCCACGCTCGTTCCCGTGCCTTTGCGCCGCTCCATGCGCATATCGACGATGCGGATCAGCGGCAGCGTCCGTCCGTCTGTGCGCTGCGTCAGGTGCAGCAGCTCGTACTTGCCGCTGGCGGCGTTTTCGAAGGATTCCAGGCTCGGCGTCGCGCTGCCGAGTAAAACAACGCATTTTTCCAGGCTGCCCCGCACCACGGCCACATCCCGCGCATGGTAGCGCGGTGTTTCGTCCTGCTTGAAGGACGGCTCGTGCTCCTCATCGACGATGATGATGCCCAGCCGCTCCAGCGGCGCGAAAATCGCGCTTCGCGCGCCGATCACGATGTCCGCGCGATCCTCATGAATCTTGAACCACTCGTCGTGGCGTTCGCCATCGCTCAGATTGCTGTGCAGCACGGCGATGCGGTCTTTGATCGACGAAAAGCGCGCCTTGAAACGCTCAATCGTCTGCGGCGTCAGCGCAATTTCAGGCACCAGCACCAACGCTGTGCCGCCACGCTCGATCACGCGTGCAATCGCCTGCAAATACACCTCCGTCTTGCCGCTGCCGGTGATGCCATGCAGCAGGATCGGTTTCGACTTCTCGGGTGATTCGATCACCTTCAAGATGCGATCATACGCCGCCTGCTGTTCCGCCGTCAGCGTCAGCGGCTGGCTGGGCAGGAACTGCTCGTCATGAAACGGATCGCGCTCCACCCGCACCTCGCTGCGAGTGATCCAGCCCGCTTTGAGCAACGGTTTGAGAATGGTGGCTACGCGTGGCACATCCTGGCGGATCTGGCTCAGCGTCGCCTCGCCCTTGTAACTGCGCAGAATGTCCAGCACCCGCGCCTGCATCGGCGCTTTGCCACGCAGCTTTTCAAGCTCATCGGGCGCAGGCTCCTTCACGAGTTTCAAATGACTGTCCATCACGAAGCTGCCCGGCTTGTCCCGCACCGCCTGCGGCAGCATCGTGCGCAGCACCTGATGCGGTGAAACGACATAATACTCCGCGATCCAACGCGCCAGTTTGACCAGTCCCGGCGTGAACATCGGTCGCTGACCAATGATCGACGCGATTTCCTTCAGCTTTCCGCGATGCGGCGACTCATCGAGCAGTTCCAGCACCACCGCGTTCATGCGGCGGTTCTGCAGCGGCACCATCAGGCGTGATCCCACGACCACTTTCGCCGCCATTTCATCAGGAATGGCATAGTCCAGCTCCATCGCCGCCGCGCCTTCGAGCTGCACTCGCGCCACGCGTGTTCCGGCCTGCGATGGCGCCGCAACGTCCGCCGCGCCGAACAGATCGCTCTGCTTCGGTGTCAGTCGTGGCGGGGGGGCGGATGGCATGAGTTCCACCCTAGCCGCCGCGAATCCTCCGCCCAAACGATTCTTCTTTTGAGAAACGAATCCGCCCGTGCCATGGTTCCCGCTCAGCAGCACGGAACGAAGGCATGTGGGACTTTTTGACAGAGCACTGGCGCGACGGCGTGGAGATCATCATCCTCGCCGCGCTGGCTTATCATGGTTATCTGTTCTTCCGTGCCACGCGCGGAGCGCGCATTTTGACCGGTTTGATGGTCCTGCTGCTGAGTCTGGCGCTCATCTCGCTGCTGCTGGAGCTTTCGGTCATCAGCAGCCTCTTGCAGCGCTTCTCGGTCTTCCTCGCCATCGCGCTCGTCATCATCTTCCAGCCGGAATTGCGGCGTGTGCTGGCCGAGCTGGGCAGCAGCCGCATTTTTTCCTTCAACCGGCCGGATCCCGAGGCGCTGGATGTGCTGATGGAGGCCATGCAGCAGCTTTCCTCCCACCGCTGCGGCGCGTTGTTCGCCCTGAAGCGCGGCATCGACCTGAAGCCCTACTCCGAGTCCGGCGTGGAGCTGGACGCGGTCATCACGTCTGAGCTGATCACCACCATCTTCCACCCGAAGACCTCCCTGCACGACGGCGGGGCGATCATCGATCAGGGGCGCATCTCCGCGGCAGGCTGCGTCTTTCCTGTGAGCCAGCGTGACATCCAGGACCGCGCCATCGGCCTGCGCCATCGCGCGGGCATGGGCATCTCGGAGGAGACAGACGCCATCGCGCTCGTGGTCTCGGAGGAGACGGGGGCGCTTTCCATCTGCTACCAGGGCAAACTGGAGCACGACCTGGAGCCAGCGGAACTGCGGCAGCGCATCAATGAGATCCTGAACGAAGGCTCCGCTGTGAAAGCGGCGGCGGAACACGAAAAGGAGGGCGCTCATGAACTGGGGACATCGGCTTAAAGAACTCATCACCCGCAACTGGCGTGAGAAGATCATCTCGCTGCTGCTCGCCTTTTTGTTCTGGTTCATGATCAAAGCTCAGGACGTGCGCTACACGCAGCCCTACATGGCACCGCCACCGCCCGTGAGGATCACGCCATCCAACAGCTCTCCAGCGCCATCACAGCTCGCGCCGGTGCTCCCGCCTCCCGCTGAAGCGCCGCCGGAGCTCGAACCGGTGGTGACACCGCCGCCGGCCGTCCCGGGACTCAGCGGTGCCGCCGGGCTTTGACACCTCGGATGTCCTGCGCTAGAACGCGCCTCCTATGTCTGAAAAGCGCCAGTTCTTCGGCACCGACGGCGTCCGCGCCGTGGCCAATCGTCACCCCATGACCCCTGAGTTCGTCATGCGCCTCGCGCAGGCCGCCGCCGTCGTGCTCGGCGGCAAACCGGAGGGAGGGGAACGTCCGAAGGTCGTCCTGGGCCGCGACACCCGCGCCTCGGGCGAAATGCTGGAATCCGCGCTCGCCGCAGGACTCAATTCCGCCGGAGCCGATGTCATTCTCGTCGGCCAGCTTCCCACTCCGGCCGTCGCGATGCTCAGCGCGCAGCTCAAAGCGAGCTTTGGCGTCATCATCTCGGCCTCGCACAACCCGTTTAAAGACAACGGCGTCAAATTCGTCCACGGCGACGGTCACAAGCTCAATGACAAGACCGAGATCGCCATTGAGCGCCTCGTGCTCGGCAATGAGGACACTCCACGCCCCGAAGGGCGCGGCATTGGCCGCATCACCACGCTCGCCGATGGCGTGGATCGTTACGTTGCTCATGCCATCGCCTCCATGGAAGGCGTGCGCCTCGACGGCATGCGCGTCGCGCTCGACAACGCGCACGGAGCCTCCTCCTACACCAGCGCCCTCGCCTTGGAGCAGCTCGGAGCCGATGTGCAGGTGTTTCATTCCGAGCCGGACGGCTTCAACATCAACGAGGAATGCGGCTGCACGCATGCCGAGGAGATCGAGCGCATCGTGCGTCAATCTCAGGCGCAAGCAGGCATCGCCCATGATGGCGACGCAGACCGCATCGCGCTCTGCGATGAGGAAGCCATCGCTCTAGATGGTGACGAGCTCATGGCCATTGCCGCCGAAGCCATGCTGCGCAAAGGCACGCTCAAGCAGAACACGCTCGCCGTCACCGTGATGAGCAACTACGGCCTCGACGACCTCGTCTCACGCCTCGGCGGACGCGTCATCCGCACCGGCGTCGGAGATCGTTATGTGCTTGAGGAAATGCGCTCGCGTGGATTGAACCTCGGCGGCGAGCAGAGCGGCCACATCATCTTCGGCGACTGGGCCACCACTGGCGACGGCCTCATCGCCGGCCTGCAGGTGCTGCGCATCATGAAGGAAACCGGCGAGCCGCTCAGCGATCTCCGCAAGTGCCTCAAAAAATTCCCGCAGTGCTCCCGCAACCTCCGCGTGCGCACCAAGCCGCCCATCGAAGAACTCGTCGAGGCGCAGAAAATCATGAAGGAGACCGAAAAGAAGCTCGGCGACTACGGCCGCGTGCTCCTGCGCTACTCCGGCACCGAATCACTCATCCGCCTCCTCGTGGAAGGCCGCGATGTCGAATACCTCGAAGCCCAGGCCGATAAAATCGCTTCCGCCATCCTTGCGCAGATCGGTTAGCAAACGGAGCGCGGACGAGGGCGTCCGCGCTCCATGGAATCATGCACTACTTCATCACCGGTACCGACACCGACGCAGGCAAGACCTACGTCACCTGTTTGCTGCTGGAAGCCTTGAAACGCGCTGGCAAACGCGTCGCTGGCTTCAAGCCCTTCGTCTGCGGCCAGCGTGACGACGCGATTCATCTCGCCAACGCCAGCAGTGAAGGATTGACCGTCGAGGAGGTCAATCCCGTGTGGTTCAAGGTGCCCGCCGCGCCCTATGCCGCCGCCTTGATGGAAAACCGCCGCTTTGAGCTGAACGAAGTCATCGCGCGTTTCCACGAACTCACGGAGAAGCACGAGCATGTGCTCATCGAAGGCGCGGGCGGCTGGGAAGTGCCGCTCAACGAGTTTTCCACGATGGCCGACTTCGCGCAGCGGCTCGCGCTGCCCGTCATCGTCGTCGTGAACAACAAGCTCGGCTGCCTCAACCACAGCATCCTCACCGTCCGTAACATCCAGGCCCGCGGCCTCACCTGCGCCGGGATTATTTTAAATCACGTTCACGACGAGCGCGACGCCGCCAGCATCAGCAACCGCATGGTGCTCGAACATTTCCTCGATGTGCCCGTGCTCGCCGAAATCATGCACGGCGAGACGGAGATCGAGTGGCCGCTTTGAGCCTCCAATCACCGGGGAGAGCCGGTTGACACAGGTCCTGACCGCCACTTCCATCCGACTGTAGAAAACGCTGTGACAGCAGACGGTGATGCCACCCAAAGCTCTCCATTTCATCAAACTCACCTACGCGGCGATCCAACTTCCCCTTCAGCTCCTTCTTTTCATGAAAAAACACGCCCTCCTCGCTCTTGTACTGCTGCTGTCCATCCAGGAGGGCCGAGCGGAGACGCAAACGCTCTTCTTTGCCAAAGAGACCGCCAAAGACTCCACGCGAATCTCCCTCGTCATTGAGGATGATCAGGTCAACGGCACACAGGAATGGCTGCCGAAGCAGCCGGACGGGCACGGTGCCCACGGCACGATCAGCGGCATCCTCAGCGGCGGGGGCATCATGCAGCTGCTCTTTGAATACACCATTGAAGGCTCCGAGCAGGCTGAGGAACAAGTGCTCAAGCTGGAAGGCGACAAGCTTTTCATCGGCGAGGGCCAGTTGAAGGAAGACCCCAAAAACACCAGCCGTTTGAACCTGCAAGACCCCGCCAAAGTCGCCTTCAAAAAGGTGCTCAAAAAAATCCCCGTCACCGAGCCGAAGGCGGGCACACCGGTGCGCAAGGCCATCATGGACGCGATGCGCGGCCCGGTGGTGAAAGAAGCGGGCTCACCCGTCCTCTTCACTGGCAACGTGCGTGTGAGCGGCGCCTGGGCACGTTTCTCGGGCGATGTGAAGACCGCTGACGGGAAAAAGCCAAAGAACGCGGACTTCTCCGACTTGATGGATCTCGATTTTTTCTCGCTGCTGAAAAAAAACGACGATGGAGCCTGGGAGGTCATGCATCAGGGCTTTGCGGGAGACATCGGTGTTCAGGAGGAGGCCCACGAAAACAACCCAGAAGCTCCCTGGGTGCTTTTTCAGTGATTTGCCTCCTTCACACGGTCATGGCAATGCCCTGTGCGCCACGAGTGCTCTAATTCGCAGTTCCGTGCCAAATCGTGAACGCGTTTCATCCGGGGGCAAGATTTCCTGGCACGCCCTTTGCGCACTCTGGCAAGAAAGGGGATGCGTTCAGCCAAACGGTTCCTACTGTCAGTGTTCCCCTGCTTCCTTCCTCCAGCCCCCGCGATTTGATTTTCCAATCCCAAAGTTCCCCTTCTCCCCTCGCCACCGCCGCTCCACGGGTCATGGCTCCGCGTGCGGACATCCCGGAGACCGCCGCGCACTACGACGAGCTGCGGGACGCCTCCGGCAAGGTGCGACCGCACTATGACCAGGTCATCGCAGATCTGCAGCGCCGTGACTCGGCCGGGGTGAAGCGCCTGTCCGACACCAGCCGCCGTCTGCTGGCCGAACGTGGCGTGACCTTCAACATCTACGATGCCAAGGGCCTGGACACGCCCTGGCAGATGGACCCGGTGCCGTTTGTGATCTCGGCGGGTGAGTGGGCGGGCATCGAAAAGGCGCTCATCCAGCGCGCCACGCTGCTCAACGCGGTCCTCACCGACAGCTACGGCCCGCAGTTGCTGATCCGCAAAGGCGACATGCCGGCGGCGATGGTGCTCGCGCAGCCGGCGTATCTGCGGCCCTGCCACGGCATCAAGATTCCGAACGCGAAGCCGCTTCAGGTGTATGGAGCCGACATCGCCCGCGCCAAAGACGGCCGCTGGTGGGTCATCGCCGACCGCACCCAGATCCCCACGGGCGCGGGTTACGCTCTGGAGAATCGCCTCATCACCTCACGCCTGCTGCCGGAGGTCTTTCGTGACGCGCGGGTGCGGCGTCTGGCCGGATTTTTCCGCCAGATGCAGTTGTCCCTCGCCACATTGGCCCCACGCCCGGCAGGTGAGCCGCGTGTCGTGCTGCTGACACCGGGCCCCTATAATGAAACGTATTTCGAGCAGGCTTACCTGGCCCGCTACCTCGGTTACACGCTGGTGGAGGGTGAAGACCTCACCGTACGCGATGACCGCGTCTATTTGAAGACCCTCAGCGGCCTGGAGCCGGTGGATGTCATCCTGCGCCGTGTGGATGACGATTTTTGCGATCCGCTGGAGCTGCGCAACGACTCCATGCTCGGCGTGCCCGGCCTCGTGCGCACTGTCCGCGCTGGCAACGTGGCCCTGGCAAACTCCATGGGCTCCGGTCTGGCCGAAGCACCGGCGATGATGGCCTTCCTGCCCGGCCTGTGCCGCAAGCTGCTCGGTGAAAACCTGCTCATGCCCTCCGTGGCGACGTGGTGGTGCGGCCAGGAGACGCCCCGACGGCAGGTGGAGCAACGAATCGGCCACCTCGTCATCAAGAGCGCCTTCCGCGTGCGCGGCCGCGAGGTCCACTTCGGCGAGAACCTCTCCGCCGCCGAGCGCACCGCCTTCATCGAGCGCATGCGTTTTGCGCCGGACCGCTGGGCCGTCCAGGAAAAGATGACCTTCTCCACCGCCCCGACGTGGGAGGACGGACGCCTCGTGCAGAAGCCCATCAGCGTGCGTGTGTATCTCGTGGCCACGGAAGACGGCTACATGGTCATGCCGGGCGCTTTGACGCGAGTCGCGGCCAGCATGGACTCGCCGCTGGTCTCGATGCAGAAAGGCGGCAGCAGCAAGGACACCTGGGTGCTCAGCGAGGGGCCGGTGGAAAACGTCACGCTGCTCTCCAGCACGCGCACACCGGTCGAGCTCCGCCGTGTCGGCCACAATCTCGGCAGCCGTGTGGCGAATCATTTGTACTGGCTGGGCCGCTACGCCGAGCGCGCGGAGTCCAGCGCCCGTCTGCTGCGCTCCACCCTGCTGCGCTGCTCGCCTGAAAGCGGCATGAGCGAAACGCCGCTGCTGATGCCGCTGCTGGAGACGTTGAAAAGCCTCGGCGTGCTCGAAGACCTGCCGGACGTCTCTGTGCTGGCCTCCCAGCAGGAACAGATCGAGGCGCGGCTGCTGGAGGCCATTTTCGACGCGGATCATCCCGCCAGTATCCGCTCCAGCGTCTCCCACATCCAGCGCATCGGCATCCTGCTGCGGGACCGCATCTCCGTGGACACCTGGCGCGTCATCAGCCAGCTCAGCGACGCCCTGGACACCTACGACAACACGCCCAGCATCACGCCGATGTCCGACGCGCTGAACGTCCTCACACGCATCATCCTCGAGCTGGCCTCCTTCCACGGTCTGGCGAAAGAAAACATGACCCGAGCCCAGGGCTGGATGTTCCTCGACATGGGGCACCGCATCGAGCGCACCGTGTACATTTGCGAACTGCTGCTGGCTGGGCTGCGAAGCGCCGACGCTGAAAATCCCAGCCTGCTCGAAGCCATTCTCGAAGTCGGCGACAGCACGATCACCTACCGCAACCGCTACAGCCTGCTGCCGCAGCTTGCCGCTGTGTATGACCTGCTCATGCTCGACGAGTTGAACCCGCGCGGCCTGCGTTTCCAGTTTGAGCGCATCAATCAGCAGTTCCAGCACCTACCGCGTGAGCAAAACTACGCCGTGCTCACCCCGGCCATGCGAGTGCTGCTGGAGAACAACACGAACCTTCAGTTGTGCGATCCCACCGAGCTCGCCCGCGTCGAGCCAGGCCAGTGGTCGCAAACACAGGTCGCCAGACTGCTCAGGCAGCTCATTGATGCCATGCCTGCGCTCAACAACGCGCTCACCGCCGCCTACTTCGCCCATTCCACCATCAGCAGCAGCGACTCCGACTCTGCCGCCGAACCGACGACGCCCGCGCGATGAACTACCGCATCACTCATCGCACCACCTATTCCTACAGCGCTCCGGTGGCGGTCTCGCACCACGCGGCCCGGCTGCGTCCGCGTGACACGGAAACGCAGCGCTGCAAGGAGTTCACCCTCAGCTTCGATCCCGAGCCTGATCTCTTCACCGAGCACAAGGACTCCTTCGGCAACCAGGTCTCCTGCTTTTCGATTCAAAAGCTGCACGCGCGTTTCGAGGTCATCTCGCGCAGCCTCGTGGCCCTGGCACCTGTGCTGCAGCCCGATCCGGCGCAAACGCCGCCCTGGGAGGATGTGGCCGCGCTGTTTCGTGATCCGGTGCCGATCGACTTGCTTGATCCCTGCCAGTTCGTCTTCCGCAGTCCGCTGCTGGTGCATGAGATGCCGCTGCGTGACTTTGCGTTGCCCAGTTTCAAGCCGGGCCGGCCAATCCTCGCCGCCGCCGCGGATCTCTGCTCCCGCATTCACCGCGAGTTTGTGTTTGATCCGAAGGCCACCACCATCAGCACGCCGCTGGCCGAGGTCTTGGAAAAGAAACGCGGCGTTTGCCAGGACTTCGCGCATCTCGCCATCGCCAGCATGCGAGCCATGGGCCTGCCTGCCCGCTACATCAGCGGCTACCTGCGCACCCATCCGCCAGAAGGAAAACCACGCCTCGTCGGCGTGGATGCCTCGCATGCCTGGGCCTCCTGCTTTGTCCCCAGGTTTGGCTGGGTGGATTTCGATCCCACCAACGACTGCTTCACCTCGCTCGACCACATCACCGTGGCCTATGGCCGCGATTTCTCAGATGTCAGCCCCGTGCGCGGCATCATCACCGGCGGCGGTCACCATACCGTGGGAGTGGGCGTCGATGTGGAGCCGTTGGGAGCCTGAGCGTCTTCTCACCTTATACCAATCGACACCTCATCACGAGGTGCCGATTTTCAAAGACTTGAAAGGCGACGCTGTCACACAGGTTGAGGAGCAGCGCACCTGATCGACCATTCTTTGGGCGGCACGGCGACACCATCGTGGTCAATTTGCCTGTGTTTGTCCGTATTTGGGTGGCTTTGATGGGGCGTCAAAAGCCACGCTTGTGAAATTTTTCACAAAATCGCCTTGCCGCTGTTTGGGCAGCGTAGATAGATAGCGTTCACCTCAGAGATCAGCCCCCGCTTTTTTCATGCCCACCGTCACCCGAGAATATGAAGCTCCGGACACCGCCGCGAAGGCGGCCCGGCATCTCGAAGCCGTGGAAGAGACGACCCAGGACATCGTGGGCGAGAAACTGGTGCTGAACATGGGGCCGAGCCATCCCGCCACGCATGGTGTGCTGCGCCTGGTGCTGGAGCTGGACGGCGAGATCATCACCAAAGCCGATCCCGATGTCGGCTTCCTGCACCGTGGTGACGAAAAAATCGCCGAGAACATGCATTACAACCAGTTCGTGCCCTACACGGACCGGCTCGATTACCTGGCGCCGCTGGCGAACAATGTGGCCTACGCGCTGGCAGTGGAAAAACTCATGGGCTGGGAAATTCCCGAGCGAGGAAGGGCTATCCGTGTGATTTGCTGCGAGATTGCCCGTATCTCCGCCCACATGCTTGGAGTCGGGGTGTTTGCGATGGATGTGGGGGCCATGACGGTCTTCCTCTACACCTTCACGGAGCGTGAGAAGATCTACAATCTCTGCGAGCAGCTCACGGGAGCACGGTTCACCACGAGCTACACGCGGGTGGGCGGACAGATCCGTGATTTGCCAGATGGCTTCGTGGATTCAGTGCAGCATTTCCTCAACGAGCTGGAGCCGGTGATTGATGAGATCGACAAGCTGCTGTCACGGAACCGCATTTTCATCGAGCGTACGCAGGATATTGGCGTGATCTCCAAAGAAGACGCCATCGCCTACGGCATCACGGGGCCCAATTTGCGCGGATCGGGTGTCGAGCATGACATCCGCAAAGCCCGGCCCTACCTCGACTACGACAAGTATGAGTTTGACGTGCCTGTGGGCACCAAGGGTGACTGCTACGACCGCTATCTCGTGCGCATGGAAGAGATGCGTCAAAGCGTGCGCATCCTGCGCCAGGTCTTCGCGAACCTGCCCGGCGGGCCGATCAATGTGGCCGACGCCAAAGGCCTGCTGCCCAAGAAGGAAAAAGTCTTGATGAAGATGGAGGAGCTGATTCACCATTTCATCATTTCCACCCAGGGCATCGACGCGCCTGCGGGCGAGGTTTATTTCTCCGCCGAGAATCCGAAGGGAGAACTGGGCTTTTACATCAACAGCACCGGCGGCGGTGTGCCGCACCGGCTTAAAATTCGGAGTCCCTCCTTCCTGAACCTCAGCATCATTTCCAAACTGATGCCCGGCCACATGCTCAGCGACATCCCTGCCGTCCTCGGCAGCCTGGATTTCGTCATGGGCGAGTGTGACCGCTGATTTTCACCCACTTTTTCCCCGAAACACGCACGCATGGCCTTTGAAGTTCCAGCCGAGTTGGAAAAACGCATGGATGAGGCGATCTCGCACTATCCCGTGTCGAAGCGCAGCGCCGTGCTGCCGATGCTGCATCTTGTGCAGCATCATTTCCGCTTCATCAGCGACGAGGGCGTGGCCTGGGTCGCGGCAAAGCTGGGGCTGGAGCCGATTCAAGTGCTTGAAGTGGTGACTTTTTACCCTGGCTTCCGCCAGACCGCTCCTGGCAAGTTTCACATCCGCGTCTGCCGCACGCTCTCATGCGCCATGGCCGGAAGCCATGAGTTGATGGAATCGCTTTGCCAAACAGCCGGCATCGACCGCTCTCACGCGGACCATCATCATCCCATCGCGGTGAGCCAGGACGGGAAATACAGCATCGAGTTCGCCGAGTGTCTGGCGAGCTGCGGGTTCGGCCCGGTCTGCATGGTGGAGGACGACTTTTACGAGAAGGTCGATCCGGCGAAGGCGGGCGAGCTGCTGGCGAAATACGCCTGAGCGCAGTTATAAAAAACGCGGCATGAAACATGCCGCGTCTTTTTGGATCATTGAGGCTTTGCCGCCTTACTTCTGCCGCCACGACACCACGTCGTCTTTGGTGCTTGGCATTTTGTCCTGGCCGATGCTGTAGATGGCAATCTCTGTGGGGAGTTTCTCGGGGGGGGGGCCGTTGGGGTTTTGCGCGATTTTGGGATCAGAATTGTTCAGATCAGGATTCATGACTTGCTTGTCACCATTGGTGTCCAGCAACACGCGGTAGGTCTGGCCCCAGAGATCCACAAGTTTATAGGGCGGGGCCACGCCAACGAGTCCGAACATCCCGTTTTTGGCCATAGGAAGGTCGATATACTTGATGTCTCTGGGATTGAGATTGGCGCCTCCGCCGGAGTCACCAGAGGCGGAGCCACCTGTGCTCATCAAGGCGCTGACGAGACCGGTGTTTTCATCCGTTTCAAATTCCGGGGCGTCTTCACCATCGGACCCGCTCAGCAGGCTGGAACTGATCGGATAACGGTTGTAATCGACTTGATAGCTGCCAATCGCGATGCGCAGATCCTTGATGACGGTTTGCACCTGGAGCCTGCGCGCGTCTTCCATCATCTTGGTGGCCTGTGACATCACCAGGCTTGCCAAAATTCCGATGATGACGATGACGACCAGCAGTTCAATGAGCGTGAAGCCCTGGCGGGTGGATGAAGTGATGGGGCGGTTGGTTTTCATGGTCTTCTTTGGAGGATGGTTTTCTTGCGCTTGCTGTGTGAAATTCGACGCGTTTGAATTTAATCGGTTTTAAATCCCCACGTCAATACCTCTCGTCAGGGCAGGTGATCTTCATCTTTGTTCACCGTTGACGCGTGAGCTTTTCAGAGATCGCATCACACGGTTTGTTTGCCATGCGGTTGTGTTCCGAACTTTTGATTGTCAACAAATGCTTGCATCATATAATCGAACGCTATAAATCCGCTCCCCATCATTCACTGAACACACACACAACCACGGTTCGAATCAAGCAACCGGCAAAATCTATGGCAAAGCAAGCAACCAAGAGCGGCGCAGATAAAAAGAAATATGTCTATTCCTTCGGAGCAGGGAAAGCAGACGGAGACGGCTCCATGAAAGCATTGTTAGGCGGCAAGGGTGCCAACCTCGCGGAAATGAGCCGCATCGGCCTTCCCGTTCCTCCCGGGTTCACCATCAGCACAGAAGTCTGCACCTACTTCTACGCGAACAAGAAGACCTACCCAACCGCGCTGCAGGCGCAGATGGAAGCCGCAGTCAAGAGCATGGAGAAGATCATGGGCTACAAGTTCGGTGATGCCAAAGGCTTCCCGCTCCTCGTCGCCGTGCGCTCTGGCGCGCGTGACTCCATGCCCGGCATGATGGACACGATTCTCAACCTCGGTCTCAATGACCAGACGGTTCTCTCCCTTGTGGCCGCGACGAACAACGAACGTTTCGCCTGGGACTGCTACCGCCGTTTCGTTCAGATGTATGGTGACGTCGTCATGGGCGTGCAGAAGCGTGAAGGTGAAGACCATGAGCCCTTCGAGACCATCATCGAAGAGTTCAAACACGAGAAGTACCACAAGGACATCCTCGACAGCGATCTCACCGCCGAGGACCAGCAGGAGCTCGTGAAACTCTTCAAGCAGCTCGTCAAAGAGCGCAGCGGCAAAAATTTCCCAAGCGATCCATGGGATCAGCTTCGTGGTGCCGCTGGCGCTGTGTTCGGTTCCTGGATGAACGACCGCGCGATCGTTTACCGCCGCAAGTATGGCATCCCTGCCGAGTGGGGCACCGCTGTGAACGTGCAGGCGATGGTCTTCGGCAACACTGGCAACACCTCCGGTTCCGGCGTGGCCTTCACCCGCAACCCTGCCAACGGCGTGAACGAATTCTACGGTGAGTTCCTCATCAACGCCCAGGGCGAGGACGTCGTCGCCGGCGTGCGCACTCCTGAGCCTGTGGCCCAGTTGCAGAAGGAAATGCCGAAGTCGTATGCCGAGCTGATGAAAGTTCGTCAGACGCTTGAGAAGCACTTCAAGGACGTGCAGGACGTTGAGTTCACCGTGCAGGAAGGCAAGCTGTTCATGCTGCAGACCCGCAACGGCAAGCGCACCGCTGCCGCCGCTCTGAAGTTCTCCATCGACATGGTGAAGGAAAAGCTCATCGACTGGGAGACCGCTGTGCTGCGCAATCCTGCCGACCAGCTCGAACAGCTTCTCGCCCCGATCTTCGACGTTGCCGACGTCAAGAAGGCCAAGGCCATCGCCACTGGTCTTCCAGCCGGCCCTGGTGCCGCCTCCGGCAAGATCTACCTCAACGCCGACCGTGCCGTCATCGCCGAGCAAAAAGGTGAGAAGGTGCTCCTCGTCCGCAATGAGACCAGCCCTGAAGATCTTCGTGGCATGATCGCCGCGGAAGGCATCCTCACCGCACGTGGTGGCGTGTCCTCCCACGCGGCTCTCGTTGCCCGTCAGATGGGCAAGGTCTGCATCTGCGGCGCCGCTGCTCTCGACATCAACTACGACAAGAAAACTGTCACCGTTGCCGGCCAGACCTTCAATGAAGGGGACTACCTCTCCATCGACGGCACCAGCGGCATCGTTTACGGCGGTCAGCTCAAGACTGCTCCCTCCGAGATCATTACCGGCATGATCAGCGGCGACAAGGCCGCCCAGAGCACGGAGAAGTTCAAGAGCTTCCAGCAGCTCATGATCTGGTGCTCCAAGGCCACACGCCTTCAGGTCCGCACCAACGCTGACACTCCTGAGCAGACGCGGCAAGCCATCGCGTTCGGCGCGCAGGGCATCGGCCTCACCCGCACGGAGCATATGTTCTTTGAAGGTAACCGCATCGACGCCGTGCGTGAGATGATTCTCGCGGACAACCTCGCCGACCGCAAAAAAGCGATCGCGAAACTGCTGCCATATCAACGTGAGGACTTTACTGGCATCTTCACTGCTCTCAAAGGATTGCCTGCCACGATCCGTCTGCTCGATCCTCCTCTTCACGAGTTCGTTCCGCATGACGAGAAGTCCCAGGCAGAACTTGCCAAGAAGATGGGCGTCCCCGTTGAAAAAGTCACCGCTCGCGTGCAGGCCTTGCACGAGTTCAATCCGATGCTCGGACATCGTGGCTGCCGTCTCGGCATCGCGTATCCTGAGATCACCGAGATGCAGGCGCGTGCGATCTTCGAAGCTGCTGCGGATGTGTCGAAGAAGAAGATCAAGGTGAAACCTGAGGTCATGATTCCTCTCGTCGGCTTCAAGAAAGAACTCGACCTTCAGGTCGAAATCGTGCATAAGGTTGCGAAAGAAGTGATGAGCGAGAAAAAAGTGAAGCTCGATTATCTCGTCGGCACCATGATTGAGGTGCCGCGTGGAGCACTGACGGCTGATGAAATCGCCGAGACCGCGCAGTTCTTCAGCTTCGGCACCAACGACCTGACCCAGACCGCGCTCGGCATGAGCCGAGACGACATGGGCAGCTTCCTGATGCCCTACACGGAGAACGAAATCTTCAAGAAGAACCCCTTCGCCACTCTGGATCAGACCGGCGTCGGACAGCTCATCGAGATCGCCATCGCCAAAGGCCGCAAAACCAAGCCTGACATCAAGCTCGGCATCTGCGGTGAGCACGGCGGTGATCCTGACAGCGTCAAATTCTGCCACCGCGTGGGCCTCACTTATGTGAGTTGCAGTCCTTTCCGAGTTCCCGTCGCCCGCCTTGCCGCCGCGCAGGCCGCGATTGAAGAAAAGCGCGCCGCCGCATCGGCCGCCGCTGGAAAAAATGTCCGTGGAGGCGCCGTCAAAAGCGCGTCTGCGGCAAAACAAAACAACAACGCAACCAACAACAAACAGAGGACAAACACTATGGCTAAGAAAGCTGCAAAAAAGGCCGTCAAGAAGGCCGCCAAAAAGGCTCCTGCTAAGAAAGCTGCCAAAAAGGCCGTCAAGAAGGCTGCCAAGAAGAAGTAACTCGTTGGCCTCCTTGTGAGGTCAATGTGGCGGGGCAACCTGCCAACAAAAGCCCTGTGGGGGTTATCCTCACAGGGCTTTTCGTTTTTTAGATTTGGAAAAAATCCAGGTTCTCAAATCACCGCGCAGCATCATCGTAGATGGAGCCAGGCGGTGGCTTGGACAAAAAGGTGCCTCCTGCGGACATCGCGTCCTGTCGCGCCGTTTGAGTGTTGCTGATCTGCTCGTTAGCCGCCCGCATGCTGCCCATTCCTCCGACACCGCTCATGCCCGTGACCTGTCCATAATTCTGGTAAGAAGGGCGGTAAAAGGATTCGCCAGCCGCGCCAGGATTCAGTGCCACTGGCGCATCTGGCGTTGGCACGCCGTCGGCTTTGCGCTCTGACTCCGCCAGGAAGTGCTTGTTCCAGGCCGCGTCATTCACCTTCTCCGCCAGCTTCGAGTCCAGCCTGCGCTTTTCCTCCTCGTAATCAGCCTGGCTGATCGCCCCTCGTGCGCGTAGCCGCGCCAGCTCGTCATATTCCCCCTGCATGCGGGATTTGATCACACTTTCATAGGCTGCCAGTTCCTGCGCGGTGGGCACGCTGTCCATGGTGCGCGAGGCGCAGGACGCCAGCAGCGCTGAAAACAAGGCGGCAGCCAGCAGTTGTGAGACGTTCTTCATTTCTCATCGTAAGCCCGGGTTGCCGCTTTTCAAATCAAAGCACCATCTTGATCCCGCGCCCCTCCCGCACATCCTATGACCCACATCAGCCCTGTTTTGGACCCCATCGACGCAGCCCTGCAAGCCCCCGAGCCGCGCGGCAACTACCTGCCGTATCCCGTTTCGCGTCTCGCCGCCAAAATCATCCCGCAGGATCTCACCAGTTTCAAAACACGCGGCGTTTCCCGCGTCGAGCGTGAGCTGCAGCAGGAGATGGTCGAAATCCAGGAGCGCTACATGGAGGTCATTGACGCCTTCAATTGGAACAAGCTCATCTACGAGAGCCACTTCGGCTTCGAGCCCGTTTGTGGCGAAGTGTACCATCTCTACGAGGTCGAGGGCAGACGCCAGCTCAGCATGATCGCCCCCGAGGAATGGCATCAGCGCTGGGTCGGCAGTTTCAGGCTCAATGCCGATGGCCGTTGGCAGATTGAAAAAGCCGCGCCAAGTTTCAGCATTCGCGACTGGGTGCAAACCTCCGTCGCCTCTTGATGCAAACCACCTTCTCAGACATCGGCCTGCGTCTTGCCGGGCCCAGCGGCATCCAGGAGCTCATGGATGACTGCGGAGCCGCGCTCACCACGCACCCCGACATGCGCATGCTCGGCGGCGGCCAGCCTGCGGCCATTCCGCAGGTGCAGCAGCTCTGGCGCGAGCGCATGCGCACCATGCTTGATGACGGCAGCATCGACCGCACGCTGCTCAATTACGATCCACCCGGCGGTAATCCGCTCTTCCGTGAAGCCTTCGCCACGTTTCTCAAGCGCGAGTGCGGCTGGAATGTCTCCAGCGAAAACATCGCCGTGATGCCCAGCAGCCAGAGCGCCTGCTTCCTGCTATTCAATCTCCTCGCAGGCCAGACTGGCTCGTCCAAACGCCGCATTCTCTTCCCGCTGCTGCCTGAATACATCGGCTACGCTAATCAGTCGCTCACGGATGGCCAGTTCACTGCCTGCCTGCCGCGCATCGTCGAGACCGCGCCGCATGAAATCAAATACCACGTCGATTTCGACCGCCTGCGCATCACGCCCGACATCGCCGCCATGTGTGTTTCGTGTCCCACGAATCCCACTGGAAACGTCCTCACTCAAAACGAGTTCGACAGCCTCCACGCGCTCGCAGACGCGCACGGCATCCCGCTCATCATCGACAACGCTTACGGTCATCCCTTCCCAGGCGTCATTCACAGCGGCTTCCAGCCGAAATGGCAGCCCGGCATGATCTTCAGCATCAGCATGAGCAAGGTCGGCCTTCCCGGCGTTCGCACGGCCATGATCGTCGCCGATCCGCACATCGTGAAAGCGCTGTCGAACATGAACGCCGTCGTTTCCCTCGCGAATGGCAATCTCGGCCAGGCTCTGCTCATGCCGCTGCTTGCGGACGACACGCTCATCAAGCTCGGCCCCGAGGTCATCCGCCCGTTTTATCGCGAACGTTCCGACTTCGCCAAATCCGTGCTCGCTTCCGCCTTTGGCGAACGCGTTCCGCGGGCGCTGCACGCTCAGGAAGGTGCGTTCTTCCTCTGGCTGTGGATCAACGGCCTGCCCATTCACTCTATCGCCGCCTCAAAGAGCGCAAAGTCCTCGTCATCCCCGGCCACTACTTCGCTTACGGCATCGATCAGGAGTGGCGGCATCCACACCAATGCCTGCGCCTCACCTACTCGCAGCCGCAGCACATTGTGAGCGAGGGACTCGAAATCATCGCCGATGAAATCATCCGCAGTTTCTGAGCCGTTCTCGTCTTTCATGTCCCGTGCCCTGTTCGATCCCGAACGCGGCTACTACACCCGCCACATTCGCACCGTCGGCGCACGCGGAGATTTCGCCACATCCGCCACGCTTTCTCCCACTCTCGGACGCGCCATTGCCGCCTGGCTGAAGTCCGAATCAAAAGCACAGCCGAGCATCCGCCACATCATCGAAGTCGGCGCGGGCGATGGCTCGCTCATGGCTTCGGTTCGCCAATCCCTCGGTTGGTGGACACGGCGTCAGTTCACGCTCCACATCGTCGAGACATCCCCCGTTCTGCGCGAACAGCAGCAAAAGCGACTCGGCAGCAAAGTGAGCTGGCACCAAGACCTCGAATCCGCTCTCGCCCGCGCTGAAGGCCACGCCTTCATCTATCACAACGAGCTGCTCGATGCCTTCCCCGCCACGCTCGTGCAGTGGCAAAATGGTCTCTGGCATGAAGTCTGGGTGCCAGAGCAGCTTCACCCGCATCATCTCGAAGCATCGCACTTCAGTGCTCTTCGTCACACGGGCTTCAAAGACGGTCAGCGCTGCGAGCTGCATCCCAGCATCCGAGACTGGCTGCAAAACTGGACGCCGCATTGGAAAGGCGGCTCCATGCTCAGCATCGACTACGGCGATGATTTTCCGCAGCTCTACCACCGCCGTCCGCACGGCACGCTGCGCGCCTACCTCTTGCATCAAAGGCTCACCGGCGCCGACATCTACGCCAACCCAGGCCGCCAGGACATCACCGCTGACATCAACTTCACCGACTACGCCGCCTGGTTGCGTGAGCTCGGCCTGGAGCAGACCGCGCATCAAACGCTCGCCGAATTTCTTCAGCCATACGACGCTTCATCACAGCTTCTCGATCCCGAAGGCGCAGGAACCGCCTTCAAATGCCTCATGCATCGTCGCCGCTACTTCCTCTCCAGCATCCCCGCCCACACGAACCTCGGCGACCTGCTCACCATCTGCACCACCGCCGGCGCCCTCTGCCTCATGGCCGCGCTGGTTCCGGTTTGGTTTGCGGCGCGTGTGGATCCGGCGGTGGTGTTGCGGGACGGGGGATAGGCTTGTCTGGCTTGCGCTCAGGGAAGTTCATCGCCTGGATCAGGCGGCACATTGGGAATCTCCGCCATGATGCGATCAAACTCCGCAAAGTCAGCCCTCGCGGCACGCTCACGAAGATAATCCATGGTGGCAAACGAGGACAGTTTCTCTGCCGCCGCGCAAACCAGGAACTGGTTCAATGAGTAGCCGTCCTTGCTGCTCAGCTCCTGGATGCCGTTTCGGAGTGAATCAGGAATGTCGATGGAGAGCGTGGCCATAAATCAGGGTCGGTTAGGTTGCTGCTGCGTTTACCCGATAACTTAAGCCAATGGAGGCGACCGGCCCTATACCGAACCCAAGCAGACCCACAATCATCATAGCTAACACTACTTTTATCTGGGTTTTGATTCTACTGCTAAACGTTACGTTTGTTCCTACTTTCATATGGTTCCTTTCTGTTGAGGTTTCGATTTCCAAGACAATCTCAAGACTTGCATCTTGCTCTACGGTTAGGTCTGACATGAGTTCGGTGTATAGAACGGGAGTCGAACCCGAATCCATTGCTCCATTGCTCCATAGGCTTAAGTCATCAAAGCGTAACGTAAACGTCTTGATTCCCTCGGAATTAGATCTGATTTCAGAGAGTATCCAGGGATTGTTCGCCAGATAAATCACCCTCTCTTCCTCCACTCCTCCAACCGCTTCGCCAGCGTCTCCGCCGTAACAGATTCGGTGATGCCGTCGATGAGGGTTTTCTTTTTGCCGAAGGTCGTCTCGGCGAGGACGCGGTAGTAGAACTGGTTGCCGGACTGCATGTTCGAGTCGTGCGTGAAGCCGACGAAGTGGCGCGGGGCGTAGCTTTCCTTCCACGAGTAGAACGGCCCGAGGTGGTTCACGATGCGCAGCTCGTCCGCGCTGATCTCGACGCGGCGATGGTGCAGCAGCGTCCACAGGCCGATGCCGAGGATCAGCGGCGAGGTGATGCCCCAGACGATGCGGAAGATCCCCGGCGCGCCCTGGGCCATCAAAACGAGGAAAACGATGAACCAGATGGAGCCGAAGATGAGGAGGAAGAGGCTCAGGAAACGAAACCGGCCCGGCGGACAGACGAACAGCGTGGGAAGGCCGTCCGCATCGAACTCCACCTGCATGCCGCCGTGTTTCAGCCGCTCCACCAACTGCCCTGTGCTCGGCGCGATGGCCTCGACCTCGTAGCTCGTGTCGGACTCGGCGAGTTTCGCCTGCTCACCGGTGACAAACACCGGCAGCGGCAGCACGGCGGCCTTGCCACCGTTGGCAGGACTGACTTCCAGGTTCCACTCATGCTGCTCGTTACTCCCGGTGATGAACGCGACGTCCTCCACCACGGCGCAGGGCAGCCCCGGCGGAATTTCAACGCGCAGCGGCAGCGCCACGCCGGTCATCTCACGCCGCGCCTCACTGGCGGAAAGCGTCTGCGTGTGCTCCCAGATATTTTCCGTCGTGGTGGAGGTGCTTTTGCCGGTGCGCCGCGTGATCTTGCGCTGGCAGAGCAGCCGCGCCTGAATGACCTCGCGTGGCGAAAGCACGCGATCAAAGCGCAGCTCGCCATCCAGGGTGCCGCCGGGCCGGACCGGTGTTTGTTTGAGCCAGAGCGCCGGGCTGCCGAGCGCCGAGCGCGTTTTGAAGCGCTGCCAGGCAAAGAACAGCGGAATCAAGGCCAGCAGCGCGGGCAGCAGGCCCAGCGCGGCCACAAGTGAGTGCGACAACTCACCGCTGACGAGGATCGCCAGCGCCAGCGGCCCCTGAATCAGCAGAATCCAACCCGCGACGCCGAGGAGGAAGGCGAAGCCGTTTTTCGAAGCCTGGATCGTCTCACCGCTCCACTCTGAGCGCCAGCGCCACGGCTCTCCAGGATGCCGCAATTCCAGCTTCCGGCCCAGCGCCGCTTTCCGCGCCTCCAAGGCACCACCGCCCGAGACAAGAAAGCCCACCAACGGGAAAATCATCGGGAAGATGGACATCAGCAGCAGCCCCCAGCGCAGCTCACGAAACAGCACCGCCAGCTCCGGCTTCGCGGGATTCACATAGCAGCGAAACGGCCGCTCCTGGCCCTCGAAGGCGCGGATCTGCGCGTGCGCCCGCTCTTGAAAATCGCCGATGTTGTCCGAGCCGCCGGTGAGGCTGACTTCCTCGCTGTGGAAGGTGCGGCCGTGGTAGCGATAGCGATAACGCGCCTCCGCCTTGTGCGTGGTGCCGCCCTTGCTGCCGCGTGAGGCGGTCATCTCCGCTTTTTCAATCCAGCACGGCACCTCCTCCCAACCGCGCGCCGACCACCAGGTGCTGATCCCCGGAAAATACAGGAACCAGCCGACTGCCAGCCCAGCGATGATGAAGGGCAGGCCAAAAAGGGCCGCGCAGCCGCCGCCGAGCTGTTTGACGGGACGCACGGCGTTCGAGGGCATTCGATGGGGCTTCAGCATGCGCGCAGCATCGCACAAACCGGCTGACTTCTGCAACTGGCGCGTATGATGCGCGGCCATGCCCCCCGCCTTTCATCCCAACGGTTCCTCACATCAGGCGGCGCTCCTCGCCACGCTGGCGCTTTTCATCGTGCTGCTCGTGCTGGCGCGCACGCGCTATGCGGTCATCGCGCAGCGGGTGCTCGGCAGCATGCTGCTGGCCTTGTATCCGGTCGGGCTGGTGATTCATGCCTATTACGGATCATTCACGGCCCAGACGGCCCTGCCGCTGCAATTCTGCGATGTCGCCGCCATCGCGGGCGGCATCGCGCTGTGGACGCGGCGGCAGTTCTGGTGCGAGGTGGTGTATTTTTTCGGCCTCGCCGGCACCTTGCAGGGCTTGCTGACACCGGCGCTGGTCTATGAGTTTCCGGACCTCCGCTACTTCATGTTCTTCCTCATGCACGGCGGCGTGCCGGTCACGTCGATCTACGTCGTCACCGCCATGCGTCACCGCCCGCGGCCCGGCGCGGTGATGCGCGTGATGGGCTTTTCCCTGGCGTGGTATGCCGTCATCGCGGTGATCAATGTCACCTTCGGGGCGAACTACGCCTTCCAATGCGCCAAGCCGCCACAGGCCAGCCTGTTTGACCATCTCGGCCCCTGGCCGTGGTACAACTTCAGCGCCATCGGCCTCGGCCTCGTGTTTTACTCCGTGCTCTACCTGCCCTTTGCCTTCCGCAAACCAGCGCCTTGACCCGCTTGACCACTCCCTGGCTTCCTGGCCGCGTCCTCGCCCCAGATGTCACTTTGCATTTCCCAAAACGCCCCCATAATCGCGGCCCCTGAAATCTCTCCTCACCCAGCCCACCGAAATGAAAGCCCCCGCATGGTCCACTGACGACAGCGCCGAGTTGTATGGCATCCGCGAATGGGGGCATGACTACTTTGACATCTCCAGGTCCGGCGAGGTCGTGGTGAACCTCAAGGACGGCACCAAGACGAAATCCGTCTCGCTCGCCTCCATCGTCAAAGGTTTGCGCGAGCGCGGCACGCAGCTTCCGCTGCTCATCCGTTTCGGCGATCTGCTGCGCTGGCGCATCGACGAGCTGAACGAGGGCTTTGCCTCCGCCATCAAGGAAGGCAAGTACCAGGGCGTCTATCGCGGCGTGTATCCCATCAAGGTGAACCAGCAACAGGAGGTCATTGAGGAGATCACCCGCTACGGTCGCAAGTATCACTACGGTCTTGAGGCTGGCAGCAAGCCGGAGCTCATCGCCGCGCTGAGCTACATGCACGACCCGGAGGCCTACATCGTGTGCAATGGCTACAAGGACGAGGAGTTCATCGACCTGGCGCTCTACGCGCAGAAGATGGGCCTGCAGGTCATCTTGGTGCTCGAAATGCCCTCCGAACTCGAGCTGATCCTCGAACGTTGTGAAAAAATGGGCGTGCGCCCCACTCTCGGCGTGCGCTTCCGCCTCAGCGCGGAAAGCGCCGGCCACTGGAGTGGCTCCGGCGGCGATGCCAGCATGTTCGGCCTGAACATCTCCCAGCTCATGCACGTCGTCGATCATCTGCGTGAGAAAGGCATGCTCGACTGCCTGCGCATGCTGCATTATCACCAGGGGTCGCAGATCCCGAACATTCGCGCCATCCGCCAGGCGGTGACGGAAGCCGCCCGCGTCTATGTCGGGCTCGTGCAGGAAGGTGCCCGCATGGGCATCCTCGATCTCGGCGGCGGTCTTGCCATCAGTTACGACGGCCTCAAAGGCGCCAGCAGCGCCAGCAGCAACTACGGCACCAAGGAATACTGCGCCGACATCATCGAGGCCATCACCGAAGTCACCGCCGAGGCCGGCGTGCCCCATCCCGATCTCATCACCGAGTCCGGCCGCGCCATCGTGGCCTACTACTCGGTTTTGATCATCAACATCCTCGACATCAACCGCTTTGAGCCGCGTGAGGGCATCAGCGATGTCGAACTCGACAAGGACGCGCCCGCCTTGCTGCGCAATCTTTACGAACTGCGCCTCGACGCCACCAAGAACGCCACCAAGACCTCCCGCGACCGCCTTCAGGAGATCTACAACGACGCTGTGTATTACCGCGACAAGCTGCGCAGCGAGTTCAACTACGGCAAAGTGAACCTGCGCGAACGTGCGCATGGCGAGGAGCTGTACTGGGACATCCTCACCTGGGTGGATGGCATGCGCGAGGGCTGCGAGCACGACGGCAACCAGATGGACCGCCTGGAGACCATCATGACCGACTTCTATTACGGCAACTTCAGCGTCTTCCAGAGCCTGCCGGACTTGTGGGCCATCGACCAGATCTTCCCGGTCATGCCGATCCACCGCCTCAAGGAAAAGCCCACGCGCAACGCCGTGCTCTCCGACATCACCTGCGACAGCGACGGCAAGATCGACAAGTTCGCCCACTCCCACGGCATCAACCCCAGCCTCCCGCTGCACGATCCGCAGATCGAGAAAGGCCACGAGTACATGCTCGGCATCTTCCTCGTCGGCGCGTATCAGGAAACCCTCGGCGACCTCCACAACCTGCTCGGCGACACCAACGTCGTCTCTGTGCGCGTGGAAAACGGCAAGGTGAAGTACAGTCGCGAACTGGAGGGCGACAGCGTTTCCGAAGTGCTCAGCTACGTCGAGTACGACCCCAAAGACATGCTCACCCGCTTCCGCAATCTTGCTGAAAGCGCCGTCATCTCCAAACGCATCACCGCCACCGAGCGCCGCGAGATCATGGAGAGCTTCGAGGCCGGTCTGCGTGGGTACACATATTTCGAGAGCTGATTCGCCTCAGACAAACGTCGCCTTCCGCATGATCGCCCGCTGCAGCAGTTCCAAATACTGCGCGCAGGGGATTTCATGCCCGCCAAACATCGCGAGATGCGGCGTCGTCCACTGCGTGTCATGCAGTAGGTAGCCGCGCTGGTGCAGCCGCCATTGCAGATGCGTCAGCGCCACTTTCGAGGCCTGTGGTTCACGGCTGAACATCGACTCGCCAAAAAACGCCCCGCCGATGCTCACGCCATACACACCGCCGCGCAGCTTGCCATCCCGCCACACCTCCACGCAGTGCGCGAAGCCCAGACGGTGCAGTTCCTCATAGGTGTCCATGATCGCCTCCGTGATCCAGGTCTCCGCACGATCGGCGCAGCCGCGAATCACATCGCCAAACGACGTGTTCCAGCGCAGTTCGAAGGGATGCTGCTTCAAATACCGCTCAAACCGCCTCGGCACATGAAACTCCGCCACCGGCAGGATGCCGCGCATCTTCGGCCGGTACCACGAGATGGAGCCGTCATCCTCCCCCATCGGGAAGGCTCCCTCGCAGTAGGCGTTCAACAGATCCACAGGCTCGATTCGTGACATGCATCAAGTTTCAAGTTCCAAGTTCCAAGTTTCAAGCTGAGTGATTCAACTTTGAACTTTAAACTTGGAACCTTAAACTTCATCTGATGAACCTCGCCACCCAGATCACCATCGTCCGCATCCTGCTCATCCCGGTGTTCATCGGGCTGGTGATCTACTATGGCGACAGCGTGCGTGAAGGGACGGCCAATGAGAGCCTGCGCCTTTGGTCGGCGGCGGTGTTCGGCATCGCCTCGCTCAGCGACGCGCTGGACGGCTGGATCGCCCGCCGGTTCAACCAGCGCACGCGGCTGGGGGCCATCCTCGACCCGCTGGCGGACAAGCTGCTCATGCTCTCCGCCATCATCCTGTTGAGCTTCACGGCCTGGCGGCAGCATTTTCCGCTGTGGTTTCCGGTGCTGGTCATCGGCCGCGACCTGATTTCCATCGGCGGCGCTTTTTTCATCGACCACTTTGCGGGCAAATTCACCGTCCACACGCACTGGACCGGCAAGGTGGCCACTTTTGCCCAGATGGCGGCCATTCTGTGGATTTTGCTCGATCTCACGCCTTCCTGGCTCATCTGGCCCACGATCATCGCCGGTTTCTTCACGGCTCTCTCAGGCTTCATCAATCTGGCCGATGGCATACGGCAGTTGAAAGCCGCCGGGGCGGATTGAGCCTTGTTTTGACAGGATTAACCGGATTGGGGACTGGATTAACGGGCTTCTCTGTGTGATGGCATGGGATAACCATCCCCGGCCCGGCCTGTTCCTGTTCATCCTGCGAATTTCCGGCCCGTTCAGTCGAAAGTAGCCTCGCATGCCCTCCCCTCTCAAAACCGTCGCCATCGTCGGACGCCCGAATGTGGGCAAGTCCGCGCTCTTTAACCGCCTCGCTGGTAAAACCATCTCCATCGTCCACGATCAGGCCGGGGTGACGCGGGACCGCATCACCGCGCAGTGCCGCCGTGGCCCGGCGTGGTTTGAGATCATGGACACCGGCGGCATCGGGGCCAGCACGGACGACGTTTTGACCGACCAGGTGCAGATCGAGGCATCCATCGCCCTGGATGTGGCGGACATGCTGCTGTTTGTCGTCGATGTCGTCGATGGCATCACCACCATCGATCAAAGCCTCGCCCGCGAGCTGCGCCGCACCAGCAAGCCGGTCATTCTCGTCTGCAACAAGGCCGATTCACCCAAGCGCAAGCTCAACGCCGGCGAGTTCACCAAGTTTGGCTTCAAGGACACCGTCGAAGTCAGCGCCGCGCACGGGCATGGCATCGACGACCTCGTGGCTCTCGTGGCCGAGCGCCTCGACCTGAAGGAGACCACCGAAACCGAAGACGCCAAGGCAGGACAAAATGTCCGTCCGCTCAAGCTCGCCATCGTCGGCCGCCCGAACGCCGGGAAATCCTCGCTCGTGAACGCCATTCTCGGCCAGGAACGCGCCATCGTCAGCGATGTGCCCGGCACCACGCGTGACGCGCTCGACATCCAGGCCACCTGGAACGGCAAACACTACCAGCTCATCGACACCGCCGGCATCCGCCGCCGCGCCCACCTCGACACCGTGGTGGAAATCTCCAGCGTGGACCGCAGTGTGCAGAGCATCAAGCGCGCGGACCTTTGCCTGCTCGTCATCGACTGCGCCGCTGGGGCCAAGATGCAGGACCGCAAAATCGCCCAGATCATTTTGGAGGAGCGCAAGCCCTGCATCCTCGTCATGAACAAGTGGGATCTCTTCCACCCTGACGCGCCGCAGAAGGACCGCCTCGAGCATCTGGATGAGCTGATGCGCCGCGAGTTCTTCTTCCTCAATTACGCCCCGCTCGTCGCCATCTCGGCCAAGAACAGGGACCACATCGGCAAGCTCTTCGTCCAGATCGAAAAAGTGCGCAGCGGCTCGCAGAACCGCATCGGCACCGGCGCGCTGAACCGCCTGCTGGCCAACGCCATCGAAAACACGCCTGGTGCACTCGGCCGCAGCACGCACAGCTTCAAGCTGCTCTATGCCACCCAGGTCAACGAGGCCGAAGGCTTCGCCATCCCCGTGCCGCACTTCGTCCTCTTCGCCAATCGCGCCTCAAAACTCACCGACAGCTACATGCGCTACCTCGAAAAAGTCATCCGCGACGAATGGAGCGCCCCCGGCGTCCCCTTCAAGATGAGCGTGCGAGGCAAAGGGCCGAAGAAGGAGCGCTGAGGCTGTGAAAACGTGAAGAGCTTTTTGTCAGATCTCTTTTGTAACTTGCTGCTCCTGATCGGGCTCGCCTGTTTGATGGGACTTGTTCTGGCTCCTGCAGGAATCCTGTACTTCGTCTTTCATTTGCAATTTCCGTGGCCTCACTTGGTCTCTGCGGGCTGGCTTTGGCTGCTTTATTGGTTGTTCAACAAGTGGCTTGCCAGATCGCGCGAGAAAGAAAGCACGCCAGTTTCAATCTCCGAAGACTCAGAATTAGGACAGATTAAGCACTTCAAAGATAACTGGCAGGCATTGGTGCAAATACCTGGAATCGCGGGGCAGGTTGAGGTTTTGGGTGATGCGCCATCTCCCACAGCCAGCCACAGACAAACTTTCAAGACAATCTGCGGTCGTCATTCCGAATTCATCCGCCAGTTTGTGGATAAAAGCAGTGATGTTGTTTCCGAGGCATCTGGACAGACTTGCAAATTCGAGGAAAAGGATGTGTTGCTAGATGGCATCACTTTGAGAGATGACGAAGAAGGCTCTTTCTCGCTTACCTTCGATATCTCACGGCACAAAGATAAGATGCCGTGGGGACTGGCAGCGGATTTTGAGGACTACAACATCACAGATGTTGAGGTTATCCACTGAGACATAGAACATCACTTGATGGCGAAAACCCTCCGCGCCTTTGGACAATCGCACCCGCGCATTCCCATTCCGCGCTCAGCATTCCACAATCAGCGGCCATGAGCATTCAAACCACCACCGTTGGTTCCTACCCTGTCCCAGACTGGCTTAGCGCCCTGCCCAGCGAGCAAGCCGTCATCGACGCCACCCGTGTTGTTTTTGACACGCAGCGTCAGGCGGGCATCGACTTGCCGACGGATGGCGAGTTGTATCGCTTCGACGTGAATCATCCCGACACCAACGGCATGATCGAGTATTTCGTCCACAAGCTCGGCGGCATCGACAGCCGTGTGGGCCGTGAAGACACCGCCGCGTTTCGCGCGAAACACGAAATGGCCTTCCGCAGCAAGCCCGCCGCCGTCGTGCGCGGCCCCATCACCGAAGGCGTGCTCAATCTGGCCGAGGACTGCGCCCGTGCAGGCAAAGTGGCCGGTGGTCCGTTCAAGTTCACGCTCACCAGTCCCTACATGCTCGCCCGCACGCTGCTGGACACGCATTACCACGACTTCGCCGCGCTCAACATGGCCATCGCCGACGCTTTGGCGGCTCAAGCAGCTGATTTGATTTGTGACTGTGTGCAAGTCGATGAAGCCAACATTCCCGGCAATCCTGCCGATGCGCCCATCGCCGCCGCAGGCATCAATCGCGTGCTTGATGCCGTCAAAGGCACGAAAGCCGTCCATTTCTGCTTCGGCAACTACGGCGGCCAGACGATTCAAAAAGGCGAGTGGGCCGCGCTCATCACGTTTTTGAATTCGTTATGCGCCGATCACCTCGTGCTCGAACTCGCGCATCGCCCCGCCGCTGACCTTGAAGCGCTCAAGGAACTCGATCCCAAAATCGGCGTCGGCCTCGGCGTCGTGGACATCAAGGTCAATCACATTGAATCCGCCGACGAAATCGCCCGCCGTATCGAAGCGGCCGAGAAAAAGCTCGGCGCAGGCCGCGTGAAGTTCATCCACCCCGATTGCGGCTTCTGGATGCTCAAGCGCAGCATCGCCGACCGCAAGATTGAGGCGCTGGCAAAAGGCCGTGACCGGTTCGAGGGGCGCTGAGAGCAAGACGCTTGCGTAATGCGGCATCGTGAGGCATCACGAATCCACCAGCCATGCCCAACGGACCCCTTTCCACCAAGCTCTTCGATCTCGCCAAGCAATACATCCCCGGCGGCGTGAACTCGCCCGTGCGCGCCTTCCGCAACGTCGGCGGCGATCCCTTCTTTGTGAAGCGCGCCAAAGGCTGCCGCATCTACGACGTGGATGACCGTTGCATGATCGACTACATCGGCACCTGGGGTCCGGCCATTCTCGGACACGCGCCGATTCCAGTGATCGAAGCCATTCACAACGCTGCCAAAGAGGGCGTCAGCTTCGGCATCCCGAATCTGTATGAGGTCGAAATGGCCCGCACGATCTGCGAATGGGTGCCCAGCATTCAAAAAGTGCGCATGGTCAGCAGCGGCACCGAGGCCACGATGTCTGCAATCCGCCTCGCGCGTGGCTTCACTGGCCGCGACCGCCTGGTGAAGTTCGACGGCTGCTATCACGGCCATTCCGACAGCCTTCTCGTCGCCGCCGGCAGCGGAGCGCTCACGCACGGCAATCCAGACAGCGCTGGCGTGCCGAAAGCCTTCGCTGAATTTACGAGCGTGCTGCCCTTCAACGACGAAGCGGCTTTGGAAGAGCTGTTTGAGAAACAAGGTCACGAAATCGCCTGCGTCATCGTCGAGCCGTATCCCGCCAACGCGGGCCTCATCCTGCCCAAGCCCGGCTTCCTCCAAAAACTGCGCGACATCACCACCAAGCACGGCGCACTGCTCATCTTCGACGAAGTCATGACCGGCTTCCGTCTCGCCAAAGGCGGCGTGCAGGAGCTGGAGAAGATCACACCGGACCTTACCTGCCTCGGCAAGGTCATCGGCGGCGGATTGCCCGTCGGTGCCTTCGGTGGTCGTGCCGACATCATGGATCACCTCGCGCCGCTCGGCCCGGTGTATCAGGCTGGCACGCTCAGCGGCAATCCGGTCGCTTTGGCCGCGGGTCTGGCGCAGCTTCGCGAGTTGGAGAAGAAAAACGGCTACGCCCTGCTCGAAAATCTCGGTCAGATCATGGAAACCGCCGTACTCGACGTGTTAAAGAAGAAGGGCCTGAACTACCGCTGGTATCGCAAAGGCAGCATGTTCTGTCTCTTTTTCACCGAGAAGGAAGTCCACAACCTTCAGGACGCGAAAACATCCGACCTCGCCGCCTTCCGCAAATTCTTCCACCACTGCCTCGACCACGGCGTGTACTTTGCCCCCAGCCAGTTCGAGACCGGTTTCATCAGCATGGCCCACAGCCGCGATGACCTGGAACACACGGCAGAAGTCGCCGCAGCGGCTCTGGCAGCGCTGTAAAAAAGGTTTCCCGCCGGGAAGCAACAGAGTAGATTCTGCTCATGAGCACCAACGCCGCACTCAGTCATCCAGAGCATCTGGAAGACGTTCTCGAAGAACGGGACCAGGGACCATTCATCCCTGTTCCAGATGATCTGGTCAAACGCGTGATGGAAAAAGCCGTGCAGAAGAAGTCGGCTCAGGAAAGCCTCGAAGACCTCCTGGAGGAGCGGGACCAAGGTCCGTTTGTTCCATTGCCGAAAGACTGGCGGCAGCAAGTCATGGCCAAGGCCCGGGAACACGTTCGTAAGGTTCGAGCTACCGCATCCCATGCCTGATCCCACGGTGGACATTCATCCCGATGTCCTGGCGGTTGATGTGCAGGAAATCGCCAACTACATCGCTATGGACAATGAGGCGGCAGCCGACCGCGTTTTGGCGGAGATCGAAGCAACCTATGCAACACTCGCTCTCGATCCCATGATGGGCACTGCCCGCCACCCGGTTCGACGCTCTTTGAAAGGCATCCGCATGTTCGTCGTCACCGAATATCCGAACTACCTCATCTACTACCGACCGCTGCCTCAGAACACGGGCGTTCGCATTCTCTATGTCATGCACGCCGCCCGGGACGCGGCCACCTTCGCCAAAGAGCACCGCCGTCAGTAGCTATTGGTCATTCTGCATTCCACATTCGTCATTTTATGTTTTCCCCTCGCTTCGCCGTCGCCCAGCTTGATGAAATTCCGCCGACTCCCTGCCCTTGCGGTCAGGCGCGGCGTGCCTTCAAAGAGGACTGGAACACCCTCGCCACCGTGCATCTGACGGACATCCACGCGGACTCCAAAGCGCACTACCACCAGAAGATGACGGAGATCTACATTGTCCTCGAAGGCGAGGGCCATCTGGAGGCGGACGGGCAGATCATCCCGCTCAAACCGATGACCACGGTCATGATCAGGCCCGGCTGCGTACATCGCGCCGTGGGCAAGCTGAAGATCATCAACGTGCCGATGCCGCCGTTTGATCCGGCGGATGAATTTGAGGTTTGAGGCTGGTCAAAGCCGCGGCGGGATGCTTCAATCGGCGGCATGAAACCTGTCTTTGTGGACACGGACTCGACACGCGTCGGCTTCGCGAAAAACATCCTCGAATCCGCCGGGATCGCCTGTTTTGTGCAAAACGAGAGCACGCCCACGCTGGGGATGAACGTCTTTGGGTTTTCGCAGACGCCGCTGAACGATCCCGTTTTGCATGTGATGGATGAGGGGCGAATCGAAGAGGCGCGGAA
>Ga0209573_1001544_pt1 | contig 34768 bp, 26 predicted proteins | sample TNRBio252014_DNA_FD_185870 | JGI IMG/M metagenome (GOLD analysis project Ga0209573, IMG submission 185870) | Wastewater treatment Type I Accumulibacter community from EBPR Bioreactor in Madison, WI, USA - TNR Reactor_6/25/2014_ DNA (SPAdes)... | ecosystem: Engineered > Bioreactor > EBPR >...
CCCTCTTGCCGACCCTCTTGCCGACCCTCTTGCCGACCCTCTTGCCGACCCTCTTGCCGACCCTCTTGCCGACCCTCTTGCCGACCCTTCTCCAAACCCTCTTGCACCCATTGTTCCGCAATCGTCATCATCACTTGCTCCCCTCCTCCGCTTAACGCCTGCGTCACTGCCTGGCGAAATTCCGCTTCACTCAATCGATCCGTCCCGACCACCTGCGCCAGGTAACGCAGCAGTGATCGGATAAAATCCAGGCCGCTCGACCTAACCTCCAGTTCCCGCAACAACCCCAGAATCCCTGGCAATCGCTCCCTCAGTTCGTCCCGGAAAATGTACTTCAGCGTCAACAGCGCCACCTGTAGCATTACCGCCCCGCGCAATTCCTCATCTCGGTACGCGCTCACATCCACCAGATGATATTCGCAGGTCGGCACATACCGTTGCAATTCCGGCGTGTCTACAACGGTGTCCGCAAACTGCCGTTTTACCGCCCAACGTCCCTCGCCATGATAGAACACCACCGGGATGATCACCGGTAACCGCCCCGTGTTCCCGGCATTCAGCCATTGCTCCCAAATCCGCACCCGATAACGCAATAAATCCAGGTTGATCCGCCACTCAACATAGCTCTTGTGTTCAAACAACAGGTGAACATAGCTCTGGTCGCCTCCGTGCAGATTCACCGCATACAGCAAATCCGCCGGATGTTGCGTGAGTTGCGGGTCCAGAAACGCATCCTTCTCCGCACGGAGCGTCGTCCAGTCCAGCGTCGCAGCTACCGCCGCCGGCAGATAGCATTGCAGAAACTCCGCCGCCACCGCCGTGCGGCCAAAAATCGCCTTGAAAAACCGATCATGTGGGTTATTCAAATCGGTCGTCATTCATCGCTCCGTCGGCGCCGGGGAAAACAAATTGCACAGCGAGTTTCCCGCAAATCGCCACTCAAGCCTTATACGCTATCACCGCATAATCCGGCGCAGCGAAATAATGCTCCTTGGCCATCTGGATCAATGGATTCAATTCCGCCGCCCCCGGTGTCCCTGACTCCAGCAGGCGCAATGGGTCGTTCAATACCTGTTGATTCATCCGCCGAATCTCCACCCGCACGAAACCCCGGGCCTCAATCAGGAACTGGGTCATCATCGGCGGCATCGGGTTACGATGGGTCGGGTCCATATAGAAATTACAGGCTCCCACCACCAGATTTTCCGGATTCGGCGTCTCGAAGATGACCATACCGCCCGGCTTCAGCACCCGCAGCGCCTCATCGAACAGCGCAATCAAAACTTGCAGCGGCAGATGCTCGATGATGTGGAATCCGGTAATCAACCCCAAGCTGCTATCTGGCTGTCCGCGCAGATAAGCCAGGGCATCCGTTTCCACCACCTCCAACTCCCGCTCGCGGCAGAACTCGGCCATTACCCGGTTTAGATCAATGCCGGTTACGGTCAGGTCATGCTCCTTTAACAGTTCTAGCCACTCGCCGCGTCCGCAGCCCAAATCGACCGCTGGCGCAAAGCCGGAACCCACGCCTGGAGGCAGCGAGGGCAAATAGGCGCTCAACCGTTGTTTAATATCCTCGCGCGTACCCCGGAAGTCATCCTCAAAGCTGACATACATCGCATCCAGCACATGATCCGCCTCGCTGCTGAACGCCGCCAGTTGCTCCGCATCCAGCGGTTCCGGCAAGCGCTTGCGGGCTTCTTCGAGCAACAACGCCAGGCGTCGCTGCTGATCGACGATACTACGCTTGTGATCCAGAATCTGACGACGAATCTCGGCCAGTTCCTGTTCCAGCGGTTCAACGCCTAGCTTAGCGTCGAGAGTTTGCTGTAGGACGACGAGGGCCGCCTGATCAGCTTTGGCGCTTGCCAGTTCTTGAAGCTGTTCTCTGACTACCGTAACTTCATCAGTGCTAGCCTTGGCATCCAAAGATTGTTGCAGTGCGGCGAGGGCCGCCTGATCAGCTTTGGCGTTTGCCAGTTCCTGAAGCTGTTCCCTAACTATCACGAAATCGTCTGCATTGGCCTTAACCCGCATCAACTCGGCTAGATGATTCGTTAAACCGGTCAGGTCCGACTTCTCTACCTTGCTTTCAGCTATCACGCGAAGTTGTCCTTGCAACTCAGCGACTGCTTGCTGGTCAGCGCGGGTTTCCGCCAACCGCTCCTGCAACTCAGCAACCGTCTGCTGGTCAGCGCGGGTTTCCGCCAACCGCTCCTGCAACTCAGCAACCGTCTGCTGGTCAGCGCGAGTCTCGATGCGCTCGATCATCTGTTTCAAACGTAACTGGAGCGCCGAAATCTCGCTCGCATCAGCTTTGGCTTCCAGGGCGTTACGCAGATTGATGCGCAATGTTTCCACCAGTTTTTGATCCGCCTTGCTCTGCTGAAACTGATTGATCTTGCCTTGCAGGCCCGTCAGTTCAGCCTCATTCGTTTTAGCGTCGGCCAACAGCTTGAGTTGTTTCAGTTCCAGTTCGGCTTGACCGAAACGACCCGCCGACTGAATCGAATAGTCCCTGAAATTGCCAGCCAGCCAATCGCGATCCCGCGCTACACGATGCTCAGTGCTGCTGTATTGATGATCAAGGCGGTCAAGATTGGCTTCCAGATTGCGCAGGCGCTGAATTGTCTTGCCGGGGCGCAGCAACGCGCCCGCCAACGCCATCAGGAACCCCAGCAGAGGAATGCGATAAGCCGTGTGCAGCAACCAGGGCATCAACAATCCATGAATGGCGATGCCCACCTGGCGACCTTCGCGGGAAAACCGCAGGCTGCCCAGGATATCCATTTTGGACAGCGAACCCTGCCGCAACCGACCCAGATAGACCCGCAACCCCCCTGCATCCGGCTCCCGGCGCAAAATAGCCCGGTAAGCATTGCGCACGAATACATCATCGGGGTAGCCGAGCAATTCACCCAACTCATAACCGGGCTTGGCCGCAATCGGCGCATCCATAGCATCATCATCGGGCGCCGGGAGCGGTTTCCAGTCCGGCTCTTGACCCTGGGATGCTGCTTCCCGGTAGTCCGGAACGGGCAATGCCTCAGCGACTAGCGGCAACAGGCCAGCGACTGTAACGCCCAGCGTCCGGCCCTCTTCGGAGAACCGCAAAACCCGCAGGATATCAATGCGGCTGAGGGAACATTCTCCCAAACAGGCGAGATAGGTTTGTAACCCATCTTCATCGGGTCCCCGACCGAGCAGAGCCCGATAGGCATTAGCGAGAAACGTCTGGTCGTTTCCGCCCAGCAGTTCACTCAATGGGTAAGGTGTGGTCAGACCCCGGACATCCGCCCCGACGTTGCCGCCCTCCTCAGAGCTACAGATCGCCCAGAGAATATCGATGCGGGTCGCTGTCCCATCTTCCAGGCTCGCCAGACAAAACCGCAATCCGTCGGGATCCGGCTCCCGGCGCAGCAGGGCGCGATAAGCATCAGTAACAAACACCTCATCACCCTCGCGCCGCAGCAGTTCCCCCAAGCCCGGCGGTAATGGAGTCGGCGGCTCATCAGCAGGCAGCGGAGCGCTGATCGCGGGATTCTCCAACTGCTGTTTACGGCGAGCGACTTCCTCACGAATGCGCGTCATGAGTTGCTCAACATCAATTTCCGGAGCGGCGGCAATCATTTCATTTTTTCCATAAACGATTCAATATAAATTTGTTTTCTGATCAATGGGATGCTGTGGCATAGCAGGCGCAAGCCGCTGTTCTCTTAATTGTCGTTCAAGCGCCTCAATACGCGCCAGCGCTTCAGCCAGCGTTCGGGCGTCCGCCCTGGCCGCGTCCAACTCAGCAAACACTCGCTCGCAGTTTTCCATGCCCTGATTGAAGAGGCGATCCGTCTGCTCCAGCCGTCCAATGGCGTAGTTCTCGAAACGCGCCAAGTTGCGGACCAGCGTTGGCAACCGAAGCAGGATGATCAACCATTGCAACCCATAACCGATCACCGGTAACCGACGGAGGCTGGCGATCATAAACGGCGCTAGCAATCCGCGTATTTTCACCACCTTCTTCCGTCCTTCCAGCGAATAGCGCAGCCGACCCAGGATCTCCACCTTGGCGGCCTGCCCGGAGCGCAGTTGCTCCAGATAGTTTTGTAACCCGCCGATATCCGGCTCCCGGCCCAAAATCCCTCGATAGGCGCGACGGACGAAGGTTTCATCATGGGCATCGAGGAAATCCGCCAGCGCATAGGCGGATTTGATCGTGAACGCCGGTTCGCCGGGCGCACGAGGCAGGGCAACGGGGGAGGATGACGTTGTACTCGCAAAATTCACCGGGTCGGGAAAATCCAGATTCGGCCACCGCGCCGCCTCTTCGCGGATGCGCGCCATCAGTTCGTCAACATTGATTTCCGGGTTAGAGGTTTCGATCATAAGCATTTCTGATTTTGGTCAAGCCGTGACCCATTGGCCCATGACCGGCAGATAGCTAACGCCGATGGCGCGGAAACCATTGCCAGGAACGACCTGAAACACCAGCGCCTGATTCCACCAGTCGTAATTATTGCTGACATGAGCATCGCCGCTATGCAAAGCGAAGGTCGCACTGTAATTACCCACGCCCAGATTTAACTCAGGAAACTCAAATACCAGCCGCCAGCGCTCGCTTGGCCGCAAGTTCTTTCGACTACAATCCAGATGCCAGGTGTTGGTGCCGAACACATCATTGCCCAAGCGGTCCCGAATTAGGATGCCGACTGTCAGTTCATCCAGATTTTTATGAATGCCGATGTCCACCTGGAAACCGACCGCCTCGCCAACCTGCACGGCCCGCGTGCTCTGGCCGCCCAGCACCATGTCCACGCTTTCGATGACCGCTGCCTGGTTACCCGAGCGGATGATACTGTTTTTCGTTTCCGATTCGACTTCCCGAATCTGCTGGTCTGCTTCCTGTTTAGCGATGATGGCGTTGTAGTAATCCAGCACATCATCCGGCGAACCATCGCGAACCATAACACCCTGATCTAGCAAAATGGCGCGATTGCACAAGGTCTTGACCGCACCCGCACTGTGCGAGACAAATAGCAGGGTTGTACCCTGATCGCGAAATTGACGAATACGGGCGAAGCTCTTGTGCTGGAAATAGGCGTCGCCGACTGACAGCGCCTCGTCCACAATCAGAATTTCTGGCCGGATCGCCGTCGCCACACTGAACGCCAGACGCACCTGCATGCCGCTTGAATAGGTGCGCACCGGTTGATCGATATAATCGCCAATTTCGGCGAATGCCTCGATGTCCGGGAAACTCTGCTCCAGCGTCGCCACGGAATGTCCCAGTAATTGCCCGGCCATAAACACGTTTTGTCGGCCAGTGAAATCCGGGTGAAAACCCATGCCCAGTTCCAACAGCGCTGCGACTCGTCCGCCCACAGTGACCACGCCCTCGGTCGGCTGGGTAGTACCGGTGATGATTTTCAGCAGGGTGCTCTTGCCCACCCCGTTGTTGCCGATAATGCCTACCGCCTCGCCCGGCGCCACCTTGAAACTGACGCCCCGCAACACCCAATGCGCCTGATGGCGCGGTCGGTCCGCCGGGTCCAGCCATTCCAGCAATCGCGCCCAGCGGCTGGGATACCGCTTATAAGCCTTACCGATATTGTTGACGACAATCTGTCCCATCACAATTCATCCACAATTTCGCCGGCCAGTTTCAGGAACAATCGGCCAGATAACAACAACAATGCCAGCGATCCAGCAGCGACCCCGATCAAACTCGACCAGTCCGGCCAAACATGATGCAGAAAAATTCCCTGATAGGCCGTCATCAGCGGATAAACCGGATTCAGCCACAGCCAATCCCGAAGCGCCTCCGGCAGGATACTGGCGCTATAGATAATCGGCGTCAACCAGAACCAAAACTGCAAGACCACCCCCACAAACTGGCCCACATCACGGAAAAACACATTGAGCGTCGCCGTCAACAACCCTAGTCCCAGGCTAAACGCCAACTGGATCAGGAACACTGCGGGAAACGCCAGCACGACCCATCCCGGAAAATTGCAGGTCACCAGCAAAAACGCCAGATACAGCGTCATCACGATAGCGAAATCGATCAATACCGCCAGCGCTACAATCAATGGCAGGCAAGAGCGCGGAAAATTGGACTTCTTGATCAGATTGCCATACTGAATGAACACTCCCTGCATCCGCCCCACCATATCGGCGAAGGCTCCCCAGGTTAGCAACCCCGCGCAAAGGTAGATGCTATAGGCGAAAAGGTTATCTTCCTGCCCCGCCAGGCGCGGCCGCATGATCCCGGCGAAAATCACCGTATAAATCACAATCATGGTCAGTGGATTCAGCACCGCCCACAACCCGCCGAGCAAAGAGTTCGTATAACGCTGGCGGAACTCCCGGGCGACATTGGCCAGGATAAACCCCCGGTACTCCCAGAGGGAGCGAAACATAACGGCCTGGATCATGAGGGCTTTCTAATCTCCGATCTCTGAGAATCGCAGAAGGGTCAGGGCGGGTCGGCAAGGCGCGCATCTTAATCCATTACCGGGGCGCTGTCAGTCTTGCCAGCGGTGAAAATGTCGCAAACTCTATAGGAAAGGGGCAGTGTGCTACACTCATTCACGCTCAATCGATATGCATCCCTGCGCCAAAAAATCTCAACAATTTGACGAATAACCTTTTAAAGATATCACACCATGCCATCCCAGCCCTTCATCCGTTCCCTGACGCTAGCGTTCGCCGCCGCCCTGACGCTGGCCGCCTGCTGCGAACGCCCGCAGGAAGCGTCCAAAGTTACGGCAGTCGCCATTGCCCCGGTCCCGCCTGCCCCGGACCGCTACCCGGCTACGCTGGCCGAAGGCATTGATTTCAGCAAACCTGGCAATCCCGCCTTCCTCGCCGCAGTCAACGGACTGTCCGGCCATGAACCCTGGGGCCGCTGGAGCGACAGCGGGACCGTGACGTTCCAGTTTGCGCAACCGCTGCCCACCCACTTCACCCTCATCCTCACCGCGCACGCCTTCGGTCCCAACATTGGCGCGCCGATCAAGGTCAAGACCGGCGCCAGCGAACAGACCCTGACGTTGACCGCTGCGGCGGAAACCCATCGCCTGGACTTCACCCTTACCGCCCCGACCGACCGTCTGGAATTTCTCATCCCCCAGCCCACCAGTCCAGCGGACCTCCAGCAAGGCGAAGACCCCCGCAAACTCGGCATCGGCTTTGTCACACTGCGAATAAATTAGCGCCCCTATCAAGTTCAAGCATGTCCTTTGCTTTGGTTATACTGCACGCCACACTCCATCCCCAAATATCTCAGGGACCCCTATGAAGCACGCAATCATCACTGGCGTCACTGGCCAGGACGGCGCCTACCTGACCCAACTCCTCCTTGAGCGGGGTTACCAAGTCTACGGAACCTACCGCCGCACCAGTTCGGTTAACTTCTGGCGACTGGAGGAACTGGGCGTTCAAAGCCACCCGCATCTTGAACTGGTGGAATATGACCTGACAGACCCAGGGGCCAGCATCCGCCTGTTGCAAAGGGCCGAACCGGACGAAGTGTACAACCTGGCCGCGCAAAGCTTCGTCGGCGTATCCTTCGAGCAGCCAGTCACCACCGCTCAGATCACCGGCATTGGCCCGTTGTACTTGCTGGAGGCGATCCGCACCGTTAACCCAAAAATCCGCTTCTACCAAGCCTCCACCTCAGAAATGTACGGCAAAATCCACGAATTGCCGCAGACCGAGACCACCTTCTTCCATCCCCGCAGCCCCTACGGCGTCGCTAAGTTGTTCGCCCACTGGGCCACCGTCAACTACCGAGAATCCTACAACCTGTTCGCCTGTAGTGGCATTTTGTTCAACCACGAAAGTCCCCTTCGCGGCAAGGAGTTCGTCACCCGCAAAATCACCGACGCCGCCGCCCGCATCCACCTGGGTCAGCAGGAAGTTCTCGAACTGGGCAATCTCGACGCCCAGCGCGACTGGGGCTATGCCTTGGAATATGTCGAAGGCATGTACCGGATGCTGCAACACTCCGAACCCGATACCTATGTCCTCGCCACCAACCAGACCTGGACCGTGCGCCATTTCGTGACGCTGGCCTTCCAAGCGGTCGGCATCGAATTGAACTGGCAAGGGCAGGCCGAACAGGAAGAGGGCCGCGACGCCCGTACCGGTCAACTGCGCGTCCGGGTTAACCCCCGCTTTTATCGTCCCTGTGAAGTGGACATTCTCCAGGGCAATCCGGCCAAGGCCCGGGAGCAACTGGGCTGGGAGCCACACACCGATCTGGCTGAGTTATGCCGCCTGATGGTCGAGGCTGATCTGCGGAGAAACCAGCGTGGCGTCTCCTTCTAAAACCGTTCTGATCACCGGCGCGCGCGGCTTTACCGGCCAGCGCCTGCGCACGCATCTGCAAGCCGCCGGCTGGCGGGTTGTGGGCCTGGATCGCGGCCCGGCGTCCGGCGCTGACGATCTCAGCGCTGACCTGGCCCGCCCGGAACAACTACGCACTGTGCTGGAAGCCGTCCAGCCAGACTACATTATCCATCTGGCCGCGATCACTTTTGTCCCGCATGGCGACCCGCTGGAGATTTACCAAACCAACCTGTTCGGCACATTGAATGTGCTGGACGCTATCCTCGCCGTTGGCCTAAACCCCCGGAAGGTGTTGCTGGCCAGCAGCGCCAACGTCTACGGCAACCCACCCGTAGAAGTCATTGATGAAACAGTCTGTCCGGCGCCGGTCAATCATTACGCCAACAGCAAACTGGCGATGGAGCACATGGCCCGCACTTACCAGGACCGGTTGCCGATCCTGATCACTCGCCCGTTTAACTACACCGGGCCGGGCCAAGCGAATCATTTCCTGATCCCCAAAATTGTCGATCACTACCGCCGGCGACAGGCCGCGATTGAACTGGGCAACCTGGACGTCATCCGCGATTTCTCCGACGTGCGTTTCGTCGTGGAGGCCTATCGGCGGTTGCTGGATAGCGATGTCGCCGGGGAAACCGTTAATATTTGCTCCAGCGTCGGCGTCACGCTCGGCGAGATCATCGAATGCATGCATCGGATCGCCGGTTACGCTATCGAAATCCGGGTTAATCCGGCCTTCGTCCGCGCTAACGAAGTGCGCCGACTCATCGGCGATAACCGCAAGCTGCAGCGATTGGTCGGCGCACTTCCCGAATATTCCATCGACGATCTGCTGATGAGTCTGTATCAACCGTCATGCTGATTTCCCTCCCCCGTTCATGACCCTGCTTGATCGACTCAAAACTCTCTGGAAGCCTGCCCCATCCATTCCACCCGGCGCTGTCGCCATCGTGACTCCCTGGTTCGGCGCGGAACTCAAGGGCGGCGCGGAACAGTTGGCGTGGCAGATCGCGAACCGCCTGGCTGCCCACAGCCATCCGGTCGAAGTCTTGACCACCTGTTGCCGATCCTTTCTCGACGACTGGGCGAGCAATCACTGGCCGGCTGGCGTCACCTGCGAAGCCGGTTTGATCATCCGCCGCTTCCCGGTCGATGAGCGCGACCGTTTGGCGTTCGATGCGCTCAATCGCGGGTTGCTGGAGCGGCCCGCCCACAGTTTCCTGCCGGGCGTCGCGCCGGTCGCGCCTGAGCAGGCCGCAATCTGGACTCGGCACAACATCAATTCACGGGCGCTTGAAAACCACCTGAGTCAGCACAGGAACGATTACTCGTCCTTTATTTTTCTGCCTTATCTGTATGGGGCGATCCTGAACGGCCTGCCGCTGGTCGCTGACCGTGCTTTGCTGCAACCCTGCCTGCATGACGAAGCCTACGCCTACCTGCCCGCTATCGCCGCCCTTTTCCATCAGGCTCATCGCCTGCTGTTCAACTCCGCTGGCGAGCAGGCGCTGGCGGCCCGGCTGTATGGCCCGGCGATGCTAGCTAAAGGAATTGTGACGGGCTCTGGCATTGAATTCTCTGATCTGGATGCGCCCCAGCCGGAATATTTGCCTGCTGAACTTCGTAACCAGCCTTTCATTCTCTACCTCGGACGCCGCGATTCGACCAAAAACACCGATTTGCTGATTGAGGCTTACGCCCGTTTTCGGGAACAGCATCCCGCCAGCCGGCTGCGTCTGGCGCTGGCTGGCCCCGGTCACGCCAGCTACGCCGGTTGCGCTCCCGAGTTGCTCGATCTCGGTCTGGTGGAAGGTCCGGTCAAAGCCGCCCTGCTGCATCATTGTCTGGCCCTGGCCCAGCCCAGCGTCAACGAGAGCTTTTCGCGGGTGATGTTTGAAGCCTGGCATTGCGGCAAGCCGGTGGCCGCGCACCGCGACTGCCTGGCGACGGCGCTGGCGGTCACGGACGCCGGCGGCGGATGGACGGTCGGAGCCCGCGAGGAATGGAGCGCATGGCTGGCCCACATTGCCCAGATTGATCCGGCTGAACTGTCCCGTCTCGGTCAGCGGGGCCGGGCCTATGCGCTCGATCAAGCCGACTGGGAGCCGGTAATGGAGCGGTATGAACAACTGCTTTATCCGGCGCCTTCGATTACATCGACAACTGCTGAACCGGGCGCTATCCATCAGTTGTTGCCCAATCTTTCCTATGGCGACGCCATCTCCAACCACGCCCTGGCTATTCGCGACCGATTGCGCGCCCAGGGTTGCCCGTCAGAGATTTTTGTCCGTCATGTCGATCCACGGGCCGCTCATCAATGTCAGGTTTTCCGGGATGGCGCAATTCCCGCTGCTGCCGGTTTGCTCTACCATCATTCCATCGGCTCGGAAATCACTCCGGCGGCGATGGCTCATCCTGGCCCCAAATGCCTGATCTACCACAACATCACTCCAGCGGAATTTTTTGAACCCTGGCGTCCCGACTTTGCTGAACTGCTGCGTCAGGGTCGGCGGGACATGTACGATTTGGCTAACAGTTTCCCGCTGTCCGTCGGTGTTTCCGCCTTTAACGCGGGTGAACTGGCGGCGTTTGGCTTTCGCAATCCTGGCATACTCCCGATCACTATCGACCCCATTAAATGGGACTTTCCCGCCGACGAGGCGTTGATGCAGGAGCTACAGGATGGCCGAACCAATCTGTTGTTCGTGGGTCGGTTGAGTCCCAACAAACGTCAGGATCAACTGATCGAGGCTTTTACCGATTATCTGCGCTTCGACCCGACGGCCCGGCTGATTCTGGTGGGCGATGGCGGCCTTTTTGATCCCTATGTCGAGCATCTCCATGCCCTCCTCCGCCAACCGAGGTTGCGCGGACGGGTCATTCTCACTGGCCATGTCAATGACGCGCAGTTGGCCGCGTATTACTGCACCGCTCACTTGTTCTGGTCGATGAGCGAGCACGAAGGATTCTGTGTGCCGTTGATCGAGGCTATGTGGTTCGACGCGCCGATTTTGGCCTACAAAAGCTCGGCTGTGCCGGAAACTCTGGCGGCCGCCGGTCTGCTGTTCACCGACAAGAGCAGGCTGGCGGAAGTGGCGGCGGCGGCCAAATTGCTGGTTCATGACTCGACCTTGCGAGACACGGTGCTGAAACAGCAGCGTCAGCGCCGCCAGGACTTCCTGCCCGAGCGGATTTGGCCGGATCTCGACCGGATCATCGCCGCCCTGCGCCATCCCGCCGCCTGCGCTGTGGATGGCTCATGACCGCCCGGCCGCGCATTGCCTTTGTCGTCCAGCGCTGTGGCCGTGAAGTCAACGGCGGCGCGGAACAACTTTGCCTGACCATCGCCCAACGTATGGCCGCCTGCTGGGATACGGAGATTCTCACCACCCGCGCCCTAGACTATGTGACATGGGCCAACCACTATCCGGCAGCGCCGGAAACCGTGGACGGGGTGCTGATTCGCCGCTTTCCGGTCGCGGCAACCCGTGACATCGCTCATTTCAACCAACTCTCCGAACGGTTGCACCCGCGCCGCGCTATGGCGCCACTAGCCGAACAGGAAGCCTGGATGCGCGCCCAGGGACCGTGGACCCCGGAGTTGTTCGCCTATCTCGAACAGCAACGGGACGCTTACGACGCTTTCATCTTTTTTGGCTATCTCTACGCCACCACTTATTTTGGCTTGCCGCTGGTCCGCAATAAGGCATTGCTCGCCCCACTCGCCCATGACGAGTGGCCGATTTATCTGCCGATGTGGGATCAGCTATTCAGCCTGCCGCGCGGTTTCATTTTCAACACGCCCGAAGAGTGGGATTTTGTTCGGCGGCGATTTCCCAATCTGGACCTGCAAGGCCCGGTCGCCGGGGTCGCGGTCGATCCTCCCCATAGTGAGGACGGCGCGCGCTTTCGACAACGCTACTCGATCCATGAGCCTTTCCTGCTGTATCTGGGGCGCATTGAACCTGCCAAGGGTTGCGACGAGTTATTCAAACACTTCATCCAACTCCGTCGCCGCGAACGCCAGCCCCGCAAACTGGTGTTGCTGGGCCGCGCCGTAATGGAGATTCCCTCGCACCCCGATATCATTCCGCTCGGTTTCGTTGATGAACAAACCAAGTGGGACGCGCTGGCGGCTTGTGAATTGTTGGTCATGCCATCGCCGTATGAAAGTTTGTCCATCGTGCTGCTGGAAGCGTGGACCCTCGGCAAACCGGTGCTAGTCAACGGCCATTGCGAGGTGCTGGTGGGGCAGTGTCGCCGGGCGAATGGCGGGCTGTGGTACGAAAATTTCGGCGAGTTCGCTATCGGGTTGCGCACCTTGCAGGACGACGCTTTAAGCCAGTGCCTGGGCGCGCAGGGCAAGCAATTTGTGGAACAGCAATATACCTGGCCCAGAATAGAAAGCTGTTATGTGGATTTGCTCAGGACGATCAACCCGCCAACCGGGAACGCCGCTTAACCCGGTTCGGCGCCATCCGGCGCGTCAACGTTCAATAACCGTTGGATAACCACTCCCGCCAGCATCTCCCCGAATAGCGCCGGCAAATAAGAAATCGTGCCATTTACGGCGCGGGGCCGACCGGGTGTATCGCCGCCGACCGGTTGATGCGGCAGCGGCGAGCGGCGCGGTTCATCGCTGTAAATCACCGGATAGTTGAGCGGCGCGCCCAGTTCCCGCAACTTCCGCCGCAACTCGCGGGCCAGCGGGCAAACCTGCGTCTGATTCAATTGCGCCACCCGCACCCGGCGCACATCCAGGCAATTTCCCGCCCCCAGCGCGGAGATCACCGGAATCCTGTGGCGATGGCAGGCCGCGACCAGCGCCGCCTTGCAGGCAATGCTGTCGATACAGTCAGCCACCGCGTCACAAGATGCAGCGACAACCAGCGCCTCCGCCGCTTCAGGGCGGAGAAATTCGCTAATCAGGGTCAATTCCAGCGTGCGATCAATGTCGCGCAGCCGCGCAGCCATCACCTCCACCTTGGGTCGGCCCAGGGTGGAATGCAGCGCCAGCAACTGGCGGTTGAGATTCGAGGGGGAAACAACATCATGATCCAGCAGGGTCAACCGACCGACCCCGGCGCGGCCCAGCGCCTCCGCGACATGGCCGCCTACCCCGCCCAGTCCGGCCACCAGCACATGCGCCGCCCGCAACCGGGCCAATCCGGCCGCGCCGATCAAAATCTCAGTGCGGGCTTGCGAGTGCGGCATCGGGCAACCGGAACAAGCGGCAAGCGTTTTCCGTCGTGGCGGCGGCGATTTCAGCAGGATCAACGCCGCGCAATGCGGCAATGCAGTCCAGCACTTCCCCCAGAAACGCCGGTTCATTGCGCTCGCCGCGATGACGGCTGAGCGGCTGATCCGGGGCGTCCGTTTCCAGCAGCAAACCATCCAGCGGCAGATAGCGAAGCAGGCTGTGCAACCGGGTCGCACGCGGGTAGGTCGCCGGTCCGCCGAAACTCAGCAGGATGCCCATGTCCAGCAGTCGTCCCGCCTGATTTTCACTGCCGGAAAAGCTATGCACCATCCCCCTGACTCCGACAAAGCGTCTGAGCAACTTGATGACTTGATCGACGGCGTGGCGGGCGTGGATGACGACCGGCAGATCGTGGCGCCGGGCCAACCGCAATTGTCCGGCGAAATACTCCGCCTGGGTATCAGGATCGAGATCAGGCAGGTAGTAATCCAGTCCGCATTCGCCAATGGCGACCGGGCGTTCCCGGTTCAACCAGTCCGCCAGCGTATCGAGATGTTCCGGGCGATGTTCCGCCAGATAGGCAGGGTGCAGACCGTAACAGGGATACAGTCCCGGATAATGCGTGGCGACCTCCTTGAGCTTCGGCCAGAGCCGAGCGCTGACCGCCGCCAGCACTTGCGCGATAACGCCGGATTGCTGTGCTCTCTGGTAGGCGTCGTCCCGGTCGGCGTCGAAGCTGGCTTCGTCGAAATGGTTATGGCAATCGATCAGGTTCAGCATGAGCGGGGAACATTCACGCCAAAACAATTTCCAGCACCCGAAAAGGCCGGGCGATGCCGATGCACCGCGCCGCCGGGCCGAGCCGGTGTTCGGGAATATCCAGCGGATGGCTCATGAAAAAAGCCGCGATTTTTAAAAATATACAGCTTGTTCAACTTGATAGCCTTTCATAGAGTCGTTTTTTGGGAGATGCAGAAAGTGTAGTCCCCACCCGGAGCGATAGCCAGCTTTCAGGATTACGCAAGCGTAATCCACCAAATGCTGTTAAAATGCTCTCTTGCGGCATTGTTCCAGTCTCCCGCCGCACCCATCCTGGTGAATTCCCTGTCCATCCGCCGAAGACTGGCGCCGAATCACGGCGGCCGGCCGATGTTGCCTTAAAATCTCTGGAGTCTCATGTCGTTTGCTTCCCTTGGACTGTCCGATGCCCTCGTTCGCGCTGTGACGGAACGCGGTTATACCGTTCCCACCCCGATTCAGCGGCAGGCGATCCCCGCCGTGTTGTCGGGCGGCGACCTGCTCGCCGGCGCGCAGACCGGCACCGGCAAAACCGCCGGCTTTACCCTGCCCATCCTGCATCGTCTCGCTGCGGATCACGGCAAAATTGCTAATGCCGGCGGCCGTGGGCCGATCCGCGCCCTGATTCTCACGCCGACCCGCGAACTGGCGGCGCAGGTGGAGGAAAGCGTCCGTGAATACGGCAAGTATGTGAAATTGAAGTCGATGGTCATTTTCGGCGGCGTGGGCATTCAGCCGCAAATCCAGCAACTGCGCAGTCGCGTGGATATCCTGGTCGCCACCCCCGGACGCCTGCTCGATCATGTCGGCCAGCGGACGCTCGACCTGTCGCGGGTCGAGGTATTGGTATTGGATGAAGCCGACCGCATGTTGGACATGGGCTTTATTCACGACATCAAAAAGATACTGGCGCTGCTGCCCCGGCAACGGCAAAACCTGCTGTTCTCCGCCACTTTTTCCGATGAAATCCGGATATTGGCCGATAGCCTGCTCAATCGTCCGGCGCTCATCGAAGTCGCCCGCCGCAACGCTCCGGCTGAGGCGGTGACTCAACGGGTGCATCTGGTGGATCGGGAGCGGAAGCGCGAACTGTTGGCGCATCTGATCCGCGAAAACCAGTGGCGCCAAGTGCTGGTCTTCACCCGCACCAAGCATGGCGCCAACCGACTATCCGAGCAATTGACCAAAGGCGGCATTGCTTCGCTGGCTATCCATGGTAACAAGAGCCAGTCGGCGCGAACTCATGCCTTGGCGCAGTTCAAAAGCGGCGCGCTCCCGGTGCTGGTCGCCACTGACATTGCCGCCCGAGGCATTGATATTGTGGAGTTGCCGCAAGTGGTCAATTTTGAATTGCCCAACGTGCCGGAAGACTATATCCATCGCATTGGCCGCACTGGCCGCGCGGGCGCGGACGGCGAGGCGGTCTCGCTGGTCTGTGTGGACGAGCACAAGTTGCTGGCGGATATTGAAAAGGTGCTGAAGCGTTCGCTGCCCAGAGAAGTGATGCCCGGTTTTGAACCGGATCCGCGCATCAAGGCCGAGCCGATCCCGAATGGCCGCAATCGCAGTTCGACGCCCGGCCGCGCTCCGCAGTCGAGAAACTCAGCCCCGGCCCGTTCTGAGCCGGCCCGGTCGAGTCAGCCGCGCAGCCCGGCCTCCAGTTGGCGCGGATCAACTCATGCCCGTCCGTCTACGGATCGAGGAACCTTGCGGCGTCCGGCGTCATCGTAAATTTCCTTAATTGCGGGGTTGAATTGTTCAATGGTCATTGGTCAAAATTGTTCAAAAGACCATAAACCCATAGCACAATGAGTCCCCGCAAGGCGGCCTTGACCCTGCGGCGACCCGCCCAATCCCCCCGCTGCAGGAGATCGGTTATGAGCGATGTTGATCCCATCATCGGTAATTGGTACCGCAACCAGGAAACTGGCAACGATTTTGAGGTGGTCGCCCTCGACGAGGATGCCCAAACCATCGAAATCCAGTACTTCGACGGCGAAGTGGAAGAACTGGATCTGGATGCCTGGTACGAACTGCCTATCGAAGCCATCGAAACTCCGGAAGACTGGTCCGGCCCCTTTGACGAAATAGAAACGGACGATCTGGGTTACGAAGCCGAGGCCGAGGCCGAGGAAGAATTCAGCGACGAGGACGACCTGCTCGCCGACCGGGAGAATTAAAGGCCCGGCTTCGCGCCCGCCTGTTGGCGCATCCGGCAGGCGCTTTGCAGTTTTCGCCAATTACCCGGCGTTCCTCACCGTTCCCGCCGCGCCCGGGCGAAGGCTTCGGCCAGGGCGCTCGGGCGATCCTCCGGCTTCGGCGCCGGCATCGGACGCGGCTCCCGTTCCCGTCGTTCCTGCCGCTGGGGACTCTCCGTTTTCCGAACGGGCGCGCCCGTCGCTGGCTCGCTCAACCGCATCGTCAGGGCGATCCGCTGCCGCTTCACGTCCACTTCCAGAACCTTGACCTTCACCACCTGCCCAGCCTTCACCACATCGCGAGGGTCTTTCACAAAGCGGTCGGCCAGCGCCGAAATATGCGCCAGTCCATCCTGATGGACGCCAATGTCCACGAATGCGCCGAAGTTGGCGACATTAGTCACCACCCCCTCTAGCACCATCCCCGGCTGTAAATCGGTCAGCTTTTCCACGCCGTCCTTGAAGGCGGCGGTCTTGAATTCCGGACGGGGATCGCGGCCGGGCTTCTCCAGTTCCGCCAGAATGTCGCGCACGGTCGGCAAACCGAACCGGTCATCGATAAAACGAGCCGGCTCCAGCGTCTGGAGAAACGCCGCATTGCCCAGCACCTCGCACAACCCGCGCCCGCTGGCGGCCAGAATGCGCTCGACCACCGGATAAGCTTCCGGATGTACGGCGGAACGATCCAGTGGGTTGTCGCCGTTGAGAATGCGCAGAAATCCCGCCGCCTGCTCAAACGTTTTATCACCAAGCCGGGCGATTTTGCGTAGCTGTTCCCGGCGGCGGAACGGGCCGTTCAGATCACGGAATTCCACAATGTTGCGAGCCAGGGTGGCGTTCAGTCCGGCGACCCGCGCCAGGAGCGGCGCCGAAGCGGTGTTGACATCCACCCCCACCGCATTTACGCAGTCCTCAACCACCGTATCCAGCATACGCGCCAGCCGGGTTTGGCCGACATCGTGCTGATACTGGCCGACGCCAATCGCCTTGGGTTCGATCTTGACCAGCTCGGCCAGCGGATCTTGCAGGCGGCGGGCGATGGACACCGCGCCGCGCAAAGACACATCGACATCGGGAAACTCCCGCGCCGCCAGTTCCGAGGCGGAATAAACCGACGCCCCGGCTTCCGACACCACCAGCTTCTGCAACCGCAGTTCGGGATGGCGCTGCATCAGTTCCGTCGCCAGCCGGTCGGTCTCGCGGGACGCTGTACCGTTGCCAATACTGATGAGTTCCACCTGGTGGGTCTGGCACAGTTGCGCCAGCGTGTGCAGGCTCGCATCCCACTGATTGCGCGGGACATGGGGATAAATCGTCGCGGTGTCCACCAGTTTGCCGGTGGCGTCCACCACCGCGACTTTAACCCCGGTGCGCAATCCGGGGTCCAACCCCAGGGTCGGGCGAGCGCCGGCCGGCGCGGCCAGCAACAGATCGCGCAGATTGCTGGCGAACACCCGGATCGCTTCTTCCTCGGCCGCCTCGCGCAGCCGCTGCCTCAATTCCGTTTCCAAATGCGGGGCCAGCTTGACCTTCCAGGCCCAGCGGGCGGTTTCCCGCAACCAGGCGTCGGCGGGTCGGCCCTCGTCGCGGACGCCGAATTGTGCGGCGACCCGCCGTTCACCGGGATCAGGGCCGGGCGCCGCCGGATCGCCGATTTCCAGGTTCAGTTGCAACACCCCCTCATTGCGCCCCCGGAACAGGGCGAGGGCGCGGTGGGAAGGGATTTTCTGGAACGCTTCCCGGTAGTCGAAATAGTCGCGGAACTTGGCGCCGTCCTCCGCTTTACCCTCGACCATCTGCGAACACAGCACGGCGTTTTCCCAGAGATACTCGCGCAGACTGGCCAATAACTCGGCGTTCTCGGCGAATTCCTCCATCAAAATCTGCCGCGCCCCGTCGAGAGCGGCCTTCACATCAGGAATGCCGCTCTCGGCGTTGACAAAACCGGCGGCGAATGCTTCCGGCGTGTGACAGGGATCATCCTGCAAACCCTGCGCCAGCGGAGCTAGGCCGGCTTCGCGGGCGATTTGCGCTTTAGTGCGACGCTTGGGCTTGTAGGGCAGATAGAGGTCTTCCAACCGGGTCTTGCTGTCAGCGGTCAACAAAGCGGTTTCCAGTTCGGCGCTCAGTTGGCCTTGTTCCTGGATGCTGGCCAGAATCACGCCGCGCCGCTCTTCCAGTTCGCGCAGATAGCCTAATCGCTCTTCCAGCAGGCGCAGTTGCGTATCGTCCAGTCCGCCGGTCGCTTCCTTGCGGTAGCGGGCGACGAAGGGCACCGTCGCGCCGCTATCGAGCAGGGCAACGGCTGCTTCGACCTGGGGTTCACGGGCGGCGAGTTCGTGGGCAAGCGTGGCGATAAGGTTCATGACAATAGCCAGTGGTTCAGGTTGAAAGGGCCGTCATGATAATCCATTCATCGCCGGCTGGCGGTTTCGCGCTTTTGGTTGCACGAATTTGAAAACTTATACGGTCGCTCACCGGACAATGCAGAAAATTCACGATACATCCGCTCACCATAGACAAAGTCCTTTGTTAATTCTACATTCTTTATGTTCAAACCCGCACTCACGAGCGGGAACTCACATCCACCAAAAAATAGAGAGGAATCAACATGTCGACCGCCGTGTATGAGCGGATTCGAAACAATCCGAAATTCGATGAACTGGTTGCCAAACGCAGCCGGTTCGCCTGGACACTGACGGCCGTAGTGCTGGGTATCTACTTCATTTTCATCATGGTCGTGGCGTTCAATCCGACGCTGCTGGCCACGCCCATTTGGGAAGGCGGCACGGCCTCCATCGCCTGGCCGATTGGCGCGGGCATGATCTTGCTGTTCTGGTTAATGACCGGGCTTTACATCCACCGCGCCAACGGCGAATTCGATGATATCAACGCCGAAATCGTGAAGGGGGCCATCGAATGAATCATCGAATGCTGAATCTGGCCGTCGCCGCGCTGGCGCTGGGCGGGGCGGGGTTGGCCGTGGCCGCCCCGGATATCGGCCAAGTCCAAAAACAGGCGATCAACATTCATGCCATCGTGATGTTCTTCATCTTCGTGGCCGCAACCCTGGGCATCACCTACTGGGCGGCCAAGCGCACCAAGACCGCCAGCGATTATTACTCGGCGGGCGGCGGCATCACCGGCACCCAGAACGGCCTGGCCATCGCCGGGGACTACATGTCGGCGGCTACCCTGCTCGGCCTAACCAGCCTGACTTATTTTCAAGGCTTCGACGGTTATATCTACTGCATCTGCTTCTATGTTGGCTGGCCGTTCATCATGTTCATCATGGCCGAACGGTTACGTAATCTGGGCAAGTTCACTTTCGCCGACATCACTTCTTACCGTTTGGATCAGCGGCAAGTTCGCACCATCGCGGCTACCGGTTCGCTGACCGTGGTGGTGTTCTATCTGATCGCGCAGATGGTCGGCGCAGGGCAGCTCATCAAGCTGCTGTTTGGTTTGGAGTACTGGATAGCGGTGGTCATCGTTGGCGTGCTGATGGTGATCTATGTGACCTTTGGCGGCATGATCGCCACCACCTGGGTGCAGATCATCAAAGCCTGCCTGCTGTTGGGCGGCGGCACGTTGGTCATGCTGCTCGCTTTTTCCCAGTTCGGCTTCAACTTTGAGACGCTGGCCACCCAGGCCGTCGAGAATTCCAAGAAAGGCCTAGCGCTCATGGGGCCGGGTTCCCTACTCGCTGATCCGATCACGGCGATCTCGCTGTCGCTCGGTCTGATGTTCGGCACCGCCGGGCTGCCGCACATCCTGATGCGCTTCTTCACCGTACCCAACGCCAAAGAGGCGCGCAAGAGCGTGTTCATCGCTACCCTCTGCGTCGGTTTCTTCTTCACCGTGGTGGCGATCATGGGCTTGGCGGCGATTACTATCGTCGGCACCAATCCGCAGTATTTCGAGGGCGGCGAACTCGGCGCCAAGCTGCTCGGCGGCAACAATATGCCCGCCATGCATCTGGCGCACGCGGTGGGCGGCAATATGATGCTGGGCTTCCTGTCGGCGGTGGCCTTCGCCACCATTCTCGCGGTGGTGTCGGGATTGGCGCTGGCGGGCGCTTCTGCCATCTCCCATGACCTCTACGCCAACGTGATCCGCAAGGGCCAGGCGACCGAAGCTGAAGAAGTTCGCATCTCCAAAATATCTTCGCTGGGGTTGGGCGTCATCGCCGTGCTGCTGGGCATCGCATTCGAGAAACAGAATGTGGCGTTCATGGTCGGGCTGGCCTTCGGCGTCGCCGCGTCCTGCAATTTCCCGGTGCTGATCCTGTCCATGTACTGGAAGGGATTGACCACCCGTGGCGCGATCTGGGGCAGTATTGCCGGCCTGGTGTCGGCGGTATTGATCGTCGTGTTGTCGAAAGCGGTCTGGGTGGTCGTGCTCGGCAACGAGAAACCCATTTTCCCGTATGAACAGCCGGCGATTTTCTCCATGCCCCTGGCGTTCTTCTTTGCGTGGCTGGGCTCGGTGACGGATACCAGCGTCCGGGCGGCCAAGGAGAAAGAGGCGTTCGAGGATCAGTATGTGCGTGCGCAGACCGGCTTCGGCGCGGCGGGTGCAGCAGCTCACTGATCTTACCTCCCAATCTAACCCTCCCCTGCAAGGGGGGAGGGTGTTTGGTTCTTCCCTCTCTCCCTGTGGGAGAGGGTTGAGCGAGGTTCAGTATTTCACCTTGGCGTAAATCTTCTCGGTCGCGGCGCGGGCGTCGCCCAAGGTGCGAATGCCTTGCGCCGCCAGCAATGGAATCATCCGCAGAAACACCTCCCCCGTCACCAGCGCATCGCCCAAGGCGGTATGACGAGCCAGCACCGTTACCCCAAGCCGTGCGGCAATCGCCTCCAGGGCATGGGATTCCTGGTTGGGATGCAGTACTTCCGACAAGAGCAACGTATCCAGCACCGGTTGGGTGAAGCGAACGCCCGTCGATTCTTCCTTTAATTGCAGGAAACGCATGTCGAAAGCGGCGTTGTGACCGACCAGCACGGCATCGGTGCAATATTCATGGAACTGCGGCAACACCTCGTTGATGATCGGTTGCCCACGCAGCATCTCGTTCGAGATGCCGTGAATGGTTTGCGACATCGGGTCAATCGGTCGCTTCGGGTCGATGAGTTGCTCGTAGGTGTCGTAGCGTAGCAGGCGATGATTGACGATACGCACCGCGCCGATGGAGATGATCTCGTCGCCGATGGTCGGATTCAGGCCGGTGGTCTCGGTATCGAACACCGTATAGGCCAACTCCGTCAGCAACCGATGGTCCAGTTCGGGGGTCTGGCCGGCTTGATGGAACAGGTCGAAGTCGTAGAACTCCGGTCGGCTTTCATCGTAACGAATTGTTGCGCCAGGCAGAGGCCGCGTCGGCTGGGCGAGAGGTAACAACCAGCGAAACAGCGGTTGTTGTCGCCCTTGGTCCACCATGTACACGATCTCCGCGCCATGGCGTTCGATGACATCACGCAGGGATAGCGGGCTGTCCTCGCCGCCAGCGTGCATGGAATCCGTTTCCCAGCCATACAGCGTGCGCTGCGCGAGGAACGGCTCTGTCCAGATGATGTCGAGTTCCGCGATTCGGGCGTGTCGCGCCAGATGGAAGTGTAATTCGCGCACCCCAACCTCGTTTTGCAGTCGGCCCGCCAGATAGCTGAGCGCCTGAACCAGCGTATAGCTGTCGGCCTTGATCCACAGACTCTCATCGGGCGTGTCCAGGATGGTCGCCATGCCCAACCGGCTTTCGATCCGGCGCTGCGCCGCTGCGATCAGGTCAACGCCTAAAATTTCCTCCAGCGGCCAACGGGTTTTCAGCGAATCGGCGTGTTCGGCAGTCACCTGATCCAGCCGGACGCTCAGGCCGCAGGTCTCTTCGTGGATGACCTGCAGGAAGCGGTCACGATGAACGATTTCACAGTCCGGGTAGTGCATCAGGGTTTCCACAGCGGCGCGGATATTGGCCAGCGCCGCCCGGCTGCCTTCGGTGAACGATTGCAGCAGCATGTCGCGAGTAGCGTCCACCTCGAAGGCGCGGGTAATGTTCTCCAAGGTCATGACGAAGCCGCTCATTGTCGCACGCTGCGCCGGGGACGGTTGCGCAACAGCCAGCACCGGCGCCATACGCACCCGAACGAACTGTTTGGCCCGAGTGGTAATAACAAATTGTGCATTGGGATCGGCTTCGTCCTTACCCAGGCGGGATTGCAGGGTTTCCAGGGCGTGATCCAATTGATTGCAGTCGACGACGGCGGTAATGGAACGACCGAGACCCACCAATGCGCCGGTTCCCTGGCTGTTGCCGGGGGTGCTGAGCGCTTGCCGGGCGCGTTCGTTGTAGAGCAGGATGCGGCCATCGCTGTTGCAGACCAGCACCCCCTGGGAAAGCTCGGACATCAACGCCGCCAGCCGGTTTTTCTCCTGTTCGACCGAAGATTTAGCCTGGGCGACCTTGGTTTCGAGGTCGCTCGCCAGAGTTTCGCTCTGTTCCGCCAGATCGTTGACTGCCTGCGCCAACGCCCGGACTTCTGCGGGACCAGAGAGTTCGAGGCGATGGCTGGGGTGGGCGTTAAGAATGATGCGGATGCCTTCAGCGATTTTCAGCGGTCCCTTGACGTAAAGTTGCCAGGCAACCGCGAAGGCGACGCCGAGAATGATCAGGCCCAATAGTTTCAGTTCGATCAGCAACTCCAGTTGCGGGAATAGCATTGCCAGGAAGCGTTGTTTGTTTTCCGGCTCCAGGACGTAGTAGAAGGCGTAGCCGGCGGCGATCTCCAGGCTCACCACCAGCGCTAGAAATGCGAGGAGGGTGACAACGATTTTGAGATTTTCGTTCACGTCGTTGCAGTCATGGTGATAGGGAAATCGGGGCGTATAGGCGACAATCGCAGTTTAGAGTAGGAAGCTTATCATGCAAATCAAGCGATTGCCTGAAAGCTGCGACTCGTATCCGAATTTCCAGTCTGTCATCTCAATCCGCCGGTTTTCTGAGGTGGATCCCATTGTCCAGACAGATTTTAGCCGAATTTAAGGTGGCTACTTTGCGCTTCATGCCAACAGGGTCATTCTGTCAGCATACACCTCTGAGGGTGTCTGGTAGCTCAGCGCCTGATGAGGACGCTGGTCATTGTAAAACACGAAGTACTGCTCAAAGCCTTGGTAAGCCTGATCGAGCGTTTCATAGACTTTCGGATACACCTCCTCATATTTAACGGATCGCCAGAGTCGTTCGACAAAGATATTATCATGCGCCCGTCCCCGACCATCCATACTGATCCGGACCCCGGCTTGCGCCAAGCGACCTGTGAAGGCGAGGCTGGTGAACTGGGCTCCTTGGTCGGTATTGAAGATCATCGGCAGGCGGTGCGCCAAGGAAACCATCGACCACTTCTTCTATGCTGATCTTTGGGAGTTTCTTGGCAGGGACGGCTAAAATTCTGGTGAGATCGCTATTGAGCAGGAAGAAAACCGGGCTAAAGAAAATCACACTTGACAGGGCGGCGGATGGGCCGCGCAGGGTGCGAAGCATCCGCAACAATAAGCCGTTTACACGAATGTCTTAACGCACGCTGGTTAGCTCTAATCCTGTCTCGACCTGCTGACTTTTCGGAGGAGAACGCTGATGAATCGAACCCGACTGCTTTACCCGCTGGGCGCCCTGCTGCTCCTGGGCGCTGTTCCACTGGACGCATTGGCGCGGATCAAGCTCACCACCCTGCCGGTGCGGGAGCAGGTGCAAATCCATCTCGATCATCCCCAAATCGCCTTGGTCGAGGAAGAGCGCATCGTTCCCCTGGTCAAGGGCGTCAATCAGGTCGATTTCTCCTGGGCCAACACTCGCATTGATCCCGATACGCTGGTGCTGCGAATTCTCCCCCCGCCGAGTGAACAACCGTTGGACGTCAAGGTGCTGTCAGTCAGTTACCCGCCGAATGAAAACGCCCTGGTATGGTCGGTGGCCGCCAGCGCTTCCGGCGCGGCGCGGGTGCGGATCAGCTATGTATTGGGCGGTTTGAGCAAGGATTTTCACTACCGGGCCGTGGCGGATCGAGACGAGAAAACCCTGGAGTTGGCGCAGTATCTGCGGGTCAATAACCACGCCAATGAAGCCTACGACCTGGCTCAATTTCAGACCGGGATCGGTGTGGAATTCGATAAGCCGCTGGGGTTGAATGAAACCAGGGAAGTGCAACTTAATCGCTTTGCCAACGCCCCGGTGCGCAAAACCTATACCGCCGATCCGGTGAAATTTGGCTATCTCGACCGCGCCCGGGACCAGTTGAATGTCCCGATGCACTACGTCATCAAAAATGCGGGCCATCCGCTGGGCAAAGCCGCATTGCCGGAGGGCAAGGCGCGCATTTTCCAAGATGATGGCCAGGGCGGTTCAGCATTTCTCGGCGAGGATCGCGGCCCATTCACCCCACCCGATGACGAACTGGAACTCTATCTGGGCCTGGCCCGCGACATCGTGGTGCGGCGCACGATTGACCGCAACGAGCGTCAACGCATCGCCGGCAATCTCTATCGTTACGACGTGACGGTGAAATATGAGATTGAGAATTTCAAGGATGCGCCCGCCACGCTGAATATTGTCGAAAGCGTCCGGCAGATCCGCGATCAGTTGCATGGCAACAATGGCCGCGACCCGGAATGGCAGCTCGGCGATGGCACACTGCACAATCCCGATCCGGAAAAGAGCGATGCCGATCAACTGCTGTTTCATGTTGATTTACCAGCCCGGCCCGCCGACGGTCCCGCGCCCAAGTTGACGCAGACCCTGCGGTTGACCCTGAATAATGAGTGGTGAGCGCCATGATTCTCAACCGGATGGCCTGTTTCCTCTGTTTGTTGCTGTTGCCGCTGGCGTTGCCGGCCCGCAATATCGATCTCGCCACTGTTCCCGAACGGCGCACGGTGCAGTTGACTATTTACAACTCCGAAGACCTGACCCTGGTGCGGGAAAGCCGGGTCGTGACCTTCAAAAAGGGCGTTAATCCCCTGCAATTTTCCTGGGCTAACACCCTGATCGACCCGACTTCGGTGGAACTGAAATTCCGTGCGCCGAACACCGGACTGGAGATGCTGGACACCACGTTCCCGCATGACAAACCCCAGGCCCTGTACTGGAACGTGCAGAGCGACGCCGACCGTGAGGCGACTATCGAGATCAGCTATTTCACCTCCGGCATCTCCTGGGCGGCGGACTATCTGGCCATCGCCGACGCCGACGAGAAGACGCTGCGGCTGGAAAACTTCGTGCGAGTGAAGAATCTCTCTGGCGAAGATTATGAAAACGCCCAAGTTCGGCTGGTGGTGGGTACGATCAACCTGGTGGAGAAAATCGCCGAATTGGCGAAATTGCCGGTGGGGCGAGTGGATGAACTCAAGCGCGAGGAATACAAGGATTTGCGGCAGCGGGCGGCGCGCAAGATGATGGCGCCAGCGGCGCCAGCGATGGAAATGACCGCCGGAGCAGTCGCTTATGACACGGCGGAAATGGAAGCGCCCAAGGAGATCATCAAGGAGGGACTGAGCGAGTATTTCATCTACACCATCGAAGGAACGGAAACCGTGCAAAATGGCTGGGCCAAGCGGTTACGCAGTTTCGAGGTGGACGCCGCGCCGATGACCGTGGAATACCGCTATCGGCCACGGGAGTATGGCGATCAACTCACCCGGCTGTATCTGCTGAAAAACGACGCCGCTTCCAAACTGGGCGGCACGCCCCTACCGGATGGCGTGATGCAGATTTTCCGCGCCAATGGTTCTGAGGGATTGAGTTATCTGGCGACGCAGCATTTGAAATATGTCCCGATTGGCGACAAGATCGAATTGAATCTGGGCGTTGACCGGCTGGTGATTTTTGAACAGGTCAAGCAGAAGGTCTACCGGGACAATCTGTGGCTCCAGATCAGGGGCGGCAATCTCTACCGCAAACTGGGCGAGGACGGGTTCAAACTGGAACTAGACAGTCAGGTGGCCGGTTGGGATGAGTATACGGTTTACCGGCAAAAAATCCGCAACTACAGCCCCAAGCCGATTCATGCGCAGATCCGCCGCGAATATGCGGGCGACATCGTGTTTCGCAGCCGGCTGAATCCGACTCTGCACGATTTCCAGACCGTGCAGTTCGAGGCGGATATTCCGGCGGGCGGCAAGGCGGAACTGGACTATGAAGTGATCGCCCGCATGGGCTACAACCAGAAGCAGAATCGGGTGGAATTGCAGAACGGGGACGCCGGGCGCTGAACCCTTCGCCCCAATCCGCTCTCCTGTAAGCTGTCGATTACATATCAGTCTCCCTCCCCCTTACGGGGGAGAGTGGCGACCTTCCGCAGCAATTAGGAACCGCTGCCGCTGGCCACGTTCGCCGGCGCGGCGAAGCTGATAGCCCCCTGTTCCGCGCCCGTCGCGTTGGCTCGGAACACGCTAAATAATTCGCGCCCCAAACCGTGCTGACTATCGCTTGACTCCATCGCCGCCAGCGGACGCGCTGCCCATTCGGACGCCGCGACCTTGACTTCGAGAACGCCGCGCTCGCCATCGAGCAAAATCACATCGCCGTCGCGCACCTGGGCCAACGGCCCGCCCGCCAGGCATTCCGGCGTGACGTGAATCGCCGCTGGAACCTTGCCGGACGCGCCCGACATGCGCCCATCGGTGACCAGCGCAATCTTGAAACCCTCGTCCTGCAACACGCCGAGCAGTGGCGTCAGCTTGTGCAACTCCGGCATCCCGTTGGCCCGTGGCCCCTGATAGCGCACCACGGCGACGAAATCGCGCCGGAGTTTGCCCCGGTCGAACGCGGCCATCAATTCCTCCTGACTGTTGAAAACCAGCGCGGGCGCTTCCACCCGCCGATGCTCTGGCTTGACCGCCGAGGTCTTGATGACCGCCCGGCCCAGATTGCCGCTCAACAGCTTCAGCCCGCCATCGGGACTGAACGGCCGCGCCACGGGACGCAACACTGTTTCGTCGCCGCTCCGCCTCGGCGCGGGCCGCCAGGTGAGCGCGCCGTTCTCCAGCACCGGTTCCTCGCGGTAACGCGCCAAGCCCTCGCCCGCAACGGTCAATACGTCATCGTGCAGCAACCCGGCGTCGAGCAATTCGCCGATGAGAAAACCCATGCCGCCCGCCGCGTGGAAATGGTTCACGTCGGCCTTGCCGTTGGGATAGATGTTCGCCAGCAGCGGCGCAACCGCCGACAAGTCGCTGAAATCGTCCCAGTTGATGACGATTCCGGCGGCGCGGGCGATGGCGACCAGATGCAGGGTGTGATTGGTCGAGCCGCCCGTCGCCAGCAGACCGACGATGCCGTTGACGATGGCCCGCTCGTCAATCACCCGCCCGACCGGCAGGTAATCCGCGCCGAGCGCCGTAATCCGGGCCGCCCGTCGCGCCGCCGCCTGGGTCAGGGCGTCGCGCAGCGGGGTATTGGGGTTGACGAAGGCCGCGCCGGGCAGATGCAGGCCCATGACTTCCATCAACATCTGATTCGAGTTGGCGGTACCGTAGAAGGTGCAGGTTCCCGGTGCATGATACGCCTGCGATTCCGCCTCCAGCAGCGCGTCCCGGCTGACCTTACCCTGGGCGTAAAGCTGGCGGATTTTCGCCTTCTCGGCGTTGGGCAGACCGGACGGCATTGGCCCGCCGGGTACGAAAATCGCCGGCAGGTGGCCGAAGTGCAGCGCGCCGATGAGCAGCCCCGGCACAATCTTGTCGCAGACGCCCAAGCACAACACGGCGTCAAAGACATTGTGCGAGAGTGAAACCGCCGTCGCCATAGCGATGACATCCCGCGAGAACAGCGACAGCTCCATGCCCGGTTGGCCTTGCGTCACGCCATCGCACATGGCCGGCACGCCGCCGGCGAACTGCGCCACCGCGCCCACCTCGCGCGCCGCCTGCTTAATCAGGGCGGGAAAACGCTCCAGCGGTTGATGCGCGGACAACATGTCGTTGTACGAGGAAACGATGGCGAGATTCGGCCAGCGCGCCTCGCGCAGAATCGCTTTGTCGTCGGCGGCAAAGGCGGCGAAGACATGAGCGAGATTGGTGCAGGACAGCTCCTTACGAACCGGGCCGCTGGCGCGAGCCTGGTCCAGGCGGGCCAGATAGGGCGTGCGGGTCGGCGCGCTGCGTTGGCGGATGCGGTCAGTGACCGCCGCCACGGTGGGATGAAGGGTCATGGTCATACCTCCTCGGTCATGGGGGGCGACGCGGCGCCCCCGGTCGGTTCGGTCACGGACATTTCCCGCTGGAAGGCGGCGATGGCGCGATACTCCTGCTCCAGCTTGGCCGGGATGCTGAGATAAATCGGCAGCAAGCGCTGGTAAATCGCCACGTTCCCGGCCATCGGCGCGTGGCGGTGGGTCGCACCGACCATACCGGCGATCACGTTCAGGGAATCAACGCGGCCCAGCGCGTACAGGCCCAGCACCGCCGCGCCCAGGCAGGAACTTTCGAAACTCTCCGGCACCACCACCTCGCGATTGAAGATATCCGCCATCATTTGCCGCCACAGCCCGGAGCGGGCGAAGCCGCCGGTGGCCTTCATCGTTTGAGTGGGACCGATCAGCGCCTCCACAGCGGGCAGGATGCTGTAGAGATTGAAAATCACCCCTTCGAGCACGGCGCGAATCAGGTGTTCCTTGCGATGGTGCATGGCCAGCCCGAAGAAGGAGCCGCGCAGGTTGGCGTTCCACAGCGGCGCACGCTCGCCGGCCAGGTAGGGGTGAAACAGCAGCCCCTCTGCGCCGGGCTTGACCCGCTCGGCGATGCGGGTCAGCACTTCATAGGGATCGATGCCCAGCCGTTTAGCGGTTTCTACCGCCGATGCGGTCAGTTCGTCGCGCACCCAGCGGAACACAATGCCGCCATTGTTGACCGGCCCGCCGATGACCCAATGCCGCTCGGTGAGGGCGTAACAAAAGGTGCGCCCGGAGGGGTCGGTCACGGGGCGGTCCACCACCGTGCGCATCGCGCCGCTAGTGCCGATGGTGACCGCGACCTCGCCCGGTCCGATGGCGTTGACGCCAAGATTCGACAGTACGCCATCGTTGGCCCCGACCACGAACGGCGTGGTCGGCGACAGACCTAATTCCCGCGCCAATTCCGGCTCCAGCCCGGTCAGATGGAAGGTGGTCGGCACGGGTTCCGGCAACCGCTCCGGGGTGACGCCGACGACCACCAGCGCCCCGGCGTCCCAGTCCAGTTGCGCGAGGTTGAACAGGCCGGTCGCAGAAGCGATGGAATAGTCCACTACATAGCGTTTGAACAGCCGGAAGAAGACATATTCCTTGATGCCGATGAAACGCGCCGCGCGGGCGAACACGTCCGGCTGTTCGCGCCGCAGCCAGACCAACTTGGCCAGCGGCGACATGGGATGGATTGGCGTACCGGTGCGCTGGTAAATCGCCAAACCGTCCCAGTCGTTTTTGATGCGCTCGGCCCACTCCATCGCCCGGCTGTCCGCCCAGGTGATGCTGCGGGTGAGCGGCCGGTGATTCGCGTCCACCGCGATCAGGCTGTGCATGGCGGCGCTGAAGGAGACGCAAATCACGTCGCCGGGCGCCGCGTTAGCCTTGCGCGTCGCTTCCCGGATGACGGTCAAGACGGCGCGGTAAATCTCATCCGGGTCTTGTTCCGCCGCCGTTGGGGTGGGCGTGAGCAGCGGATATTCGACGGCGTGATGGGCGACCACCCGTCCGGCAGTGTCGAAAACCACCGCCTTGGTGCTGGTCGTGCCGATATCGACGCCGATAACCACAGCGATTTCGTCGGTCATGAGTGCCTCCGGGAGCCGCCGCTTAGACGATGAACAAACTGAGAATGAAGACCACGGAGAAGCCGACCAGAGCGATGAGGGTTTCCATCACCGTCCACGACCGCAGCGTATCTTTCACATCCAGCCCGAAGTAACGATTGACCAGCCAGAAGCCCGAATCGTTGACATGCGACAGGATAGTCGCGCCAGCGGCAATCGAAATCACCAGCAGACCCAGGACCGGACCTTGTAGTTGCAGGGTCGTAGCCAGGGGCGAGATCAGGCCGGCGGCGGTGATCATGGCCACCGTCGCCGAACCTTGGGCCACCCGCACCAGCGCGGCGATCACGAAAGCCAGTACGATCGGCGGTAACGCCGAGCCGGCCATCATGTTGCCCAGCACCTGACCAACGCCGGAGTCGATCAAGATCTGCTTGAAGACGCCGCCAGCGCCGGTGACCAGGATGATGATGCCCGCCGGTTCCAGCGCCTTGGTGGCGATGCTTTGCACTTCATCGCGGGTATAACCACGGCGGGTGCCCAGCAGGGTGAAAGCCAGCAGAGTGGCGATCAGCAGGGCGACGAAGGGATGGCCGACGAAGCCGAGCACCATCCGGATCGGATCGTCCTTCGGCAACAGAACATTGGTAACGGTATTGACCAGGATCAGCGCCAGCGGTACCAGGATGATGCCCGCCACCACCAGGAACGAGGGCAGTTCCCGATCTGCGGGCCTGGGGGTCAATTGCATATAGTCGGGCACGCCGACGTAAATGCGCTGAGCGATCCAACGCCCAAACAAGGGACCGGCGATGATCATGGCAGGGATGCCGGCCATCGCGCCAAACAGGATCACCCAGCCCAGATCGGCGCCCAGCAGGTTGGCCACGGCGATAGGACCAGGGGTCGGCGGCACGAAGCTGTGGGTGACCGCCAACCCGGCCAGCAGCGGGATGCCGTAGTACAGCAGCGAACGCCCGGTTTTCTGCGCCAGCCCGTAAACCAGCGGCACCAGAATGATGAAGCCGACATCGAAAAACACGGGAATAGCGACCATAAATCCGGTCAGGCCCAGTGACCATTGGGCTTTGTCTTCGCCGAAGCGTTGCAGCAGGGTTTGCGCGAGCCGTTCAGCACCGCCGGACACTTCGAGCATCTGGCCGAACATCGCGCCCAGCCCGACCACGACGGCTACGAAACCCAGCGTGCCGCCCATGCCCTTTTCAATAGATTTAATGACATCGGTCAATGGCATGCCGGCGGTTACGCCCACCAGCAAACTGACCAGCAGCAAAGCGACGAAGGCGTGCAATTTCACCTTCATCACCAGAAACAGCAAGAAAAAGATGCCAGCGACCGCTGTGAGAATCAATCCGCTGTCTGACATGATGGAATCTCCTCGATGGATATGGCTTGTTTGATGGGTGTGACCGGTTTCGACAGGAATGCGCAAGCAGGGCCACGAAAATAATGTAGTAAAATTACTATAAAATATCAAGTAGTAATTTTTCTATATTTATGCAAATAAACGAAGTTATTTTATGGAGTTGTGGCATGATAATTGGTAGTATTGCTACAAAGACAAGGCTGGCTTATATTGTTTAAAAACCACAAAACCCGGTAACATTGGAAAAAATCACAGGATTTGAGCTATGACGGATTTGAATGACGTAATGAACCACTCCGCCGCCGACAATCCGGCGGAATCCAGCCTGCCCACGCCGGTAGCCACTGCATCATTGCTGGCCGAAATCGAAGCCGCACGGGAGCGACTGAGCAAGGCCGAGCAGCGCGTCGCCGACTATGTGTTGGGTCACGCCGACGACATCATGAATCTATCCATCGCGGCGCTGGCGGGAAGCATCGGCGTGAGCCAGCCGACCGTGGCGCGGTTCTGCATGGCCCTAGGCTTCAGCGGTTTCAAGGAATTCAAGTTGCGTCTGGTGCAAAGCCTAGCCGGAGGCGTGCCGTTTGTGCATCGGGATGTCGGCGCGGGCGACCCTGCGTCCGCGCTGGTGGCCAAGGTGCTGGATCGCACCATCGCCGCCTTGATGCGGGTGCGCAATGAACTGGATGCGGCGGCGTTGGACCAGGCCATTCACCTGTTAGCGAACGCCCGGAAAATCGAATTTTATGGAGTCGGCAATTCCGGCATCATCGCCGCCGACGCCCAGCACAAATTTTTCCGCCTGGGCGTGCCGACGGTGGCCTACGCAGACGCGCACATTCACGGCATGGCCGCCACCCTGCTCCAGCCCGGCGAGGCGGTGGTGGCGATTTCCAACACCGGACGCACCCGCGACCTGTTACGCAGCGTCGAATACGCCCGCCAGGCGGGGGCGGACGTGGTGGGCGTCACCGCCAGCGGTTCGCCGCTCGCCAAACTCAGCACGGTGGCGTTGTGCGCCGATGTCGAGGAGGACCCGGATGTTTATTCGCCGATGACCTCCCGCATCGCGCATCTGGCGATTATCGACGTGCTGGCGGTGGGGGTGGCGCTCAGTCGGGGGCCTGGACTGTTGGCCCAGTTGGAGAAAGCCAAGCAAAGCCTGCGCGAGCGGCGCGTGCCGCGTCAAAAAGCAGGCATGGCGGCGGGAATCAGCCGGCGGGGTTCAGGCGCGTAGGTCGGCCAACTACATCAGACCAGCCGCCACGAAATGGGGTTGTTCGAGGTAGCCGGCCAGAAAAGCCCTGAGACGATCCGGCAGCGCGGGCGCATTGAATGCAACTCCCAGCGCCGCACGGTGCATCCCGGTGGACGTGAGCAGCAGCGTGTCCAGACCGGCCTGGCGAGCGCCGGGGACATCGGTCACCATCGAATCGCCGATGAACAGCACGCGGCGCGCTCCCCATTCCCACAGCCGCGTCTGGCCATGAACGAACACCGCCGGGTCGGGTTTGCCGAACCAATGCACCGCGCCGCCGGCTTCCGCGAAACGCTGCGCCAGCAGGCCCGCGCCGAATAGCGGTTGTCCGCCAAACACCAGTTCCCGGTCGGGATTGGCGCAAAGCAGCGGCTTGTCGAGAGCGTCCAGCAGCAATGGAGCCAATCGACCGGCGAGTTCGGCGGGCGGGAAGCTGCCGGTTGCGACAATGAGCGCGGCCTGTTCAATTTGAGCGGTGAAGCGGGCCGTGACCGCGTCGGGCCAGCCGTTCAACTCGGGAATCTCGCCGACAATGTGGATGCGGCCCGCCGCGAACGGACTGAGCGGATCGGTCAGCGCATCCATCGTTAACTGGCCGGAGGTAGTCAAGCCCGCGTAAAGATTGACGGTAATGCCCAGATTCGCCAGCAGTTGGGCGGTGGCTTGCGTGGTGCGGGAGGCGTTGCTGAGGAACCAGACCGGTTTTCCCTCGGCCCGGCGCCGACTCAGCCAGGCCAGCGCGCCGGGAAAAGCGTGGACGCCATCCATCACGACGCCCCAGAGATCCAGCAGAAAGCCGTCGTACTTGTGGCACAGGGCTTCCAGATCAGCATGGACAGTCATCGGCAACATATTTGCTTCGGCGTCGGAATGAGAGGTATCAATAGGTTAGAGAGTTTTGCGGATCATTGAGATCAGTGAAATTTCCCGCTCGTCAGTGGTAACCCTGACCGATTCAGGTCTCACCACCTATCAATTTTTCATCACTGAACCAATGCGATAGAAGGGTGGTAACCATTTACCTCTATTCAGTTCTTATTCAACCGCGATGTCGTTATCCTGCAAGCGCCTCCGCAGACCGATCCTTGCGCAGTTAAGCGATGTCCTGAAAAGGTGATCCAGCGTACCCCAACGCACTTACGTCTCTCGCCTGATTCGATACAGCTCTCGCGTTTTCAGCGCCCGCCCCTGCAACTGCTCAGCCAGTGCGGCGCGGGTCAGCCGCTTGACCTCCTTCAACACGGCGGGATCCGTCAACATCCCTTCGCGCAAGGCCAGCAATCCCTGACCGGAAATCGGTATACCGGTTTGAGCCTCAGCAGCGGCCAACGGTCCCCGATCCAGCACATAACGGTAATGCGCCTCGGCAACGATGGGTTGACCACTGGCGGCTTCACAATCGAGGCTCAACCCGTAACCCAACTCTTCCAGCAGGCGCTTCTCAAACCGTCGCAGCGACGGCTCTTCGCTCGGGACCGCAGCCAGTTCCGCCAGCAGGGTTTCATAGACGGTGAACAAGGCGGGTTGGACATCCCGGCGCGGCAGCAACCGAACCAGCAGCTCGTTCACATAGAGTCCAGCCAGCGCCCGGTTCCGCAACAAACCAAAGGGACGCCCGGCTTCCTCGCCGCTGCTCAAGGTAGCCAGATCGCCATCGCCCCTCCAGGACAGCAGCAAGGGCGTAAACGGTTGCAACACGCCTTTCAACCGCGACCGGGGCGACGCCGCGCCACGGGCGATGAGTCCCAATCGGCCATATTCGCGGCTGAACGCTTCCAACAACAGGCTGCTGTCCCGATACGGACGG
>Ga0209573_1001545_pt1 | contig 34758 bp, 31 predicted proteins | sample TNRBio252014_DNA_FD_185870 | JGI IMG/M metagenome (GOLD analysis project Ga0209573, IMG submission 185870) | Wastewater treatment Type I Accumulibacter community from EBPR Bioreactor in Madison, WI, USA - TNR Reactor_6/25/2014_ DNA (SPAdes)... | ecosystem: Engineered > Bioreactor > EBPR >...
GCCGCCGGCTGCAATTTTTTTGAGCAACTTCTCTTGCATATTTTTACTTAAATAGATGTTTCCTTTGAGAACTTCTCGGATCGCGGTGAGCAATGTCTCACCCGCTTCTTGTTTCATCACATAACCGCGAGCACCAGCCCGTAATGCGCGTTCCGCATAGACCGATTCGTCGTGCATGGAGACAAAAAGCACAGGAAGCGCCGGAAGCAAGGCGTGCATGCTCTTAATCACTTCAAAACCGGAAACGGTTTTAAGCGTGACATCCAATAGCACAATATCCACCGGCCCGGATTTCTTGAGAATCCGCAATGCTTCATCACCATCGCCGGCTTCGGCAAATATCTCGAGATCCGGCTCCATATTGATCATCATCGCCATACCGTGCCGGAGCATGGCATGATCATCGATTAACATGACTTTTGCTTTCATAGATGTAATTTATCCTATTTGCATTTCCAAACGTACCTCGATGCCGCCCCCGGCGCGTGTGAGGAAGTCCAGTTTGGCACCCAGTTGTCTTGCACGATATTGCATAATTTTTATTCCCATTCCTGAAGTCGAGATGGTGTCGGGCGTGAGATTCTCGACCGGGAATCCGCTGCCGTCATCCGCGATGGATAGTTTTAGTATGCCGCTATCCAGCGCTATTGTGATTGCTATATGCTGCGCTTTTCCATGACGAATGGCATTATTGGTTGCTTCTTGTGCAATCCGGTAAAGGTTGAGAGCCATTATTTCATCATTGATACTGGGATCATTGTGGCTTGAGAAATCGCATACGATGTTGTAGGTTGTTGCAATCCGGTTCGCAAGTTTTTGCAGCGCGGAGATCAAACCGTTGGTTTCTAATTCAAATGGCAGCAACCCCTGTGCAAGTTGTTTAATCTGGATGACTGCGATTTGCGCTTGTGAAGCAATTGCTGCGGCAACTTCTGCCATACTTAAGTTCCCCACGGTTACAATCTGCTTTTCCAAAGCTCTTGCTTGATAACTGATTGCGGCAATTTGCTGACCGAGATTGTCATGCAATTCTTGACCGATAGTATGCGACTGCTCTTCAGCGATGAGTACAATCGCTTGCTCCAGCCGTTTGCGTTCCAGCCAGCTTTCCAAATCGCTGGCAATCGCATTGACCAGTTTTTGCTCTTCCAGCATGAGATAAGGCTTGTCGCCTGGATAGAATACTCGCAGTTGGCCCCTCACGTTACCGTTGACAGTGATCGAGGACCAGCAGGTACAAGCCGGATCTCGCTCCGCGCGCCAAAAACCTTGTTCTCTGCGGACAATTTTGGTTTTTGAAGGAAATTGCCGGTGTATTGCCTGGTCAAAATTTCCAGAGGAAAATCGCCAGCCGTCGAGTTCGATCACGGCGTTTGCAATTTCCGGAAATTGCAAAGCGGGTATCAAGTGTTCAAATACGTTATGGCAAACGTTATCAATCGAAGATTCCATTCCGATGCCCCGTCGAATTTCATAAAGACAGGTGATCTCTTTCAAGCGTTCGCGCAATAGCTCATCGACCTGTTTCCGTTCCAGCCATATAGAGAGATCATTGGTGATGGCATCGATCAATTTCTGTTCTTCCTGATGGAATGATGGCTTGTCGTTCGAGAATAAAACAGTCAGTTGACCGCATACTTTACCAATCACCCAAATTTTCGATTCTAATCCATGGGTGAAATTTTCAGTCTGCGCATGGGATACGATGCGTTTACCATTCAATTCGATAATGATTGCCGTATGCTCCGGATATTGCATGGCTGGAATCAGATGCCCGATGATTTGCTGGCAAACCTTTTCTTCCGACAGATTTAAGGTGAAACCGCGCCGTATCTCATAAAGACAAGTAATTTCTTTCAAGCGCTCGCGAAGTTCTGTTTCCTTTTGGCCGAGCTCAAGGGAGATTTGTTCGGCAATTTCCTTGGCGCCGCGCGCTTCGCGTTCTGATTTGATTAATTTTTGGACAAACCAATTCAACAGCAGAATTTCAGCGATAATCAAACCGGCCAGGTAAAGAATAATGATTTTCAGTTGTTCATTGATCGGTTTGAATAATTCTTCTTCATCCAGCTTCAGGATCATGCCGAGACCGATCTGACGCAAAGGGGCATAAGCTTCAATGACAGGTACATTACGATAATCCTTGACCGCAATAACACCGCTTTTTCCATCGAGTGCAAGGCTAACGGGTAGCGTACCGGCTTCGGTGATATGCATGAGTTGTGTAAATTTCACGCCATCGATTTGGCTGATCAAACAGGCCATTTCGTGCTTGCCCGATGCTGGAGGGGCGCACAAAATAAATTCACCGGTTTTTCCGATGGATCTTATCTCGCTGAATCTACGAGTCAATTGCGGTAATTTTATTTCGGTGGTGATACTGCCGATCCGCTGTTTGTTGTTGTCAAGGAAATCCATTGTAGTGCGCAAAATAAACTGCTTGTCCCAGATAATATCGGTATCCGGAAACTTATTGAGCGAAATGGATTGGTTGTGCCGTTCGGAAAAATGGCCGACTTGTGATAGCACATTGCCATGCAGATCACGAACAACTACCGCCGAGAAACCGGCTTCGGGCAAGGCGCTGACATTTCGTTCGAGATCGTGCAACGCATGGTCATTTTCTGGCTGCGCATTCAGTTGCTGTATTGATTGGATCAGGAATGGACGAAGAGTCAACGTGCGGGTATTCTCAAGTCCTTTCTGGATCTGATTTTCGATCAATAATGCTTTGCCTTGCAACGCTACACTCAATCCCCGGCCAAGCACGGATTCAATTTGCTGCCGCATCGCACTATATACTGCGATGCCGGTCGTGAGTGTGAGACCCAACAATAATAACCCGCCAATGATACTGATCTTGCGGTTGTCGCGAATGAATAGCAAGATTCCTCCCTTGATGTTTCTGTCCCTATCGACTGAACGCATGCATTACGTTATGTGAGAAGATAAAGTCACTTGGTTGAATTTTGACTACTGCCTCGTAGATCTTCAATGCTATGAGCTTCATCGATACGGTATAATAACCTTTTATTTCATCGACTGATTAAAATCATGTTGCAAGGGATTAACCTCGCTTGCGTTCGCGGGGATCGTGAGTTGTTTAGAGAAATTAACTTTTCTGTTGAAGCAGGTTGTCTAATGCAAGTGAGTGGTCCTAATGGCAGTGGAAAAACCAGTTTGCTGCGGATGCTCTGCGGTTTATCCAATCCAGCCGCAGGTGAGATTCGCTGGCGCAACACGCCAATCCGGGAACTGGAAGGCGAGTATTATGCTGATATGACTTATATCGGTCATTTGAGTGGCACCAAAGATGATCTTACTGTCAGTGAAAATCTACGGATATCAAGCGCCTTGACCGGTGTTGAAATAAGCGTTTCGCAAGCTACGGAAGCGCTTAATTTTATTGGCTTGGGCGGTAGGGATCATTTACCGGCCAAAGTCTTGTCGCAAGGTCAGCGGCGTCGCGTAGCTTTAGCACGCTTGCTTGTTTGTAAAACGGCATTATGGATCTTAGACGAACCGCTGGTTGCGTTGGACGTGACTGCAGTACAGATGATAAAGGAAATATTGGAGCGGCATTTGCAGCAGGGAGGTGTTATTGTGATGACGACTCATCAGGAAATCGACATCACGGCTTCTTCAAAAATGCAATTACATCTGGCTTGATAAATTTATGTTTATTTGGATCATTAAGCGCGACCTGTTGTTGGCTGTCAGACGGCAATCCGATGTGCTGGTAACGCTATTTTTCTTTATCATTGTGGTAAGTTTATTTCCGCTAAGTGTCGGGCCGGAGATGAACTTGCTCCGGACAATGGCTCCCGGGGTGGTGTGGGTAGCGGCTTTGCTAGCGTCGATGCTGTCGCTTGGCAGAATGTTTTCTAACGATTACCTGGATGGAACATTGGAGCAAATGCTGCTATCACCGCAATCGTTGTCAATTCTCGTTCTCGGTAAAGCCTTTGCGCATTGGCTAGTATCCGGTGTGCCGCTGGTGCTGATGGCGCCTGTGCTGGGTATTCAATATGATTTGCCGGCTGACGCATTGTTTGTATTGACGGGTGCATTATTGCTGGGAACGCCTGTGTTGAGTTTGATCGGAGCGATAGGGGCGGCATTGACGCTTGGATTGAGGGGTGGTGGTGTATTGGTATCTCTCTTGGTGCTGCCTTTATATATTCCAGTCTTAATTTTTGGAGCAGGCGCGGTTGAAGCCAACATGGCCGGCATTGCGTTCGATGCGCATCTGTCGTTAATTGGCGCATTCTTGCTGGCATCACTGGTTTTTGCGCCATGGGCGGCGGCTTCGTCTCTACGTGTCTCTCTTGAATAGAATGAGAAAGGGTAAATTCTTTTGATTGGCTTATCAGAGAGTTGTTTTATTCATTATGTATTCTTTTTTTGTCTGCGTTTTTCTTGGATACTCCATTTGCAAGGCTTCAAGTAAAGAAAGCAATTTTTGATTTTTACTTTTTGGTATAGAATGAGCCGCTGCAAAATCAGGGTAAGAAATAGACATAATTAAAATTTATTATAAAGGTTTTTAATATATAAAATGGCGATTAATTGGTTCAAATATTCGTCCCCTGCCAGTTTTTATTCACTTGCAGGAAAAATGATCCCAATCTTTGTCATAGCTGCGGTGATTTTTTTAGTTGCGGGGCTTTATATTGGTTTCTTTGTGGCGCCGACAGATTTTCAGCAAGGCGAAGCCTACCGGATTATATTTATTCATGTACCGGCTGCTTGGATGTCGATGTTTCTTTATGTGGTAATGGCTTTCTGGGCTGCAATCGGATTGGCCTTTAATACGAGATTGTCTTCCATGTTTGCGACTGCGATCGCACCCACTGGTGCTATGTTCACTTTTCTTGCATTATGGACAGGTGCTTTGTGGGGCAAACCTATGTGGGGTACGTGGTGGGTTTGGGACGCACGATTGACTTCAGAATTGATTTTATTTTTTCTGTATATCGGTTTCATGTCACTGCAGGCAGCTATTGATGATCCTCGCCGAGCTGATAAAGCAGGTGCGATTATTGCGATTGTCGGCGTGGTTAATATTCCGATTATTTATTTCTCGGTTCAATGGTGGAATACCTTGCATCAGGGAGCATCGGTTAGTATTAATCAAGCACCCGCGATGGCAACAACAATGTTGACTGGCATGCTGGTTATGGTGCTGGCAAGCTGGATGTATTCCATTGCAGTCATTTTAAAGAGAGTGCGCTTAATAATTTTGGAAAGAGAAGGCCATACAGCTTGGGTAACGGAATTACAAAAGAAGGGAGCAATTTAATGAATTGGTCAAGCTGGTCGGAATTTTTTTCAATGGGTGGATATGGGCTTTATGTCTGGGGTTCCTATGCTGTGGCAGTTCTATGTATCGTAGCTGAAGTATTGCTAATTTCAAATCGGCGCAGAACTTTGGAAAAACAATATGGTCAGATTCACGACTTAAATATGGTAGAGACTAAAAATGAAACCCCGTCATAAAAAACTTGTAATTATCGCCTCTAGTGTTACTGCATTGGGATTTGCAGCGGTTTTAGTGTTAAACGCATTTCAAAGTAATTTGGTTTTTTTCTTTAGCCCGACACAAGTTGTTGCTAAAGAGGCACCGATAGGTAAGAGTTTTCGTATCGGCGGTCTTGTTGCGGAAGGCAGTGTACAGCGTGAAGATGGCTCAACAACAGTGCATTTTGCAATTACTGACACTGCAGAAACTATACCAGTTGTCTATACCGGCATATTGCCCGACTTGTTTCGAGAGGGTAAAGGCGTTGTTGCGCAAGGTAAAATCTCGGATCAAGGAGTGTTTCGCGCGGATGAAGTTCTTGCAAAACATGATGAGAACTATATGCCTCCTGAGGCTGCGGAAGCTTTAGAGAAAGCAGCCAAAGCACAAAAAGCATCTCTCATGCAATAATTCTTCAAGGTAGGTTATTCCCTTCGGGAATTGCTTTTTTAATCCTGAAAAATTTTCAATTGGTACAAAATCATGATTCCAGAAATAGGTAACTTTTCATTAATTCTCGCTCTTTTGTTAGCTACTATACAAGGCACACTGCCATTAATTGGTGCAACACGTGGTATTCCTTCCTGGATTGCTCTTGCTAGGCCGGTTGTACAAGGGCAATTTGTATTCGTGTTGATTGCATTCTTATGCTTGGGTTATTCATTTGTTAGTAGCGACTTTTCAGTGTTGAATGTGGCTAAGAATTCAAATACGGAATTACCGCTTCATTTTCGAATTGCAGCTACTTGGGGATCGCATGAAGGTTCTTTATTGCTATGGGTATTGATGTTGGCGAGCTGGTCGGTTGCCGTCAGTGTTTTTAGTAAGCAATTGCCGGATGATGTTGTGGCGCGAGTGCTGGGTGTATTAGGGCTTGTTGCGATTGGTTTTTATGTGTTCATGCTATTTACTTCAAATCCATTTGATCGGTTGTTACCCGCAGCGCTTGAAGGAAGTGACTTGAATCCTCTATTGCAGGATGTAGGTATGGTCGTTCACCCACCCATGCTTTATATGGGGTATGTCGGTTTTTCGGTTGCATTTGCATTTGCGATCGCGGCTTTATTAAGTGGAAGGTTAGATGCAGCTTGGGCTCGATGGTCTCGTCCTTGGACTATAGTGGCTTGGATATTTTTGACTTTTGGCATCATGCTGGGAAGCTGGTGGGCTTATTATGAACTCGGTTGGGGAGGTTGGTGGTTCTGGGATCCGGTTGAGAATGCATCATTTATGCCATGGTTGGTTGGTACCGCCTTGCTTCACTCATTGGCCGTGACAGAAAAACGAGGTAGCTTTAAAAGCTGGACGGTTTTGTTAGCTATTAGCGCATTTGCACTGAGCTTGTTGGGTACCTTTTTGGTGCGCTCGGGAGTGTTGACTTCTGTACATGCATTTGCAACTGATCCTGCACGCGGTATTTTCATTTTGGTTTTCTTGGTTATTGTTATCAGCTGCTCACTGATATTGTTCGCTTGGCGTGCGCCTAAAGTCGGATTGGGCGGCAAGTTTGACTTGCTTTCCCGTGAATCAATGCTGTTGACAAACAATATATTACTATTAGTTGCAGCTGCCAGTGTGCTACTAGGAACACTGTATCCTCTCATTATTGATGCACTAGGTCTGGGTAAGTTGTCAGTAGGACCTCCTTATTTCGAAGCGGTTTTTGTTCCGGTTATGACACCCGCAATCTTTCTCATTGGTGTTGGTCCTATTTCAAGATGGAAGCAAATGAGCCTGCCGACACTGATTGTGCGTTTGCGTTGGGCATTTGCAGTGAGTGTTGTTTCTGCGTTGATTACACCTTACTTCATGGGTGAATGGCGACCAATGATCAGTTTCGGATTATTGCTGGCGTTCTGGATTATTGTTTGTATATTTGTGAGTATTAAGCATCGGGTGAGCAATAGCGGCGAAGGTAATGTACTAACTAAACTAGTAAAGCAATCCCGGAGTTTTTATGGCATGCACTTGGCACATTTAGGGGTTGCGGTATTTATCATCGGTGTAACATTGGTAAATGGCTACGAGACTGAAAAAGATGTGCGCATGGAAATCGGAAGTAAGGTAACCGTGGGAGGTTATACTTTCCAGTTTAATGGAACCAGTGATGTGGTAGGACCCAACTATAAGGCAGTACGTGGAGATATCGCTGTTATAAAAGATGATCAATTTATTCGTAATTTATATCCCGAAAAACGCACCTATAATGCATCAGGTATGGCGATGACTGAAGCGGCAATTGACACCGGATTATTCCGGGATCTGTATGTCGCCTTGGGAGAGCCGCTTACGAACGGAGCCTGGGTTGTTCGTGCCTATCATAAGCCGTTCGTTGATTGGATATGGCTTGGATGTTTATTAATGGCAATCGGGGGAGTTACCTCGATTACTGATCGGCGTTATCGTCTGAAGATAACTAAAAAGAATCTGGTGGTTACTAAAAATGAGGAAACTGAAGAGCCGGTAGAAGAAACTCCAGCTGCTGTACCGTCTGCTAGTAAAGTCAGTTTGGTAACGGAGTCAAGCAAAGTATGATGCGTTATTTGATTCCGCTGTTTGCGTTTATGGTGCTGGCAGTTTTTCTGATGATTGGTCTTACATTAAATCCGCGACAAGTTCCATCGCCGTTGATAGATAAGCCGGCACCAAAATTTCAATTAAATCAGCTTCATGATTCCGATAAAGTGATGTCATCGGATGATAATCTCGGAAAGGTTTGGATGTTGAATGTGTGGGCCTCTTGGTGCGTGGCTTGTCGTGATGAACATCCCTTATTGGTGCAGTTGGCAAAAGCCGGCATTGTGCCAATCTACGGTTTGAATTATAAAGATGATCGTGATACTGCGTTGCAATGGTTAAGACGTTATGGAGATCCTTATCAAATCAGCATCGTTGATTCCGATGGTAAAGTGGGGATTAATTACGGTGTTTATGGAGTTCCGGAAACTTATGTAATTGATAAAGAAGGAATTATTAGGCATAAACATATTGGGCCGGTGACTGTCGATTCTTTGGAAAAAACAATCCTTCCTTTAATAAAAGAATTGCAAAATCAAGCATAGATTTTTCTGGAGAGGATTGTTTCTATCATGACGTACCTTGTACATTGTAAATTCACGACAATAAGTTTTACTTTTTTGCTACTGCTTCTGATTTCATCGATTGGTTGGGCAAAAGAAGCCACACCGGTTGCGGAAGACCCAGAGATTGAAAAGCGCATGCTAGCACTCACCATGGATTTGCGATGCTTGGTTTGTCAAAATGAGCCAATTTCAGATTCACGCGCTGAATTTTCAAATGACATCCGACGTGAAATCCGCGAGCAGATCAAAGCTAATAAAACCGATGACGAGATAATCCAATTTCTGGTCGATCGATATGGAGATTTTATTCTTTACAATCCTCCCATGAAACCGACCACATTACTGTTATGGTTTGGCCCGGTTGTACTTTTTTTGATCAGCCTCGGTTCATTAGTATTTTACTTGAAACGACGTCGAATCCAAATTGAAGAAATATCACTGTCACAAGCGCAACGTGAGAAAGCGGAAGCATTGCTAAAAGAAGATAATAAAGGTAAAGACGTATGACTGCTTTCTGGACTATTTCTGGAATTTTTATTGTTACAGCGTTGTTGTTCGTTATTCCGACGCTATTAAGAAATAAAAAGAGCCTCGCTAGGGATATTGAACACGATGCTGTTAATATTACGGTATATCGCGATCAGATTGCCGAGCTTGATAAGGATCTGCAGAACGATATTTTAAGCCAAGAACAATATGATAAAAGTAAGCAGGAACTACAACAGCGAATGCTTCAGGATGTTGTTGAGCAAGATAAATCTATTATTCAGAAAAATAAAAAGTATCAAAATATACTTGTATCCATCCTTATTGTGCTTGGATTCCCGTTAGCGGCGGTTTTTTTGTATTTGAATATTGGCGATACTCGAGGTCTGTTGCCGCAAGCGCAACTTGCCAGTGCTACCAATATGAATCGTGGTGGCGGCGGTAATAATCCTACCGACATGGGAGGACATGATTTTTCTGCTGCGTTGGAAAACCTTATTTCCAGGTTAAGCAATAATCCTGAAGACATTGAAGGATGGGTAATGCTTGCGCGTACCTATACTGCTATGGAACGGTATAACGAAGCAAGTAATACCTACGCTAAATTAAACGAACTTGTTCCCGATAATCCTCAAATTTTAAGCGATTATGCACGAGCATTGGCACTTAAGAATCAAGGTACTTTAGCTGGAAAACCAACGGAATTACTACACGAGGCGCTGAAAATAGATCCGTTATTTCCCCCGGCACTGGCGCTAGCCGGACATGCAGAATTTGAGCAAGAGCATTATGAAAATGCTTCCGCGCATTGGGAGAAGTTATTAACTACTATCCCCCCGGATTCTCCGCTTGCTAAATCCGTGAAGGATAGTATCGCTGAAGCCAAGTTGCTTTCTTTTGAAGGAAAAGCCACGACTCACGATCAATCGAAACAACCACTCGATATAGCGGAATCAAAAGATGCAGCTACTACTCAACCTGAGAATATTGTTAATGACAACAAAGAAGCAAAAGTGACCGGTGCGGTTTCAGTATCCGGTCAGGTAACGATTCGGCCTGAATTATCAACAAAAGCCTCTCCAAACGATACTTTGTTCATTTTCGCTCGAGCCAAATCCGGACCAAAAATGCCGCTTGCAATTTTGCGCCTCAAAGCAAGTGATCTACCAGCAACATTTACGCTGACGGACGATATGGCAATGACACCTGCAATGCGGATGTCTAGTTTTCCTGAAGTTATTATAGAAGCAAGAATTTCAAAATCCGGTCAGGCTGTTCCTGCCAGTGGCGATCTTCAGGGATTTAGTGAACCTGTGCAATTAGGCTTCAATAACATCGCCATTGTGATTGATACACAAATTCCGTAATCACCGAATGGTAAATATTGGCCAAAATGTAGAAAATTTTGTATTGCCGTCGACAGGTGGGCGGGATTTCAATTTATCCGAGCATCTGGGAAAAAATGTAATTATTTATTTCTATCCTAAAGATGATACTCCGGGATGCACAACCGAAGGACAGGATTTTCGGGACAATTGGGATGCATTTAATCGGAAAAATTCTGTCATCGTTGGTATTTCGCGGGACAATATCAAATCGCACGAAAATTTTAAATCCAAAATGCAATTTCCTTTCGAGTTATTAAGTGACAGCGATGAAACGATCTGCAATCTTTTTGGTGTCATGAAGATGAAAAATATGTACGGTAAGCAGGTTCGAGGTATTGAGCGCAGTACATTTATTATCGATGGTCAGGGAATTTTAATAAAAGAATGGCGCGCGGTTAAAGTGCCCGGGCATGTTCTGGAGATTTTAGATTATCTTACCGAACGAAATCAGAACTAATCAATTCTCTTGTTTTTTTAGGTTCAAGCTTAATAGCACAAGTTTTCTCAAGAGCTGTGTTACTTATTATGGTTCCTTTTCAATCAAGCGCGAAATAGCAAAGAAATGCCTTCTGGGCAGCGTTTGACAGAATGCTGCGAGATACAAGGTAAGCTTGGCTGTGATGTGCGTTCAGCTTGGAAATATATTTTAAGCTTCAAAACATTGTGGCGATGTCACCCGGCTCTCACGTACGGCTCTTTCACTAAGGCTTGTTAACACAATCTGAGTGCTTCGACAATGAGGGCGAAGTGAATAAAGTAGATAGAGACGACATCAAGCTTATCGAATCTGGAGAAGATGCGGCGAAATCCCTTGAGTGTTCGGAACAATCGTTCAATCGCGTTGCTCTTTCTGTACATGGCACGGTTATTCCGCCCAAGGCGAATCTTTTGTCACCTTGAGCAGAACAACCGAAATGTAATCCAAATACATGGCTCAGGACACCACTCTTTGCCCAGCGATTCATGAGAGTATAGGTAGTATGTCAGTTGCCGAAGCGCTTGGTTAGTCCTCGCCACTTGCAGTCATGCTTAGCAACGTAAAGAATGGCATTGAGAACTTGCAAGTTAGAATGGCTGATGCTGCCACCCTGACGCGGCATGCAGTGCTCGATCTGTTGATATCGAGTTTCGGTGATCTCCATCTCCAAATATATCAAATAGCGTTAACAGACCTTAATACAGAAATTAATATTTCTTTTCCACATAGTGTAGTATAGAATTTTATTCCAAAATAATAAGCCTAAGATGTTCAGTGTTAAATATAGAGTTTTAAGAATTTATAGTGCAGGGTAGGCAATTTAATTTGCTTTTATTTGTCAGATCTGTAAATTGCAGATCTTTAAAAGGATGATAATTATATGATTTCTGATTTTCTCACATTGATTTCGGGTGTGATTGTTATGCCATGGTGGGGATATGTTGTTGTAACATTGATTTTAACGCATATCACGATTGCTTCTATCACAATTTATCTTCATCGCCATTCTGCGCATCGTGCTTTGGAATTGCATCCGTTACCAAGTCATTTTTTTCGTTTTTGGTTGTGGCTTACAACAGGGATGGTTACAAAAGAATGGACGGCAATACACCGCAAGCATCATGCAAAATGTGAAACCAGCGATGATCCGCATAGCCCTATAATTTACGGCATTGGAAAAGTATTGGCCGAAGGCTCTGAACTTTATCGTAAAGAAGCGAAAAATATAGAAACGCTCAAACGCTATGGATATGGAACACCGGATGATTGGATAGAGCGTAATGTTTACAGCAAGCATAGCGCCAAAGGAGTCGCATTGATGCTAATTATCAATGTCATCTTGTTTGGACCTATCGGTATTACCATTTGGGCGATACAAATGCTATGGGCGCCAGTTTTTGCTGCTGGCATTATCAATGGGGTAGGTCATTATTGGGGTTATCGCAATTTCCAAGCGGAAGACGCCAGTAAAAATATCGTACCATGGGGTATTTTGATCGGTGGTGAAGAATTGCATAATAATCATCATGCTTATGCAACATCTGCACGACTATCCAATAAATGGTATGAATTCGATATCGGTTGGCTTTACATACGAATCTTGGAAATGGCGGGGCTTGCGAAGGTGAAGAAAGTTGCTCCTAAGCTGCGTATCGATAGTGCCAAGACTGAATGTGACTCGGATACCTTGCAGGCGGTCATTTCTCATCGTTATGAAGTGCTGGCAAAATACACAAAATCACTTAAATCTACTTTCTCTCAAGAAATTATTCACTTAAAAGAAGCCACTGCGCAGTACGGAATTGATAATTCAACTTTGAAACGCTGGATTCTGGCAGATTCTAGAACGCTGCAAGAGCATGAACGCGAGAAGCTGAATCAAGTCCTGAGTAATACGAAGACTCTTGATAAAGTTTATACAATGCGTGAAGAATTAGCTGAAATCTGGCAACGCTCAACAGCCTCGACTGAGGAGCTTGTAAAAAAATTGGAAGATTGGTGTCGCCGTGCAGAAGAGAGTGGGATTGAAGTTCTTCAAACGTTTTCTCAGCGGCTTCGTTGCTACGCTTAGTTTTTTGTTGATATTAATAAGCGGCTAGACTTGCAATTTTTTCAAGTGTGTCTAGCAAAATGCTTGAGGCAGTAGAAAGCAGTAGGGGGTGTAAAAATTTTGTGTAAATGGTATTTCTTACTACACAAAATTTTACACCCCCTAATTTATTTCAATGCTGATGAGTCAGCCCCTGATTCCATGTAATCGCCGGCAATTACTTCTACTTTACAATGAAAATCGGAAACATCAGATCCCGATAGCAATATCCGACCAGATTACTATAGTTCTATTACCATGCCGAAGGCAGGCTGATGGTTCGAGAAAACTCCTAAGGCACTTGTCCAAAAAATCGGATCCGCCTCTGTTTTTTTTGAATGAGGAGAATCAGCTTTTTTCAGAGTAACGCACAGCTCTTTGTTTTGAAGAAAGCACCTTGAGAAACATAAGACAACGGTTGCCGGGGTTTAGTAAGTATGTGCGATCGCTCAAATTCTAACTAATTCAAATAGACATGCAAATAATCCAACAGCATCGGAGTGATGACAAAAATAAAAAATGCTTGAGATAAATGCGATCATTGATGACACCAGCACGATCGTAGGTGTTTTTAAGCTTTTTTGCTCATATTTGGCTTTAATCGTATTGGCGATGTCATCAAACGATTTTTCCGAAGTATCGATTTTTATTGCGGAAATATCTTGTATTACATCGTTGATTATCTCGCTTTTATGTTCAATCTTTCTTGCTGCAATAGTTGATGGTTGATTTTCAACGGGAATGATTGCTGGAGCCACTGCAACTTCAGAGACAGTATCAGCATTTTCAGTCTGAGACTCTTGTTTTTTTCGCTCTTGGTTGTTAAGCATAATGATGTAATGAAATACATCGGTAACCAAGCCCATTCGTTGCGTTGCTTCATAAATATCTTGCGCATCGACGATGGGTTTATTGCGCTCGTAGGCGACGTTAAATGATCGATCGCATAGCGAATTAATAGTGCGGGGCGTTCCACCGCCACCGAATGCAATCGATAGCGCTTCCCAGCCGGTATTTGAAATCAGACCGGGTGTGCCGCCCGCAATGTGAATGCGATGCTTTATGTATCTCAGGACGCCATCAACATTCATTTTACCGAGTGTTTCGAGGGCAGCGATGCGTTGTTTAAAAGGCGCCATTTCAGGACGGTTAATTTTTTCCATTAACTCATCTTGGCCTAGCAATAATAATTGAATGAGCTTTAAGGATCCTTCTTCGAGGTTGTTTAATAGCCGGATGCCATTAATGACATCTTCGGTCATCAAATGAGATTCGTCGACGATGACCAGGCATTTCTTCCCCTCCGCGTTGATTCGGAGGAGCGCATTTCTGATGTCTCTCATGACGAAGGTTTTTTCGGATGAGGATGGTTGAATCCCAAGCTCTTGTGCCAAAAACAAATAGAGATCGGAGCTGCTCGCAGGTGGCTCGGCCATCCAAATGAGTTTTATATTGTCAGGAAAGTCGGCTTTTATCATTTGGCTCAGCGTAGTTTTTCCGGAACCGATGGGGCCGGTTACGACGATGAGACCGCGACCGCTTTGCAGAGAGCCGGATATCTGTTTCCGAATGCGTGCATGATCGCCTTGATCATAAAAGAATAGTGGATCCGGTACATTCTCGAAGGGAAGTAAATTGAGATTGAAGTGTTGCACGTACATGCTCATTAAATGTTTCCCTCCCTGGGTATCAGTTTTACTTCGACTCGACGGTTTTTCGCCCGGCCTTCTTCAGTGTTATTGGAATCAATCGGACGGGTATCTCCATAACCTTTAATTGATATCCGTTGCGATGGAATGCCATGAAGCATCAGGATATTGGCGATGGCTTTGGCGCGCCGGGACGATAGCTCCGCATTATCACTGCCAATTTTTCCAGTCGGAATATTGTCGGTATGACCTTCGATCAGGATCAGACTTCCCGGAGATGCATTGATTTCTTTAACAAGTTTTTCTATTGTGGTATAGGCAACGTCTTGAATGACATCCTGTCCGGAGCGAAATGTTTTACCGCTGAACACTATCAACGTTCGAGATTGCGATTCTGCTTTGCTATCGATTACATCTTGCGTCACTGCGTCGGGAGCGTTGGATTGATTCTCCTGCTGGGTGTCAGCAACTCTCGCTTCGTTGTTAGGAACAGAGGTGTGATGATCAAGTATGGACGATTCATGATTCGCGAGATCCGGGAATGGAGGCGGAGGCGCCGGTGGCGAATAGGCTGGTCCCGGTGTCAATGCGAGTTCCGACGGCAAATTGATGGGCGAGGAATGATCCCCGGGATTTTTAACAGCTTTGTAGATTATTAAAATTGCCAGTGAGAAAAATATCACTGAAAGACCATAAAAAATTGAGCGTATCATAAGTTACTCGAAATAGAATTGCTGAAGTGATTATTCACGAACTCAATTGCCAATATTTTAGCGTATCCCATCGGTTTTGTTATTCAGTGGCTCCAAACGGCCATTGAGGACGGATAAAACTTAAAAAACCTAACTGCAAGAACAGTTGAGAGCGAGAAGTTGAAACGAATCTTTGGGATGGTCGCGCTAATTGACACGTAGTTCAACGGACATCTCCGTTATTATAAATATTTATTTTCATATGGATATATCAATTTCTTGTATTTTTTTCTAGGAAAATAAGATTAGTCTATAAATCTCAAATAGAACAATACCATAAGATGTTCAATATCATTTTTGATGATCTGAGATCTTGATGCTTTCAGCAGCATTCTTTGCGTTTCTCATAAATGGTGATTCGAAACTAATAACGTAATACCTGAATGATAATTCTTTTTTTCAATAAGCTAATGAGGAAATAAGCAATTTTGCGGCTTCTTATTCGGTTTGACAGTATCTTTTCTAGCCATTACCTTATTCTTAATACACATCGTTGTAAGTTATAGGAGGGACTATCTTGGAAAAAAGATCTGGCAGCAAGGCGATCGGAACCGACGAACAAATTATTTCGGGCACCAATGGATGGTTGATGCTGGTGTTATTGATTGCCGCATTGCTAGTGGGAATTTTTCTTGTGGCGACACCGGGTATGCCGGTCAAGATTATTGCTGGTGGCGTGTTACTGTCCATTGCGCTGTTTTTTTGTAAAGGTTTATTCACCTTAGAACCGAATCAGGCTGCTGTAATGATTTTTTTTGGCAACTATGTTGGCACCGTTAATGCCAGCGGTTTTTTCTGGGTTAATCCTTTTTATAGCAGAACCAAAGTATCGCTGCGCATCAATAACTGGAATACGCCGGTACTAAAGGTCAATGATGAACGCGGTAGCCCCATCGAAATTGCTGCAGTCATTGCTTGGCGCATTCATGATACCGCTCGGGCGGTTTTCGATGTGGAAAGCGCGATGAATTATCTGCAAATACAGAGTGAATCCGCTGTTCGCCAAGTGGCCAGCAGCCATGCCTATGACGATGCCGAAGGGGGGCAACGCAAGAGCTTGCGTACCGATCTGGATGCAATTGCGGCGGTGTTACGCGAATCGATTCAACAACATGTGGATGTGGCCGGCATTGTGATCGAAGAAGCCAAAATCGCCCATCTTGCTTACGCGCCGGAAATCGCCAACGCGATGTTGCGGCGTCAACAGGCGGAAGCAGTAGTAATGGCGCGCCAAAAGCTGGTTGATGGAGCAGTCGGGATGGTCGAGGTGGCGTTAAAAAGATTGGAAGATCAGCAGATTGTGTCACTAACCTCGGATCAGCGCGCGGTGCTGGTCACCAATATGATGACCGTTTTATTATCGGAATCAGGCGCACAACCGGTGATTCAAATGGCGCAAACTAATCAATGAGAGAATGACTTGGCTCGATCCGGCGATCACCGGCCAATGACCGGTGATCGCGCTGTTTCAATAAATCGTCAGCTCAATTTAATTTCTGCAATTGCTCTTTGAGATTTTTAAGTTTCGTCTCAAAAGCCGCCAAGCGTTCTCTTTCCTGTTCGACGACATGCGCCGGCGCGCGCGCGACAAAACCCGGATTCGATAGTTTGGCTTGCGCTTTGGCGATCTCTGCGTCAATACGTGCAATTTCCTTCGACAAACGCTCGCGTTCGGCGGCGGCATCCACCTCGATCTTGAGCATCAGCTTGAAATCGCGCACGATTGCAACCGGTGCGTCGGCATCCGGCAATCCTTCCGGCAGGATTTCCATATCGGATAACTTTGCCAATGCCAACAGATACGGCCGGCATTGCTTTAGTGTGTGCGCATCTCCGGTTGCAAGCAGCGGCACTTTCAATGCGGGCGATAAATTCATTTCGCCGCGCAAGGTGCGGCAGGCGTTGACTAATTCTTTCAGTAACAGAATATATTCGATCGCGGATTGGTCAATCCTGTGTGGATCCGCAACGGGATAAGGCTGGCACATGATGCTGGCGCCTGATTTTCCGGCCAATGGCGCCACTTTTTGCCACAATTCCTCGGTAATGAAAGGAATAATCGGATGAGCAAGCCGCAGCATTGCTTCCAGCACACGCACCAAAGTCCGGCGCGTTGCCCGTTGTATCGCATCCTGATCGGAGATGAGCTGTACTTTTGCTAATTCCACATACCAATCACAATACTCATCCCAAACCAATTCATAGACTTCCCGTGCAGCCAAATCAAAGCGATAATTGCCAAATGCTTGGGCAATTGCCAGCTCCGCTTGTTGCAAGCGGCCGATAATCCACAGATCGGCGGCGGAATAGGTCAGAGGGATGGCCTCGTCCACACCGGTGTCTTTGCCATCGCAATTCATCAGCACATAGCGCGTTGCATTCCACAACTTGTTACAGAAATTACGGTAACCTTCACAGCGCTGCATATCAAATTTAATATCGCGGCCGTGTGACGCCAGGCTGGCAAAGGTAAAGCGCAAGGCATCGGTGCCAAAGGCAGGAATGCCATCGGGAAAGTGCTTGCGGGTAGTTTTTTCAATCGCATCGGCTTGCTTAGGATTCATCAGCCCGGTGGTGCGCTTCGCAATCAAATCGGGCAAGGCAATGCCGTCGATCAGATCCAGCGGATCGAGCACGTTGCCTTTGGATTTGCTCATCTTCTGGCCCTCGGAGTCGCGGATCAGGCCGGTGATATACACTTCCTTGAACGGTACCTTGCCGGTGAAATGCAGCGACATCATCACCATTCGTGCAACCCAGAAGAAAATGATGTCAAATCCGGTGATCAGCACCGAAGTCGGCAGAAAGGTTTTGAGTTCCGCAGTATCGTGGGGCCATCCGAGTGTGGAAAATGGCCAGAGCGCCGAAGAGAACCAGGTATCGAGCACATCTTCGTCTTGGGTAAGATCGGTTTTTCCGGATAATTTTTGCGCTTCAACCAGATCATGCGCAACCGTGACATTCCCATCCTCGTCATACCAAGCGGGGATGCGATGTCCCCACCATAATTGCCGGGAGATGCACCAGTCCTGAATGTTTTCCAGCCACTGGTTATAAACATGAGTCCAGTTGTCCGGTGTAAAAGTAATCTCGCCACCGGCAACAACTTGCAACCCACGCTTGGCTAGTCCTTCCATGGCGACATACCATTGGTCGGTCAACATCGGTTCGATGATGGTGTTGGTGCGATCGCCGCGCGGCGCCATTAATTTGTGCGGTTTTGTTTCGACCAGGAATCCCTGGCTTTCGAGGTCTGCAACAATTTTTTTCCGGGCCTCGAAACGATCCATGCCCTGATAGTCAATTGGCGCCAGGTCGTTGATTTTTCCATCCAGTGTGAAAATATTGAGGGCTGCCAAATGATGCCGCTGGCCCACTTGATAATCATTAAAATCATGAGCGGGCGTGATTTTTACACACCCGGTTCCGAATTCCCGGTCGACATAGGTATCGGCAATAATAGGGATTGTGCGCTCGCATAACGGCAACCGGACATGCCGTCCGATCAGATGCTGATAACGCGGATCTTCCGGATGGACGGCGACTGCGACGTCGCCAAGCATGGTTTCCGGGCGTGTCGTGGCAACAATCAAGGCTTCATTTGGTTCGGTGTGAATACCATCCATTTGTTCCAGCGGATAGCGGATGAGCCACAAGAAGCCATTTTCTTCAGTGGAAATGACTTCGAGATCGGAGACCGCAGTCTGCAGCACGGGATCCCAATTTACCAGACGTTTGCCGCGATAAATCAATCCTTCGCGGTAGAGCCGGACAAACACTTCAGTGACGGCGCGAGATAATTCCGCATCCATGGTAAACCGTTCGCGAGTCCAATCGCAGGAGGAACCCAAACGCCGCATTTGCCGGGTGATCGTGGAGCCGGATTCGTCTTTCCACTGCCAGACGCGCTGTAAAAAGGCTTCACGCCCCATTTCCCGGCGATTCAATTGCTGCTGATCCAATTGCCGCTCGACCACGATCTGCGTTGCAATACCGGCGTGATCGGTACCCGGTTGCCATAAGGTATTGTCGCCAAGCATGCGGTGATAGCGTGTCAAAGCATCCATTAAAGTATGCTGGAATGCATGGCCCATGTGTAGCGTACCCGTAACATTGGGCGGCGGCAGCATGATGCAATATGGGGGATGTTCGCTGGCGGTTGCCGGCTTGAAATAGCCGCCCGATTCCCAAGTGGAATACCAGCGGCTTTCTATCGTTTTAGGATCAAAACTTTTATCGAGTTCCATGGAAGAGTTCTATGTTTTTGTTGAGTGATGCAAAAGCCTGCATTATAGCGGAAGGCATTTGACCCGCATAACAAGTCCGGTCAGCCTTCAGACAATGAAAATTTATTTCAGAAGACGAGCCAATCGAATTTCCAGTGCGCTTGCGAGCGCTTTACGATCCGTGGCATTCATGTCGATCAGGCATTCCGCTAATGCCGAATCCAATATTTGGCGGATCGGCGTCAGACGCGCAGGTTGAGGATGGATAACGGTTGGGTGCAGTATCACGACATCGGTCAATAGCGGGATTTCACTGGATTTATCAGCATCTGGACGATTGTCAGATGATGGCGCCGTGATGGAGTGCGAAAACTCGCTGGCTGAAATGAGTTTGCCATGATGCTGATACTTGTTCAGTAGATTCCTGAATTTCTCCAGTATTTCAGAGTCATCAAGGTCCGATGAAGCATTATTCTCATTCATAAGATAATCGACTATTCATTAAGCTGGAAATGTTGTATCGCATAACCGGCTTCTTTATAAAAACGGTATCGAACACGAGCTTCCGCTTTATCGTCCGGAGCATTATCCGCAATCTCGATAACCCGCTTAAATCCACCAATCGCAGGCGGATGCTGCCGATCCAGATTGAGTAATACATCGAAATGCGCATCAGCAGGGATGCGGTTGCTTAAAATTACCGGCGTTACATCAATCAGGCTAGGCTCATCGCGCAGGTTGCAGTGGGGAACAAAACTGATGGAAGAAAACGTCCAAAGTAATTCATTAAATCGCTCAATTAAGGACTCATCCAGGGCATAGACAAGCACTCTCATTTGTTGTTGAACCGCCTTGGTACACAACCGGCAAGCCGTAATAAGTTTGTCGTCAGATCCGGAATAGAAAAAAATCTGAACCTTGCTTGTTTCCATGCTATTTCATCAAGGGTTCTCTATTATTGGAGGTACCCAATGGCGTATTAACGTTACTTCGTCTGGTTGATCAGGAACTGCATTAATAGCGGAACAGGCCGGCCTGTCGATCCCTTATCTTTTCCGGATTTCCAGGCAGTGCCGGCGATATCCAAATGCGCCCAACGGTATTTTTTGGTAAAACGGGAAAGGAAACAAGCCGCGGTGATAGTGCCCGCCGCTCTGCCGCCGATATTCGCGATGTCGGCGAAGTTGCTTTTCAATAATTCTTGATAGTCATCGCCCAGTGGCAGTTGCCATGCTTTATCAACCGCTTGTTCGCCCGCCGCAATCAGTTCCTGCGCAAGCTGTTCATCATTACTTAACAAGCCGGTCGTAAAATTTCCGAGCGCAATTACGCATGCACCCGTCAGCGTGGCAATGTCAATCACCAGTTTCGGATTGTAACGCTCGGCATAGGTTAGCGCATCGCAAAGAATCAACCGGCCTTCCGCGTCGGTATTGAGAATTTCAATGGTCTGTCCCGACATGCTGGTGACGACATCGCCTGGTTTGGTGGCTTTGCCGCTGGGCATATTTTCGGTTGCTGGGATGATTCCTATCAAATTAATGGGTAATTTCAACTCCGCTGTTGCCAGCATAGCCCCCAATACACTAGCGGCGCCGCTCATGTCGAATTTCATCTCATCCATTTCCGCAGCGGGTTTGAGTGAGATGCCACCGGTATCAAAAGTAACGCCTTTGCCGACCAGAACCACCGGATTATCTTTCTTGGTTAAGCCCTGATATTCGAGCACAATTAACTTGGCGGGCTGATCACTGCCGCGAGCGACGGCTAACAGCGAACCCATGCCAAGTTTTTCCATATCTTTCTCTTCAAGCACGGTCGCTTTAAGTTTGTGTGTTTTTGCGAGATCTTTGGCTTGTTTTGCAAGATAGGTAGGCGTGCAAATATTCGGCGCTTGATTTCCCAGGTCTTTGGTTAAATTCATGCCTTTCGCGATGGCCAGACCTTGTTGCAACGCGTTCTCGCAACCTGGTAGCTCGGCGCGGTCGTTTATGCATAAAACAACTTTCCGTAACTGACTGCGATCGTTGTCCGGCTTGCTTTTGAGCTGATCAAAGCGATATAAGCTGGTTGAAACCGCGATGGCGGTTTGTGTGACTTTCCAATCGCTGTTTTTTTGTTTGAGCGGAAAATCCGGTAAGGACAGCGTAACATCGGTCACTGCGGTTTTTTGCAGCGTATTTAGAATCGAACCGATCGCCGACAAGAACGTTTTTTCCTTGAATTCCTGTTCCTTTCCCAAACCGATCAGCAGGATCCTTTTGAATTGTGTATTGGGTACATTGTGCAACAGCAGTGAGGTATTCGCCTTTCCTTCCATGTCTCCGGAAGCAAGGATGTTCTTGATATAACCTTCGGTCGCTTTATCCAGAATTTTTGCCGTTTCCGACATTTTTCTCGATTCAAAGATGCCGGCAACCACACATGCGCCACGTTGTTTATCCGATGTTCCTACTTTTATTGCGAAATCCACATCCAGCTCCTTTATTGCACGATGAGTCATTAGATACGAAGTTTTCTTTTATTGACCTGCTATATTAAAAAAGAAAAAAGCAGATTCTGTCAAAAAATGAAAAAGAAAATAATACTGCATAGTAGCAGTTTGCTCGAAAAAATGGACGGCGATCGTCAAATTCGACATATCGATGTTCATTCCAGCGTTATTCCATAAATACCGCCTACAGATTCAGGTTAATATGCTATCTTAATATTATTGGAAATTAATCAGTATATTATTCAGTAATATATAGATGTTACATGAAAATAAGGGTAATAAGTGATTGATGATTCACTGAGAAGCCGATTAAATATTTGCGAGACTTTGCCGACTTTACCTGCGGTTGCTGTAAAGATAATCGAATTGGCCAATGATCCGAATGCAGATATCGGAACTATTTGCCAATATATTTCCATGGATCCGGTGTTGTCTGCAAAATTGCTGCGGACAGCGAATACACCTTTGTATAAATCCCGGCGGATTGCAACCAACATCCGCCAAGCGGTCAGCATCCTGGGTACACATACCGTACTTGTCATTGCTTTATCTTTTTCCTTGTCGCATACATTGATGAAAGCATCGTTGTCTGTTGAGGACAAGGTATTTGATGGCCATGTGTTTTGGCGCCGGTCGATTGCTTCCGCGCTTGCTTGCAGAGCACTTGGCGAAAAGCTGGGCTTAAGCTACTTGGATGACTTGTTTTTAGCAGGTTTGATCCAAGAAATCGGGATCATTGCTTTTTGGGCCTTGATGCCGGAAGCGTATGAAAAAATTTTTATCACAACAACCGATCACGATACGCTGCTGAAAACCGAACGTGAAACATTCGGTTGCGGTCACGATGAGCTTGGTTATGCTTTGCTCAAGAAGTGGCATATACCGGATTACATTGCATTATCGTGTATTAACAGTCATTGCCAACCGGAGCCTAGGCATCTGGGACCCACTTTGCAATCATGCTTGGCGGTTTCCCGGTATCTGGCGGATTATTTCATTTATCCGCAGGAAGCCGAGAAAATGATTGCGTTGAATGATGCGGCACAGAACTGGCTTGGATTTGATGCCAATGCATTGATCGAAGTCATTAAAATTATGGAGGTTGGTTTAAATGCGGTTGAAGATTTGTTTGAACTGAAGATCCATCATTCGTCGCAAGTCACTGGAATTCTGGCTGAAGCTAAAGAGTTATTGCTGATATATAGCTTATCCCGAATGAAAGACCTGGAAGACAAATCGCAGCGCGATGGTTTAACAGGCGCCTATAACCGCACTTATTTCGATGAGACATTGCAACGGGAGTTTTATCTGGCCTCGCAATATCATTTACCGTTAACCATTGCCATCATTGACCTCGATCATTTCAAAAATGTCAACGATACCTATGGGCATGTCGCTGGAGATTCCATATTGGCGGCTGTGGTCAAAACAATTTTTGATCAGATCCGTCAAGATGACACGTTGAGCCGCTACGGAGGGGAAGAATTTGCTTTGATTCTTCCGGGCACTTCATTGGTTGCTGCGCGGAATTTAATTTCCCGATTAAAGGATGCGATTGCAGCAATCGCCTATAAATTCGATGGCGCTACCACGATTCGTGTTACTGCATCGATTGGCGTGGCGGCGTATCAAGAGAGCGATGTCAATTTTTTTGAACCCAAAGACATGGTCAAGGCTGCCGATTCCGCGCTCTATGCCGCCAAGAATGCTGGCCGGAATCAAATAGTCGAATGGTGCGTGTGAGAAGTCTTATAATTGCCGCTTCATTGATATCTTAATTTTAGTGATAATGAATCTGATTATTCAGGGTCTGGAGATTAATAATAGTGATCTGCGTGATTTGGCGAAGTTATCTCAGGCGGATGGTATTGAACGGATAACCGGGCAGGCTTTTCGTCTGACAAGAGCCAATGTCTCTGAGGGAATAACGGAACATTGCGCGCAAGCGGAATTGGATTTTGCATTTGTTAATCCGGATATTAAGCTATCAGACTTCAAGCTGATTGCAATGGATATGGATTCGACATTATTGGCGATCGAATCCATTGACGAGATTGCCGATATGCTGAACATCAAAGCGCAGGTTGCGGAAATCACACAGCAAACCATGCAAGGCAAAATGAATTTTGAAGAAAGCCTGATGCGGCGCACCGCATTGTTGCAGGGTTTACATCAAGATGCGTTGCAGCGAGTGTACGACGAGCGCGTGAAATTGAATCCTGGCGCCGAAATCATGTTGCAGAAGGCCAAGCGCGCCGGGTTAAAAACGATGGTGATATCCGGTGGTTTCACGTTCTTTACAGAACGCATTAAAGCTAGGCTGGGATTGGATTTTGCCGCGGCCAACGTGCTGGATATCCATGACAATAAATTAACCGGACAGGTGCGAGGAGAAATCATCGGCAGGCAAGGTAAGGCGCAAGTTCTCCGGCAGGTTTGCGAGGCATTAAATCTAAAACGCGAACAAGTGATTACCGTCGGAGATGGCGCCAACGATATGGATATGATGTCCGAATCGGGTGTCAGCATTGCTTATCATGCGAAACCTATCGTTCAGAATCATGCGACCTATTCGATTAATTATGTGGGATTGGACGGGATCACCAATTTATTCCAGCAAAATTGATGCGCTGCGGTAAATTTCTTTTTTTGACGGATAAGTCCTTCCGGGTAGCCGAGCGTAGTTTTCCTAGTAATTCGGTTCATACATCAGCGATTTTACATGGCTGCTTAAATCCTGAGGCAGGCAGCTACCGGTTAAACCTTCATCGATTGCTACGCGGCATACGGCGACGGCAATCGCATGAGATACTTCCCGGACGCGCGTGAGAGCCGGGTATACTGCGCCATCGCGGAGTTCCTGATCGGTCACAATACGCGCCAATTCCCGGGCAGCGGCTAGAAACATGCTTTGCGTCACCAGTTTTGCGGAGCTGGCATAGACACCTAATCCGACACCGGGGAAAATATAAGCATTATTGCCTTGGGCCGGTTTATAGCGTTGATTGCCGTATTGTACGGCGTCGAAAGGGCTGCCACTGGCAAAAATTGCGCGCCCATCGCTCCACTGATAAGCCTGTTCAGCGGTGCACTCGGTATGCGATGTCGGGTTTGACAATGCAATAATCACCGGCCGTTCATTGACCATTGCCATCCGCCGTACGATGGTCTCAGTAAATGTCCCGGCTACTCCGGTGGCGCCGATCAAAACATCGGGTTTGATTGCGCTGATGGCATCGGCAAAACTTAGTGCATCGTATTGATGGGCGTAAGGTTGAATACGCGGCTTAATATTTCCATTGGTTGCGGTGACGAGACCTGCTCTGTCAATGAACCATAGCCGCTGTTGGGCTTGGGATCGGCTCAATCCGTCGGCGCAAAACGCATCAACGACTAATTCGGCAGTTCCGCCTGCAGCAGAGCCGGTCCCCAAAAACATGATGTTGAGATCGGTAAATTTTTTTCCGGTAATGCGGCATGACGAATAAATTCCCGCCAAAGTTACAGCCGCAGTCCCTTGGATATCATCATTGAAACAACGGACTCGATGGTGATAGCGTTCCAGGAATTCAAATGCATGCGGTGTCAGGAAGTCCTCAAATTGTATCAGTGCGTTCGGATAACGTACTTGAACTGCATTGATAAATTCTTCAACCAAGGAACGGTAGTGATCACCGCTGATGCGGGGAAAAGGAAAACCAAGATATAGCGGATCTTCGCGCAAAGCGATGTTGTTGGTGCCGACATCGAGCATGACCGGCATGCACTGAGCCGGATGTATTCCGGCGCAAGCCACATATAATGCAACTTTGCCGATCGGGATTCCCATGCCATTAGCACCCAAATCCCCCAAACCCAAAATTCGTTCTCCATCCGTTACTACGATCACTCGGATATCTTCTTCAGGCCAGTTTTTTAAAATGGTTGCAATGGCTCCGCGATCATCCGGGGTAATATAGAATCCTTGAGGTTTTCTGAAAATATGCGCAAATTCCTTACATGCCTCGCCCACGGTCGGGGTGTAAACCAGGGGCAAAATTTCTTCGATGTGATCAATCAGCGTCCGGTAAAAAAGTCTTTGATTGCTTTCAAGTAATCCATTCAAAAAAATATATTTTTCAATGGCACTGGTTTTGCTGTGCAGGCTGTCTAATACCCGATCGATTTGTTTTTCAATGCTGGCAACTTCATAAGGTAACAAACCTCTTAAACCATAGTGTTCACGCTCTTCGCGTGAGAATGCAGTTGATTTTGTTAATGCCGGATCGGAAAGTAGTGATTTGCCATATAAATTTTTCATATTGACCTTTTACTTCTGCTGGAAAAAAGAGCATATACTCAACACATAAAACTGTGTTGCGCGAACTGTTTAAACGGTTGGACAATCTCAGCAACCGGCGATAAACTTAATCATTCAATATATAGTTTCAATATTGAATATGTAGCTTAAGTGCATGCGCGCAGGCTTTTAAGCTATATTAATAAACTCTTCGATAACCTGTATTGTTTTTTTGAGAAAAATCTAGAAAATTATGAATCAATCATCACCCTTTCCCATACCCGATCCGGACCTCTATAGTGAGGAAGAAATTGCCGAGTTGGTACATACCTTTTACGCGAAAGCCAGGAAAGATCCTGGTCTAGGGCCTATTTTTGAGGCGCATGTAATTGACTGGGACGCACATTTTGTGCAAATGATTAATTTCTGGTCAGCGCAGCTTCGTGGCACCAGCCGGTTTCGTGGCGCGCCCATGCCCAAGCATATCGCCTTACCGGAGCTTTCTGCCGAGCTATTTGAACGATGGGTGCAATTATTCCATCAAACAACCAGGGAGCTTGGAAATCCGCGGCTGGAACAACATGCAAATGCGGTCGCAAACTTTATTGCGGGCCGGTTGTGGCAAGGCTATCAAATGAGTAATTATCCGGATCGGCGCCCGGTTGCGCTTCGAATTGTCTAGCTATATCCGTGTTTTAGCCGGAAAACATTTTGAGAAGCATTAAAAGCAAAATCATTGTTTTTTCTATTTTGGCGACTCTGATTCCGTCATTGGGATTGGGCATCTCTTCATTTCAGCGGAATGAAGAGATGATCACAGAAAATTTGGCGCGCGAGCTGCGCACGATGGCGAATTATGCGGGGCGCGAGCTGGATTTGTGGATTAAAGAACAGATGCTCGCGGTTAGAGACCTGGCAGCATCCATTTCGACTTCAAAGATTCTCATCGAAGGTCTATCGCTGGACAATCAGATTTCCAAGAGTAAATCTGTCAATCAACCGAAGGCAACGGAACTGTATCTGAAATCGGTGCATAAGCGATTGGAAACGGTGGTGGAATTGACGATTGTGGATGTCCAAGGTGAAGTTATCGCCAGTAACGTAGACGAACCATTGCCGGTATTGTTCGCACAGAACTGGCCCGAGAATGCATCTATTCAAGGCGATGTAGTCATTTCACCGCAATGGAATGAACATTATGGAACAGCGATCGTCAGTATTGCAGTGCCGATATTGTCTATTGACGATTATATTTTGGGTGCGCTGATCGTGACGTTTGATATGCAAAGCTTGCAACCTAATTTAAAAGCTAAGATCAGGCCTCCTCAAGGTGACATATTATTGCTGGATCAAGCCGGGCACATAATGCTTGCGAGTGATACTTTGCTTTTAGATAAGCCGCTTTCGTCCGAATTAAACGTGTTGTCGCGCTTACGCGACAATCCTGGCGAATATGATATCTTTCTTGGGCCGAAACAAGAAAAGGTTGCCGGTTTAGCCTATTTGTCGGAAAAAACGCCCATTACCATTATTGCAACCAGAGACTATCAATTGATTTATTCCGCGTGGGAGCAGCAACGGAATATTTTCGCTGGCTTGGTTGGTATCATCATATTGATTGTAACTGCGATCGCTTTGCGTTTAAGCCATGCCATTGTGAAGCCGCTGCAAAGGTTAATTGATGCGACTGAGAAGATCGTCAAAGGTGATTTGGATGTTAAATTAGCCAATGGTCAACGGGATGAAATTGGTCAATTGACGCATCGGTTTAACCAAATGACCGACAAATTGCGTCAAAATCAAGCTGAAATCAATGCCGCAGCGATCGCGATGCAACAAAAGAATCAGCTCCTTGAGACGCTTTCTGTAACGGACAATCTTACCGGGTTGTACAACCGCAACAAACTCAACGCCATTATTAGTGATCAACTGGCCCGCTTCGAAAGAAACAAACGTCCCTTTGCTGTGCTGATGATCGATGTCGATTATTTTAAAACTTTAAACGATAGTCTCGGCCACGTAGTGGGCGATGAAATTTTGGCGGCGGTCGCGAAAAGAATCTCGCAATCGATCCGGAATGTGGATTTTGCCGCACGGTTCGGCGGGGACGAGTTTATTATTATTCTGGCTGAAACGACTGTCGGTGAAGCGGAGAAAACTGCAGAGCGGATTAGAACGCAAGTGGCGGATATTCATTGTGATTCGATAAACCAGGATTTGCATGTCACGTTAAGTATCGGCGTTATTCAAAGTGAGCCGGATGATTCTTCGCTAACGATATTGCTATCCCGGGTTGACAGTGCGTTGTATGAAGCAAAACGCGCGGGCAGGGACCAAGTTTATTGCCTATCTCCAAGCACACCGGAAATTGCACCTTAAAAAGCATTGCCGCTAATTTTTTTCCGTTTCAAGTCCTGTATTAAGAACCCACCCTTGGTTTTGATTCACTTGCACACGTAACCATGCGCCCTGGCTCGCATTGGCAGTGACCTCGGTGGCTTTTTTGAGCGTGCTGATGATTCGTGATTGCGTATTGGGTGCATTGCGTAAATTGACATTGGCTTTAGTGTGTAATTTTATGGGGGTATGAAACTCGAGTAACATGCTGTGACCATTCGATTCTTTTTTGCGATTCGGATTCGTAATCAATTCGATCAAATGTTTTGCTTGCGCAACATAGTTCATTGCCGATGCATATTGGTCATTTAAGAAAAGTGTTGAAGCTGTTTCAGTCAATTGCTGCGCCTGGATCAACAAAATTTGATCCGCGGCAGGGATTTTAATTTGTTTCAAATGTGCCAGCGCCACCTCGGTTTCGGCAATTGCGGAAGCCGTGCTTGGTTTTGTGGCTAGACGATGTAACTTGACTTGCGCACGCACAGCTTCCTTATTAACCTCTTGCAGCGCTTTTGCCTGATCCTGTTGGCGGATTTTTTGATTCTTAATCAGTTCATCTTTTTCAACTAATAGTTTTTTGAGATATGCGATTTCCTGGCGCAGTTTTTCATCTTGAGAGGCGATGACAGGTACCGGTTCAACGATAGGTGCGGGAATAGATTCTGGAGTTTCACAACTGCTAAGTATGAATATTATGAGGATTGCGATTAGCAGCATTCGGATCCGTGCCGGATTGGCGCTTGATGGGCCGGGTGATTCTGCTTGTAACAAAATTCTCGTCATAGTATTCCTTTATATTTTCAAAAAAAACTGCGTCATGAATTTTGAAACTTGTCAGCGACTTATGATAATTTGAATAAAAATCAAACAAATCTCTGTTTAGTATGAATCGGGCGAACTGAAAAATTACAATGAATCCTCATTTAATCTTTTATACTGTGATAAATCAAGTGATACACAGGCTGGTGAATTGATAATTTCTTCATATTTTTTCGCTTAATCATGCCAATGATTAAAACCGGTGATGAATTGGGGTCAACAAACAGATTTATTTTTATATTCTACTATTATGAAATCATAGGGTGATTTTATAGCAGCCGCAGAGTTATTGTTGAAGACATTTATTATGAGAGGGCACAATGTATCAGCGAATTCTAGTACCGATAGACGGTAGTGCGACTTCCGAATACGCATTGAATGAGGCGATAAAATTTGCGCAGCAGCACAAAGCTCATATCGAAGCCTTGCATGTTATTGAAGATGTATTATTTTCAGAAAACGATGATTACATTAATTATGCAGAACTCGTGCGCTCGCTTCGTGCTAACGGAGAAAAAATCCTAGCCCAAGCACAAAATAAAATGAATCAATCCGGAATTGAATGTGAAACCAAATTGCTGGTAGCGCAGGGCGAAAGAATTGTCGATGTCATTATCAATGAAGCGAAGAGTAATGCGGCAGATTTAATTATTATCGGAACGCATGGCCGATCAGGTTTTAGCCGTATCTTGCTGGGTAGTGTAGCGGAAGGCGTGGCGCGGACATCGCATATTCCAATTCTTTTGATCCGTGGTGATAAGTGAAACGGAATCGGTTTCTATAATAATTTGAATTTGTTGTTCAGGTGGATTGAAGCATGGAAAATTATGAAGCGCTTCTGGCAACAATTGCTCTGATGATGGGTGCCGCGTGGGCCAGCGGCATCAATTTGTATGCCGTTTTGTTAGTGTTGGGATTAGGGGGATCGTCCGGTCATATTGATTTACCCGCTGAATTATCGGTTTTGGAAGATCCATTAGTAATTTTTGCAGCCGGGATTATGTATTTCATTGAATTTTTCATGGACAAGATCCCTGGCGTGGATTCTGTTTGGGATTCCATCCAAACGTTTATTCGAATTCCAGCCGGTGCGATGTTGGCGGCGAGCGCGGTCGGCGATGTCACGCCCGCGCTTGAAATTGCAGCGGGTATTCTTGGAGGCAGCCTGGCAGCGACCACCCATGTAACCAAGACTGGAACTCGATTGCTGATTAATACTTCACCCGAACCTGTCACTAATTGGTCGGCTTCCATTACCGGGGACCTGCTGGTGCTCTCAGGATTATGGACCGCTTTAAATTACCCGCTCTTATTTCTTGGGCTAATGGTCGTTTTTCTTGCTTCAGCAATCTGGTTGTTACCGAAACTGTGGTACCTGATCAAACAATTGTTTACCAAGGCACTTAATTTTTTCGGATTGAAGAAGAATCTTGGGCAAAATGCTGTTGGAACTGATAAAGCCAATTCTCTGGAAGGACTTCAAACACAAGATTCTCTGACTGCCTTGGAGCGGCTGCATCGATTAAAAGAGAAAGGTGTGCTTACGGAACAAGAGTTTGAGCGTCAGAAAAATATCATTTTAGAAAGAAAATTTCATCGGAATGTTCTGTGACTCCGGACGTCATAACGTGGCGAAGAGTTAAAAAATAGCTTCAGATTTAAGGATTAACGTCCTCCCATTCTAATGAGAATGTATGCGACATCGCTGGGATATTTTTTGCAAAGTTATCGATAACTTTGGCGATGCCGGAGTATGTTGGCGGCTTGCCAGGCAATTAGCGACGGATTTTCATCAAGAAGTACGGCTGTGGATTGATGATCTGGCGACTTTAAGCTGCTTCACACCGGAATTGAATTGCAAAGATCTGGTTCAAACTGTTCAAGATGTGAAAATATGCAGTTGGCAACAATTGCAAATGGAATTTACTTGCGCTGATATCGTGATCGAAGCGTTTGCCTGTGATTTGCCGGATATATATATAGCGGCGATGCTTGAGAGTGATAAACATCCTCTGTGGATCAATCTGGAATATCTGAGCGCTGAACCATGGGTTGCAGACTATCATTTATTGCCTTCACCTCATCCGCGGTTGCCTCTCACCAAGTTCTTTTTTTTCCCGGGTTTTACAAAAGGCACGGGGGGATTGTTGCGTGAAAACGCATTGATGGAACAAAAGAACGAATTTGATGAAGTCGTGCGGCAAACATTCATGAAGCAACTTGGTTTGTATGAAAAAGAGCCAGGCAGTTTATGGATTTCACTTTTTTGTTATGCGGATGCGCCTGTAGCGCAATTGTTGCAAGTCTTGTTTGAATCCGCTCAACCAATTTTGTTAATCGTGCCGGCAGGAAAAGTGGCTGACCGTATTTTGGAAATTCTTAAAGATGCGCCAATCTTTGGTACTCGATTGATAGCGTCTAAGCACTTGTCCGTCCAGATTATTCCATTTCTGGAACAAACCGAGTACGACCGTTTATTGTGGTGTTGTGATATCAATTTTGTTAGAGGTGAAGATTCCTTTGTGCGCGCACAATGGGCGGCGAAGTTGTTTATCTGGAATATTTACCCGCAACAGGAGCAAGCACATTTCAGGAAACTGGATGCGTTTCTTGAGTTATATACGGATCGTATGACAATTCCCATGGCTGCTGCAATAAGAGAAATGTGGAATTGCTGGAATAGCCGTTGTGCATTTAATGCAGGAACATGGATGAACTTCTTAGCGTTTCGGGAGTCACTGATGCTGCACAATGAAAGCTGGGTTAATCAACTGATGAAACAAGAGGATCTGGCAACTAACCTGGTGCAATTTGTTGAAAATCGGCTATAATCCGCAACCTTTGTTACTTAAATTGATTGTGTATCGCATCATTTTTGTTTGTTTATAAATCTATTAATTTGGAACTGGAAATATGAAGACCGCAATGGAACTACGCTCAGGTAATGTCATTTTGATTGGTAATGATCCCATGGTCGTACAGCGGGCGGAATTTACCAAATCTGGCCGTAACGCATCTGTGGTTAAGATGAAACTAAAAAATTTGTTTTCCGCTACAACTACTGAAACAGTTTATAAAGCGGATGAGAAATTTGATCTGGTGGTATTGGATAGGAAAGACTGCACGTACAGCTATTTTGCCGATCCGCTCTATGTTTTTATGGACGCGGATTATAACCAGATCGAGGTGGAAGCGGAAAATATGTCCGATGTATTACACTATCTGATCGACGGTATGGAAGATGTTTGTCAGGTGACTTTCTATGACGGTAAAGCCATTTCGGTCGAATTACCATCCACAATTGTGCGCGAAGTCGAATATACCGAACCCGCAATTCGTGGTGATACCACAGGGAAAATTATGAAACCGGCACGATTGGCGGGAACCGGGTTTGAAATTCAAGTGGCGGCTTTTGTTGAAATTGGCGACAAGATTGAGATCGATCCGCACAATCATGAATTTAAGAAGCGCGCTTGATAACATTTCTCGCTGAACCCAAAAAAATAGGTGGCTAAGCCACCTATTTTTTTGTTTGTCAACTCGCGATCACTTGAATGTCGGGTTCGATGGTTTTCAGCATATTCTCAATCCCTCTAAGCGTGCCGGAAATCGAGCTGGGACATGTACCGCAAGCACCTTGATAATGGATGCGAAGAATATTTCCCTCGAGACCCAGTATGTGTAAGTCTCCGCCATCATGTTGCAAATAAGGTCTGACTTCCTCATCCAGCAACACATTGATTTTTTCCAATCGCAGTTGGTCTTCCGGTGACAAATTGGCAAATGCCTGATTGGCGTTAGCAACGGCTTCAGCGGATTGCGCCGAGGCGGCGGGTGCTGCACGGATAGGATCAGCAATTTCCCTAGCCAAATCCTGCCAGTTGGCATCACCATCCTGAGTCACAGTGATCCAATGATCAATATAAAAAACATTGGTGACGTGATCAATATCAAACAATGCCGACGCCAGTGGATCATCTTTTGCAGACTCGGCATTATCGTAGGAACGGGCAATTCCCCAGGTGAGCGGTTCTTTAAGAATAAATTTTAATGCATTCTTGTTAGGGGTTCCTTCAATATCAGCTATTTTGGGCATTTTATTATCAGGAAAAATGAATATTAAATCGGAGTTTTTGCATTTCAAACTCAAACATTTATAAAAATTTTTATGATTAGGATTGGCTTGATACCGCCTGAAGATCGTTTGAAGTATCTTCAGTTGACACATTACTGACTGAATTGAGTGCTGCTTGCAGGGTATGCCACGGCAGAATTGCGCATTTAACGCGTGTGGGTAAATCCCGGATTCCCGAGAAAACTGTTAATCGCCCCAAGTGATGGGGTTGATTGATATCTAATTTTCCGGTAGCCAATTCGCGGAATTCAGCAATCAACATTTCCGCATCTGAACGTGTTTTTCCTTTGATTGCCGTTGTCATCATCGAAGCGGAGGCTTTGCAGATAGCGCAGGACTCTCCCTCAAATGCAACGGCACTGATCCGCTCATCTTCAACTTGCAAAGTGATATCGAGACGATCACCGCATAATGGGTTATGACCGATGGCGTGGTGACTGGCTGGATTTAACTTGCCGTAATTTCGCGGCTTCCGGTTGTGATCCAGAATGACTTCTTGATATAGGGAATTGGAATGCATTATAAAAAAACCTTTTGAACAGTTCTGATGCCAGCAGCTAAAGCATCAATTTCAGATTTTTTATTGTAAAAAGCAAAAGAAGCGCGTGAAGTGGCTGGAATATTAAATCGCTGCATAACCGGTTGAGCGCAATGATGACCAGTTCGCACGGCAATACCATCTTGGTTCAGAATGGTACCGATATCGTGTGGATGGATGCCATCAATGGTGAATGAAATGACCGCGGCTTTTTGGGGGGCCGTGCCAATAATTCTGACACCTGGGATTTCGGCAAGGCTTTCGGTTGCATAATCCAGTAATGTGGATTCATACGCCGCGATATTTTCAATGCCGATCGCGGTTAAATAATCAATCGCAGCGCCAAATCCAATGGCAGCAGCGATGGGTGGCGTGCCGGCTTCAAATTTGTGCGGAATCGTATTGTAGAGTGTTTCTTCAAAGG
>Ga0209573_1001546_pt1 | contig 34753 bp, 24 predicted proteins | sample TNRBio252014_DNA_FD_185870 | JGI IMG/M metagenome (GOLD analysis project Ga0209573, IMG submission 185870) | Wastewater treatment Type I Accumulibacter community from EBPR Bioreactor in Madison, WI, USA - TNR Reactor_6/25/2014_ DNA (SPAdes)... | ecosystem: Engineered > Bioreactor > EBPR >...
GAGGAGGGCTGGAGCTGCGGAGACGCCGCAGCGGACGTCTGACCGGGCGCACCGGCGTGCGAGACTGATTCCTCGTGCTGCGCCTTCCGCGGGCCTTCTCGCCCCTCCGCCACCGCGACTTCCGGCTTCTCTGGTCGGGGTCGCTCGTCTCGAGCGTCGGCACGTGGATGCAGCGGGTCGCCCAGGGGTGGCTCGTACTGACCCTCACCGGCTCTCCGTTCTGGCTCGGGATGGACGCGTTCCTCGGAGACGCGCCGTTCCTCGTCTTCTCCCTCTTCGGTGGCGTCCTGGCCGACCGCGCCGAGCGGCGACGGATCCTCCTCGTGTCGCAGGTCGTCCAGATGAGCTGTGCGCTCGTCCTCATGGCGCTCATCCTCGTCGACGAGGTCACACTGGGGTCGATCCTGGCGCTCTCGTTCCTCTCGGGGCTCGCACAGGCGTTCGGCGCTCCCGCGTTCCAGGCGCTCTTCCCGACCCTCGTTCCTCCCGAGGAGATCCCGAAGGCGATCGCGCTCAATTCCATCCAGTTCAACCTCGCGCGGGTCGTCGGTCCGGGAATCGCCGGCCTGGCCTTCCACCAGCTCGGCGCCGCCGGCTGCATGGGCCTGAACGGGCTCTCGTTCCTGGCGGTGGTCGGCGCGCTCGCCTCGATCCCGCGCCGCCCGGCCGCGGGGGGCGGTGGGGCGAGCGTTCTCGAAGGGCTGAAGGAGGGAGTCGGAGTCGTCTGGCGACGGAGGGACCTGAGGGGTCTCGTCGGCCTCGCCTTTCTCGGCAGCGCCTGTTCGATTCCGCTCGTGACGTTTCTCCCGGTCTTCGCGAAGGAGGTCTTCCACGCCGGGGCGGGGCGCTACAGCGCCTTCCTGGCGGCCTTCGGGTGCGGGGCCGTTCTCGGGGGGCTCGTCGTCGCGACGACGGCCTCGAGAATGCGGCGGCGCGGCTTCATCGGCGCCATCGGCCTCCTGGTCTACGGGCTCCTCACCGCCGGATTCGGCCTCTCCCGGTCGCCGGTCCTCTCGTTCGCGTTCCTCGTCGCGGCAGGAGCCTGCCTCATGGTCGTCTTCTCGAGCTTCATGACGCTCGTCCAGACGAGCGTCGGAGACTCCCTCCGGGGCCGTGTCATCAGCATCTACGGCCTCGCGTTCCGCGGAGGGATGCCGCTCGGGAACCTGGCTGCCGGAGCCGCGGCGGCGGCAGCGGGAGCACCGGCGGTTCTCGTGGCGTGCGGCGTCGCGCTCGTCGTGGCCGGAGGGTCCGTCGCCGTTCGGCGCCGGAAGGACGGCGTCGCGTCGATGTGAGGGACCAGCTCCCCGGTCCGCCGGCTCAGGGCCAGGTGCTGTAGTCGGTCGTCGTCATCTCGAGGGTCACGCGGCGCCCCTGGTACTGCATGTTCAGGAAGATCCTGCCGGGGACCCGAAGGCCCGGTGGCGCTCCTGGTGCCGGGATCCTCTCGAAGTCGGCTCTCAGGAACGCGATGTCCCGGATTTCGGGAGAGACCGTCGTCTTGACCTCGATCTCGTCGATCAGGCGGGTCTTCTCGTCGAGGTAGAGCGTCGCCTCGTCCTGTGGGCGTCCCAGGCCGCGCCCTTTCAGCCGCGCGAGACCCGGGCGGCCGGGGTCGGGGGGAAGCAGCTCGGCGCTCTCCTGCCAGCGCCTCGCGACGTCGGGGGAGAGCCGCGCGTAGAGCTGCATGACCTCCATCGCGGCCTCGGCCAGCCGCTCCTCCTCGGCCGACGTGAGGGGGCGCTGGCGGTCGGAGCGGGGATCGCTGGCCGGAAGCGGCGTCGGCTCGGGGCGCTTGTCGTACCGGACGGTCTTCTTCGTGACGAGGCCGCCGTCGGGGCCGAGGTGCACGTCCTCGACCTTCGTCAGGCGGGAGACGCCGTCGACCTTCATCTCGGTCCTGAGGCGCCACTGGTACTGCGCGAGCCCCTTGCGCCCCGTCTCGAGCCCGGACGCGACGTCGGGCGGCGACGTCGGGAACGGCGTTGCGACGGGGGCGAGGGCGAGCAGGGCCGCGAGAGCCGGGAGGGCAGCGAGCACCGGGTGATTCTTCCACAGCGCTTCCCGGGCGTTCCTGTAGGCTTTCCGGCGATGCGGATCGAGACGGTCGCCGTTCACGCCGCTTTCTCCGTCGACCCGTCGACGGGAGCGGTCGCACCTCCCATCCACCTGTCGACGACGTTCGGGCGCGACGAGGCCGGGGTCCCTCTCGCGGGCCACACCTACGTGCGCGAGTCCAATCCCACCCAGGACCTCCTGGAGGAGGCGCTCTCGAGGCTCGAAGGGGGCGAGGCGGCTCTCGCGTTCGGATCGGGGATGGCGGCCGGTCTGGCGGTCGCGCAGGCCCTACCGCAGGGAAGCCACGTCGTCCTGCCGGAAGACGTCTACTACGCGTACCGCGTCGCCGCGCGCGAGTTCTTTCCCGTCTGGGGACTGACCGCGACGTTCGCGCCCCTGGACCAGCCCGGCGCCCTCGCGGGGGCGCTGCGGCCCGAGACGCGGCTCGTCTGGCTCGAGAGCCCGTCGAACCCGCTCCTGAGGATCACCGATCTCATTCCCTCGGCCGCAATCGCGAAGAGGATCGGGGCGCTCGTCCTCGTCGACAACACGTTCGCCACGCCGATTCTCCAGCGGCCCCTCGACCTGGGGGCCGACATCGTGCTTCACGCCACGACGAAGGGAATGGGCGGTCACAGCGACGTGCAGGGAGGCGCCCTCGTCTTCTCGAGAAAGGGCGAGCTCTCCGAGAAGGTCCGGCACGTCCGGACGATCCTCGGGGCGGTCTCCTCGCCGTTCAACTCCTGGCTCGTTCTTCGAGGGCTCCGGACGCTCGCCGTGAGGGCGCGGTTCCAGTCGGAGTCGGCCCTCGCGGTCGCGCAGGCCCTCGCGGCCTACCCGGCGGTCTCGAGGGTCAACTACCCGGGACTTCCAGGGCATCCGGGGCACGAGACGGCCGGCCGCCAGATGACCGCCTTCGGATCGATGATCTCCTTCCACGTCGCGGCAGGGCGCGAGGCCGCGATCGAAGCCGTGGGCCGAACCCGCCTCTTCACGCGGGCCACGTCGCTCGGGGGAGTGGAGAGCCTCATCGAGCATCGGGCCACGAGCGAAGGGGCTGCATCGACCGCGCCGGGGGACCTGGTCCGGCTTTCGATAGGCCTGGAGCATCCGGACGACCTCCTGGCCGATCTGGCGCAGGCCCTGAAAGCCTGAACGGTACCTTCACGACCGATCCCGTATCATTGCCGGAGCCGCCGGACAGGGACCCGCGACCGGGCGCCACGGACCGGCCTCAGGCCCTACGGCGGGACGTCGTGTCCTCGCGGGGCCAGCGAAACCCGAACCGATCAGAACGAGGACCATGGAAAAGAAGCCGACCCGCAAGCCGAAAGTGGAGGCCGCCCCGGAGCGGCCGAAGAAGCCCGCCCGCAAGGCGCCCGAGGCAGTGAAGGAACCGGCGGTTTCGAAGGCCCCGGTGCCCCCGAAGGCCCCGGTGATTCCGAAGGCTGCGAACACAGAGAAATCTGCGAAGACCCCGAAGACCCCGAAGACCCCGGCTACCGCGACGATTCCGAAGACCGCCGAGATTCCGAAGTCCCCGAAATCCCCGAAATCTCCGAAGATTCCGGTGTCCCGAAGAGCGAAGGAGGCGACCAAGGCCATGACCGAGCCGCTGGCTCCGAGTCCCGCTCCGGTTCCCGAGCCCGAATCGACCGCGCCCGACCTCGCAGTACCGGAGGCCGCCCGCCCCGAGGCCCTCGACGTCCCCGGTTTCGACGGCCACGCGAAGGTGGGACGTCCCTCGCAAGATCCCCTCCCGCCGCCGCCCTGGGATCCGGACGTCCCGGAGACGCCGTTCCAGAAGGTGCTCAAGGAGCTGCCTTTCCTCTCGGACTACTACAACGAGACCTACGTCTATCTCGTGCCGTGCGACCCGCAGAGCATCTACTGCATCTTCGAGGTGGGCGATGCCACGCGCGACGGCCTGAAGGCCCGGTTCGGACCCGACTTCTTGGAGAAGAACTCGCTCCTGCTCCGCGTCTACGACGTCACCGGGATCTCGTTCGACGGGTTCAACGCGAACACGTTCTTCGAGGTGGACGACTACCTCGCCGACAAGGTCTGCTACTGGGTGAAGGCCGAGGGCGGCCGGGACTACGTCGCCGAGATCGGCTACCGGGCGCACGGAACGACGTTCTTCGAGAAGGTCGCCCGGTCGAACGCGGTCTTCGTTCCCCGCGGAAAGGACGAGCCGGCCGAGGTGCACGTGACGTGGGGGTCGATCCAGACCCCGTCGGGCGACGTCGAGATTCCGGTCGGTCCGGACCAGTGGCGCTTCAACCAGTACCTCTACTGGAAGAGACGGAGTCACGCGGCTCCGGCGGAGAAGGGGTACTGGTCGCTCGTCCTCCACCAGCACCTGCCGTTCGTTCGCCACCCGGAGTACGAGGTGGGGCTCGAGGAGCAGTGGTTCTTCGAGGCGGTCGTCTCCGTCTACACGCAGCTCCTGCACGTGATGTGGAACCTCGAGCGCGACAAGGTCGACTTCCGCCTCACGGTGAGCCTGACGCCGCCGCTCCTCTCGATGATGCAGGACCCGCACCTGAAGCTGCGCGCGGCCCGGCACATCGACGAGTGCATCAAGCTGGCGACGCGGGAGCGGGACAGCGCCCGGGGCAAGCCGTGGCTCGCGGCGGCCGAGCAGATCCTCTCCCGCTTCTGGACGGCGAAGCGCGTGTGGGACGCCTACGAAGGGGACCTGACGCGCGGCTACCGCGACTTCCAGAACGCCGGCAAGCTCGAGGTCATCACCTGCCCGGCGACGCACTGGATACTGCCGCTCTACAAGGACTTTCCGGAGGCGATCCGGGCGCAGGTCCAGACCGCGAAGCGTCAGTACGAGCGGGTTTTCGGGCGCAGCCCGCGAGGGATCTGGCTTGCGGAGAACGCCTGGACGCCGGGCCTGGACTCGATCCTCGCGGCAGAGGGGTTCCACTGGTTCCTCGTGAACCCGAAAGCCCTGCGCGAGGGAGACACCCGGCCCTTCTTCGATTCGGCCAATCCCGTCATCACGCCCGCGGGGACGGCGGCGTTTCCGATCGACCCGGAAACGCGCGCGAAGATCTGGTCGCGCGAGAACGGCTACCCCGGCGCTCCGAACTACAAGGAGTGGTACCGCGACCTCGGCTACGACGCCGACTTCGACTACCTTCCCGAGTACTGGAAGACGGCCGGCGTGAGGCGTAACACCGGCATCAAGTACTACCGGATCACGGGTCCCGGCGTGGACCTCGGCGGGAAGGCCTATTACATGCCCGACTGGGCCGACGAGACGCGCGAGGCCCAGGCCAGTCAGTTCGTCTTCGAGCGGGGTGCCCAGGCGAACTACTTCTTCGAGAAGAACGGGGGCCGCAGGCCGTGTGTCGTCTCGGCCTACGACGCCGAGCTCTTCGGCCACTGGTGGGAAGAGGGCCCGGGCTTCATCGAGTCCGTCTTTCGCAAGCTCCTCTGGGACCAGTCGGTCGTCCGGCCGGTCACCCCGTCCGAGTACCTCGCCGAGAACCCTCACCACCAGCGGATGACGCCCGGCGCGTCGAGCTGGGGCAAGGGCGACTACTTCCAGACCTGGGTGGAGGGCCGCGAGTACCAGCCGAACACCTGGGTCTACCGGCACCTCTTCCGGCTCGTCGGCAAGATGGCCGACCTCGCCACGCGGCACCGGGACACGTCGGACGTCGTGCTGAAGCGGGCGCTGGACCAGGCGGCCCGCTGCCTCTTCCTGGCAGGAGCCTCCGACTGGGGCTTCCTCATCGAAACAGGCCAGGCCGTCCGGTATTCCGAGGTGCAGATCGTGAGGCACCTCGACCGCGCCCGCGAGCTCATGCGGCAGGCGGAAGCGGGGCAGATTCACGAGGAGTACTTGACGGTCCTGGAGGACGCCGACACCATCTTCCCCTTCGGCGACATGGACTTCCGCGTCTTCTGCCGCAGCTAACACACTGACTCCGCGTGGCTTCCCCGGGGCCTTGCCCCGGGGAAGCCGGCGGTGCACCATTCCCGGTCTCATGGCGAGGGACGTCGCCCCGAACGGGGCGCCCCGCATAGGGACAAAGGTCCTGCACAAGTACAACCGCGACCTCGGCCCCGGGATGGTCGAGGACGTGGCGGCCCGCCGGATCGTCGTCTTCTTTCCGAGGACCGGAGAGCGGCTGACGTTCGGTGCGGGCGATGCCGGCCTGAAGCCGCTGGAGCTCTCCGCGGGGCGCGACGCGCGGATCGAGGAAACCGGCGAGGTCGTGACGCTCGCCTCGAAGGAGAAGGGCGGGACGGTCTGGACGACGACGGACGGCCGCCAGATCGAGGATGGGCTGCTCTGGCCCGCGGAGATCCCGCAGGACCCGGTGGAGCGTCTCGCGGGGCTCGACGTGGACCGGGCCGCGGCGTTCCGCAACCGTCTCGACGGACTCTTCCTGCAGCGGATGCGGCAGGCGAAGGGGCTCGGATCCTTCCTCGGCGGCCGGATCGCCATTCACCCGCACCAGCTCCACGTCGCCGAGAGGGCGACGGCCTACGAGCCGGTCCGGTGGCTCCTGGCCGACGAGGTCGGCCTCGGCAAGACGATCGAGGCCTGCCTGATCCTCTCGCGCCTCGTGCGGACCGAGCGGGCCGACCGAGTCCTCGTCGTCGTCCCGTCGACGCTCACCGTGCAGTGGCTGGGCGAGCTCTGGCGGAAGTTCCACCAGGTCTTCGTTCTGCTCGACGGCAAGCGCCGGGCCGACGTCGCGAAGGACCACGGGCCGGAGTTCAATCCGTTCGACGCACACCGTCGCAGCGTGATCGCGCTGGAGGACCTCGTCTCGGAGCCCGGGCTCGCGCAGAGGGCGCTGGAGGCGGGCCTCGACCTCCTCGTGGTCGACGAGACGCACCGGCTCGTCCTCGACGCGGAAGCCGCGCGGGCCGTTACGCCCATCGCCCGGTCGGCCAAGCACCTCCTCCTCCTCACCGCGACGCCTCTCGAGGCCGACACGTCGGGTTTCTTTCGCCTCCTCGAGCTCGTCCGCCCCGACGCCTACCGCTCCGAGAAGGAGTTCCTCGCCGCGCTCGCGGAGAACCAGCCGCTTCCGCCCTGCACGAGCGCGACGCGGCGCGTCGACATCGGAGGCCTCCCGCCGCGTGTTCCGCTTCCGGTCGAGCTGGAGAGCGTCCCGGCCTCCCAGGCCTTGACGGGCGACGAGAAGGCCGACGCGGCCGATCCGCGCGTCGCGTGGCTGGTCTCCAAGGCGAAGAGCTTCGCCCCCGGAGGGACCGAGGAGGGGAAGACTCTCGTCTTCTGCCACGACCTCCCGACGCTCCAGGCGCTCAAGGCCCTCCTGGAGCGCGAAACGCGCAAGCGCGTCGCCGTCTTTCACGAGGAGCTCTCGCCCGACCGGCGGGACCTCGAGGTCGCCGAGTTCAGAAGGCCGAAGGGACCGACCTTCCTCGTGTCGACCGAGTGCGGCGGAGAGGGGCGCAACTTCGAGTTCTGCCGGCGTCTCGTCCTCTTCGACCTGCCTCTCGACCCGGCCCAGGTCGAGCAGCGGATCGGCCGTCTCGACCGGATCAGCCGTAAGGAGAGGGTGGAGATCGTCTACTTCCGCCCCCCGTCGGGGTTCTACCGCGACCTCGTCGAGCTCTACGAGCGGATCGGCCTCTTCCGCGAGCCGCTGGGTGGGCTCGAGCGGTCGCTGGCGAACGTGGAGGCGGCGATCCGGAAGGCCGAGAGGACCTCGGCACGGGGCCTGTCGGAGCTGCCGGTCGCAGCTCTCGTTGCAGAGGTCCGGGGCGCCGCCCAGGTCCGCCAGAGAGCGGCCTACCACCACCTTCATTCGGAGGGATTCCGCGCCGACCTGGCGAACGGCATCCTCTCCCGGGTCCCCGCGGGGCTCGACGCCGCGATGGAGCGGTTCGTCACGGCCGCCTGCGAGCTCTTCGGGTTCGACGTCACCGAGAAGAAGGGCATTCGCACCTGGTACCTCGAGTTCGGCGGGGACGCCCTCCTCGAGCACCTTCCCGGCGTGCCGGGCGGGACCCGGTACCTCGGCACCTTCGACCGGGAGGAAGCGGTCCTGCGAGAGGAGCTCGACTTCTTCGCCTCGGGGCACCCGCTCGTCGAGGGAATCTTCCAGGAGCTCGAGGACGGACCGCGAGGGCGGGCAGCGCTCGTGAAGCTGGAGAAGTCCGGCTTCGAGGGAGAGGGAGTGCTCTTCCTGCACCGGCGGGACGAGGCCTTCGCCGCGTCCGCGATCGACCTCGCGGGGCAGCCGCGGCCCGAGTGGGCCGAGGTCCTGATGAGGGGGCGCATGAACCTCCGGGGACTCCCCATCGAGGACTGGTCACCCGCGATTCCGCGCGGGAGAGGCTGGGCCACGACCGTACGGGCGCTCGCGGCCCGGGCCGAGAGGAACGGCCCGATCCTCGCTGCGGCGGGCTTCCGCCTTCTTCGGTAGGCGGACTCCGGCTCGAGGAACGGCCGGCTCGAACGCGCCGGTACGGGCCGGGGCGAGAATCGGCGGGTGAGCGTCCCCCGAAACCTCCTCGCCATTCTCTCCGTCCTGGTTGCTCCCTTCTCTGCTGCCTGCCGGTCGGCCGCGCCGCCGCCGGGACAGAGCGAGCGGCTCTTCGAGGCGACGATCGCGCGGAAGGTCTCGTACCGCTATCTCCTGTACGTGCCGAAGGCGTACGCGGACGACGTCACGAAGCGCTGGCCGCTCCTCCTCTTCCTTCACGGGTCGGGGGAGAGGGGAAACGACCTCGCGAAGGTGAAGGTCCACGGCCCGCCACGGCAGCTCGACGGTCGTGACGACTTCCCGTTCGTCGTCGTCTCGCCCCAGTGCCCGGCCGGCGAGCGGTGGCAGGCCGACGCCCTGGCCGCGCTCCTGGACGACGTGGCGAGGCAGCTGAGAATCGACCCCGATCGCGTTGCCGTGACGGGTCTTTCGATGGGAGGGAGAGGGACGTGGGACCTCGCGATGTCCTACCCCGAGCGCTTCGCCGCCGTCGTGCCCGTGTGCGGGGGCGCCCTTCCCGACCGGGCCTGCCTGCTGACGGACGTGCCCGTGAAGGCGTTCCACGGCGCGCGGGACCCCGTCGTCCCGCTCGCCGAATCGGAGACGGTCGTGGACGCCGTGAAGAAGTGCGGGGGCACGGCCGAGCTCGTCGTCTTCCCCGAGGCCGGGCACGACTCGTGGACGGCGACCTACGCGGACGAAGCGTTGTGGGCGTGGCTCCTGGAGCAGCGGCGCCGGGCCCGCCCGTAATACACGATTTCACGCCTGGCACCGGCAGGGGTGCCGCGGTGTATCAATACACGAGTCCGTGCCAGGCACGCAGTCGTGTACCTGGCTCTGGAACTTTCGGGGGCGGGGGCGGTCTAAGCTCCCGTTATGACGACAGAGCCGCGCCGCCGCGTCCGGGTCTCTCTTGCCGCATTTTCCGTCGTCGTCCTCCTCGCCGGAGGCGCGCTCGCACTCGCTCCGCTGAAGGGGAGCGAGAAGGGAGTGAAGCCCGTGCCGAAAGCCGACGCCTCCTGGGCCGACGTCGACCGCTTCGTGAAGGAGCAGAAGTACGAGGAGGCGGCGAAGTCCGCTGAGTCGCTCCTCTTCGCCGCGAAGGCGAAGGGGGACGAGAAGGCCTGGACGAGGGCTCTCGTCACGGTGACCCAGCTCCGGATCGGCCTCCACGGCTACGAGACGGCGGTTCGGCGGCTGCGCGAGGAGCCCTGGCCGAAGGGGCCGATGTCCCGCGCGCAGCTCGGTCTCCTCTACGGACACTCCCTCGTCACGTACCAGCGGGCCTACTCGTGGGAGGTGGGGCAGCGGGAGCGGGTCGACACGAAAGGCGAGGTCGACCTGAAGGCGTGGACTCGCGAGCAGATCCTTGCCGAGGCGCTGAGAGCGGCGCTCGAGGTCTGGGGAATGCGCGACGCGCTCGGGAAGGAGCCGGTCGCAGCGGCCGAGCTCGTCGTCGACCCGAACAGCTACCCGAAGGAGATCCGCGGGACTCTCCGTGACGCCGTCAGCTACCTGCTCGTCGACCTGCTGGCCGACACGGCGGGCTGGACTCCGGAGCAGTCGAACGAGGTCTGGAGGCTCGACCTCGGCGCACTCCTGAAAGGTGATGCGAGCGAGGTTGCCCAGGTCGACCTCGCCGCGCCGCCGGTCCACCCGCTGGCGAAGATCGGTGCGGTCCTGACCGACCTCGAAGCGTGGCATTCCGGCGCCGGGAGGAAGGGCGCGCAGCTCGAGGCGCGCCTCGAGCGTGTACGGCGCCTGTCGGCTTCTTTCACGGAGGAGCGGGAGAGGACGCGGATCCGGAAGGACCTCGAGGGCCGCCTCTCCGCCTTCCGGCCGGACTCCTGGTGGGCGATGGGGAAGGCCGAGGTGGCCGACCTGCACCAGCGCGGGAGCCGCCCGAACCGCCGGGTGAACGCCCGACGCGAGGCCGAGGAAGGGCGCGCCGCGTATCCCTCGTCCGTCGGCGGCCAGCGTTGCCTCTCTATCGTGAAGGCTATCGAAGCCCCCGAGGTCCGCCTCCAGGCGATGGCCGTCGACGGGCCGGGTAAGAGGTCGCTGGAGGTCTCGCACAGGAACCTCGGAGCCGTTCACTTCCGGGCCGTGAAGCTGGACGTGGAGAAGAAGATCGAGGGGTCGAAGGATTGGTCGGCCCTCCCGACCTCCGACGACATGCGGAAGCTCGTCTCGACCCGGGCGGCGGCGGAGTGGAAGGTGGACCTTCCGCCGACACCCGACTTCGAGACGCACCGGACATTCGTCACCCCGCCCGTGAAGGAACCGGGGTTCTACGTCGTCCTCGCGTCGGCCCGGAAGGACTTCGGCGCCTCCGACAACGTCGTCGTCGGGACGAACTTCTTCGTCTCCGACCTCGTGCTCGTCGTGAGGCCCGAGGCCGAGACGGGGGCCGTCGCGGCGCGCGTCCTCTCGGGAGCCACGGGGGCCCCGGTCTCCGGTGCCGAGGTCGCGCTCTGGCGCTTCGACTGGAAGGAGGGGCACCGGCGGGAAGAAGTGAAAAAGACGGATGCGGACGGAGCGGTCTCGTTCGCTTCGAGGGAGAGGACGGGTAACTCCTTCCATCTCCTCGCGAAGAAGGGTGCTCACGTCACGTTCGACGGCCAGCAGGTCGGTTTCTACCGGCAGGGAACCGCAGTAAGCCGGACCGCGTCGCTCCTCTACACGGACAGGAGCATTTACCGCCCCGGGCAGAAGCTCTTCTGGAAGGTCCTCGCCTACGAGGGCTCGCAGGAGGACGCACGGTTCAAGGCAGCGGCAGAGACACCGGTCACCGTCTGGCTCATCGACCCGAACGGAGAGAGGGTCGAGACGCGCTCGGTCTCGACGAACGCCTTCGGCACCGCGGCGGGGGAGTTCGTCGTGCCCGCGGGGCGCCTCCTCGGCGGCTGGCGGCTCGAGAGCTCGCTCTCCGGGAGCACGCCGGTCAGGATCGAGGAGTACAAGAGGCCGACGTTCGAGGTCACCTTCCAGGAGCCGAAGGAGCCGATGCGGCTCAACCGGAAGGCCGTCCTGACCGGAGAGGCGAAGTACTACTTCGGCCTTCCGGTCGCTTCCGGAAACGTCACGTGGCGCGTCACGCGCGAGACGCTCCGGCCGTGGTGGTGGTCCTTCTGGGGCTCGGGCTCGCCGTCCAAGGCCCAGACGGTGGCGTCCGGCGCGACGGTTCTCGGAGCCGACGGAACGTTCCTCGTCTCCTTCACCCCCGAGGCCGACGAGACCGCCGCGAAGGGGAGCGACCTGACGTGGCGCTACGTCGTGAGCGCCGACGTCGTCGACGAGGGAGGTGAGACGCGCGCCGCTACCCGCGCGGTGCGCCTCGGGTTCGTTTCCGTCGAAGCGCGCGTCGGATTCCCGACGGGCTTCGCACGTGAGAAGGAGCCCGCTTCCGCGACGATCACGAGGTCGAGCCTCGACGGCACCCCCCGTGCCGGCAAGGGGAGCTGGCGGCTCGTCGCGCTCGAACCACCGGCGACGACCCCGCTCCCGGCCGACCTGCCCCGCCGCGGCGCGCCGGCCGATGGCGAGGAAGGAGCTCCCGAGGGAGCCCCGTACTCAACGCCCGGGGACGCCCTGCGTCCCCGCTGGGAAACCTCCTTCAACGTGGAAGGCGTGTTGCGCGACTTCCGCGACGGCGCCGAAAAGGCCCGGGGCGAGGCCGTTCACGGAGCAGACGGCCTCGCGAGGCTCGACCTCGGCAAGCTCGCCTCCGGCGCGTGGCGCATCCACTACACGACCGTCGACGACTTCGGGGCGAAGTACGAGACGTTCCGGGACTTCCTCGTGGCCGGAGGTGAGGAGACACCTGCGGTGCCGCTCGTTCTCCTCGTCGAGTCGGGTTCGGTCCGGGTCGGGGAGACGGCACGCCTCCTCGCGACCTCGGGCCTTCCTGGTCAGCCGATGCTTCTGGAGCGATTCCGGGCGGGGAAGCTCCTCTCTCGCACGGTCCTGAAGGCCGGGGAGGGGAACACGGTCCTCGAGATTCCGGTCACGGAGGCGGACCGCGGCGGCTTCGGCATCACGCTCTCGGCGCTCAGGGACCACCAGTGGATGAGCCAGACGGTGGCGGTCTTCGTCCCGTGGGACGACAGGGAGCTGAAGCTGGAGTTCGCGACGTTCCGCGACCGGATCCGTCCCGGGACACGCGAGACGTGGCGCGTAACGGTGAAGTCGCCCTCCGGAAAGCCCGTCGAGGCCGGTGCGGCAGAGCTGCTCGGCTACATGTACGACCGGAGCCTCGACGTCTTCGCGCCGCATCAGCCTCCCTCCATCCTCTCGCTCTACCCGTCGCGCATCGGAACGCCCTGGACGCGCGCGACGCTCGGAGCGGCGCAGGCCCAGTGGGTGACCGGCAGCTTCGACCCGACCCCTTCGGCCCCCTCACTCGTCCCGGATCGCCTCAAGGAGCTCGACCGTTACGGCATCGGCGGCCCGGGGGCCCGGGGGCGTCGATTCCAGATGCGGGGTGCGGTGGGCGCGACGATGGTCGCCGAGAGCATGGCCCTGGACGCGGCGGTCCCCGCTCCCGCCTCCGCCCCGGCCCGCCAGATGGCGAAGGTGGCGGCGAACGAAGAGCGCGACGACAAGAGCGAGGCGAAGAAGGACGCCGGCGGTGCGGCACCCGCCGCAGGTGAGGCGCCGGCCCTTCGGAGCAACTTCGCCGAGACGGCGTTCTGGACGCCGCAGCTCCTGACCGGGGCCGACGGCTCCGCGTCGATCGAGTTCACGGTCCCCGACTCCGTCACATCCTGGAACGTCTGGCTCCACGCCGTCACGAAGGACCTGCGCGGCGGGTCCCTGAAGAAGGAGACGAAGAGCGTCAAGGAGCTGATGGTCCGTCCCTACGTCCCGCGTTTCCTCCGCGAGGGGGACCGGGCCGAGCTGAAGGTCGTCGTCAACAACGCGTCGGAAGGGGAGCTGAAGGGGAGCCTCGCATTCCAGATCCTCGACCCCGAGACGAACGAGGACCTCTCGGCCCGTTTCGGCCTCTCGGCGAACGACACGAGCCGCGCGATCGTCGTCCCGGCGGGCGGCGGCACGAACCAGACCTTCTTCCTGACGGCCCCTCCGGGAGTCAGGACGGTTGCCTTCAAGGTGACTGCGATCTCGGGGAGCCTCTCGGACGGCGAACTGCGCCCGCTGCCGGTGCTGCCGAGCCGGATGCACCTCGTCCAATCGCGCTTCGTCACGCTGCGCGAAGGACAGAAGAAGGAGCTGCGGTTCGAGGACCTGGCGAAGGGGGGCGACCCGACGCTCATCAACGAGCAGATGGTCGTCACGGTCGACGCGCAGCTCTTCTTCGCCGTCCTCGAGGCTCTGCCGTACCTCGTCAACTACCCGTACGAGTGCACCGAGCAGACCCTGAACCGCTTCGTCTCGACCGGCATCGTCTCGTCGATCTTCGAGAAGTACCCCTCGGTCGCCGCGATGGCGAAGGAGTTCTCGAAGAGGGACGTCCGCCTCGAGACGTGGGACGCCGCCGACCCGAACCGGAAGATGACGCTCGAGGAGAGCCCGTGGCTCGTCGACGCGCGCGGCGGAAAGGACGCTGGCGAGGGTCTCGCAAAGGTGCTGGACCCGCGCGTCGCGAAGGCGGAGCGCGAGGCGGCGATCGCCAAGCTCCGGAAGGCGCAGACATCCATCGGCGGCTTCCCCTGGTGGCCGGGCGGCCCGCCGTCTCCCTACATGACCGTCTACATCCTCCACGGCCTGGCGAAGGCGTCGGAGTTCGGCGTCGAGGTTCCGCGGGACATGGTGGAGAAGGGCTGGGGATACGTCGCGAAGCACTACCGCGAGGAGCTGCGCGACATGATGAAGAAGGACTGCTGCTGGGAGACGCTGACCTTCGTCAACTACGTCGCGTCGTGCTACCCCGACCCGTCCTGGATGGGGAACGCCCTCACGGCCGACGAACGCAAGGAGATCCTGGCGTTCTCCTTCAAGCACTGGAAGGAGCACTCCCCCTACCTCAAGGGCTACCTCGCCCTGACGCTCAACCGGATGAACCGCCCCAAGGACGCGCAGCTCGTCTTTGCGAGCGTCATGGATTCGGCGAAGACGACCGAGGAGCTGGGGACGTTCTGGGCCGCTGAAGACCGCTCCTGGCTCTGGTACAACGACACGATCGAGACGCACGCGTTCGCGCTGCGGACGCTGACGGAGCTGACGCCGAAGGACTCGCGGCGCGACGGCCTCGTCCAGTGGCTCTTCCTGAACAAGAAGCTGAACCAGTGGAAGTCGACTCGGGCCACGGCCGAGGTCCTCTACTCGCTCGTCCATTACCTGAAGGCGGAAGGGGCGCTCGGGACGCGCGAGACGATGAAGGTGACGGTCGGTGGGCGCGAGACGGCGTTCACGTTCGAGCCGGACAGGTACACGGGAAAGAAGAACCAGGTCGTCATCCCGGGGCCACAGGTCGACCCGAAGACGACGTCGACGATCACGGTGGAGAAGGGCGGCAAGGGCTTCGCCTTCGTCTCGGCGGCGTGGCACTTCTCGACCGAGAAGCTCCCCGAGGAGGACCGGGGCGACTTCTTCCACGTCTCGCGGCGGTACTTCCTCCGCGAGAACACCGGCAAGGAGTGGGTCCTGAGGCCTCTCGCCGACGGCGCCACTCTGAAGCCGGGCGACCAGGTGGAGGTGCAGCTCTCCCTCCGGACGAAACACGCCGCCGAGTACGTCCACCTGCGCGACCCGCGCGGCGCCGGCTTCGAGCCGGAGTCGACGGTCTCGCGCTACAAGTGGGACCTCGGGATCGCCTGGTACGAGGAGGTCCGCGACAGCGGCACGAACTTCTTCTTCGAGCAGCTCCCCGTGGGCGAGTACGCGTTCAAGTATCGCCTGAGGGCGAACATGGCCGGGACCTTCCGGGTCGGCCCGGCGACGGTCCAGTCGATGTACGCGCCGGAGTTCAATGCCTACTCGAGCGGGGCGGCGCTGACCGTGAAGGGGGAGTGAGCGCCGGTCTCGTCCCAGGCGGGGAAAGGAAGCGTTCGGGAGCTGAAACATCACCGCGCCACCGTCGTAGATTCCTGAGGTGCCCGTGAAGGAGCGACGATGAAAAACCGTCTCAGCCGTAGGGATCTACTGGCCCTGGCCGCAACCTCCGGAGCCGCTCTGGCCCTTCCGCGATGGGCCCGCGCCGCCGAGGCCGCACCCGCAAAGAAGAAGCTGCTCATCCTGGGGGGGACCCGATTCCTCGGGGTCGCCCTCGTCGAGGCCGCCCTCGCGAAGGGGTGGGAGCTGACCCTCTTCAACCGGGGCAAGTCGAACCCGGGCCTCTTCAAGGGCCGTCCCCTGGAGGAGATCCACGGCGACCGGAACGTCGCGGACGACGTGAAGAAGCTCGCCGGCCGGAAGTGGGATGCCGTGATCGACACGTCCGGCTACTTCCCGAGGCAGGTCCGTTCGGCGGCGGAGGTCCTCGCGGGGAACGTCGGGCAGTACGTCTTCATCTCCTCGATCTCGGTCTACGCCTCGCCGATGAAGGCGGGGATGGACGAGAGCTCCGCGGTCGCACGCCTTGCCGCGGGAACCGACGTGGACGCCATCAAGGACATCGGCGAGGGGAACTACGGCGCGCTGAAGCTCCTCTGCGAGGAGGCCGCCGAGAAGGCGATGCCGGGCAAGGCGCTCAACATCCGGCCCGGCTACATCGTCGGGGATCGCGACGGGAGCGACCGCTTCACCTACTGGCCCGTCCGGGTCCGGAAGGGGGGCGAGGTCCTCGTGCCGGGGAGCCCGACGGACCCGATCCAGTTCATCGACGTCCGCGACCTCGGGGACTGGACGATCCGGATGGTCGAATCGGGGACGAACGGCGTCTTCAACGCGACGGGCCCGAAGGAGAAGCTCGCGATGGGCGCCTTCCTCGAAGCCTGCCGGAAGGAAACCGGGTCGAAGGCGACGTTCACCTGGGCGCCGGAGGAGAAGCTCAAGGAGCTCGGCCTGACACCCGAGGCAGACTTCCCGATCTGGGTCTCCACGAAGGGAGAGGAGGCCGGCATTGGCGACGTCTCGATTGCGAGGGCGTTGAAGGCCGGGCTGACGTTCCGGCCGCTCGGCGAGACGATCCGTTCGACGCTGGGCTTCTGGGACTCCCTCCCCGAGGAGCGCCGCGCGAAGATGCGCGCCGGCCTCGCTCCCGAGAAGGAGGCGACGACGCTCGCGGCGCTGAAGGGGAAGGCCCCGGCGGCCGCACCGGCGGCGGAGCCGAAGAAGTGACGGGCAGGACGGGCGTCCGCGGCAAGACGGGCGCGCTCGCCGTCCTCGTCGCTTCAGCGGTCATCCTCACCCGGTCACTCCCGGCGGCGGGGCCCTCGGATGCCGAGATCGGGAAGGCTGCCTCCGGGATCACCGCCGCCTCCGCGCTCCAGACGGTAGAGGTCCTCACGGCGCCCGGCCTGCAGGGGCGCCTCTCGGGGACGGAGGGGTACAGGAAGGCCGCCGACTGGGTCGTCTCCGAGGTCCGGAAGGCCGGACTTCGCCCGGCCGACGACCTCCGCGACTACCGCCAGCCCTTCACGCACGGCCTGGGCGGAGTGGAAAGCGCCAGCCTCACGCTTCTTCCAGCGGAAGGGGAGAAGGACGGAAAGCCCACCGAGGCGGAGGTCCTGAAGGACTGGTCCCCGATGGTGAATGGTGGCTCGGGGGACGTCACCGCCGAGGTCGTCTTCGTCGGCTACGGCTTCGATGCCGCGGCCCAGGGGCGCGACGACTACGCCGGCGTCGACGTGAAGGGGAAGGTCGTCCTGGTCCTCCGCGGGGAGCCGGAGACCGGTGAGTGGAAAGAGCACCGCTCCACGATCGCCCGAACACTCGCCGCGGCCAGGAAGGGGGCGGCGGGGCTCCTCCTCGTAGACAGCCCGGTCATTTCGACGAACGTCGGCATCAGCCGGGACCTCCCCGAGGCGATGGTGAGCGAGGCGTTCGCCGACCGCCTCCTCGGCGGGAAGAAGCTCACGGTCGCAGAGCTGAAGAAGTTCCTGTCGAGGGGAGGCACTGCGTCGTTCGGGACCGGGCGGACGATCCGGTTCGCCGTGAAGGGCCTGCCGTGGCGGGAGGTGACGACGCACAACGTCGTCGCCGTACTGCCCGGCACCGACGCATCGGCGAAGGGCGAGTACGTCCTCGTCGGCGCGCACCTCGACCACATCGGCGACTGGCCGCGCCTCAACCCGGGCGCGGACGACAACGCCTCCGGCGCGGCGACGCTCCTCGAGGTGGCGAGGGCCGCTGCGACCCTGAAGGTCCGGCCCCGGCGGTCCGTCGTCTTCGTATGGTTCGCCGCCGAGGAGCTCGGGCTCCGCGGGGCGGAGCACTTCGCGAGCCACCCGCCGAAGGGCTTCGAGAAGTGCGTCGCCGTGCTCAACCTGGACATGCTCGGGGCCGGGAACGGCCTCTACGTCGCCGGCGGCGAGAACTTCCCGGAGATCAAGGCCGCGATGGAAGCGGCGCGGGACCGTTTCGCGCCCGGGTTCGGCCTGAAGGCCGGGAAGATCCGCGGCGAGGGACGCGCGGATCACGCGCCCTTCTTCGAGAAGGGGATCCACGCCGTCAGCCTGTTCGGAAGCGGCGGGGAGCACCACGGTTATCACTCCCCCGACGACACCGTCTATTTCGTGACGCCGAAGACGATGGAGTCCGGCGGGCGGACGGTCCTCGGGGCGGCCGTCGCCCTCGCGGACGGACGGCCGTAGGACACCGGTTCAGCGGGCGCGCGCGGAGAGGTCCGCGCGCGCCACCTTCCCGGGAGTCACGGCGACGAGCGCCGCCCCTTCCGGGTCGCGCGTCCCGGCGAGGCGGACGCGGTAGGTCGCGGGAGCGAGGCCCGCGATGCCGAAGAAGCCGTTCGCGTCGGTCCGGACGCGATGCGTCCACCGGAACAGGCCGGTCCGCCGGATCTCGACCTCGACGTCGTCCGCTTCCTCGCGGGTCGCGGCCGAGACGACGCCCGCAACGAACCCGTGCTCCGGGGTCTCGATCCACGGGAGCCGGGGGAGCGGCGCGGGCGCAGTAAAGGCCCCCGGCGTGTCGGGCGTGCCGGAGGAGAGGAAGGCCAGCCGGTCGCCGGGCGGCTGGACCGGCGCGGGCGGTTCGGTGCGCGGGAACGGGGCGTTGTAGGAGAAGAACGACACGCCTGCGAGGCTCCCGCCGTCCGTCCGGCGGACGCGGGCGATCTGGGCGAGCGTCTCGTCGGGCGAGTTCCGGTAGGCGCCGAGGCCGACGACGGTGCGCCGCTCGTGCTGGTGGCGGCTCTCCCAGGCGATCCAGCCGTCGAACCAGGCGCGCACGCGCTCGTCCGACTCGCGCGCGTAGTTCATCGGGACGACGAGGTCGACGATCCCCTCCTTCAGCCAGGAGTGCCATTCCTGGAAGACGCGCTGCATCGGGGCCGCGTCCGCGAAGTCGCTCTCGTCCGCCGGCGGGGAGCCCCACGGGATGACGGAGGCGCTCACGACGATCCCGGGCCTCAGCTCCTTCGCTTCCAGCATGACGCGCCTCACGACGTGGGTCACCTGCCGGCGGCGCCACGCCATCCACTCCTCGTCGCCGGGCTCTGGCGTGTCCGTCCGCCCGGTCGCCCTCCGGAAGCGGCCGAGCGCCGCCGGGTTGTAGCCGACCGCCGAGCCGCGGCCGAGGGCCCCCTCGGTCTCCGGGTAGCGGATGTAGTCGAAGTGGATGCCGTCGAGGTCGTACTCGCGGACGAGATTCGCGTAGATCGACGGGAGCCAGGCCTGGACGTCGGGGTGTCCGGGGTCGACGAACGTCCCGACGGGAAAGAGCGTCGCGCCGTCGGGTGCCGTCGTCATCCACATGGCGGAACCGGTTGCGGAAGGGCCGTGCCGGTTGAAGACGTGCCGCGCGTCGCACGGGGGCGGCTCGTTCCGCCAGACGGGCATCGCGTTGACCCAGGCGTGGACCTGGAGCCCCTCGCGGTGCGCGACGCGGATGACGTTCTCGAGCGCGTCGAAGCGAGAGTCGTAGGCCGGGGCGTCGAGGGGGGGCTCGGATCCCTTCGTGTAGAGGGCGTCGCCGCGCCTCCTCACCTGCACGAAGAGGAGGTTCAGGTTCGCGCGCTTCGCCTCGAGGACGAGCTCCTCGGCCTCGTCCGGCGTCCGGATCCCCGCACCGAACGCGTCGACCCAGAGGGCCCGGACCTCCGGGGCGTCCACCGGGCCGGCCGTACGGGCCTGGGGGGCGAGGGCGGCGAAGACGAGCGGAAGGATGAGGGCGGCGCGGGGACGCATGCCGGGGCACCTCCTGCGGTAGCGGGGAGGAATCGTAGCAATCCCCGGGTGCGAAAAGGCCCCGGCGTCGCCGGGGCCTTCGGGCCGGAACCGGCCGGGCAACGTCCTATTTCCCGGGCACTCCGAGCCAGCCGCGGCTGAAATAGTCGGCGAGGGAGAAGGCGAAGAGAACGACCAGGAAGAAGAGCGAGCTCCAGACGATGAGCTTGTTGACGCGCGCCGAGTGCCAGACGCCCATGAAGAAGAGGATGACGAGCGTCGCCTTCGTGACGGCGATCGCCATCGCGACGGCGTCGTTGATCGCGTCGGTCATCTGCCCGGGGAGGTGGTGCGCGATGTTGACGTGCGCCACGCCCAAGGTGAGAAGGGTCAGGGCCATCAGCGCGGCGAAGACGAAGAGGTAGGTGCGGACTGGGGTGACGTGTACGGTCGACATGGCTTCTCCGTCGGCCTCAGGCGTGGTGCCGTCCCAGGAGGTAGAGGAGCGGGAACAGGAAGATCCAGATGATGTCGACGAAGTGCCAGTAGAGGCCGACGCCTTCGACCCAGTTGTGGTTGTCGGCCGAGAAATCGCCGCGCAGCGCCTTCGGGACGAGGAAGGCGAGGAGACCGAGGCCGACGATCATGTGGAGGGCGTGGAGCCCCGTCATGCAGAAGTAGATGACGAAGAACGTCTGCGCGGCCGGATCGGTCGTCCCGGGGAGCTGGAATCCTTCGCCCGGGATCAGGTGGTGGACCCACTTGTGGTGGTACTCGAAGCCCTTGATGACGAGGAACGCGGTGCCGAGCGTCATCGTCGCGCCGAGCCAGCTGGCGATCTGCTTCGCGCGTCCGAGCTGCGCCGACCGGACGGCGAGGACCATCGTCAGCGAGCTGCCGATGAGGACGATGGTGTTCAGGAGCCCCAGGGGGATGTCGAGCTGGTTCGAGCCGAGCGCGAAGTACGCGGGGTACTTCCACCGGTAGACCGTGTAGGTGAGGAAGAGGCCCCCGAAGAACATCAGCTCCTGGCCGATGAAGAGCCACATCCCCAGCGTCGCGGCCTCGCGCTGCTGGTCGTAGTCGTCGAAATGGTGGGCGAGGGGGGCCGGGCGCGTCTCAGACGCCAACGGTCACCTCCTTGGCGGGAACCGAGGTCTCGTAGGCATACGCCTCCTCGGTGACCACGGGCGGAGTGGCGAAGTTCAGGACGGGCGGCGGGGAGGTCGTCTCCCACTCGAGGCCCTTGGCGCCCCACGGGTTCGCGGGGGCCTTTTCCCCGAACTTGAGCGACCAGAGGAGGTAGATGACGGGGAGGAGGTAGCCGAAGCCGAGGATCGTCGCGCCCGCCGAGGAGAGGACGTTCCAGGTCTGGAACTCCGCCGGGTACATGTGGTAGCGGCGCGGCATCCCGAGGTAGCCGAGGATGAACTGCGGGAAGAACGTCGTGTTGAATCCGATGAAGATGACGAGGGCCGAGATCTTCGACCAGAACTCGTTGTACATCCGGCCGGTGATCTTCGGCCACCAGAAGTGGAGACCGCCGAGGTAGCCCATGATCGCGCTCCCGACCATGACGTAGTGGAAGTGCGCCACGATGAAGTAGGTGTCGTGGACGTGCATGTCGATGCCGAGCGTACCGAGCATGACGCCCGTCAGCCCGCCGATCAGGAAGACACCGATGAAGCCGAGGGCGTAGAGCATCGGGGTCTGGAGCGAGATGGAGCCCTTGTAGAGCGTGGCGGTCCAGTTGAAGACCTTCACGGCCGACGGGATCGCTACCAGCATCGTGAGGAACGAGAAGATCGCCCCGGCCACGACCGACTGGCCGGAGATGTACATGTGGTGACCCCAGACCAGGAAGCCGATGACGGCGATGAAGAGGCTCGAGAAGGCGATGAAGTGGTACCCGAAGACCCGCTTTCGGGAAAAGGCGGTGATGAGCTCGCTCATCACGCCCATCGAGGGCAGGATCATGATGTAGACGGCGGGGTGAGAGTAGAACCAGAAGAGGTGCTGGAAGAGGACCGGGTCGCCGCCGTACTTCGGGTCGAAGACGCCGATGTGAAAGAGCCGCTCGGCGCCGACGAGGAGGATCGTGATGGCGATGACGGGCGTGCCCAGGACCTGGATGATGCTCGTGGCGTAGTGGGCCCAGACGAAGAGGGGGAGCCGGAACCAGGTGAGGCCCGGGGCCCGCATCCGGTGGATCGTGACGATGAAATTCAGCCCCGTCAGGATCGACGAGAAACCCGCGATGAAGATGCCGACGGCGGTGACGATGACCTGGCCCTGGGCGAAGTTCGTCGACATCGGCGTGTAGAAGGTCCAGCCGGTGTCGATGCCGCCGGTCAGGAGCGACACGAACGTAAGAGCGCCGCCGGCCATGTAGAGGTACCAGCTCGCGAGGTTGAGCCGCGGGAACGCGAGGTCCTTCGCCCCGATCATGATCGGCAGGAGGAAGTTGCCGAGCACCGCCGGGATCGACGGGATCAGGAAGAAGAAGATCATCAGGATGCCGTGCATCGTGAAGAGCCGGTTGTAGACGTCGGAAGAGAAGAGGTCTCCCTGCGGCGTCGCCAGCTCGGCGCGGATCAGCACGGCCATCAGGCCGCCGAGGACGAAGAAGACCGAGATGCCGAGGAGGTAGAGGATGCCGATCCTCTTGTGGTCCCTCGTCAGGAGCCACGACCCGATGCCGTGGGTGGCGTTGAGGTAGTTCGTCTCGCCGGTATCACCAGATACGGCGTGGCTCGAGGTTGCGGTCACGACTTCCCTCCGGCGGCGGGGGCCGCGGCCGCCGGCGCGGCGGCGGCGCCGGCGGGCTTGAGCTCCTTGATGTACCTGATGAGCTGGACGATCTCCTCCTCGGAGATCTGGTCCCTGAAGGTCGGCATGATCGGCTGGTAGCCCTGGACGACCTTCGTGGCCGGGCTCAGGATCGACTCGCGCAGATAGCTCTCGTCGGCGAGGACGGTCCGCCCGTCGACGAGGGCCACGGGCTTTCCGAAGAGCCCGTCGAGGACGGGCGCGCGGGCCGAGCTGTCGGGCCGGTGGCAGGTGTTGCACGCCTTGGCGACGAACAGCTCCCCGCCCGAGGCGACGGTGCCTCCGGCGGCGGCGCCGCCGACGAGCCATTTCCGGTAGTCCTGCGGTTCCATGACGTGGATCTTCCCGACCATCTTCGAGTGGTCGACGCCGCAGTACTGGTCGCAGAAGATGTGGTAGGTGCCGGTCTTCGTCGCCTTGAACCAGGCCGTCGTGTAGCGGCCCGGGAGGACGTCCATCTTGAGGCGGAACGCGGGGACGGAGAAGTTGTGGATGACGTCCTCGGAGGTCATCGTCAGCTTCACGGCCTGGTTCACCGGAACGTGGAACTCGTTGATCTCGCGCTTGCCCTCGGGGTGCTCCACCTTCCACATCCACTGCTTGCCGTAGACGTAGAACGACCAGGCGTCGGCCGGCGGACGGGCGGACTCGAAGAAGATCGCCGCCCCCCAGAAGAAGCTGATCATGACGAGACCGAGCGGTATGACCGACCAGGTGAGCTCGAGGATCAGGGTGTTCCCCGTGATCTCCTGGCCCGTTTCGGCGGCGTGGCGGCGCCGGTACTTCACGAGGAACGCAACGATCGTCGAGACGATCAGGACGGAGAAGAGGACCGACACGCCGACCGTGAAGAAGAAGAGCAGGTCGACTTTCGAGGCGAGGGTCGATGAGACGGGCGGAAAGACGGGCGAGTTGGGGAGCATCGTCAGGCGCTCGCTCCGGCCTGCGCGCGGCTCCGGCGTTCCCGGCGCAGCATCACGGCGAGAAAGGCGCCGAACCCGAAGACGAGGACGGCGCCCGCGATACGGAGGACGGTCATGGTGGTCGCGGTGTACTTGCCCAGGGCCGGGTTGTACTGGAAGCAGAGGAGGAGGAGCTGGGCGGTGACGCCGCCCACCTTCCCTTCCGAGGCCTCCGAGAGGCCGAGGCGGAGCTCCTTCGGCGCGTACTCCACGCCGAAGAAGTAGCGCGAGATGACCCCTTCCGGCGTCACGAGGACGACGCCCGTCGCGTGGGCGTACTGCTTCTGCAGCTCGTCCCAGCGGTACTTGAACCCTGCGGCCTCGGTCACGCGGCGGATCTGGGTCTCGTCGCCCGTCAGGAAGTGCCAGCCGGCCTCGCCCTCGGCCTTGCGGCCGTAGAACTCGACGAGGTTCGTCTTCTTGTCGCGGGCGAGGGGCGGCTTCTCGACCGGGCTGAAGCTGAGGGTCACGACCTCGAAGTCGGCGCCCGGCGTCAGGGTGAAGCCCTTCAGGCTCCGGGCGAGGCCTTCAAGGGCGATGCCGCACAGCATCGGGCACTCGTAGTACGCGAGCGACAGGATGACCGGCTTCCTCCCGAAGTAGTCGCCCAGGCGGACGGACTTGCCGTTCTCGTCCCTGAACGTCGCGTCGAGGGGGAGCTGGGTTCCCATGTGCTGCTCCCAGCCGACCTCCCGCGTGGGCGAGGGCATCATCGGCTGCGCCGCGAGAGGGAGCGCCGATGCGGCGAGGGCCATCAGGGCCGGGGCGAGTCGAAAGGCGCGCATCATGGTGCTCACTTCGTAGCCGCCACGGGGGCTGGCTGAGCCTGCCCGGGAATGTCGGGGAGCGGCGGCGGAACCGGGAGGCCGCGTTCGGCGACGATCTCGAGCGCGCGCTCGACGGGGATCTGCACGACGCCGGCCGTGCGGTCGACCCAGGCATAGGACGTCAGGGCGGCCTCCTCTTCCTTCGCGAACTTCACCATGTCGGCCGTAGGGTCGGCCTGCAGAGCCGCCCTGGGGCGGGGCCGGGGCTGGTTCGCCTCGGCGACCGGAAGGGGTTCGGGGTCGCGCGCGATCGACTGAGACTTGAGGACCTTGCTGAAGGCGATCATCGCGACGAAGGAGAACGCGACGAGGAGGGCGAGACCCGCGATGGCCCCGAAGATCCCCTTGACGTGGATCTCGGAGTCGAACTCCGCCGGCTCGTGCTGCGGGCGGTCGTGGTCAGTCATGGGCGAGGGCCTCCTTGAGGAACGGCTCGTTCGCCGGCAGGAGCGGCCGCGCCCTCAGGCCGAGGGTGAAGAGGAAGAGCCAGATGCCGCCGAGGGCGAGCGGCGCGGCGAGGTCGAGCCAGTGCATCGTGAAGGCGTCCTTGGAGAACGAAGGCGCCACGAGCCAGTGCAGGTCGAGCCAGCGCGCGAGGAGGAGGAGGACGGCGACCGGAGCGAGTGCCCTCGCGCTCCTCTTCCGGTCGCGGGACAGGAGCAGCGCGAAGGGGAGGGCGTAGTGGAGGAGGACGAGGACGATGGTCGTCGCCCTCCAGGCGCCGTTCATCCTGGAGGTGTAGAAGGTCGTTTCCTCGGGCAGGTTCCCCGACCAGATGATGATGAACTGCGAGTAGGCGAAGTAAGCCCAGACGCAGACGAATGCGAAGAGGAGCTTGCCGTAGTCGTGCAGGTGGCGCGGCTGGAACGGGACCGCGGGGGAGGGCCCTTCCCCGAGGAGGAGCGCGGCGAGCGCCACGAGGGCCATGGCCGCGACGGCCTGCCCGATGATCACGTAGAGACCGTAGATCGTGGAGTACCAGTGCGGCGTGAGCGACATGAGCCAGTCGAACGCCGCGAACGTCATGGAGAGGAGATAGGCGACGAGGCCGGCGGCGCCCCAGCGCTGCATCCAGAGGGCCAGGCGGCGGTCGCCCGTCTCGTCCTGGCGCGCCGAGAGCCTGGAGAGGACCCAGGCGAAGAAGATCCAGGTGGCGAAGTAGATCGCCGAGCGGGTCAGGAACGACGTCGTGTTCAGCCAGGGCTTCTTGTGCGTGAGGATCGCGTCGGCCGCGACGACCTCGCCGTGCGTCCACTCGTAGAGCGAATGGGTGCCGAAGGCGATCGGCAGGAACGCCACGGCAGCGAAGCCGAGCGTCAGGGGGCTCGCCGCCGCCTCGAGGACGCGGCGGATCATGACGCCCCAGGCCCCGCGCGTGACGTGGTGGAGAAGAAGGACACCGAGGGCGCCCGCCGAAAGGCCGAGCATCCACATGTAGCCGGTGAGGTAGGACCGGAAGAACTGGTCCTTGTTCGTGGCGAAGCCGACCGCCAGGAGAACGAGGCCGGCGACGCCGGCGACGAGTCCGATGCGGCCGATCTTCCCGGCGCTCTCCGGCGCGAGGTACGAGCCGCTATTCGAGCCAGGGTTCACGGGTGGGCCTCCGGGGTCGGTGCGGCCGCGGGGGCGGCGGCGGCTTTGTCGAGTGCCGCGCGGTCGGCGTCGGCGAGCTCGGCGAAGGGCGCGTTGCGGGAGAACTGGAGGGTCCGGACGTAGGCGGCGATGGCCCAGCGGTCCTCGGCGGGTATCTGGCTCGCGTAGCTCGACATCTCCCCGAAACCGTTCGTCATGACGTCGAAGAAGTAACCCAGCGGCTGCGCGCGGAGCCGGTCGACGTGAAACGACGCGGCCTGCTTGAACCCGCGCTGGACGATCATCCCCTGGCCGTTGCCCTGGCGGCCGTGGCAGGGCGAGCAGAAGACGTCGAACCGCTGGCGTCCTCGGGCGAGCAGGGCCTTGTCGAACGGGACGGCGGCCGGAAGCTCGGCGACGAACTTCCCGTCGGGACCGATGCCGGTGTGGAGGACCCGGTCCTCGCGGAGCCAGCCGCGCGCGACCGTCCCGGCCGGCGGGATGCGCGAGGCGAGCCCGTCGCGGTAGAACTCGCTCTGGGCGAGAGGGCGCTCCTTCGCCTGGTTGTACATCCCCTGCCGGCACCCGGCGCCGGCGAGGGACACGAGGGCGAGCGCGGCGACGCCGAGTCGCCGTACGCCCGGCGTGACGTCAGTTTTCAACTTCGTTGACCTCCACGGGTGCGAGGCTCTCGAGGAAGCGCCTGACGGCCGGGCCGTCGAACTTCGGGTCGTCGGACTCGACGACGAGGAAGTAGCCGTCCTTGGAGGCGTGCTCGACGAAGCGCGGAACGTTGAAGAGCGGGTGGTGAGGTCTCGGCAGGCCGTTCAGGAGCAGCATTCCGAGCGCCGCCGCGAGGCCCCCGTGGAAGATCGCCCCCTCGAACGTCGCCGGGATGAACGCGGGCCACGAGTTCAGGGGACGGCCCCCGATGTTCAGCGGGTAGTCGATGGCGCTCGCCCAGTAGGCGAAGCTGAAGACCGCGACCGCACCGAAGATGGAGGCCCCCAGCACGAGGAGCGGGAGCTTCGAGTGGTGGAGGTCGAGGGCGTCGAGGACTCTCTCGATCGGATAGGGCGTGTACGCGTCGAGCTTCGTGAAGCCCGCGGCCTTCGCGGCGCCGATCGCCTCGAGGAGCTCCTCGGGAGTCCGGAACTCGGCCATGACGCCGTGGAGGAGAGGTTCCGTATGCGGGCCGTGCATCGCGTTACTTCTCCTCTCCGTGCGCCTTCGTCGCCTCGGGCGTCAGGACGCGCATCTCGAACATGTTCAGCGCGGGGAGGAAGCGGATGAAGAGGAGGAGGAGCGTCAGGAAGAGGCCGATCGTCCCGGCGAAAACCGCGATGTCCCACTTCGTGCCGTGGTACATGGCCCAGTTGGACGGTACGTAGTCGCGGGAGAGGCTGACGACGATGATCACGAAGCGCTCGAGCCACATCCCGACGTTGATGAACATCGCGATGACCCAGAGCGCCCAGACGTTCGACCGCACCTGCCGGAACCAGAGGAGCTGCGGGACGAGGATGTTGCAGAGGATCAGGAGCCAGTACTGGACGGCGTAGGGCCCGGTGAAGCGGTTCAGGACCATGAAGATCTCGAACTCGTTGGCGCTGTAGAAGGCGGCCCAGATTTCGAGGACGTAGCCGTAGGCGACGATGAGGCCGGTCGTCAGCATCACCTTCGCCATGTTCTGCAGGTGCCGGTCGGTGATGAAGTCCTTCAGCTTGAAGAGGGGACGCAGGGGCAGGACGAGCGTCAGGACCATCGCGAAACCCGCGAAGACGGCGCCCGCGACGAAGTAGGGGGGGAAGACCGTCGTGTGCCACCCCGGGACGATGCCGACGGAGAAGTCGAACGACACGATGGAGTGGACCGAGAGGACGAGCGGCGTCGAGAGCCCGGCCAGCAGGAGCGAGGCTGTCTCGTAGTTGGCCCAGTGGCGCGAGGAGTTCCGCCAGCCGAGGGCCGCCATCCCGTAGGCGAACCGGGCGACCTTCGCCTTCGCGTGGTCGCGCAGGGTCGCGAGGTCCGGCAGCATTCCGACGTACCAGAAGACGATCGAGATCGTGGCGTAGGTCGAGACGGCGAAGACGTCCCAGATGAGGGGGCTTCGGAAGTTCGGCCACATGTTGAGCGTCCCCGGGACCGGCAGGAGCCAGTAGGGGAGCCACGGTCGGCCGAGGTGGAGGATCGGGTACATCCCGGCGCAGGCGACCGCGAAGACGGTCATCGCCTCGGCGAACCGGTTGATCGAGTTGCGCCAGCTCTGCCGCAGCAGGAGGAGGATGGCGGAGATCAGCGTTCCGGCATGGCCGATGCCGATCCACCAGACGAAGCAGACGATGTCCCAGCCCCAGCCGACGGGGACGTTGTTCCCCCAGATGCCGATACCGGTCATGAAGAGGTTCGTGACGGCGAGGAGGAAGAGGTTGAGGAGGCCGAAGCCGACCGCGAGGCCGAGGAGCCACCACCTGGGTGTCTTCGTCAGCTTCGTGTTGACGACCTCGGAGATCCGCTCCGTGACGCTCGCCGGGGTGTGACCGGGCGCCAGGACCGGGGCCTGCCCGATCGGGTCGGCGCCGGGCGCGCCATCGTAGGTGGTCGACATGTCAGCCGGCCTCCACGTCCGGGTTGGGGTTCGTCACCTTCGCCATGTAGGTCGTCCGGGGCCGGGTGTTCAGCTCTTCCAGCAGCCAGTACGTGCGCGGCTCGTCGCGGAGCTTCGTCACCTTCGCCGCCGGGTCGTTGATGTTCCCGAAGACGATGGCGTCGGCCGGGCAGGTCTGCTGGCAGGCCGTCCGGATCTCGCCGTCGCGGATGGCGCGTCCCTCGCGCTCGGCCACGATCCGGGCGCGGTTGATCCGCTGGATGCAGAAGGTGCACTTCTCCATGACGCCGCGGGACCGGACGGTGACGTCGGGGTTCGCGAGCATCTTCAGGACCGGCTCCTTCTCCCTCTCGCCGTTGTACTCGAAGAAGTTGAAGCGCCGGACGTGGTAGGGGCAGTTGTTGGAGCAGTAGCGCGTGCCGACGCAGCGGTTGTAGGCCATCTCGTTCAGGCCTTCGGCACCGTGGACCGTCGCGGCCACGGGACAGACGACTTCGCAGGGGGCCATCTCGCAGTGCTGGCACATGAGGGGCTGGTGGTGGACCTCGGGGTTCTCCAGGTCGGTCCCCTCGTAGTACTGGTCGACGCGGATCCAGTGCATCTCGCGGTTCCTGCCGACCTGCTCCTTGCCGACGATGGGGATGTTGTTCTCCGACTGGCATGCGACGACGCAGGCGTTGCAGCCGAAGCAGGAGCCGAGGTCGACGGAGAGCCCCCAGGCGTTCTCCTTGTACTCCCAGCCCGGCTGGAAGAGGGAGACGTCCTTCGGCGGAAGGCCGTGCCCCTTCGCCTTCGCGGGGTCCTTCACGTACTCGGGGAGCGACATGACCCGGACGATCTCGCGTCCTTCCATCCGGAAGTGCTGCTGCGTGTGGGCGAGCGGGGAGCGCGCGCCCGTCTTCGCGAGGGTGACGGCGGCGACCCACGGCGCGCCAGTCGTGCGCAGCGGCCCGACGTCGCCGCCCACGCCGTTGCCCACACGCCCGGCGTGGACGCGACCGAACCCGAGGTGGAGCGTGACGACGTCCGCCGCCTGGCCCGGCTGGATGAGGACGGGCAGCTCGACGCTCTTCCCGTTCGACGTGACCTTCACGACGTCCTCGTTCTGGAGGCCGAGCTTCTGGGCCGTGTTCGGCGAGACGATCGCGGCGTTGTCCCAGGTCAGTTTGCTGAGCGGCTTCGGGAGCTCCTGGAGCCAGCCGTTGTTGGCGAAGCGGCCGTCCAGGAGCGACGGGTCGGGCCGGAAGACGCCCTCGAGGTCGGAGGGACGGGCGGCCGCCGCCGTCGCCGCGGCGGCCAGAGCCTGCGCGACTTCGGCGGTGCGCACCGGCAGCACCTTCGCAGCAGATGCGGTGCCGGGAACGACGCCGTCGTGAAGGCTCTTCCTCCAGAACGCCTCGAAGTCCGCCTCTCCCGGGCGGGCGCTCTTCCAGTGCTCCTTGACGACGTCGTAGCCCTTCCGGGGCGTCTCGTCGAGGAGGACCGACAGCAGCTCGTGGGCCGACTTTCCGTCATAGAGAGGCTCGACGAGAGGCTGGACGATTGCGGCGGTGCCGTCGAGCGAGCGGACGTCGCTCCACGCCTCGAGGAAGTGGGCCATCGGCACCACCCACTGGCAGTACCGCGAGGTCTCATCCGGGTAGGCGGTCAGGTGAACCCGCAGCCCCGCCTTCAGGAGAGTCTCGCCGAACGCGAGATCGGACGGGGCGTCGTAGACGGGGTTCCCGCCCACGACGAGGAGGACCTGTACTTCCCCCTTCTTCACGTCCGCGACGAGGTCGGCGAGGGAGGCGAGCTGGTCGACGGGCGCCGCCTCGGCCGGATCGGTCACGAAGACCGTCTTCCCGACGTTGCCGAGCGCCTCGTTCATGGCGTGGGCCGCGGCGTGGACCTCGGCGGGGGCGAAGTCGCCCGCGACGACGACGGAGCGGCCGGCCGCCGCCTTCAGGTCCCTTGCGGCCGTGCCGGCGAACTTCAGCGCCTTCTCGTCGAGCCCCGAGGGGCGGGCGAAGCCGGCGAGGCCGAGCTCGGCAGCGAGCGCCTCGGCGAAAGCGGGGAAGGCGCTCGCACGCAGCGGGAGCCGGTGGTCCGCGAGCGTGCCGGTCGGCGTTGGCGAGACCTCTACGGCGAAGAAGCGCGACATCTCTTTGGATCCGCCGACGAGGCGCCGACGGGCCGAGAAGGCCTTGGCGTTGCGGACGGAATCGGGTCCGAGGGCGAGGAAGTCGGAATCGAGGGCGACGACGACGTCGGCGGCGCCGAGCTCGTAGCGGGTTTCCGCCGGCTGGCCGAAGGCGATCCGGGCGCCGGCGCGGACGGCGTCGCGCCCGGCCGATTCCCACTGGTGCCACTTCGCCTTCGGGAAGGCGGTGAGGACGGCCTTCATCTGCGCGCCGAGGGTCGGTGAGGTTACCGTCTCGGTCAGGATCCGGAGGCCGGCGCCCTCGATCTGCTTCTGAGCCTTCGCTGCCGCCTGGAGCTCGGTGACGAGATGCGGCCAGGTGTCGAGGATCCCGAGCTTGGTCGGGACCTTCAGGCGGTCGGGGTCGTAGAGGCCGAGGACGGAGGCCTGCGCGACGGCGGTCGCGCCGCCGAGGCTCGCCGGGTGCTCGGGGTTTCCCTCGACCTTCGTCGGGCGCCCCTCGTGGCTCTCCGCGAGGAGGGGCTGGGCGAAGCCGCCGACCGTCATCGCCGTGGCGAAGAAGAGCGGTACGCCGGGGAGAATCTCCTCCGGCTGCTTCACGTAGGGGACGATCTTCTCGACGGGCTGGCGCGTGCAGGCCGTCATCCCGGCCAGGGCCATGGAGGCCATGCCGAGCTCGAGGAACCGCCGGCGGGAGAAGCCCCGGTCGAGGCTCTCGTCCCAGTCGGAGGCGTGCCGCGGGTACTCCGTTGCCAGGAACTCGCGGAAGCGCGCGTCGTCGGCCAGCTCTTCGATGCCGCGCCAGAACGCCGGACCCTGCCGGGTCCGGAGGCGCTCGCGGATCTCGGCGAGGTCGAGCGGAAAATGGGCGGGACCGGCCGGGAGGTCGTCCAGAGGCTCGGGACGAAGGGTCGGAAGGCTCATCGAGGTCTCTGCTCCTTCGATCCGGCGGCTCATCGGTGACAGGTCCCGCACGAGGTGATCTCGGCAGGGGGGCGGACCTTGTATTTCTCCACGAGCTCGCGGCCGAGCGTCTCCTGGTCCTTCGCCTTCCAGGTCATGTTGTAGATCTCTTCCTTGGGGCGGATGAACTTCTCGGGGTTCCGGTGGCACTCGAGGCACCAGCGCATCTGGAGCGGCTGGGCGGAACGCATGAGGCGCATCTGGTGGACCGGGCCGTGACAAGTGGCGCAGCCCATTCCCTTGGCGACGTGGATCGAGTGGTTGAAATAGGTGAAGTCGGGGAGATCGTGGACCTTGTTCCACTCGATCGGCTGTCCGGTCCGGTAGCTGGACCGGACGGGCTCGAGCATGGGCGCCTCGTTCCAGACGATCTTGTGACAGTTGTAGCAGGTCGAGGTCGGAGGGACGCCGGCCGAGGCGGATTTCTCCACGGCGGTGTGGCAGTACCGGCAGTCGATGCCCAGCCCCGCGACGTGGTGCTCGTGGCTGAACGGGACGGGCTGCTCGACGGTTTCACCGCGGCGCTGGTTGAAGCCGGCGTAGTCGAGGGCCAGGAGCGAGCCGACGGCGCCGCCCGCCACGAGGACGAGGGCGGCGATCGAGGCCGGCGCGAGGTAGTTCGCGCTCTTCGGAAAGAGCTGTGCCATCTTCGCTTATGCCTTTCTCGGGGCGGGAATGGGCAAGGGCAACGAGTCGTCCATGAGCGACGGTCTCAAAAAAAACCGTGAAGGTACCATACGAGGGCGTCGGCGAACAGGCCCCTCTCCAGCTCTTCTATTGCCCAGGCGACGGGTTCGGTGGAACTCGGAGCTCAGAAGCCGGTCGGCTTCTTCGGAATCCGCCCCGACTTGAGCGTCTCGCTCCGAAGGCGCCGGCCGACGATCCTCTCGACCATCCTGCCCGTCGCAAGGACCCGGTCCACGTCGAGGCCCGTCTCGATGCCCATCTCGTCGAGCATGACGACGAGGTCTTCCGTGCTGACGAGGCCGACGTTGTTCGGGTCCTGGTAGTAGTAGCGGCCGGTACCGGAGACGGGAGCCCCGTCGAAGAAGTTCGCGGGCTGGCCGCCGATGCCGCCGAGGGTGCTCTCGTACCTCACGATCCCGGCCTGGAGGGCGGCGAGGACGTTCGCGAGGCCCCAGCCGCGTGTGACGTGGAAGTGGGCCAGGTGCTTCGTCACGTCCGGCATCGCCTCGAGGATCATCGAGTAGTAGGCGTAAACCCGGTCGGGCGGGGCCGAGCCGTCGTGGTCGGCGTGCTCGATGTCGTCGGCGCCGATGTCGAGGAAGCGCTTCGTGAAGGTCACGGCGTCCTCGAGCTTCGTCGGTCCCTCGATGGGGCAGCCCCAGATCGTGCTGACGGTGCCGTTGACCCGGATGCCGGCGTCGTGGGCCTTCCGGATGCAGCGCTCGGCCTCGGCCCAGTAGCCGGCGTGGTCGAGGCCCGAGTTCTTCTTCATGTGGGAGGCCGAGGTCGAGACCATCATCAGGATCCGGTCGGGCCCCCACCCTTCCGCCCTCGCCTCGATGGCCCGGTCGACGGCCTTCTCGCGGATGGTGACCGCGGTCAGCTCGACGCCGGCGATCTGCTTCTCGACCCGCTTGCTCGACCGGATCCCCTTCAACAGCTCATCGGAGTCCCTGAACTGCGGCATCCCCTTCGGGTTCCCCAGGTTCGTCACCTCGAGGCGCCGGTAGCCCGCGAGGACGAGCTCTTCGAGGACCCAGAGCTTGGCTTCGGTCGGGATCCACTTCTCCTCGTGCTGGAAGCCGTCCCGGACGGTGATGTCGGCGAGGTCGACGCGTTTCGGGAGAGTCCAGTTCGTCATGTTCACCTCAGGAGATCGCGGGCCGCCAGGACCGTGAAGGCGTGCGTTTCGAATGTCACGGCGACGCTTCCGAGGTGGCCCCCCTTCAGGTAGTCGAGGCCGAGGGGGTGGGCCTTCGCACGCTCGACGAGCTGGGCGACGACGACGGGATCGCGCGGCTCGACGGGGTGCGTGTGAAGCGGGTCGGCCGCGCCGAGAAGGGCGTGCAGAAGCTCGTCGGGGCTCACGCGGGATCGGTGGACGAGGTCGGCGAGAGCGGCGACGACCGATTCGACGGTCGCCTCGGGGAGGCCCGAGAGCCTGGCGGCGTCGCGGACGAGCTGTGCGTGGTTCATCGTGGCCTCTCCATCAGCGCGCGGGGGGGACGACGGGCGCGCTCCGGTCCGCGAGCGCTCCGAGAAACGCGACGATCGAGGCGATCTCGTCGTCGGTCAGCTCCTTGCCGAGCTGGTGCCATGCCATCTTTCTCACGGCCTCGTCGAGCCGGGCGACGGAGCCGTCGTGAAAGTACGGACCGGTGGCGACGGCGTTCCGAAGCGAGGGGACCTTGAACTTCCGGCGGTCTTCCTCGTCCTTCGTCACCAGGAAGCGTCCCTCGTCCTTCGTCTCCCAGGCCTTGACGAGGCCCAGAAGCTGGTACTGGTTCGCCCCGATCGTGGGCGAGTTGTGGCAGGTCGTGCAGCCGGTCTTCAGGAAGAGCTGCAGGCCCGCGGCCTCCCGGTGCGTCAACGCGTCGAGGTCCCCGTTCAGGAAGTCGTCGAGGCGGTCGTGAGTTCGCAGCGTCCGCTGGAACGCGGCGAGGGCCCGGGCGGTGTTGACGAGGCTGATCGGCTCCGTCTCACCCGGGAACGCCGCGGCGAAGGGCTCGCGGTATTCCCGGGCCGCGCGGAGGGCGGCTTCCACGGCGGCCGCGTCCGGCATCGCCATTTCGACGGGGTTCAGGAGCGGCCCGGCGGCCTGTTCCTCGAGGGTCTTCGCCCTCCCGTCCCAGAACTGGGCGACGTGGTACCCGGCGTTCTTCACGCTCGGCGAGTTCCTCGTCCCCTTCTCGCCCTTCGCCCCGTCCGAGGTCCTCTCCCCGTCGGCCCCGGAGGGGCTCTCGCCGTCCAGGCGGTGGCAGTCGTTGCACGACTGGGTGCCGTTCACCGAGAGACGCTTCTCGAAGTAGAGCTCCTTGCCGAGAGCGACGAGCTCGGGAGTGTCGGCCTCTGCGCCCGGCATCTTCTCGG
>Ga0209573_1001547_pt1 | contig 34742 bp, 30 predicted proteins | sample TNRBio252014_DNA_FD_185870 | JGI IMG/M metagenome (GOLD analysis project Ga0209573, IMG submission 185870) | Wastewater treatment Type I Accumulibacter community from EBPR Bioreactor in Madison, WI, USA - TNR Reactor_6/25/2014_ DNA (SPAdes)... | ecosystem: Engineered > Bioreactor > EBPR >...
GTATCTCCTTCTGGGAGTACCTCAAGGATCGGGTGGCCGGCCTGAACGTGATCCCGTCCCTCGCGGAGTTGATTCGCCGGCCGGTCATGCCCTGAATCAACCTTACCTGTAGTTAATGAGTATTTACCTTTTTTAGTCGCTTCGCTAAAACACCTTGAAGATCAGATGAAATCTCGTCAAGGCGATTACACCACCACCTCCACGCAAGCCGGATGGCTGAGAAACGCCGTCGGACTCGCGGTCAGCCCATAGGCGCCGGACTGGAACACCACGATCAGATCGCCGACCCCGGCTTTCGCCAGATCCACCCGCTCGGCCAGAATATCCAGCGGCGTGCAGAGCGGCCCCACCACCGTCACCACTTCCCGCTCGGTTCCCGTCACCCGATTGCCGACCACCACCGGATAATTCTTGCGAATGACTTGGCCGAAGTTGCCGGACGCCGCCAGGTGGTGATGCAAACCGCCGTTGGTAATAAGAAACGTGTGGCCGCGCGAGACCTTGCGATCCACCACCTCGGCGACGTAAATGCCGGCCTCGCCCACCAGATAGCGACCCAATTCCAGCACCACCCGCGCTTCCGGCAGGTGTTCCTTCACCCTTGGCAGCCAACGCTCCAGATTGGCGGCGATGGGTTGCAAGTCCAACGGCGCGTCGCCGGGGAAGTAGGGGATGCCGAAACCACCGCCGATGTTGAGTAGCCGAACCGGCTTCGGCGCGTCCGCCGCCAGTCGCAGCGCCAGTTCAAAGGTACGGTCGTGGGCCTCGACGATGGCCGCCGCGCGCAGGTTTTGCGAGCCGGCGAAGAGGTGGAAGCCCTGAAAATCCAATTCCAGTTGGCCAATCCGTCGCAGCAGTGCCGGCGCCTGTTCAGCGTCCACTCCAAACGGTTTAGGGCCGCCGCCCATCTTCATCCCGGACGCCTTGAGCTCAAAATCTGGGTTGACCCGCACTGCTACCCGGGGTCGCCGGTCCTGTTCCTGGCCCAGCCGGGCGACGGTTTCCAGTTCCCCAGCCGACTCCAGATTGATCGTGATGCCGGCGGCGATGGCGGCGGCCAGTTCCGGCGGTCGTTTTCCCGGCCCGGCGAAACTGATCCTGGTCGGGTCCATCCCAGTATCCGACGCCACCTTCAACTCGCCGAGCGAGGCGACATCCAATCCATCTACTAAACCTGCCATGTGCTGGACCACAGCCGGCATCGGATTGGCCTTGACCGCGTAATGCAGTTCGACAGCCGCCGGCAACGCGCGCCGTAACAACGCCACCCGTTCGTCCAGCAACCGCCGGTCGTAGGCGTAGAACGGGGTTTGGCCGACCCGCGCCGCCAATTGGGTCAGCGGCATTCCACCGACCCACAGGCAGTCATCCACCACCGGAAACTGACTCATCGGCCCATGCGTGGGCCGAACGGCGGTCATGGCGTCGGCTCCGGGAACAGCTTGCCCAATTCCGCGACCAGCGCCTTGCGGTCGATCTTGCCGTTAGGGTTGCGCGGCAGGTCGATGGCGCGGGCGATGATGCGCAGTGGGACCATAAAATTGGGCAAATGCTGTTTGCAATGGCCGATCAACGCACTCTCGCTGAAAATCTCCCGCAACGGCTTGACCACCGCGACGATGGCTTGGCCCAGCGCCGGATGTGGAATTCCCAACGCGGCTGTTTCGGCGACCTGACCGCTGCCGTACAGCACTTCCTCGACTTCGGTGGGACTGACCCGATAGCCGGAGGTTTTGATCATGTCATCCTTGCGGCCGATGAAGTACAGGAAACCCTCCTCGTCCATCCGCGCCGTGTCCCCGGACCACACCGCCGGTTCCGGCAACGGCAGTCCGGGATTCTGGCCGGGCATCGGCCGGAAACGTTCAGCGGTTTTGACCGGATCGTTCCAGTAGCCGAGCGCCACCAGCGAACCGCGATGCACCAGTTCGCCGGGTTCGCCGGGCGCGCACGGCGCGCCGTCCTCGCGCACAACGAGAATTTCGGCGTTCGGAATGGCCTTGCCGATGGAATCCGGCCGGCGCTCGATCTCCTCGGGCGGCAAATAGGTGGAGCGAAACGCCTCGGTCAGCCCGTACATCAAATAAGGCGTGGTGTTGGGCAGGGTGCGGCGCAAAGCCGCCAGGGTGGCGCGCGGCATCGCCCCGCCCGAGTTGGTCAGGTAGCGCAGGCTGGTCACCGCCGTCGCCGGCCATTCCAGCGCCGCCAGTTGCACCCACATCGGCGGCACCGCCGCCAGCCCGGTAATGCCCTCGCGGGCGACGGCGTTGATGACGTCGCGCGGCAACAGATAATCCATCAGCACCGTCCGCGCGCCGGCGACAAAGGCGGTGGTGAGTTGGCTCAGGCCATAATCAAAGCTGAACGGCAGCACCGCCAGAATGCGGTCGTCGGCTCGGTTGCCCAGATAATCGGCTACGCTGTGAGCGCCGGTCAGCAGGTTGCGATGCGACAACACCACCCCCTTGGGTTTGCCGGTGCTGCCCGAGGTGTAGAGAATGGCGGCCATATCCTGATCAATGACCCGCGCCGGCGAACGGCTGTTTTCCGAATCCAGCAGCGCCGGCCAGCCGAGCACTTGCAAATGATGCAGGCGCCGAGGCGCGGAGGTTGCCTCATCGATCAGCACCACGCTGTGCAGATCGGGACAATCGGCCAGTACAGGTTCCAGCAGGGTCGCCCGGTCGCGGGCCGTGACCAGAACCCGCACGTTGCAGTCGCGCAGAATGTAGGCGACCTGATCGGGCTTCAGCAGGGGATTGATCGGGACGAACACGCCGCCGGCCAGCGCGGCGCCAAACAGGGCGACCACGGTTTCCGACTGTTTGGGCAGATAGATGGCGACCCGATCCGCTCGATTCAGACCCAACGCTCGCAGCCCGCGCCCGACAACCTGGATTTGATCGGCCAGGGCGGCATAGTCCCAATGGGTGTGGCGATGCGTGATGGCGGTCGCGGCGGGGCGGCGGTCGGCCTGTTCGAGAATGAGTTCTTGCAGCAGTCTGGCCATTCGAAATTCACGGGGGACGGTGGGGATGAACAACCGTAAGGGATGAGATCGTCAATGATAATCACTTCCGCGACGGAGGGCACGAGCGCGATGCCATGGTGGGATGAAAGTTCTCGATGCAGAGGGAAACCGCATGAAACAAGATGACCGCGCGCCGTGGCTGGCGCTGTATGCCACCGGCGGCTGTCACCTTTGCGAACAGGCGGACACCCTGATTCGCGCGGCGGCAACCGTGGCGTTCCGCACGGTCGAGATCGCTGATGACGAGGATTTGCTGGAACGCTATGGGGTGCGGATTCCAGTGTTGCGCCGGTTGGATACGGGGGAAGAGTTGAACTGGCCTTTCGACGCGGCGGCGGTGCGACGCCTGACGTTGGATCGCTCGTGAAACAGCCAGATTGTGCATTTTTTTTAAGTATACTGTGAGATAATTCAAACAAACGTTTGAAACAGGTCACTTCGGTATGGAAGATGATACACGCCAGCGTCTCCTGGATGTCGCCGAAGCCTTGTTTGCCGAACACGGATTCGCGGAAACCTCGCTACGGGCCATCACGACGCAGGCCAGGGCCAATCTGGCGGCTGTCCACTATCACTTTGGTTCGAAGGACGAACTCCTGCGCGCGGTGTTTGCCCGCCGGCTAAAGATGCTGAACGAGGAGCGGCTGGCCCGGCTGACGGCGTTGGAGACCGGCGGCGGGCCGGTGACGGTGGAAACGGTGCTGACCGCCTTCATCGAGCCCTCGTTGCGGTTGCGCCGCGCGGGGGTTCAGGGCGAACGGTTCACCCGCCTGCTGGGCCGGGCGCAGATCGATGCTTCGGAGGCGTTGCGCGACTTTCTGCGCGATCAGTACGCCCCGGTGCTGGAGCGATTTCAGCAGACGCTGGGGCGAACCCTGCCGCAACTGCAACCTGGAGAATTGCGATGGCGGCTGTATTTCGCGCTGGGGGTGCTCTCGTTCACGTATGCGGGCGCGCGGCTGCCACAAATGCCGTTCGCGGCTCGGCTTGTCGGCGACGAGGAACGGTTGTTGCGGCAGTTGATTCAATTCCTGGCGGTCGGGCTGTGCGCGCCGCCGCTGGAGGAAGGAGCGGAGGAGACCGCATGATGACCAGGGTGGGTCCGGGTTCGGAAAATTTGTCGGCCAGTTCCCGTTGACGGCCGAAAACCCATTAAAAAGTCTTGATTGACAATGACGAAGGGCAAAACAATGTTCTACTCAAAAACACATGGTTCACTTCTGGTTCTGGGCATCGCCGGGTTGTTGTCCGTCACCGGCCAAGCCCACGCCTCGGGCTTGCAACTCACCGAACAGAGCGTCACCGGCTTGGGCCGGGCGTTCGCGGGCGGCAGCCTGCCGAACGATGATGTGTCCGCCGTGTACTACAACCCCGCCGACATGATGTTGAGCAAGGGAATGCAGGTACAAGCGGGTTTTACTTTCATCGGGATTAGCATCAAGGCGGATGATGCCGGTTCGACCACCCGGCTTCCGGCCAATCTGGGGGACGTACTCACCAAACCGGGGACCTTGCCGGTGTTTGTATCCGTGTCGGATTGCCGTCCTGGCAGTTCGGCGGTCTGCAGCGACGACGGCGGTACCGATAACGTGGTGCCGAATACGTTTTTCGCGATGGATATCAACGACCGGATGCGGTTTGGCCTGGGCATCACCGCGCCGTTCGCGGTGGCCACCGGCTACACCAATAACTGGGTGGGACGCTATGTCGCGCTCGATTCGGAATTGAAAACCATAGACATCAATCCCGGGATCGCCTACCGGGTCACCGATCAGTTGTCGCTCGGTTTCGGCGTCAGCGCTCAGTACGCCGACGTCAGCCTGAGCCGGGCGCTGTTCAATCCGTTCAGCCCCACCAACGACGGTTACGGGGAATCCAAGGGTGACGACTGGGGTTTCGGTTTCAATCTGGGCGCCACCTACGAATTCGATCCCAATACTCGGGTGGGTCTGAGCTATCGGTCGCGGGTGAAATACACCCTGGAGGGGGATAACACCATCAGTAACTATATTCCAGCCGCCAACGGCAAGACGGACATCACGGCGGAATGGACCGCGCCGGACTGGTTGGCGCTGGCCTTCTACATGCGGCTGAATCCGCAGTGGGCGGTCATGGCCAGCACGCGCTGGACCAACTGGAGCCTGTTTCAAAAGCTTCAGATTGATAAAGCCGATGGTAGCGGCCCGCTAACCGTTCAAGAGGAAAATTGGAAGGATAGCTGGTCGTTCAATATCGGCGTCGCTTACGATTACAATCCGGACTGGACTTTCCGGGCGGGATACGTCTACGACCAGACGCCGATCCGCTCGGCCGAGTATCGCCACCCGACCATTCCCGACAGCAACCGCAATGCCTTCGGGCTGGGTTTCAGCTACCACCCTGGTGCACAACTGTCGGTGGATGTCGGCTATATGTACATCAGTTTCGCCGATGCCAGCACGGATGAAACCATCAACCTACCCCCCTCCGCGTTGCCGATACCGGCTGGGCTGATTACCCAGCACCTGATGCTGGACTATAACGGTTCGGGCAATCTGTTCGGCATCCAGGCCAGCTACAAGTTCTAGGCTTTCCGCCCGAATAACCCAAGGCCGGGGTTCAGTCCCCGGCCTTGTTATTCCGGGATGTCTTCGTAGATTCGGGTCAACGGCAGGTTCAAGCCAACGCTCTTCAGTTCGATCACTTCCCGTGCGCCATACGGTTCCTGTTCCCAGCCATCTGGCAGGCGGCGGTAGCAAATCGCCAGCCGACTCTCCTGCGCCACCAGCAGGTACTCCTGCAAACCGGGCAATTGCCGGTAGGCGATGCGCTTGAACTCGCGGTCGCGCTGGTTCGTGCTGGGCGAGAGCACCTCGATCACCAGCTTGGCGTCATCCACGAAATAGCAATCCTGGAGCTTGCCCGGCTCCACGCACGACACCAGCACATCCGGGTAGAAGAAGCAATGCGCGGCCTCGATCCGCACCTTAACATCATTCACATAGACCCGGCAGGGCGTTCCCCGCAGGTGTTCCCGCAGAGTGCCGGCCAGGTTCAGCGTAATGAGGTTGTGCGCCAAACTGCCGCCGGTCATGGCGACAATTTCGCCGTTGAGATACTCGTGGCGCCGTTCGCTCCGAAGCTCCAACTCCAGGTAATCCTCGACGCGGTAATACGGAATTTTGACGGCATGCATGGCGAGGCTCCGAGGCGGGCCGGGGATAAGACGCCATAACCTTACCCTATACTAGGCAATTAGCCAAATCGAGAAAGCCGGGGAACATGCCCTGGCTTTATTTTGGGCGGCGCATAATGGGAGAAACGGCGGTCCCGCCGCGTGTTTCGACAGCCTGACGAGAGGACATTCACGATATGAGTAACGCAGCATCCATCCGCCGGGTGGCGGTTCTGGGCGCGGGCGTGATGGGCGCGCAGATCGCCGCCCATCTGGCCAACGCCGACGTGCCGGTGGTGTTGTTCGACCTGCCGGCCAAGGATGGCGATCCCAACGGGATCGTGACCAAGGCCATCGCCAGCATGGTCAAGCTCAGCCCGGCGCCGTTCGCGGTCAAGGAACGGGCCGAACTGATCCAGCCCGCCAACTACGATCAGCACCTGGAGGAACTGCGGAGCTGCGATCTGCTGATCGAGGCCATCGCCGAACGTCCGGACTGGAAAGCCGACCTGTACAAGCGGATTACGCCCTATCTCAACGACCGGGCGATTCTGGCCACCAACACCTCCGGCCTGCCCCTCAGTCTGCTGGCCGAGTCGGTGCCCGAGAGTGCGCGCCCCCGATTCTGCGGCATCCATTTCTTCAACCCGCCGCGCTACATGGCGCTGGTGGAACTGATTCCCTGTAAAACCACCGATCCAGCGATTCTGGACCCGTTGGAAACCTTCCTGGTCAGCACGCTGGGCAAGGGCGTGGTCCGCGCCAAGGACACTCCGAATTTCATCGCCAACCGCATCGGCGTGTTCTCGATGGCCGCGACCATCCACCATACCCAGGCGTTCGGGCTGAGTCTGGATTTGGTGGACGCGCTGACCGGTCCGGCTATCGGTCGGCCCAAGAGTGCCACCTTCCGCACCGCCGACGTGGTGGGCCTGGACACCATGGGCCATGTATTCAAGGGGTCAGCGCTGGCGTTGCGCGACGATCCGTGGCGGCAGTATTTCAACCCGCCCGCTTGGCTGAACGCGCTGATCGAGAAGGGCGCGCTGGGCCAGAAGACCAAGGTCGGCATCTACGCCAACAAGGGCAAGCAGGTGCTGGATACGGCGACCGGCGAATATCGGGATGCCGGGGCCAAGCCCGATGCAGCGGTGCAGGCGCTCCTCAAGATCAGAAATCCCGCTGAGAAGATTGCCGCGCTGCGCGCCAGCGACCATCCGCAGGCGCAGTTCCTGTGGGCGATCCAGCGCGACGTGTTCCATTACGCGGCGGTGCTGCTGGCTGAAATCGCCGACACAGCCCGCGACGTGGATTTCGCCATCCGCTGGGGCTTCGGCTGGGGGATGGGGCCGTTCGAGATCTGGCAGGCGGCGGGCTGGCGGCAGGTGGCGGACTGGATCGAGCAAGACATCGCCGCCGGCAAGGCGATGACCAAGACGCCGTTGCCGGCGTGGGTCAAGCAGGTGGACGGCGTGCATCGGCCGGAAGGTTCCTACTCGGCCGCCGAGGACGCCTACAAGCCGCGTTCGACCCTGCCGGTGTATCAACGCCAGCCCTATCCCGATCTGGTGCTGGGCGAAGCGCCACACCGCTACGGCGAGACGGTGTTTGAAAATACCGGCGTGCGGCTGTGGACCACCGGCGACGCCATCGGCGTGCTCAGCTTCAAGAGCCGGATGCACGTCATCGGCGATGACGTGCTAGACGGCGTGCTGGAATCCCTGAAGATCGCCGAGCAAAAGTTCAGCGGGCTGGTGATCTGGCAGACCGAAGCCCCGTTCAGCGCCGGCGCCAATCTAGTCCAGGCGATCCCGGTGGTGATGGCCGGCGATTTCGTCGCCTTTGAGGCAGGCGTCGCCAAGTTCCAGCAAACCACCGCCGCGCTGCGTTATTCGGCGATTCCGGTGGTGGCGGCCGCGCAGGGTCTGGCGCTGGGCGGCGGCTGCGAGTTTCTGATGCACTGCGACCGGGTGGTGGCGGCGCTGGAAAGCTACATCGGTCTGGTCGAGGTTGGCGTCGGCCTGATTCCGGCCGGCGGCGGCTGCAAGGAGTTTGCCCTGCGCGCCATGAACGAGGCCAAGGGTGGCGATCTGTTGCCGTTCCTGCGCGGTTACTTCGAGGCGATGGCGATGGCCAAGGTCTCGCGCAGCGCCGAGGAGGCCAAGCAACTCGGTCATCTGCGGGCGTCCGATGTGATCGTGTTTAACCCGAACGAATTGCTGTACGTGGCCAAGGCCCAGGTCCGGGCGCTGGCCGAGTCCGGCTACCGGCCGCCGCTGCCGCGCAAGATTCGGGTAGCAGGCCGCACCGGTATCGCCGCCTGCCAGATGGCGCTGGTCAACATGCGCGACGGCGGCTTCATCTCTGCCCACGACTATCGGCTGGGTCTCAGCATCGCCCAGGCGCTGTGCGGCGGCGACGTGGATCCCAACACGATGGCGGACGAGGAATGGCTGCTGGGGCTGGAGCGCAAGGCTTTCGTCGAACTGGCCAAGACCCCGCTCACCCAGGCCCGGATCGAGCAGATGCTCAAGACCGGCAAGCCACTGCGTAACTGATTGACAGGAGAATTGATGATGAGCAAGCCAATCCAGGACGCTTACATCGTCGCCGCCGCGCGCACCCCGGTCGGCAAGGCGCGCGGCATGTTCCGCAACACCCGCCCGGACGATCTGCTGGCGCACGTGCTGCGCGGAGTGCTGAATCAATGTCCGGGGCTGGACCCGAAGCTGATCGGCGACGTGATCGTCGGCTGCGCCATGCCGGAAGGCGAGCAGGGCATGAACGTGGCCCGCATCGGCCTGCTGCTGGCCGGCCTGCCGGATAGCGTGCCGGGCATGACCATCAACCGGTTCTGCGCTTCCGGGGTGCAGGCGGTGGCGCAGGCCGCCGACCGCATCCGGCTGGGCGAGGCGGATGTGATGATCGGCGCCGGCACCGAAACCATGACCATGATTCCGATGGGCGGCAACAAGATCGCCCTCAATCCCGACGTGTTCGCCAAGGATGAGAACATCGGTATCGCCTACGGCATGGGCCTGACCGCCGAGAAGGTCGCACAGGAATGGAAGATTTCGCGCGAGGATCAGGACGCCTTCGCGGTGGAGAGCCATCGCCGCGCGGTCGCCGCGATTACCAGCGGCGAGTTCCGGCAGGAGATCCTGCCCTACACGGTGATCGACCGGTTGCCGGACAGCCAAACCATGCAGGTGAAGATCCGCGAGCGGGTGGTGGAGAACGACGAAGGCCCGCGTCCCGACAGCAGCTTGGCGGGTTTGGCCAAGCTCAAACCGGTGTTCGCGGCCCGGGGCAGCGTCACCGCCGGCAACAGTTCGCAGATGAGCGACGGCGCGGGCGCAGTGGTGCTGATGAGCGAGCGGATGGTCAAACAGCTGAACCTGACGCCGCTGGCCCGGTTTGTCAGTTTCGCGGTGGCCGGCGTGCCGGCGCGGATCATGGGCATCGGCCCGATTGCGGCGATTCCCAAGGCGCTGGATCTGGCCGGCCTGAAAAAGGACGACATTGACTGGTTCGAGTTGAACGAAGCGTTCGCCGCCCAGAGTCTGGCGGTGCTGCGCGATCTGGACCTCGATCCGGCCAAGGTCAACCCGCTGGGCGGCGCGATTGCCTTGGGACACCCGCTGGGCGCGACCGGCGCGGTTCGCGTCGCTACGCTGGTGCATGGGATGCGCCGGCATGGCAAGCGGTACGGCATGGTGACCATGTGCATCGGCACCGGCATGGGCGCGGCGGGGGTGTTCGAGGCGCTATAAGCACCGGGCGGCCGAACACCGCCCGATATGTTAGGAAGAACCCGCTGGTTCGTACCGGCGGGTTTTTTTGTCGCATGGGTTTGGACGGACGGGCTTGCCGCACCGTGGCTTTGCGTTATGCTGGCCACTATCCATTTATGCAAACAGGAGGAGTAACGATCATGACGGCTATGCGGGTAGACGCCGGACGCGGCTGGGGCTGGATCGTCGAGGGCTGGCAACTGTTCGCCCAGGCGCCAGGAATCTGGATCGTCATCATGCTGATCTATCTCGGGATCAGCGTGGTGCTGTCGTTCATCCCCTTCGTCGGCGGGTTGGCCTCCATGCTGTTATTGCCGGTGCTGGCGGGTGGCATGCTGTACGGGGCGGCGGCGCTGGCGCGGGGCGAATCGTTGGAAATCGCGCATCTGTTCCGGGGTTTCCAGGATCAGGAGCGGATGGGGCCACTGGTCCTGCTCGGTGCGCTCAGCCTGGCCGGCTATGCGCTGATGGCGCTGGTGATCGCCGTGTTCATGGGCGGCGGCTTGATGATGGGAGCCACATTGGACAGTACGGGTACAATCGTTCCACCTGAAGCCATGGGTGGTCTTCTCGCCGGCGCCGGCCTGATCGTGTTACTCATCATCCTGGTGATTGGTTTTCTAGTCGCCATGGTGCTGTTCTATGGCATTCCCCTGGTGATGCTGGGCGGGCAGAATGCTTGGCCAGCCGCGCAGGACAGCATTGCCGCCTGCTGGATCAACATGTTGCCGCTATTGGTGCTCGGATTGATCTATCTGGTGCTGGCGGTAGTGGCCGTCATCCCGTTCGGGCTCGGTTTGCTGATCCTGGGGCCAGTGACGGTCGGCGCGGTATACGCCAGTTATCGGGAAGTGTTCGGGGGAACGCCGGCGCGGGTCAATCTGGCCAAATAGGGCAGTTTAGCTTGGAGGGGGCGGGGAAGCGACGACACAACCCGAGGCATTCGGGTTGCGTCGGTTGGAGCGGCGAGGGTGGAGGCAAACGAGGCGAGAGATGGGTGGCCATGTCGTGTTCTCGCCGCGTTTAACTCGCCCCGGACAGCAGCGACTGGATCAGCCGCGCTCGCAGCAATTGCACCGCCTCGAACACTTCCTGCGCGGTTTCCACGTACAGTGGTCCGGCATCGCGATACACGCTGCCACGATTGCCCACCAAGCTCACCTCGACCCGGATTTTCGGCACCATTTTGGTCTGCTGGTTATCCCACACCAGCGCGCGGTCGGCGGCGATGGCAAATGACATGATGGCATCTCCCCAGTTCAAGTCTCGATTGCAGCCCAAACCCTGCGTTCGGGCCAACGGACGTCATGGCGTCCATCGGGGTTGATGCATGTCGGATGCCAAAATATTCAGAGCAGCTAGAATTTGAAGTCTTCAATCAACAATTGCAGTTGCAATAGCTCTTGAGTGCCGATGTTGTGGATACGAAAGCCGGTCGCGTAGAAATCCGGATTGATGTCGCGGCTGCTCCACAAACTTTCCACCTCCAGATGAATGCGCTGGCGTGGGGCGTTTTCCTTGGGCACGTCCACCCACAAGCGAAAGGTCTGGCTGGGCGGAATGGGTTTGTCGCTGACCAAGCGGATGCCTTCCTTGTTGATATCCACGATGTGACCCAGCAATTCGCCGGTGCCCTCATCGAAGACGCGCAAATACATGACGAGATACCAGCGTTTGAGACGGCGCTTGTTGGCGCCGGGCGGATCGGCGACGCTCATGGCGAACTCCTGGCGAAAGTGGGAGACCGGCGCGCGGCCAGTCGGGTGGTCCGGTCAAGCCGATGAACCGTCCAACGACGGTCGCCACGGGTCTTCAAGGGAATAGGTCGTGGCCGAAGGTTCAGGCCGGCACGTTCGGGTTCAGGCCATAGGTGCAAGTGATGCTGGCTTGGTCGAGAATGTGGCCGGCGATCGCGGCCAGCGCCTCCGGTCCGGTGAACTTGCCCTCCACCGGGCAGCGCGCCACGTCGAGCGCGTAAAGGGTGAAAATGTAATGGTGGACGATGCTGTCGTTCCAGGGGGGGCAGGGGCCATCGTAGCCAAAATAGTCGCCCGCCATAGCGGGATCGCCGGCGAACCATTCCCGGTAGTTGTTGATGCCCTGGCGGACACCGCGGGGACCGTCCGGCCCGGCTTTGCCGCCAGGCGTCACGCCTTCGGAAAACTCGCCGGCCAGGATGCGCGCCGGTTCCGGCGGCAGATCCACCAGAATCCAGTGATAGAAATCGGCGCGGGGCAGGTCGGCGGGGACTTGCCGTCCTTCCTGGTTGACGTCGTCCGCGCGGGTCGGTACGTCCCGGTCGTGGCAGATCAGGGCCAGCGATCGAGTGCCCGCCGGCAGGTCGCTCCATTCCAAGGGTGGGTTGCGGTTGGCGCCGAGCACGACATGCTGGGCGGGGTCGGGGATGCCGAAGGCATATTCGGCGGGAATCGGCTGCTGAGCGCGCAGAACGGAACTGGTGAACCGCATGGCATTTCTCCTGGATCGAAATCGGAACAGGGGTCGAGGCTCGCGGCCGGCCGGTTTCCTCGGCGCGGCGAACCGGCGCGCAACCGACGGTGGGGATCGCTCGACCGATCCTTATCGTTTCTCAAGGAATCGCTGTCGCCTGTACAATGCCGGACGGCCGGGCATGACCTTCATGCCCCATGATAAACCAATAGACCATCGCAAGTCGCGCCGCCAGTTGGTCGAGTTTCCCGGTTGTCGTCGCGTCGGCGCGAAAGCGACGATCCATGGGGTTCGGCGACTGGCTCGCGGGCGCTTCCATTGGTTTCGGCATCAGCGGTTGGCCATCAACTTGAGGTAGGGGAGGGAGAACCTTCGCGCGATGAGCGATCAACGACCACGCCGTGCCGTGGAAGACGCGGAACCAGATCGAGATCTGACCAGGATCGAGGATGAATGGCCGGATGCCGAATCGTCCCCGCCGCCGCGCTCGCCAATAGCCAGCGAACCGATCACCGCCCAGCCTCCTGTCGGTCGGGCCAAGGTCGGCGGGCCAAGCCTACGGCGGGTTCGATGGAAGCCAGTCAAGACCTGGCTGTACATGGTGGGGCTGCTACTCATGCTGTTTGGCGCCACCATGCTGCCGCCGATTGCGGTGGCTTGGTGGTACGACGGTTACTCCGTGATTCTTCCGTTTGCGGAGACGTTGGGGGCGTCGCTAGGGTTGGGTTTGCTCTGTTGGGCGCCCTTGTGCCGCTTCAAGGTCGAACTGCGCAACCGGGACGGATTCATCCTGGTGGTGGCGTTCTGGTTTTTGTCGTCCTTGCTGGGCGCCTTGCCGTTCATGCTGTCCGATCACCCGCACATGCCGTTGGTGGATGCGGTGTTCGAAACCGTGTCCGGTTTGACCACCACCGGCGCGTCCGTGCTTTCCGAGCTGGACCAGATGCCCAAGGCGATTCTGTACTACCGGGCGCAACTGCATTTCCTGGGCGGGATCGGGATCGTGGTGTTGGCGGTGGCGTTGCTGCCGATGCTAGGCATCGGCGGTATGCAGCTTTACCGAGCCTCGACGCCGGGGCCGATGAAGGACGAAAAGCTGACGCCCCGCATCACCGAGACCGCCAAAAACCTGTGGTACATCTACGTTGGGCTGAATTTTGCCTGCTTCCTGGCGTATTGGCTGGCGGGGATGAGTCCGTTTGACGCGATCTGCTACAGCTTTACCACGATTGCGCTGGGAGGACTGGCGCCCCATGACGCCAGCATCGGCCATTTCCAAAATCCGGTGTTCGAGTGGATCACCGTTTTTTTCATGCTGGTGGCCATGGTCAATTTCGCCCTGTATTTTCTGGCTTGGCGTTCGCGCAGCCTCAAGATGGTGTATCACGACGCCGAATTCCGGTTCTGCATGAAAGTGGTGGGTGGGATCGTCGCGCTGGCTGCCCTTCACCTGTACTTGGATGGCGCTGCCTTCTGGACTTCGGTTCATCTCGGGGTTTTCCAAGGTATTTCCATCATTTCCGGCACTGGTCTGGTCACGGCGGGCTATCCCGTCCACGACGGTTGGCCAGCGTTCGTACCCCTGCTGCTGCTGCTGGGCAGTTTCTTCGGCGGTTGCGTCGGCTCGACCTGCGGCGGCATCAAGGCCATCCGCTTTCTGCTGCTGTACAAGCAGAGCGTGCGTGAGACCCGGTTACTGGTTCGGCCGACCGCCCAGATCGCGGTCAAACTGGGCGGTCATCCCATCCCTGATCAAGTTATGCAGGCGGTGTGGGGATTTTATTACCTGTATATTTTTTGCTATTGCGCCTTCTCGCTGGCGCTGGCCGCGACCGGCGCGGATCTGGCGACGGCGTTCGGCACCGCCGCGGCCTGCCTGAACAACATGGGTGTTGGCTTGGGCGAAACGGCGGTCGGGTTTAGCCCGCTAAACGATACCGCCACCTGGCTGATGTCGCTGGCCATGTTGGTCGGGCGACTGGAAATTTTTCCGCTGTTGTTGCTGTTCCTGCCCGATTTTTGGAAATAAGGTGAAAGGTGAAAGGTGAAAAGCGCTGATTTTCATGAACCACGGGAAGCGGAGCAGTTATCGTCCAGTGATTTGCCCAAGCCAGATACGATAGCCGTCGCTGAGTTTCCCAGTCGGACCGCAACCGGCGGAAAAAAACAGCAAGTCGCATACCGGCGGTCGCCAATCAAGACGGCGCTGTACATGGTTGGAGTGCTGATGATCCTGTTTAGCGCCACCATGTTGCCGCCGATGGGGGTGGCTTGGTGGTACGACGGTTACGCCGTGGTCTTGCCGTTCGCGGAAGCGCTGGGGGTGATGCTGGGGCTGGGCCTGCTGTGCTGGCTGCCGGTGTGCCGGTTCAAGGTCGATCTGCGCAACCGGGATGGCTTCGTGGTGGTGGTGGCGTTCTGGTTTCTGCTGTCGCTGATCGGCGCACTGCCGTTCATGTTGTCCGCCAATCCGCACATGCCGCTGGTAGACGCCGTGTTCGAGACCGTGTCCGGCCTGACCACCACCGGCGCGACCGTGCTGTCTGGCCTCGATGCCATGCCCAAGGCAATAGTCTATTACCGGGCGCAACTGAATTTCCTCGGCGGCATGGGCATTGTGGTGTTGGCGGTAGCTTTGTTGCCGATGTTGGGCATCGGCGGGATGCAACTCTATAAGGCGGAAACGCCGGGGCCGATGAAGGATGAGAAGCTCACGCCCCGCATCACCGAGACCGCCAAGAATCTCTGGTATATCTACGTCGGGCTGAATGTAGCCTGCACCTTGTCGTTCTGGGCAGCGGGGATGACTTTTTTTGACGCCATCTGCCATAGCTTCGCCACCCTGGCGCTGGGCGGCTTTTCCACCCATGACGCCAGCATCGGTTATTTCAATAGCCCGGCCATCGAGCTGGTCGCCGGATTTTTCTCCATCGTGGCGGCAGTTAATTTCGCCCTGTATTTTCTGGCCTGGCGTTCGCGCAGCCTCAAGGCGATCTTTCGCGATGCCGAATTCAGATTTTGCATGACAGTATTTGCGGGGATCATCGTCACGGCTTGCGCTTATCTCTATTGGAGCGGCAAGTTTCCGCTGTGGGAATCGGTTTATCATGGCTTTTTCCAGACCGCCTCAGTCATTACCGACAACGGGCTGGGGACGATTGGCTATCCGGCGGACTGGCCAGTTTTCGTGCCGCTGTTGCTGTTACTGGGCAGCTTCTTCGGCGGCTGCGTCGGCTCGACCTGCGGCGGCATCAAGGCCATCCGTTTCCTGCTGCTGTACAAGCAGAGCGTGCGTGAGGCGCGGTTGCTGATTCGCCCTTCCGCCCAGATCGCGGTCAAACTGGGCAACCACCCCATTCCAGACCGAGTGATGCAAGCGGTGTGGGGATTCTATTACCTGTACATCTTCAGCTACTGCTTTTTCTCGCTGGCGTTGGCGGCGACCGGCGTGGACCTAGTGACGGCGTTCGGCACGACGGCGGCCTGCCTGAACAACATGGGGGTGGGGTTGGGGGAGACGGCGGTCGGTTTCAGCCCGCTGAACGACGCCGCCACTTGGCTGATGTCGCTGGCCATGCTGGTCGGGCGGCTGGAAGTGTTCCCGTTGCTGCTGCTGTTCCTGCCGGATTTCTGGAAGTAAAGCTGATGAGCAATCAACGAGGCTATGCCGGCGAATTGCCGCCGGCGCGGTTCAACATGGCGCGCTATTGTCTGGAAGCAGCGGCAAGAGCCATCCCGGACAAGGTGGCGCTGATCGTGGTGTCGGACGCGCGTGCTCCGGTCGAACGGGCGGAGCGCTGGACCTACGCGCGACTGGGCGATGCGGTGCGGCGGGTCGCGGCGGGGCTGCGCGGTTTGGGTCTGGAACCGGGTGCGCGATTGATGATCCGCATGGGCAACACCAGCGATTACGCCCTGCTGTTTTTTGGCGCCATCGCCGCCGGCTGCGTGCCGCTGCCGTCCTCGGCGCAACTGACCGAGGAAGAAGCGGATTTTCTGCTGGCCGATTCCGGCGCCCGCGTTCTGGCGATGTCGGGGGAATTGGCGATCCAGCCGCCGCCGGGCGTGCGGACGCTCGGTCCCGCCGAATTCGCGGCGCTGCGAACCGATCATGAGCCGTTGGCTTACGCCGATACCGCCGCCGACGATCCGGCTTTTCTCGTCTACACCTCAGGTACGACCGGTCAGCCCAAGGGCGTGTTGCACGCTCAGCGCTCGGCCTGGGGCCGACGCCCGATGTACCAAGGTTGGTATGGCATCCGCCCGGATGACGTGATCCTGCACGCCGGGGCGTTCAACTGGACCTACACGCTCGGGGTCGGACTGACCGACCCCTGGGCCAACGGCGCGACGGCGGTGCTCTACAACGGTCCGCGCGATGTCGCGGTCTGGCCGGTACTGATGGAAAAGTTTCGGGCGACCCTGTTCGCGGCGGTGCCGGGGCTGTACCGGCAGATTCTGAAATACAACGATCTGCGCGCGTTCGATCTGTCCAGCCTGCGCCACGGTCTGACCGCCGGCGAGGCGCTAAGCGCCGCCCTGCTGGAACAGTGGCGAACGACGACCGGCAAGGAACTGTACGAGGCGCTGGGGATGAGCGAATGTTCCACCTACATCTCCTCCTCGCCCAGCGTGCCGGTGCGGCCGGGCAGTCCCGGCAAGCCGCAACGGGGTCGCTGCGTGGCGGCGTTGCCGGTCGAGGGTGGCGAGGAACCGTTGCCGGTGGGCGAGACCGGGCTGCTGGCGGTGCATCGCAGCGATCCGGGCCTGATGCTGGGCTACTGGAACCGGCCGGAGGAGGAGGAACTGGTCTACCGGGGCGAATGGTTCATCGGCGGCGATCTGGTCCATTTCGACGCCGACGGCTACATGATCTACCACGGTCGTAACGACGATGTGATGAACGCCATGGGCTACCGGGTGTCGCCGCTGGAGGTGGAGCATTGCCTGAGCCGGCATCCGGCGGTGGCCGAGGTGGCGGTCACCGAGGTGGCAGTGCGCGAGGGCGTGACGGTCATCGCCGCTTTCGTGGTGCCACGCGATCCCGACGAGCCCGACGGGATGGACGCCGCGCCGCTGCTGGCCCATGCCCACGAGCATCTGGCCGCCTACAAATGTCCCCGCGAGATCATCTTCACCGACAGCCTGCCGCGCACCGCCAATGGTAAGGTCCGGCGTCGCGATCTGGCGTGGCGGCGGTAGCCGGGAGAATCGAGAGAGGATCGCCCATGTTGATGTTGCCCGATGAGTTCCAACCGGCGCTGCTGCCGGCAGGTGAGGCCGACGCGCCGAACTGGTGGTTCGTGTTCGCTGGCGGCGATCTGCTGGTGCGACCGACCGCGGACGGAGTCGAACTGCCGGCAGCCTCGGTCTGGCCTTTCGCCAAACTGCCGACGACGCGCCGGCTGTATCTGGGTTCCCTGCGCGGCCAACCTTGCCATGCCGCCGAGGTTGAAACGACCGCATCGCCGCCGCCGGGAATGCGATTCGAGAGTTTGCGCGCCTTGTGGACGCGGTTGGACGAGGCTTTGCTCGGCGTAGCCAGTCACGCTTTACAATTGATCGAATGGGATCGCACCCACCAGTTCTGCGGGCGGTGCGGGACGCCGACCCAGCGTCGGGCCGACGAACGCGCCCGGCATTGCGCGGCCTGTGGACTCACCGCTTATCCGCGCCTGTCGCCGGTCATCATGGCGCGGGTGGTGCGGGACGGACAAATTCTGCTGGCCCGCGCGCCGCGCTTCGCGCCGGGAGTGTACAGTGTGCTGGCGGGGTTCGTGGAGGCCGGCGAGACGCTGGAACAGGCGCTGCGCCGGGAAGTGGCCGAGGAGGTGGGGATCCAGATCCGGAACCTGCGCTATTTCGCCAGTCAGTCCTGGCCGTTTCCCCATTCGCTGATGATCGCCTTTACCGCCGAGTACGCGGCAGGCGAATTGCAAGTGGACGGACGGGAGTTGCTCGATGCCGGTTGGTTCGCGCCCGACGCCTTGCCGGGCCTGCCCAGCCCGATGAGCATGGCGTGGCGGCTGATTCAGGATTTCGTGGCCCGGGGGACAGGGTAGGGCGCGATTCGCGGCCACGCCGATTTGGGGCGACAGGAACAACCAGTTTGGGAGGTTGGCGATGAACGAGCGATCCAGCAGGCTGACGGATTCCGCTCCGCCAGCGGACGAATCGACCCGGGAACGGGCGCGTTTCACGGCCTTGTGGGCGCGAAGCCTGCCGGGCGCATCCGTGGCGGCCGAAACGGTTTATGGGCGGCTGATCGAACTCTATGGCGAGCCGCATCGTCGTTACCATACCCTGAATCACATCCGCCACTGTCTGCGCGAGTTCGACCGGGCGGCGGCGCGGATGGCTGATCCCGACGCGGTCGAGATGGCGCTGTGGTTCCACGATGCGATTTATCAGCCGGGCGCCCGGGACAACGAACGGCGCAGCGCCGACCTGTTCCGGCAATGGTCGGGTGGGCGCGCGGACCCGGTTTTCCAGCAACGGGTGGATGATCTGATCATGGCGACCACCCACCGCGAGCCACCGGATCGGGGTGATGCCGGGTTCGTGGTGGATATCGATCTGTCTAGCTTCGGCCTGCCGTGGGAGGCTTGCGAGCGCGATGGCCGCCTGATCCGCGCCGAGTTCGCGGGGGTCGCCGATGATCGGTATTATCCGGACCATCTACGGTTTCTGCGGGCCTTGCAGGGTCGGTCCACCTTTTTTTGCACGGAATTCTTTCGGCAACGCTACGAACCGGTCGCGCGCGAAAATCTGGCGCGAATCATCGCGGATTTGCGCGCGCGCGGCTACCGCTGACGCAGGCGGTTACGAAGGGTGGGAGAGCAGAATATGAAATTGAAACTGGGTAGTCTGATCGCCGGGTTGACGGATCGGGGGGCGGCGCACCAACAGGTGGCGGCGACCGTGCTGTTCGCCGATATCTGCGGCAGCACCCGGCTGTTCGAGAAATATGGCGATGTCCGAGCGCGGCAGATCGAGACGCGGGTGTTGGATGCGCTCACCGCCAAAACCAGCGCGCATGGCGGCGAGGTCGTCAAGACCATCGGCGATGAGATCATGAGCCGCTTTGCCGATGCGGAATCGGCGGTGCGCGCCGCCTGCGCGATGCACCAATCGCTCAAGGATGATCCGGAACTGGCGCAATTGAACATCGCGATCAAGATCGGCCTGCATCACGGGCCGGTGCTGGTCGAGAAGAACGATGTGTTCGGCGACGCGGTCAATGTCGCCGCCCGGATGGTGTCCCTGTCCAAGGCCGATCAGATCATCACCAACCGCGAGACGGTCGGGCATCTGCCGGACGAGGTCGCGCGGATGACGCGCAGCCTCGGGCAATCGCAGGTTCGGGGCAAGCGGGAGGAGATTGAAATCTGCGAGGTGATCTGGCACGACACCACCAGTTTGACCCAGATGGCCACCGGGGAGCACCAGGAAGAACTACGCAACCTGTTTTTCGCCCGGTTGGTGTTGGAGTATCGCGGCAAGAAGCAGGAGTTGGCGCCGTCCGCGCAAGCTTTCACCATGGGCCGCGGCGAGCGGAGCAGCCTGGTGGTGGATCGGGAACTGGTGTCGCGCAGTCATGCCGATATCGAGTTTCGCCAAGGTAAGTTTATCCTGGTGGACCACAGCACGAACGGCACCTATCTGCTGCTGGAAAACGGGGCGCGGTTTTTCGTGCGGCGCGAGGAGTTCACCCTGCACGATCGGGGGATCATCTGCCTGGGACAGGCGGTCGCGGATAACAATCCCGATCTGATCTACTACCAGTGCGCGCATGCCTGACCCGAGCCAGTGGATTTCTCAATCCCCGCCATCCGGTCGATGCTCGGTTCGGACGACCAGAAACAGGGCGAAATACGGTCCCGGCGTGGCGGGAATATCCTCGATGCGTCGGATGACGCGCTCCGCCGGCCGGCTGGCCTGTTCGATGTAGAAGGTCTCCTGGGCGCGGCCGGTTTCCCACAGCAATTCCAACAGGCGCGGTCGATGCCGGCCCGGTTTGAGGATGGCCACGCTGTCGCTGCCGAGCAGGGCGGTTCGCAACGCTTCGTCGCCGGCGGTGGCGGGGATGACGGTCAGCCGCTGTTCGCCGGTGATCAGTGGGGTCGCGGCGGCGGCGGCGGCGGCGCTGACCGAGTTGACGCCGGGGATGACCACGCAGGGAAAGCGGTCGCCCAGCCGTTGCAGCAGATAGCTGAAACTGCCATAAAACAGCGGATCACCCTCGCACAGAATCGCCACGTCGCGCCCGGCGGCCAGTTCCTCGGCGATGGCCACGGCGGCTTCGTCGTAGCCCTGGTTGACCGGACCGCGATCCAGCATGCAGGGCATCGAGATTGGAATTTCCCGCTTGCCGCCGAGCCACGCCGCCGCGATGTCGCGAGCCTGGGCGCTGCCCTGGGGCGTGGCGGGGTAGGCGACCACCGGCACGCTTTGCAGGACGCGCGCGGCCTTGAGCGTCAGCAGTTCCGGGTCGCCGGGACCGACGCCGACGCCGTAGAGCGTGCCGCTGGCATTCATTCCGGTTTCTCCACTTTCATCAGCAGCACCGGCAGATAGGGCCGCATGACCCGTTGCTCGGCCAGCCGTTCGCCACGGGCGATGCTCAGCTCCGTCCATTCCGCCGCGCGATCGCCGACGAACCCATGCAATTCCACCCGGCTGTCCTCGGTCACGGCGCTCGCCACCAGCCGGCCGCCGGGTTGCAGCCGCGCCCAAACCACGTCCAGCATCTCGCGCAAATTGCCGCCGCTGCCACCGACGAATACAGCGTGGGGGTCGGGCAAGTCCACCAGCGCCGCCGGGGCGCGGCCGGAGACGATATTCAGGTTGGCGACGACGCCAAACCGTTCGCGGTTGATGCCCAAATGCTCCAGTCGTTCCGGGTGACATTCGACCGCGTGAACCTCGCCGCGGGGATTCCAACGCGCCCATTCCACCGCCACGCCACCGCAACCCGCGCCCACGTCCCAGCCGATTTCGCCGGCGCGCGGCGCGAGCAGGGAGAGAATCGTCAGCCGCACCTCGCGCTTGCTCAACAGTCCCTTGCCCGGTTCCGCGCCAGTGCTGAACCCATGGTCGGGAATGCCGGGAAACTCCGGCAGTATGCCGCCTGGCCCACGGGTTTCCAGAATCACGACATTGAGCGGTGAGAATGCAGTCGCGACCTCCACCAGTTCCACCGCGCGGAAATGCCGGAAGCGTTCGGTCGGCGCAGCTAAATCCTCAGCGATCCACAGGTCGGATTCACCGAAACCGGTTTCGACCAGCACCCGGGCAATAGCCGTCGGCGAGCTGTCGCGGTCAGTGAGCAGGGCATACAGCCGATGGCCCCGCAACACCGCGCGCAGGCTGGCCAGCGGCCGCCCGTGCAGGCTGACCCATTGCGCCTGTTGCCACGGTCGGCCCAACCGGGCGAACGCCGCCTGAATGCTGGACACGTTGGGATGGAACACCAGATGTTCGGGCGGTAAATAGCGAAGCAGGGTATTGCCGATACCGAAAAACAGCGGATCGCCGGAGGCCAGCAACGCAATCCGCCGCCCGGCGTTGGTTTGCAACAAATCCCACAGGCCGCTCATCGGGCTGGGATACGGGCGTTTCTCGGCGGTCAGCTCCGGGAGCGCGGCCAGATGCGCCGCCGCGCCGATGAGGAGCTCCGCCCGCGCCAGCGCCGCCCGCGCCGCAGGACCGAACGCGCCGGGTTCCATGCCCATGCCGATGACCTGCACCGGCGGGCCGAGCCAGGCGAACGGCGCGGTCATCGGAAGCGAACCCCGCCGACCATCCGCGTCAGGGCGTTGAGCGTGGCCGCGGCCAGGCTGCTGCCGCCGCGCCGCCCCAGCAGGGTGATGCAGGGCGTCTGAAACTCGGTCGGCGCGATGTCCCACAGCGCCTGTTTGGATTCGGCGGCGTTGATGAAACCGACCGGCATCCCGATGATCAGCGCCGGCCAGGGCGCGCCCTCGTCCAGCAGTTCCAGCAGGCGAAACAGCGCGGTTGGGGCGTTGCCGATAGCGACGATGCTCCCGGCCAGATAGGCCGGCCATTCCGCCATCGCCGCCATGGCGCGAGTTTCGCCCGTCTGACGGGCGCGTTCGGCGACCGTGGGCGCGTTCAGGAAACAGTAGATCTGGCCTGGCAGATAACGCTTGCTGATGCCGTGGCTGACCATCTCGATATCGCAGAGTACGTCCGCGCTCTGTTCCAATGCCGTCAGCCCGGCTTCGACCGCGCCGGGACTGAAACGGAGATCGTGGACGATGTTGGGATCGCCGGAGGTGTGTACCAGCCGCATCGCCACCTGCTGCTGGTCGGGGTCGAAACGGGATAAATCAGTCAGTTGACGGATTTGGGCGAACGACTGGCGCTCGATTTCGTCGGGATCGTGGAGATAGTTGAAGCGGGGCATGGCGGCTCCAGTGAGTGAACAGTGATTAGTGACTACCACTATCCACTGTCCACTGTCCACTAATGATCGTGATGATCGTGCTCGTGACCCGTTTGCGGCGCGCCCCGCCAGTCCTCGCGGCCGACGATGGGCGTCCGGTACGGGCAGAACTGACAATTCATCCGCGCCTCGCCGGCCTCGGCCTCGGCCAAGCGCTCCAAAAAGGTCTTTACCACCAGCGGATGCGCGTTCAGATAGGGCGCGACCACCGCTTGCGCCTCGGGATGGCGTTCCTGGTGGGCGGCGACCGTGGCGCGCACCTGCTCGACCAGTCGGCCCGTGAACAACAAATAGGGGAACACGATGGCCCGCTGGAAACCGAGCTGGTGCGTTCGCTCCAGCGCCTCGGCCATCAGCGGCGCGGCGACGGCGGTGTAGGCGGTTTCCGCCCAGCCGAAGCCCATCCCTTCCCACAACATCCGGGTGATCTTGCTGATGTTGGAATTGGCGTCGGGATCGGAACTGCCGCGGCCGATCACCACCAGCAGCGTATCCCGCCGGTCGTAATCCGCGCCAAATTCCGCCTCGGCGCTCTCGATCCGTTCGCGGGCGACCTGCAGAAGATTCGGATGAATCCCCAGATCCGCGCCGAATGTGATGCTCATCTCGGGATGTTCGGCCTGAAAGGCGTTGAGGATGGCGGGGATGTCGTTCTTGACGTGGCCGGCGGCCAGCAGCAGCGCCGGCAGGGCAGTGACGCGGCGAAAGCCCTGTCGCCGCAGTCGCTCTAGCGCCTCGGGCAGATCGGGTTCGACCAGTTCCAGAAAACCGGCCAGACAGGCGCGGTCGGGCAGAGCCTGCTGCAACTGATCGGCGAGCGCGCGGAATTCGGCGACGCCGGCGGCGCGGCGGGTGCCGTGGCCGATCAGCAACACGGCGGGCGGAGAAGCGGGCGACTGGGTCATGAGGGATGGCGTCTATATGAATTGGCGAATGCGATGGGATCGCATTGTACAAACCCGGTCACCCCTTTTGAGTATTCCGCCAAACAAAAAGGCGCGTCGGAACGCGCCTTTCGTAGCCCGTAATCGCGTCAGGCAGGGTTGTCGTTCGCCATCCAGCGGTGGAAGAAGCCGGCCGCCGCTGCGCCGACGATGGGCGCGACCCAGAACAGCCACAGTTGCTGCAAGGCCCAGCCGCCGACGAAGATCGCTTGGCTGGTGCTGCGCGCCGGATTGACCGAGGTGTTGGTGACCGGGATGCTGATCAGGTGGATTAGCGTCAGGCACAGGCCGATGGCGATGGGCGCGAAGCCAGCGGGCGCGTTCTTATGGGTGGAGCCCAGGATGACGATCAGGAACATGAAGGTCATCACGACTTCACAGATCAGCGCGGCGTTTAATCCATAGCCACCCGGCGAGTGTTCGCCGTAACCGTTGGCGGCGAAACCGCCAAGGGTGGAAAAGTCGCTCTTGCCGGTAAAGATCAAGTAAATAATCGCCGCCCCGGCGATACCGCCGAGCACTTGGGCGATGATGTAGGGGACCAGGTCGGAGGTGGGGAAACGTCCGCCCGCCCACAAACCCACCGAGACGGCAGGGTTCAGATGGCAGCCGGAGATATGGCCGATGGCGAAGGCCATGGTCAGAACGGTCAAGCCGAAGGCCAGCGACACGCCGACCAGGGCGATGCCCAGGTTGAAGGTGCTGGGGCCGACGGAGGCCGTATGCACGGCAGCGAGTACGGCGCTGCCGCAACCGCCCAGCACCAGCCAGAGGGTGCCGATAAATTCTGCGGCGAGACGATTGCTCAGTGGCATATGAAACTCCTCTTGATTTGCTTGGAACAAATTAAATTTTTACTGCGGAACCTGCGCGGTGATGTAGCATTTTCGTTGTTCGCCCTGACCAAGACGACGGGTGATACTCCTGACAGCGTCCTGAGTTCGTCGAGCGTACCCCGAACGATGCGAGAGAATAGCAACATCAGGCGCGAAAATCCCCTAATAATTTTGCACACATCGAGGTATTTCTAGATGGTGGATAATAAGAAAGAAGTCTCGCCAAGTCTACACAAGTGGCGCTTCTTCCGCTCGGGCGGGTTCGATCAGGTGCGGCTCGAAACCGGGGCCGACCTCAAGGCGCTGGGCGAACTCGACCCCAAGCTGTGGGCCGCGCTCAGTTGCCCGACCAGCGGCCTGGAATTCGATAGCAAGACGCTCCAACTGATCGATAGCGATGGGGATGGCCACGTTCGGGTGCCCGAGATCGTGGCGGCGGTCCAGTGGACGACGTCCGTGCTCAAGAACCCGGAGGATTTGACCCAGGGCTCGGCCGTGCTGCCGCTGGCTTCCATCGACGACAGCACGCCCGAGGGCGCGGAATTGCTCGCCTCGGCCCGGCAGATTCTGGTCAATCTCGGCAACGAAGAGGCGACGGTCATCACCGCCGAGGATACGGCGGATACCACCAAGATCTTTGCCAGCACCAAGTTCAACGGCGATGGCATCGTGCCTGCCACCGCCACCGAGGACGCGGCCACCCGGGCGGTGATCGCGGACATCATCGCCTGCGTTGGAGCGGAGGACGACCGCAGCGGTGCGCCGGGCGTTTCGCAGGAAAAGATCGACCAGTTCTTTACCGAGGCCCAGGCGTATTCCGACTGGTGGGAGGAGGCGGAACGCGACGCCGCCAACATCCTCCCGCTCGGCGAGGGCACCGAAGCCGCCGTGGCCGCGTTCAAGACGGTCAAGGCCAAAGTGGACGACTATTTCACCCGCTGCCGGCTGGCCACGTTCGATCTTCGCGCCGCCGAGCCGCTGAATCCCGCCCTGGCGGAATACGAAGCGCTGGCTAAGAAGGACCTGTCGCCCGCCAGCTCGAAAATCGCGGCCCTGCCCTTGGCGAAAATCGAAACCGGCAAACCCCTGCCGCTCGAACAGGGGCTGAATCCCGCCTGGGTCGCCGCGATGGCGGAGTTTCGCGCGAAAGTCGCGCAACCGCTGCTGGGCGGCAAGACCAGTCTGGAAGCCGGGGAGTGGGCGACGCTGTGCGCGAAATTCGCCGCTCACGAAACCTGGCTGAGCAACAAGAAAGGAGCCATCGTCGAAGCGCTGGGGATCAAGCGGGTCCGCGCCATCCTGGCCGGTGGTTACAAGGAGATACTCACGGCGCTGGTCGATAAGGACAAAGCCCTCGCGGGCGCGGCGAACGCCATCGCCTCGGTGGACAAGTTGGTCCGCTATCACTGCGACCTGTTCCGGTTGCTGAACAACTTCGTCTCGTTCCGCGACTTTTACACGCCCGGTCCCAAGGCCATCTTCCAGGCGGGCACGCTGTATCTCGATGGGCGGAGCTGCGATCTGTGCCTGCGGATCGACGACATCGGCAAGCACAGCGCGCTGGCCAGCCTGAGCGGAACCTACCTGGCTTACTGCGACTGCCAGCGCCGGGGCGGCGCGGAAAAAATGACCATCGTCGCCGCCTTCACTAACGGCGACGCCGACAATCTGATGGTCGGTCGCAATGGCGTGTTCTTCGACTCGCGCGGTCAGGACTGGGACGCCACCATCGTCAGGATCGTCGATCATCCGATCAGCGTGCGCCAGGCGTTCTGGTATCCCTACAAGCGCATCGGCAAGATGCTCGGGGAGCAGATCGAGAAGATGGCCGCCGCCCGCGAAAAGGCGGTTCACGACCAGGCGGCGGCGGGCGTCGCCGATACCGCGCAGAAGACGGAAGCCGGCAAAGCCCCAGCCGCGCCGCCGTTCGATGTCGGCAAGTTCGCCGGTATTTTCGCCGCCATCGGTTTGGCCATCGGCGCCATCGGCACCGCCATCGCTGCGGTGGTGACCGGCTTTCTCGGCCTGAAGGCGTGGCAGATGCCGCTCGCCCTCGTCGGCTTGGTGCTGCTGATTTCCGGCCCCTCGGTGGTGATCGCCTACCTCAAGCTGCGCAAGCGCAATCTGGCGCCCCTGCTCGACGCCAACGGTTGGGCGATCAATACCCGCGCCATCATCAACATCCCGTTTGGAACTTCGCTGACCCATGTCGCCGCGCTGCCGCCGGGGGCGCAACGCTCGTTTACCGATCCCTTCGCGGAGAAGAAACGGCCCTGGAAGTTCTACCTGTTCCTCCTGCTGCTGATCGGCGGCGGCGCCTTCCTCTGGCACAAGGGTTATATCCAGGAATGGCGGGAGCGGTTCGCCGCCAAGGAGACTCCCGCAGCGGTCGAAGGAGTCGCCAAACCCGCCGCGCCTGCTCCAGCGCCCGCGCCGGCTGCGCCCGCCGCCGCACCTGCGCCCGCGCCGGCTGCGCCTGCTCCAGCGCCGACCACGCCGGTTAAGTGAGCGACAAAGGGACGGAGTCGTTTGGAGGGTTTACGGCGGGCCGAACCAGTGGCCGCCGTAAACCCAGGGTTGCTGTGCGATGGGAGTATTGGTGAACCGCTTCTTCAACAACTGCTATTCCAGCCCCGCAGCATCAACTGCTGTTCCGCCCCAGCAACATCCGCAGTTTGCGGCCCAGATCGGCTTTCCGGTAGGGCTTGGCCAGCACTTCGATGGCTGCCGTAAGTTCGTCGTGGCCGATGGGGGCATGTTCGGTGTAGCCCGAGGTTAAGAGCACGCGCAGGCCAGGATAGCGGCGTTGCGCCTCGGCGGCCAGCCTGACCCCATCCATCTCGCCCGGCATGACGATATCGGTGAACAGCAGGGCGATGTGCGGCGTCGTTTCCAGCACCCGCAGCGCGGTCGCGGCGTCAGCCGCTTGCAGGGGCTCATAACCCAGGCCGCACAAGGCGCTGACGGCGAACCGCCGCACATCGGCGTCGTCCTCGACCACCAGGATCAGCTCGCCCCGCCCTTGAATCGAGGTATTGGCAGCGCGCGGTTCCGTTGTCGCCCGCGCCGGGTTGGCGATTCGGGGCAGATACAGCCGAACCGTGGCGCCCCGGCCAGGTTCGCTATGAATGGTGACATGGCCGTTGGATTGCTTGACCAGTCCGTAGACCATGCTCAGTCCCAGACCACTGCCCTTGCCGGTTTCCTTGGTGGTGAAGAATGGCTCGAAGGCGCGTTCCAGCGACTCGGGCGTCATGCCCACGCCGGTGTCGCTGACCGCCAGCATGACATACGGTCCGGGCCGCGTCTCGGCTTGCATCGCGGCTTCGTCCTCCTCTTCGATCAGGATATTGGCGGTGGTCAGCGCGAGCCGTCCGCCCTGGGGCATGGCGTCGCGGGCGTTGATCACCAGATTGAGCAAGGCGTTCTCGAACTGGGCCGGATCGACCAGGGTTTGCTCCAGATCGCTGGCCAGCGCCGTCTCGATCCGGATGTTGGCGCCCAGGGTGCGCCGCATCAACTCGAGCATCCCCAGCACCAGCTTGTTCAGGTTGGTCGGCTGCGCCAGCAGGGGTTGGCGACGCGAGAACGCCAACAGTCGCTGGGTCAGCTTCGCGCCCCGATCCGTGGCGCGCAAGGCTTGTTGCGCCATCTCGTACAACTCGGGTTGCGTCGTCAATTGCTCGTTCAGCAGTTCCAGATTACCCATGATGATGGCCAGCAGGTTGTTGAAATCATGGGCGATGCCGCCGGTGAGTTGGCCGATGGCTTGCATTTTCTGGGCCTGACGAAGCTGCGCCTCGGCGTGCTTGCGCTGGGTGATGTCGCGCGCGACCACGATGGCGGCGGATTTGGCGGTGAACCGCCGCAATTCCGGTGGGCCGAACAGATCCCCTTGGGGATGGAGGGTGGTGACGGGGGATGGCTCGGCGAATCGAATGTCCAGCGGCGCGGTGCGCGATTCGAACCAGCGTCGGCCCGAGGTGGTCGTGAGTTCGTATTCGGCGACCTGGATTTGCTTGGTCCGCAAGGCTCGATGGATGATATCGAGAAAAAACCTCGCCATGTCTGGCGCGTGGATCTCGCTCAGCAACTTTCCGCGAATGGGGGTGTTGCCGACTGCGGTCCGATCCTGGCCCGCAGCCAGGATTTCGCGGTAGCAGCCTTCCTCGTCGACCACGAACACCAGATCGGGAATGGCCCGGGCCATGGCGCGCAGCCGCGCTTCGCTTTCCCGCAGGGCGTAATCGGTCTGGTTGCGTTCCGCGATTTCCCGACTGAGCGAACGATTGATCGTCGCCAGTTGCAGGGTGCGTTCATCGACCCGTTTTTCCAAGAGAATGTTGGTTTCGCGCAATTTTTCCTGCGCTTGTTGCATCGCGGCCCGCATGGCGTTGAACGAGCGGGTGAGTTCGCCGAGTTCATTGTGGTCGTTGATGGGAATGTCGGCGCGCAGGCGTCCCGTCGCCAGTTGTCGGGTGGCCTCGGCCAGGGAGGCGATCGGACGGGCGATAGCCTCGGCGTGCTTTTTGGAGAGGTAGTAGGCGACGATCAGCATCAGCGCGATCATCAGCGCCAGGTTCCAGATCGTGATGGCGCTGGCGGCTTGCGTGGCCAGGATTTCCTGTTCCAGGCGCGTCCGGGCGCGCGCCGTCATGGCCGTAGCCAGCGCCATGGCCCGGTTGGCCAGCGGATCGGTCTCTTGAGCCATGGTGTGCAGCGCGATATTCCAGCGATCCGACTGGCGCAACTGGGTTACCTCCCGCGCCAGGGCGGCGAAAACCACCAACTCGTTCCTCAACAGATGGATGAGCGGGCGTTGTTCGTCGGTGAGCAGGGGGTTTTCGGCCAGTGTTCCCAGCCTGGATCGAGCGGATTCCAGGGATTCCCGGAACCGATGTTCGTAGGTCGGGCCGTCGATACCCAGGATTTCCCGCAATAATAAATGCGTGGTGGAAAACGCATTTTGGAGTTCGGCGACCTGCGCGAGCAACGTCTTGCGCTCGGGGCCGCCTTCGCGTTCTTTTTCATCCTCGAACAGGGCGGTGAGCAGGGAATGCAGTTTCGTCGCGCTCGGCTCGACGTCCCGGGTATAGAGCAGCCGCGCCGGTTCGTTGCCCGGCGTGCGCACGGTGTCCTGCACCCACCACTGGGATTCCCGCAAATCGGCGAGCAATGTTCCGAGTTCCTCCAACTGCTGCGTGGTACAGTTTTGCGCGTGGAAGTAGGGGCAATCCTTCAACTGGTCGAGCGCGGGCTGAATTTCGCCTTGCCAGGCATCCCGCCAGCCGTCCAGGAAGCGCGCGTCGCCGAGCGTGACCCAGCCGCGCAGGCTGGCGAGTGAATGCCGGATGCCGGTGAGCAACTGGAACGAGGCTTGCGCCATGGGGCCGCTTTCGTTCGCTAGCAGGATGACCCTGCCGCGCAGGTCGTAGGTGGCGATCAGCGCGATACCCAGCATAACCAGTCCGACCAGTGCGACCGAAAGATGGGAAAACAGCAGTTGGCGATGCAACGGATGGCTAGTTTTGGCGGGTGAGGTCGTCACGGCGATCACCGCGCTCATGGCCGGCTGGGGACAGATTTCGCCGGCCGGTCAGAGGCCAGATAGCGTTCAAGCTGATGTAGTTGGGCTTGCAGGATGCCGGCGCGCTGATAGGTGTGCGCTGGAAATTTCAGTCCCGGATAAAGGGGCTGGGGCAGTGGCTGGGTGATGTTCAGATGCCGGTGGAGAAAGTCGAGTTGGGAGACGATCATGGCGGCGATCAGGTACACGTCGCCCGGTTGCAAGCGGTCCAGCTCGGTTCGGCTGGCGTCGATCTTGAGAATGGCCAGCCCCATCCGGTCGAAAATGCCGATGATGCTTTGCAGGCACTCGGTCAGTCGAAGATAGACGTCGCGGGGTAGTTTGTCCGGTTCGAACGGAGGTTCTGCGGGAATTCGGATCGCGTCGGGATAGCGGGCGAGCAGGCGGGCCGAGTAGGCAATCGCCAAGGTGACTTCCTGGTAGACATCGCTGGGTGAGATATGCCGCTCCAACAGCAGGCTCAGTTGGCGGTTCAGGTTCAGGATGGCGTTGAAGGGGTCTGCCGTCGCCCTCGCGTTCCCGTCCGCCGCGCCGCCGGTATCCGCGATTTGCAGTTGTCGCATGACCTGCCGCAACTGCTGGTGGGCGTCCCGGAGCCGACTCAGAACGTCTTGCAGTCCGACGGCGCCGACAGGCGCGGGCAGCGGTTTGGCGCGGATTCGCAGGATTTCGAAGGAGAGCCGGTCGGTTTGTTCCCATAGCATCAACGTCTGGAAATAGAGATCGTGGGGCATGGCGTCGCGGATGCCGATGTCCGGTTCGTCGGTCTTGGGTGCACCCATGAACCGGCGCAGGCGCTCCAGATCGCGGCCGAAGGCGCCGATCTGCTCGAAAAGCGCGGCGACATCGGTCTCGGTGCTGGCGGGGGCTGGCTGGCTGGTTTCGGCCCCGCGAGCCAAGGCGATGAATCCCGCGACCAGCAAGCCGAAAACCATGGTGCGGAGGAACTTTCCAAATGCCGGTTCATGGTCAGCAATCAGCAGCCGTTTCGGGTTCATCGTCTTCGGGTTCCAGTATTCTTCGAATGGTTTTTGGGCGAGGAAGACCCAATTCGAGGCAAGCGCTTCTTGAATCCATAGTCCAACGGCTGAAAAAAGCAAGCCGATTCATCGAACCGGCTGGGGAAAGCATGGCGGCGCGGGCGAGGAATCCTGGGTATCGGCGACGAAATTGACGCCTCTGCCGATGGGGCGCTATGATCGCCTCAGTAACGACGAGGTTTTCCCGCTGGCGTTCGCCGGGGGGAATGAAAAGGGAATCTGGTGCGGCGGCTTTGCAGTCGCCAATTCCAGGGCTGCCCCCGCAACTGTGAACAGCGAGTCGCGCCCCCCGCACGCCACTGGCCGAATTGGCTGGGAAGGCTGGGCCAGCGACGAAGACCTGTGAGCCAGGAGACCTGCCGATATCGGTTGCCTGTTGGATTCCGGGCGGGGTGTTCCGGGGTTGCGAACCGTCTCCAGCCAGCGCGTTAGCGCCACGCCGTTTGTGGCGACCGCTTTCCCAGGACGACCTCCCTAAAGCTCCGCCCCTCACCGGGGAGGTTCGTCATGCACATTACCGAAGGTTTCCTGCCGCCGCTACACGCCGCCGCGTGGACGGCGGTTTCTCTGCCATTTGTCGTCGCCAGCGCCTGGCGCATCAACCGTCTGATGCGGGACCAGCCCCAGATCAAGCTGCTGCTGGCGGCGTCGGGGGCGTTCGCCTTCGTGATTTCGGCGCTCAAGTTGCCGTCGGTGACGGGCAGTTGCTCCCATGCCACCGGCACTGGACTGGGAGCGATCCTGTTCGGCCCCTCGGTAATGGCGTTGCTGGGTACTATCGTACTGGCGTTTCAGGCGCTGCTGTTGGCGCACGGGGGCATCACCACCTTGGGGGCGAACGTGTTTTCGATGGCGATTGTCGGACCCTGGGTCGCCTACGGCCTGTTGCGCGGCGCGCGGTGGCTGAACGCCCCGTTGGCGGCGAGCGTGTTTCTGGCGGCGATGCTGGGCGATCTGGCGACGTATACCGCGACCGCTGGCCAACTGGCGCTGGCTTTCCCCGATCCGGCCAGCGGATGGGTGGGGTCGTTCATCAAGTTCGTCGGCGTGTTCGCCCCGACCCAGTTGCCGCTGGCGGTGGTCGAGGGCCTGCTGACGGTGGCCATTGTCAATTTCCTGCGGGAATACAGCGGCGACGAACTGCAAATCCTCAAGTTCCCGTCGCAAACCGTTGCCGTGGAGGCCCGTTCATGAAAGCGGGAAATGGCGGTTTGTTGTTGCTGGCGGTAGTGCTGGTGGTCGGCTCGGTACTGATCGGTAGCCGCCGCGAAGGGGCGGAATTTGCTGGCTCGGATGGTCAGGCGATGGAAGCGGTAGCTGCTATCCAGCCGGATTATCGACCCTGGTTCGGGTTTATCTGGGAACCGCCGCCGGAAATCGCCAGCGGCTTGTTCGCCCTGCAAGCGGCCCTGGGCGCGGGGGGCCTGGGTTATTACCTGGGTTTCAAGCGCGGCCAGGCGCGGGGACGGCGGAACCGGGCCGATGCGGGCGATTGATCATCACGCCTGGACCAACCGCTGGCGCGACTGGCATCCTGCCGAAAAGCTGCTGCCCGCAGGGAGCTTGCTGATTCTGACGTTGATGCTGCCGCCCCTGACCACCGCGCCGCTGGTGTTGACCGGCATGATGGTGGCGACAGTGCGTGGCGCGGGCGTGCCGTTGCAAACGCTGCTGAGAGTGCTGGCCGCGCCAGCGACGTTTTTGTTAGCCGGCATTCCGTTTCTGGCGGTGTCGGTAGATTTCGCCGAAGGTGTGAATCTGCATCTCTCGGCGGAGGGTTTGCGGCTGGCGCTGACGACGACGCTGCGCGCGCTGGCGGCGATGAGTTGTCTGGCTTTTTTGATCCTGACCACGCCGCTGACCGACTGGATCGCGCCGCTGCGGCGGATCGGGGTTCCGGCTGGCGTGGTCGAACTGATCCTGTTGATCTACCGGCTGATCTTCGTCTTTTTTGAACGCGCCCTGACCGGTCATCAGGCCCAGACGGCGCGGCTGGGCTATTCGCGCGTGGATCGGTCGGTGCGCTCGCTGGGACTGCTGGCCGGCAATTTGTTTCAGCGGGCGTTGGCGCAGGCGCGGCGGCTGGAAATTGGACTGATGGCGCGCGGCTATACCGGCGAACTGCGGGTGCTCGCGCCCAAGCATGTTTTGTCACGGACGCGGTTGGCGGCGGGGCTGGGACTGGTCGGTTTGGTCGGAGCGACGAGCGGTCTGCTGGCGCGCGGGCTATCATGACTGCGCCCTTGCTGGCGGCGCGCGGATTGGAATACGTCTATCCCGGCGGGGTGGTCGCGCTGCGCGGTTTGGACCTGAGCATCGAGCGCGGCCAGAAGCTGGCCATTCTCGGTCCCAACGGTTCCGGCAAAACCACCCTGCTGCTGCATCTCAACGGAACTTGCAAGCCCACGGGCGGCGAAGTCCGGCTCGACGGTCAACCGGCCCGTTACGATCACCGCGCCCTCAACCAGTGGCGGCGGCGGGTGGGGCTGGTGTTGCAGGAGCCGGACGACCAGTTGTTCGCCGCGACGGTCGGGCAAGACGTGTCGTTCGGACCACTGAACCTGGGTTTGTCCGAACCGGAAACCGGCGAGCGGGTCCGCGAGGCGCTGGAGGCGTTGCGGATTGCCCATCTCGCCGAGCGCGCCACCCATGCGCTCAGTTTCGGTCAGAAAAAACGGGTGGCTATCGCCGGGGTGCTGGCCATGCGCCCGGAAATCCTGGTGCTGGACGAACCGACCGCCGGTCTCGATCCGCATGGCGTGACGCATTTGCTGGGCGCCTTGCAGCAGTTGCACGAAGCCGGCACGACGCTGGTATTCTCGACGCACGATGTGGAACTGGCCTATGCCTGGGCTGACCGGGTCGCGCTGTTCCACGAAGGGACAGTGCTCTGTCAGGGCGGGACGGCGGCGGTGCTGGGAGATCGGGAGGCGCTACACCGGGCGCGGCTGCGTCCGCCGTTGCTGCTGGAAGTGGCGGAGGCGCTCGGCGCGGGTCGGGATCAGAGTTGCCCCGCGCCGCGTTCCCGTGAAGCGGTGCTGACGTTGCTGCAGGAACGGTTGGGCGAACCCGCATCCGCTGTTTCCGTGGAGCCAGCGGTTGCGCATTCCCGGCGCGGGCCATCAGAGTGACAGCGAAGGCGCGGTCTATCCATTGCCGTGCCGGTGCCGATGATGAATGTCCGGGTAGTGCGGATGAGTGTGTTCCAGGCGGGTGTGGACGTGCACGTGCGCGTGCGGCTCGTCGGGAGGATCATTCAGCCCGTGCGGGTGCTGGTGATGGTCGTCGTGGGTGTGGCGGTGTTCGTGGCTCATGAAGCTGTGGACATGGGCGTGATCATGCCGCTCGGTCAGATGCAAATAGACGCCGACCAACATCAGTGCGCCGGCCACGATCAGTTGTGGGGTTAATGTTTCGTTCAGCAGCGCCACGGCAAT
>Ga0209573_1001548_pt1 | contig 34711 bp, 29 predicted proteins | sample TNRBio252014_DNA_FD_185870 | JGI IMG/M metagenome (GOLD analysis project Ga0209573, IMG submission 185870) | Wastewater treatment Type I Accumulibacter community from EBPR Bioreactor in Madison, WI, USA - TNR Reactor_6/25/2014_ DNA (SPAdes)... | ecosystem: Engineered > Bioreactor > EBPR >...
ATCGACGTCGAGGTCGAGGACCCGGCCGGCCAGGGCCGGCGCCTGAAGCTGGAGGTGCGCCGCGAGCCGCCTGCCGCGCCGCCGGCGCCGCCCACCGACCGCATCACGATCGTGGCCGGCTCGGCGCTGCCGCAGCAGTTGCACCTGGTCGACGAGCATGAAGGCGTCGAGGTCGGCTTCGACGGCACGCCCGGCCTGCTGGGCACGGTGCGCTGGGACGGTGCCGCCAGCGGCGACTGGCTGCCGCTGGTCGAGCAGCGCCCGGGCCAGTACCGCGCCCGGCTGCTGCCGCGCGACGCCGCCGACCGCGAGCCGCAGGCGGTGCAGTTGCGGCTCGAGGCCCCGCAAGGCCATGCCCTGGCCGGGCAGGCGAGCGTCCAGCTCGCGGCACCCGGTGCCGTCGGCCTGTGGCGCAGCGAGGGCCTGCGCCTGTGGCGGACGACGGCGTCGCCCGGCCAGGCCGACACCCCGGTCACGCACGGCCTGCACCGGGTGCGCCTGGGCGGGCCCTTCCTGGCCGAGCTGCCCGCCGGTGTGCTGCTGCGTGCCACCGGTCGCGTCGGCGAGCAGCTGCGGGTGGCCTTCTCGCCGGGTGTCGTCGGCTGGGTGCCGCTGGCGCGGGTCGCGCCGGCCTCGCCCGCCGAGCGCCTGCCCGCGCCCGAGCTGGCCAGCTTCAGCCACCTCAGCGTGCGCGGCACGCCGCGGGGCGACGAGATCGAGCTGCCCTGGCCGGCCGAGCTGCCCTACGCCGTGCAGACCGTGACCACCGCCGACGGCCGGCTGCAGGTGCAGGCCGACTTCTTCGGCGGCCACCTGGCCAGCACCTGGATCAGCCAGCGCGCCAGCGCCGCGCAGGTGCGCGAAGTGCAAGCCGAGCAGGTCGGGCCCTTGCATGTGCGCCTGCGCGTCGGGCTGCAGGCCGCGAACGGGCGCCAGCTGCCCTGGGGCTGGCAGGTCGAGCGCAGCGCCGGCCGCTGGCGGCTGCTGCTGCCGGCACCACCGGCCCTGCCGGCCACCGGCAGCCCCTTGCGCGGCCTGACGGTGGCACTGGAGGCCGGCCATGGCGGGCCGACCAACCTGGGTGCGGTCGGCGCCACCGGGGTGCCCGAGAAGGACATCAACCGCTGGACCACCGACGCGCTGGCGGCCGAGCTGCGGCAGGTCGGCGCACAGGTGGTCGACGTTCGCCTTGGCGACGACAACCCGAGCCTGTTCGAGCGCGCGCAGCTTGTCGACGCCAGTCAGGCGCAGCTGTTCGTGAGCCTGCACGCCAATGCGGCCGACACGTCCGAGGGCTACCTGCGCGCGGCCGGCAGCGGCATGTTCTACAAGCACGCGCACAGCCGGGCGCTGGCGCAGGCCCTCCAGCGGCGGCTGCTCGAGGCCACCGGCCTGCCCGACCTGGGATGGGTGGGCAACTTCAACTACACGCCGACCCGGCGAGTCAGCCGCATGCCGGCGGTGCTGGTCGAACAGGCCTTCGTCTCCCACCCGGGGGAGGAGGCCCTGATGCTGGACCCGGCGTTCCGCGCACGGGTCGCGCGCGCGATCCGCCAGGGCCTGGAGGACTTCCTGCGCCTGCCTTGACGGGCCTGCCGGCACGGCGCCGTCCGCGCCGGGTGCGGGCCCCTAACATCGGCGACATGGACCTGTTCAAGCCGCTGGTGGCCCTGCTGGCCATCGTCAACCCGATCGGCGTCGTGCCGTTCTTCATCGCCTTCACGTCGGGGCTGAGCCGCGAGCAGCGCCAGCACACCCTGCGCGTGGCCTCGTTCAGTGCCTTCGCGGTGATCGCCATCAGCGCCGTGGCGGGCCTGCGCATCATCGAGTTCTTCGGCATCTCGATCGCGTCGTTCCAGGTCGGCGGCGGCGCGCTGCTGCTGATCAGCTCGCTGTCCATGCTCAATGCCCAGCCGGCCGAGAGCCGGCCGGCGGATGTCGAGGAGGGGCACCAGAAGCTCGATGCCGGCGCCAGCATCGCGGTGGTGCCGCTGACGATCCCGCTGCTGACGGGGCCGGGCACGATCTCCGCGGTGGTCATCTATGCCGAGAAGACGCGCCACTGGTGGGAGCAGGCGGTGCTGGTCGGCCATGGCCTGGTCATCGGGCTGGCCACCTACCTGGCCTTTGCCGCCTCGGGCCGCATCGCACGCGTGCTGGGCCGCACCGGCATCAACGTGATGACGCGGCTGATGGGGCTGATCCTGGCCGCGATGGCCGTCGAGCTGCTGGCCGACGGCCTGCTCAAGCTGTTCCCGGTGCTGGGCAGCCATCTGGCCCGCTAGCCGACGAGCGCCGTCGGCCTGCGTGCGGCCTGCGTGCGCCCTGCATGCCACCTGCATGCCACCTGCCTGTCGAGCCGGCGCCCGAGCGTTCCGGGGGTGCGGCCTTACTCCGGCGCACCCTGCCACATCATGTCGTAGCCCAGTTCGTGCGTGTGGCTGCAAAGCGCGGCCAGGGCCGCAAAGCGCGCCTTGAACAGCGCGTCGGCGTGCGAGCGTTCGTGCTGCTCGAAGGAGCGCCAATAGGTGGCGATCACCAGGTCGTGGTCGGCGCCGTCCGCCGGGGCGCCGATCGAGCCCTGCTCGGAAGCGAAGCCGGCGAAGCGGAACACCTGGCCGCCGACGAAGCCGCCCTGCTCGTGGCCGTAGCTGTCCTTGACGGTGCTGCACATCTCGGCCAGCACGATCTCGACATCGTCGATCGTCACGCCGGGCTTGAGCTTGACGGTGTTGAACAGCAGCTTGACGCCGAAGGGCACGGTGATGGGGCCGAACATGCGCGATCCAGGGGGCAGGGCAGGGGCCACCAGCTTAGCCGGCGCGGCCTTGCCCGCACCCGCGCCGGGGGCATGCGGTGCCGCCAGGCGTCGGCGCCGCGCCGGCGCCGCACCGAGGCCGCGCCGCTGCTGCACCGAGGCCACGCCGCTGGCGCGCGAGGGCGGCCGCGGCTTCGTGCAACATCGCGGCTTTTCCGCTGGACCACAGGACGCTTGAATGTTCCGACAGAACTACCTCAGCCACGCCGAGCTCATGAGCCAGCTCGCGCAATGGGCGGCCGCACACCCGTCGCTGGTGCGCCTGGGCTCGCTGGGCCGCAGCGCGGGCGGGCTCGACATCCCGCTGCTGACCATCGGCCGCAACCCCGACGAGGCTCGGCCGGCGGTCTGGGTGGACGGCAACATGCATGCCAGCGAGGTCTGCGGCACCAGCGTCGCGCTGGCCATTGCGGAGGACCTGATCGCCCTGCACCAGGGGGCCGACCAAGCCGGTGGCAAGCCGCTCGCGCGGCCGATGGCCGAGTCGCTGCGCGCGGCGCTGTTCTACATCGCACCGCGGCTGGCGCCCGACGGCGCCGAGGAGGTGCTGCTCAAGGGCCGCTACCTGCGGTCCAGCCCGGTCGACGACCGGCCCCAGCAGGGCCACGCGCGCTGGGTGTGCGAGGACATGGACGGCGACGGCCGCGCGGGCTACATGCGCGTCGCCGACCCCGACGGCGAGCTGGTCGAGCTGCGCGGCGACGACGGCCAGCCGCTGCAGCCGGCGGTGATGGTGCCGCGAATGCCCGAGGACGAGGGCCCGTTCTTCCGCCTCTACCCCGAGGGCCGCATCGCCAACTTCGACGGCCACCAGGTGCCCACGCCGCACTACCTGGGCGACAACCTGTACGACTTCAACCGCAACTTCCCGTATTCGTGGGCGCCCGAGCCGCAGCAGGCCGGGGCCGGCCACTACCCCGGCAGTGCGCCGGAGACGCGGGCGGTGATGGAGTTTGCGACCCAGCACCCGAACATCATGGTGTGGCTGAACCTGCACACCTTCGGCGGCGTGCTGATCCGGCCGCTGGGCGACAAGCCCGACGCCAAGATGGACCCGGGCGACCTCGGCCTGTACGAACAGGTGGAAGCCTGGATGACCGAGTTCACCGGCTACCCGACGGTCAGCGGCTACCAGGAGTTCCTGTACGAGCCCGACAAGCCGCTGCACGGCGACCTGGTCGACTATGCCTACTACCAGCGCGGCGCGCTGGCCTACGTGGTCGAGCTGTGGGACCTGTTCAAGCAGCTCGGCATCGAGCGCAGGAAGCCCTTCGTCGACCACTATGGCAAGTTCACGCGCAAGGACATCCGCGCGCTGGCCGACTTCGACCGCCAGCACAACGCGGGGCGCATCTTCGGCCGCTGGACCCCGCTGCGGCACCCGCAGCTGGGCGATGTCGAGGTCAACGGCTTCGACCCGCGCGTGGGCATCTGGAACCCGCCGCTGGAACGGCTGGACGAGACCTGCAGCGGCCAGAGCGCGGCCTTCCTGCGGGTCGCCTCCTTGCTGCCGCGCCTGAGCCTGGCCGTGCGGCGGCAGGAAACCGTCGACGGGCTGACGCACACCGAGTTGCGCATCGCCAACCATGGCTACCTGGGCAGCGCTGGCCTGCCTTCGGCGCGCACGCTGCCGCATGTCGAGCCGCTTCGCGTGAAGCTGCGTGCCGAGGGCGCGACGCTGCTCGCGCCGACGGCAGCGGTGGTCGAGATCGGCCAGCTCGACGGCTGGGGCGGTGGCCTGTACGGCGGCCCCAGCGTGTTCTCGCCGTGGACGCGCGGCAACGGCCATGAGCGCGTGATCACGCTGGTGACGCGCGGTGCCGGGCGCTTGCATGTGGAGCTGGCGAGCTGCCGCAGCGGCCGCCAGAGCCTGCGGGTCGACGTCGGCTGAGGGGCCGGCGGCGGTCGGCTCTCCGCCGACCGCCGCCGGCGCTCAGCGCGCGGTCGGTGCCGCTGGCGGGCAGGAAACGCCTGGCGCGGCCTGCGGCAGGCGCAGGTCCAGCCAGACCGCGCGGTGGTCCGAGCTCGACATGCCGGCGAACAGGTCCGGGTCGCGATGGGTGCCGACGAGGTCGAACACCTGGCCGCTGGTGTTGGGCGCCCGGCGGTCGGGGTCGGCCGGCCAGAACACGCCGCCGCCCAGCACCTGCAGCGTGGCCGAGGGCAGCACGTAGTCGACCCGCAGGTTGCCCGGCGCGCTGTCGTTGAAGTCGGCGGTGTCATGTGCCGGGTCGCCGCGCTGCCGGCGGTTGGCGTCGCCGTTGTTCGAGGGGTGGTCCATCGCGTCGACACCGCCCGGCGAGCCCGGCACGTGGCGGCTGTCGATTCGCGGGTGTTGCAACAGCTGGTCGATGGCGCGCAGCGGCCGGCCGTTGACGGCGCGCTCGAAGCTGTCGCCGTCCAAGGGGTCGGCGTTGAGGTCGCCGGCGATCACGAAGTGCGCGCCGGCGGCGAGACCGCCACGGCGCCCCTGGTCGTCGAGCAGGTAGTCGCGGTTGTCGATGTAGTCGGCCCACAGCCGGATCTCGTCGTGGTTGCGCTTGCCGTTGCGGTCCTCGGGGCCGTCGAAGGCCGGCGGCGTGGGGTGCGAGACCAGGAAGTGCAGCGGCCGGCCATGCACGCACAGCAGCAGGTCGACATGGTTCTTGGACGCCAGCCGCAGTCTTTCGCGCGCCTCGGGCGGGTAGAAGGCGGCCAGGTTGAGCTCGCCCGGCGTCGGGTCCTGCGTCAGCAGGTTGCCCGGCATGTCGGCCCAGCGAAAGCGCTGGAAGCTGCGCACGGCCAGGATGGGAAAGCGCGAGTACACCGTCATGCCGTACTGGCCGGGAAACTGCCCGAAGCCGAAGGCGTCGTTGCCGTAGCCGCGGTCGCCGGGCGTGCCCACCACCTGCCCGTTGCGGTCCAGGTCCAGCCCGCTGTGCAGCCCGGTGTTGGTGTTGGGCGTGTGGCGGTGGGGGTAGTCGAGTGCTGCCGTCGTGCCGCGCGCCGCGTGGCCCTGCGGCTGCGACAGGAAGTGCTGCTGGAACAACGCCGCGGCGCGGCTGGCGTGGCCGGCGGGCAGCGGGTCGTCGCTGGCGCCGGGCCGGCCGTCGATGTCGAGGTCGAACTCGTTGACCAGCAGCACGTCGGCGCGGATGCGCTGCAGCACCTCGGCCACGTGGCGGGCCTGCTGGTGGCGGCGCGCCTCCTTGTCGGGGCGGCCGGCCGCCGTCGGCGACGACAGGTCCTGCAGCAGTTCGCCGCGGGCGTCGCGGTTGAGCGAGGCGTTGAAGGTGGCGAAGCGCACGACGGCGCTGGCGCCCGCGGCGGCGGCCTCGGGGCCGTCGAGCTCCAGGGCGATGAACTGCGTGCTCTGCAGCGGGTTGAAGTTGTTGTCCGACACCAGCACCAGGCTGCGCCGCCCGTTGGCCAGCCGGTGGCCCCAGGCAATGCCTTCGATGTTGTCCATGCGCAGGCCCTGCCAGCGCGACGGCATCTCGAGCAGCAGCCGCCGCTCCAGCGGCGTGAAGCGGGCGCCGGCCAGCGAGGGCAGCGCACTCACGTCGGTGGTCTCGGGCGTGATGCGCAGCTCGACCAGGCGGACCGTGTTGCCGGCGCCCAAGGCCCAGGCGCGTTCGACGGCAATGAAGCGCCGCTCGTCCAGCGCCAGCAGCCCGACCAGGCCATTGTCCGGCCCTGCCGGTGCGCCCGGCAGGCCGGCCTCGGGCACGGGCGGCAAGGCATAGGCGTACTGTGCACCGGCGCGCCCGCTCGCCAGGTCCAGTGCCAGCAGGCGCAGCCAGGCGCCCTGGGTGGGCGTCGCCGCCGGGCCGTCGGCCAGCAGCGCGTCCTCGTTGGCGGCGTAGAGCATGCCGCCGGGCGTCACCGCCAGCGCCTCGATGCCCTTGTTGGCGCGCTGGCCACGCGTCCGGTTGTCCACCAGGTCGAACAAGGCGGGCAGGGTGAAGTCGCGCACGGGGCTTCCGTCCAGCCGCATCTCGCGAACGAAGGGGGCATGGCGGCGCGTCTCGTCGCGCGACCACTGCCCTTCGCTGGACCACACCAGGTGGCCGCTGGGCAGCAGGCGGATGTCCTCGGCGTCGACCACGCGGCTGCCGTCATGGACCTGCCCGTCGGCCCGGCGCAGCGGCGTCTGCGCCAGCACGCGCACGCCATGGAAGCCATGCTCGTCGTAGTCCAGCGCCAGCGTGTAGAAGCGCGGCAGGCCGCGCCGGCTGGCGGGGTCGCCGGGGTCGTCGGAGATGGCGAGGAAACGCCCGTCGGGCAACCGCTCGATGCCCGACAGGCCGCCGACCTCGGTGTCCAGCGCCCGCGTGCCGGTCGGCAGCTCGTGGTGGCCGATCAGCCGCAGCCGGAGTTCGTCAGCGGCCTGGGCGCCTGCCGGCGTCGGGCCCAGCAGGGCCAGGGCCAGCAGGCCCAGCGACCACAGGGTCAGCGCGCGCAGCGACCTGTACGGCCTGCCCTGGGGTGGCGGGCAGTTCGCAAGCGCATCACGGGGTGTCGGCCTCATGCGGGCACCGGGTCTGGAGCGAGACATGGGCGGGCATTGTGCGCCCGGGCCTGCGCCACGCTCGAACCTCTACCATGCCGGACAGCGCGCGCCGCAGGACCGTCGGCCCTGGGCGATGTGCGGGGAGCAAGTCCGATGATCGACCGCCGCCAGCTGCTGCGCTCCGCCCCCTTGCTGGCGGCAGCGCTGCCCCTGCCGGGCCTGCTGCGGGCGCAGCAGGAGACTGCCACCGCGGCGACGCTGCGGCCGCGGCGGCTGCAGCCCGGGGACACCATCGGCCTGGTGGCCCCTTCGGGCGCCATCTACGAGCGCGCACCCTACGAACTGGCGCACGAGGCACTCAAGGCGCTCGGCTTCAAGGTCAGGGAAGGCGCGCACCTGAGGGCGCGCCACGGCCACCTGGCGGGCACCGACGAACAGCGCGCCGGCGACGTCAACGCCATGTTCGCCGACCCCGCGGTGCACGGCATCCTGGCGATGACCGGCGGCGCCGGTGGCGCGCGCATGCTGTCGCGCGTCGACTATGGCCTGGTGCGCCGCCAGCCCAAGTTCCTGGGCGGCTACTCGGACCTCACCGCCCTGGTCAACGCGGTGCACGCCAGGTCCGGCCTGATCACCTTCCACTCGCCGATGGCGGCCAGCGACTGGAACGAGTTCAGCACCGCGCAGTTCCGTGCCACCGTGATGGCGGCCGAAGCGGTGCTGATGCGCAACCCCGTGCCTGCCGGCGACAGCCTGGTGCCGCGCGAAGGGCGCATCGAGGTGCTGCGCGGTGGCAGGGCACGCGGCCGCCTGGTCGGCGGCAACCTGGCGGTGCTGGTGGGGCTGGCGGGCTCGCCCTACTGGCCACGCTTCGACGGCGCGTTGCTGTTCCTCGAGGAAGCCAACGAGTACATCTACCGCGTCGACCGCATGTTCTCGACGCTGGAGCTTTCCGGCGCGCTCGCTCGCGTGGCCGGCGTGGTGCTGGGGGGCTTCACCAACTGCGGCCCGGGGGACGGCAAGCATGGCTCGCTGACGCTGGACGAGGTCTTCGACCGCTTCCTGCTGCCGTTGGACGTACCGGTCTATCGGGGCGCATCCTTCGGCCACATCCGGCGCAAGTTCACCTTGCCGGTCGGCGGCCTGGCGGAGATGGACGCCGATGCCGGCACGCTCAGGCTGCTGGAGCCGGTGGTCGCTTGACCGCCGGCCCTGACTCCCTTGAGGTGAGTCAATGAAGGGCGTGGTCTGGCTGTTCTACTGGGGGGAGCCAGGGCAACGCGGCCCCGGCTTCAACCGGAGGAGTGGATCCATGACGTCTCGCCTGCTCGTCGCTTCGATTCTGGCCCTGGGGGTCGCCCCGGCCATGGCCCAGCAGGACCCGAGCTATCGAAAAGACATCGAACCGATGATGAAGAAGTACTGCTACGAGTGCCATGCTGCGCCCGATGCACCGAGTTATGCAGAGTTCAAGCTCGACGAAGAGAAGTGGAAGAAGGCCAAGGTCGGCCCTCGGCTGGACACCTACGAGCATGTCGTCGTCCTCGTGGCCTACCCGGGCACCGGCGCGTTCATGCGCCGGCTCGACGACGGGACGCACGAGTTCGCCGGCGGCAAGCCCGGCAACATGCTGAAGTACCTCGGCGAGACCGACGCCGAGCGCAAGGCGCTGCTTGGCGTGCTCAAGGCCTGGGTGGGTGAAGGCGGCTGGAACCTGAACCGCATGAGCGCGCGTGGCAACGTCCCTGCCCTGACCAAGGAGCAGCTCGACAAGCTCAAAGTCAAGTACTGAAAGCCCCCAGGGCCGGGCTGCGCCCGGCCTGCCTCCCGCGGGGGTCTAGCAAAGCGGCAGAGCCCCATCTGCTCGAGAGTTCAGAGGTCGGTGTCGCCGAGCGCCAGCGACGGCACCTCGTGGTCGCGCCAGGTCTCACCCTCTTCGATCAAGCACTCGGCTGTCGAACTGCCCAGGGCCCGCTGCACGCCGGCCAGGGCTTCGTCGTGCGCGCGCGCCTCGTTGCCACTGCGCCGGCCGCCGGTTCGCGCATAGGCTGCCCGCGCCACGCCGGCCAGGCGGGCGCTGCGCCGTGGCAGGCCGCGCCGCCAGGCCAGCAGGCACAGGTAGTCCGCCAGGTAGGGCTGCAGGCCATGGCGGCACCCTTCGGCCCAGGCCGGCCCGGCCATGTCGGCCGCGCGCGAGTGCTGCCCGTCGAACAGGCAGGCGGCCAGCAGGTTGACGCGGGCGAAGGCCAGTTCGCGGCCCTGTCCGACGGACTGCAGCCGCTCGACCAGCCGCGTGCCCAGCCGGGCCGCCTCGGCGGCATCGCCCAGGGCCAGCTCGGCGTCGACCAGGTTGGACGCCATGATCGCGTCGTCGCTGCCGGCGAGTTCCTGCAGGTGGATCACGCGGCGCAGTTCGCAGCGCGCCTGCGCGGCATCGCCGCCGGCCTGGGCGATGAAGTAGCCCGCCTCGACCGCCCAGTACTGCTTGTGCGGGGGCCAGTCCGGGTCCTGCAGGGCACAAGCCCGGGCCAGCGCCTGCCGGGCCTGGCCCAGTTCGCCGACTTGCGAGGCGGCGCGCGCCAGCGCACACAGGGCGTGGTACTGGTCGAACGCGCCGACCCCGGCCGCACCCTGCTCGAAGGCCAGCGCCACGATCTCGAGCGCGGCGGCATGGAACTTCTGCGCCTGCGTGCTGCCCCACCAGGCGGCCAGCTGATGCCACAGGCGAAGCCGCAAGGCGTGCGACAGGGTGTGCGGCTGGGGGCCTTCGGCCAGGCGCAGCAGGGCCTCGGCAAGCGCGCGGCGGTCTTCGCTGCGTGTCGTCGGCAGGGCGCGCAACAGGGTGCAGCTCAATTGCACCTGGGTCCTCAGCTCACCCGCCGCGGCTGCCCATTGCACGGCCTGCATGGCGTTCCCGAGGTCATGGGCGAGCGCTGCTGACCAGTCGTCCCAGCGCATGTCGCCGCTGTAGTAGCTGTCGTAGGCGGTGTCGAACCAGGCGGCCATGGCCAGCGCGTGCCGGCGGCGCAGCGCGGGCGCTTCGCCCGACTGGCGCAACTGCTCGAGCGCGAGCATGCGCGGCGACTCCAGCAGCCGGTAGCGTGTCGGCCGCGGGCCATGCTCGACCGCCAGCAGGCCATGCGCCGCCAGGCTGCACAAGGCATCGACCACCGTGGCCTGGTCGAACCCGCTCTCGGGTTCCGATGCCAGCGACACCGCCAGGGCCAGCCCGGCGCCTTCGCCGGCGACCGCGAGCCGCCGGAACACCATGCGTTCGGCATCGCCGAGCAGGGCATGGCTGCACTCGAGGGCGGCCCTCAGCGAGTGCTGACGCGATGGCGCGTCGCCGCCGGCCGCGCGGGTCAGGAACCGCAGGCGATCGTGCATCGACAGCCGCACGCCCTCGAGGCCCAGCATCGGGATGCGCGCGGCGGCCAGCTCGATCGCCAGCGGCAGGCCGTCGAGCGTCCTGCACAGCTCGATCGCTCCGGGCAGCTGTCGTTCGTCGCCCTCGAGCCGCATCCCGGCGGCCGCCGCGCGCCGGCAAAGCAGGTCCAGCGCGCTGTCTCCCGTGCAGTCAGCCCAGCGCCCGAGGTCGGTGGGCACCGGCAGGGGAGCCAGCGGACAGAGCCACTCGTTGCGACCGCCCAGCGGCGCCTGGCTGGTGACCAGCAACCGCAGCCCGGGCGCGCGCTCCAGCAGCGTCGGCAGCAGCTGGAGCAGGGGGTGGCGATGGCACGCCGCGTTGTCGATCACCAGCAGCACCTCGCGCTCGCCGATCGCCGCGGCCAGGTCCTCGGCCGTCGCCGAGTCGGGGCGCAGGTCGAGCGCCGCCGCGACCAGCGGCGCGATGCCGGATTGCGGCAGCTGCTCGGGCAGCGCCAGCCAGCGGCCCTGCCCTTGTCCGTGCCCCATGGCCTGCAGCAGCGCGCGGGCGAGGCGGGACTTGCCGACGCCGCTCGGGCCGACCAGGCTGACCCAGCGCTGTGCGCGCAGCAGTGACTGCAGCGCCGCGAGTTCCGGGGCGCGGCCGATCAGCGGCTCCAGGTCGAAGGCTGGCAAGCCCTCGGCCCGGGGTGCCTGCGTCGGCGCATCGGGCGCCAGCGCGGCCGTGAGGCGGTAGCCGCGACCGGCAATGGTGGCGATGGCGTCGGCGCCGAGCAGCTTGCGCAGCTGGCTGACATGCACCGCCAGGTTGTTCTCCTCGACGATCACGCCCGGCCATACGCGGTCGAGCAGGGTCTGCTTGCCGACCAGGCTGCCGGGCCGTTCGGCGAGCACGACCAGGATGTCGAAGGCGCGGGCGCCGATGGCGACCGGCTGCCCGGCGATGCGCAGCCGGCGTTCGTGGACCTGCAGTTCGAACCGCTCGAAGCGTGTCAGGTCCTGCTGAGGTGTCATGCGACCGATGAGCGTGGGCACTGCCGGCATGTTGCCCGAGGCCGCCTGCCGGCCGCACAGGGTGAGGGCCCGCTGTCCAAAAGCGTGGGGATGCCCGGGGGCGGATTCATAACGATTCAGGCGCGCTTCATGACGGCTCGTGCGGCCACCACCACAGTGACGACACCGCGCCAACCTGTCCGGCGCGTGCTGGAGAGACCCACATGCATGCCCGTAGTTTCCACCGCGCCGAGGTCGAGAAGCCCGCTGCCGACGCCCGTCGGCCCGGGTCGACGCCGCAGGGTACGCCACCCTGGCGACCGTATCGGCCAGGCGCTCGCCGACCCTGGCTGCCGGCCCTGGCCGGCGTGCTGACGGCCAGTGTGCTGCTCACTTCCGTGGTGCTGGGCATCACGGCAGACGCCAACCCGCCGCTTCTTGCGCATGCCGGGGCCGGCCCCGGCGCGCTGGCGCCGCCGGCCTGAGCGGACGGCCCGAGCCGCCGGCATGGCATGCTGCCCGGCTGCGGCAGCTGCCGGCCGCGATTGTCCGGAGTCCGCCGCCCATGCCCCTGCCCGTGCTGCTCGCCGCCCGCCTGTGGTTCGAGGGCAATCGTTTCTCGCCACGGCCCACCGGCCGGGCGCAGCTGCTGCAGCGCGAGTGGCAGCGCGGCGATGCGGCGCTGGCGGCGGCCGCCGGGACGGCGACCGAGCTCGCCGCCGTGGCAGCCCTCGCGCAGGCGCGGCGTCCGCGCTGGCGCGTCGAGGTGTCGCGCTGCGCTTCGGCTTCGCCTGGCGGGCCGATGCACGACGACGTTTTTGCCGCCTGGCAAGACGAGGTGCTGGCCGATGTGTGGCGCCTGCGACCCCAGGCCATGTACCTGAGCCTGCATGGGGCGGCGATCACCGACCGTCGCGACAGCCCCGAGCTCGATGCGGTGCAGGCACTGCGGCAGGCGCTGGGGCCGGGCGTGCCGTTGGGCGTCAGCCTGGACCTGCATGCCAACCTGCCACCGGGCCTGGTCGATCTTGTCGATGCGGCGTCGGCCTACCGAAGCTACCCGCATGTGGACATGCGCGAGACCGCCGAGAGGGTGCTCGAGCGCTTGCGCGTGCTGGCCGACGGCGCACCGCCGGCGCAAGGCGTGCGCGTGCCGACCGGCCTGCTGCTGCCCAGCTTCGAGATGCGCACCGATGGTGGCCCGATGCATGAGCTGCAGGCCCTGGCGCGTGCGGCCGAGGCGCAGCCCGGCATCGTCGAGGTGTCGCTGCTGGGCGGCTTCCCCTACGCCGACGTGCCGCAGGGTGGCGCCTCGGTGATGGTGTGGGCCGACCGCGCGGACCGCGCACGGGCCGTCGGCGAGCGGCTGGCGGGCGAGGTGGCCGGGCGCGAAGCCTCGTTCAGGCCACGCCTGCGCCCGGCGGTCGACGCGTTGCGGGCCGCCGCGGCAATGGCGCAGGGCCTGGTCGCCGTCACCGACCCGGCGGACAACCCGCTGTCGGGCGGTGCGGCCGACACGCCCGGCCTGTTCGCGGCATTGCTGGCCGAGCGTCGCGATCCGACCTCGCCGCTCGCGTCATGGCCCGATGGCCGGGTGGTGTTCGCCTACTTCGCCGACCCACGGCTCGTGCAGCGGGCGCACGAGGCCGGCACGGGCGCCTGGCTGGACTGCCGCCTGGGTGCGCGCAGCAGCCAGGCCTACGGCCCGCCGGTGGACTGGCGAGCCTGCGTGCAGCAGCTGGGCGACGGGCGATTCGTCAACCGCGGGCCGATGGAAAGGGGCAGCGCAGTGCGGCTCGGCCGCACCGCCGTGCTGGCCGGCGACGGGCTTCGGGTGATCGTCACCGAGGCGGTCGGTGCGGCCAACGATCCGGCGTTCTTCGAGTCGCTGGGCATCACGCTCGAGGCGCCACTGCTGCTGGTCGTCAAGGCCAAGAACCACTTCCGTGCCGCCTTCGAGCCGCTGTGCGCGGCCATCCTCGACGCCGACCTGCCCGGGCCGGCCGCGGCCGACCTCGGCGCGCTGCCCATGCGGCACCGCAGGCCTACTGCGGCGTGAGCCCGGCGCGTTTGACCACGCCCTCCCACTTGATCGTCTCGGCGGCGATGAAGCGCCCCAGCTGCTCCGGCGTGCCGCCCACCGGCGTCGCCCCCAGCGACGCGAAGCGCTCGGCCACGTCGGGCTGGCGGATGATGCGGTCGACCTCCGACGAGAGCCGGTTGACGATCGCCGCCGGCGTGCCGGCCGGTGCCACCAGCACGAACCAGGACTCGGCGGTGTAGCCCGGAATCGTGCGCGCGACCGGCGGCACATCGGGCAATGCCGGGTTGGGCTCCGAGGAGGTGACGCCGAGGGCGATCAGGCGGCCGGACTTGATCAGGGGCATCGCCGAGGGCAGGTTGTCGATCGCCAGGTCCAGGTTGCCGGCAGCCAGGTCCTGCAGCATGGGGCCGCTGCCGCGGTAGGGCAGGTGGGTCACGAAGACGTTGGCCATGCCCTTGAGCAGCTCGTTGGACAGGTGCCCGGTGGTGCCGTTGCCCGGCGAGCCGTAGTTCAGTGCGCCGGGCCGGCTGCGCGCCAGCGCCACCAGCTCGGCGACGCTGCGCGCCTTGACGGACGGGTTCACCACCAGCACGTTGGGCACGCGCACGACGAACGACACCGGGATCAGGTCGCGCCGCGCGTCGTAGGGCATGCTCTTGTAGATGAACGGGTTGATCGCCTGCGTGCCCGGCGTGCCCATCAGCAGGGTGTAGCCATCGGCCGCCGCCTTGGCCACCTCGGCGGCACCGATGTTGCCCCCGGCCCCCGCCTTGTTGTCGACCACCACCGGCTGGCCCAGCGCCTTGGCCAGGTGCTCGGCGACGATTCGCGCGCTGATGTCGGTGGTGCCGCCGGGCGCGAACGGCACCACGATGCGCACCGGCCTGGCGGGCCACGGCGCCTGCGCACCCGCCAGGCCGCCGAGCAGAACCAGGCCGGCGGCCAGCCAGCACTTCAGGAGGGAGGCAGGGAGCTTCATCCGCGGTCCTTCATGGTCGTCGTCCACGCAGTATCCGCCAACGGCCGCGGGCGGCGAATGCGGGGCGACCCCGAAGTGGTCGAGCTGCCACGGCCCGGCGGGAAAGCGGCCGCCGCCCCGCCGCGTCAAGCGCCCGTGTCGGGGGCCGCAGCCGCGGGCGCGTCAAGGCGCGACTCGCGCAACAGCTGGCAGACCTGCAGCTTGTATTCGCTGTAGAAGGCCTTGCGGCCCTGCAGCTTGGCTGCCACATGCTCGGCATGCAGCGCCCACTGGCGCTGCGAAGCCTCGTCGGCGAACTCGACGATGGTCACGCGCTCGCCGTCCTCGGCGACGAAGCCCTTGTGCGACAGGTAGCCCGGCATCGTGCGCGCCAGCTCGCTCATGCGCGCAGCGGTGCGCTGGTAGTCGTCGCTGTGGGGGTCCTGCAGGCGCGAGCGGAACACGGTGACGATCACGGGAAACCCTCCTCAGCGCTTGACGATCTCGACGCGCCGGTTCTTCGCCCGGCCCGCCTCGCTGCGATTGTCGGCCAGCGGCCGCTCCTGGCCATGGCCGACCGGCTCCAGCCGTTCGCGAGCGATGCCGGCCGCAACCAGCGCATCGGCGACGGCGCGCGCGCGCGCCGCCGACAGCTGCTTGTTGCCGGCGGGGGTGCCGGTATCGTCGGTGTGACCCTCGACGCCGACGCGCAGGGTCGGTCGCTGGCGCAGCATCTTGGCGGTCTCGGCCAGCAGCGGCTGCGACTCGGGCAGGATGTCGGCCTTGCCGGTGGCGAAGTGGACGTCCAGCGCCACGAAGCCGTCCTTGTCGATGGCCGCGGCCATGGCGTCGGCCTGGATCACCTGGGCCATCGCGCCACACTCGACGATGTGCAGGAAGTAGATCCGGCTCGAGGTGTTGTTCGTCGCCGCCTGGACTTCCACCCACACCTCGGCGCCGTCGCGCTGCACCTGCATCACCGAGACATTGGCGTCGCTGTGCACCACCTTGCCGCCGACCGCCTTGACGGCCTCCTCGTAGTTGCGGCGTATGGCCAGCCCGCCGGGGTGGGCCTTGGGGTCCTGCAGGTAGTAGTGGATGCGCGTGTAGCGCCCCTCGACCTCCTGCGGCGGCCGGCTGCGGAACTTGTAGGCCGCAAAGGCCTGGGCCTGGTAGTTGGAAATCGTGTAGCCCGGCATGCGGCGAGGAAACAGCGGGTGGTCGGCGCTGCCCTTGACGTCCTGCGCCGCCGCGGCAAGCGCGCCGCGGCCGCCCGCCGCGAGAAAGACCATCCATGCCCACGGATGCACCAGGAACTGTCGACGATCGCTCATGGCCGGACCTCCTCAGGCCGGCAATGTAGTCCTGCAAGCCGCGCTTGGCCAGCGTCGGCCGCCGCGGCCGACCTGCCTTGCCGCCTCAGACGCGCTCCAGCACCACGGCGATGCCCTGGCCGACGCCTATGCACATGGTGCACAGCGCATAACGGCCACCGCGCTCGTGCAACTGGCTGACCGCGGTGGTGGCCAGGCGGGCGCCGCTGGCGCCCAGCGGGTGGCCCAGCGCGATGGCGCCGCCCCAGGCGTTGACGCGCTCGTCGTCGTCGGCCAGGCCCAGGTCGCGCAGCACCGCCAGCCCTTGCGCGGCAAAGGCCTCGTTGAGCTCGATGACGTCCATCTGCGCGAGCGACAGGCCGGCCAGCTGCAGCACCTTGCGGGTTGCCGGCGCCGGCCCCATGCCCATGATGCGCGGCGGCAGGCCGGCGGTGGCCATGGCCACCACGCGCGCGCGCGGCGTCAGGCCATGCCTCGCGGCCGCGTGCTCGCTGGCCAGCAGCAGTGCACAGGCGCCGTCGTTGACGCCACTGGCGTTGCCGGCGGTCACCGTGCCGTCCGCGCGCACGATGGGCGCCAGCCGTGCCAGCGACTCGAGGCGGGTCTCGCGGGGGTGCTCGTCCTGGACGACGACGACGGCCTCGCCCTTGCGGCCGGGCACGCTGACCGGCGTGATCTCGCGCGCCAGCAGGCCGTCGCGCTGCGCCTGCAGGGCGCGCTGCTGCGAGCGCAGGGCCATGCGGTCCTGTGCCTCGCGCTCGATGCGGAACTCCGTGGCGACGTTCTCGGCGGTCTCGGGCATGCTGTCCACGCCGTACTGCCGCTTCATCGCCGGGTTGACGAAGCGCCAGCCTATCGTCGTGTCGTGGACGGCCGTGCTGCGGCTGTATGCCGTCTCGGCCTTGGGCATCACGAAGGGTGCGCGGCTCATGCTCTCGACGCCGCCGGCGACCATCAGCGCCGCCTCGCCGGCCCTGATGGCGCGCGCCGCCGTGCCCAGGGCGTCGAGCCCGCTGCCGCACAGGCGGTTGACCGTCGCCCCCGGCACCTGCACCGGCAGCCCGGCCAGCAGCGAGGCCATGTGCGCCACGTTGCGGTTGTCCTCGCCCGCCTGGTTGGCGCAGCCGTAGATCACGTCGTCGACCGCGCCCCAGTCGACGCCGGGGTTGCGCGCCATCAGCGCGGCCAGCGGGATGGCGCCAAGGTCGTCGGTGCGCACGGCCGCCAGCGCACCGCCATAGCGGCCGAAGGGTGTGCGGATCGCGTCGCAGATGAATGCCTGGGGGCTTGTCATGGCGTTGCAGGGTCGGTGGAGGAAGGCAGAAGGAGCGGCAGCAAGGGTCCGCGGGCAGCCCGCGGTCAGCGGCCAGGCCAGGGCAACGCCCAGGCCTGCCGCCGCAGCCAGGGGCTGGCACGGTAGCGCTCGCCTCGGTAATGGGCGTCCAGCGCGTCGAGCAGGGCCACCACGCCCGCCGGGCTCCAGCGGCCCAGCCACTGGAACGGGCCCTGAGGGTAGTTGACGCCCAGCGTCATCGCGGCGTCGGCGCCCTCGGTGCTGCACACGCCCTGCAGGACGGCGTCGGCGGCCTCGTTGATCAGCATGGCCAGCGTGCGGGCGACCACCAGTCCCGGCGCATCGGCCAGGCGAACCGGGGTGAAGCCCAGCGCCGCCAGCCATGACGGCGCCCGCGCCTGCCAGGCGTCGCCAGCCGACCCGGCCAGCGCGAAGGCCAGGGCACCGGCGCAAGGCTGGCGCGGGTCGAAACGGTCGAAGACGGCGATGTCCGCCTGCCCGGCGGTGGCCGCGACTTCGCCTGCCGTGCGCCCGTCGGTCAGCCTGAGCTGGCCACCGTCGACGGCAAGCCCCGTCCAGGTGCTGCCCAGGTCGCGCTCCATCGTGCAGGACGGCAGCCGCGACAGCGCGGCGCACAAGGCCTCGGCGAAGCCGTCGTCGCCATGCACGACCACAGGCTGCGCGCCGGCCTGGGGCGACGCCTGGGCGGAGCGGGGCCAGGCGGCGAGCGCCGGCACGCCTTCGGGATAGCGGTAGAAGCCCTGGCCGGACTTGCGCCCCAGCAGGCCGCCCTCGACCATCTCGCGCTGCACCAGCGACGGCATGAACCGCTTGTCGGAGAAGTTCGCCTCGTAGACCGAGCAGGTGACGGCCAGGTTGGTGTCGTGCCCGATCAGGTCCATCAGTTCGCAGGGCCCCATGCGGAAGCCCGCCGCCTTCAGGCAGGCGTCGAGCTCGTGCGGGGCGGCGGCCTGCTCCAGCAGCAGGGCCAGTGTCTCGGCGTAGTAGGGGCGTGCGATGCGGTTGACGATGAAGCCCGGCGTGCTGCGGGCATGCACAGGCACCTTGCCCCAGGACTGGCTGAGCGCAAAGATGGCCTGCGCGACCTGCGGCTGCGTGTGCAGGCCGCTGACCACCTCGACCAGCTTCATCAGCGGCACCGGGTTGAAGAAGTGCATGCCGACCAGCCGGCCCGGCTGCTTGAGGCCGTTGGCGATCGCCGTGACACTGATCGACGAAGTGTTGGTCGCCAGCACTGCCTCGTCACCCAGCAGCGCCTCGAGCTGCGCGAACAGGGCGCGCTTGGCGCCGAGGTCCTCGACGATGGCCTCGATGGCCAGGCCGGCGCGGGCGGCGTCCTCCAGGCGGGCCAGGGGTGTGATGCGGCCCAGCGTGGCGGCGTCCTCGCCGGCCGCCAGCTTTCCCTTGGCGACCAGGGTCCCGAGCGTGGTCGCCAGCCTGGCGCGCGCGGCCGCGGCCGCGCCCTCGCGCACGTCGTAGAGGAAGACCTCGTGCCCGGCCTGCGCGGCCACCTGCGCGATGCCCGCGCCCATGATGCCGGCGCCGACCACCAGCAAGGGGGCGTGAGAGAGCTCGAGACTCATGTGGGTTCCGTCCAGTTCGGGGGTCGCTTGGCGAGAAACGCGGCGAAGCCTTCGCGGGCTTCGTCGGTGCCGCGCACGCGCGCGATGGTGGCTGCCGTCAGTTCACGCACCTGCGGCGTGACCGGGCCGACCTCGAGCTGCGAGAACAGCTGCTTGATCTCGCGCTGTGCTCCGGGCCCGGCGGTGAGCAGCTGCTGCACGGCGTCGTCGACCGCGCGGTCCAGGTCGGGCGCGTGCACCACCTGCTGCACCAGGCCCAGGGCCAGCGCCTGGCTGGCGTCGATGCGTTCGGTGCTCAGCGCCAGCCGCCGTGCCTGCCGCTTGCCCACGGCGTTGACGAGATAGGGGCCGATCACCGCGGGCAGGATGCCGAAGCGGGCTTCGCTGACGGAGAAGCTGGCCGAATCGGCCGCGATGGCGATGTCGCAGGCGCAGCACAGGCCCACACCACCGCCCAGTGCGGCACCCTGCACGCGTGCCACCGTGGGCTTGGGGCAGGCCTCGATGCGGGCCAGCATGGCGGCAAAGCGCCGCGCGTCCTGCTGGTTCCATTCCAGCGGGGCTTCGCTGGCGCGGCGCATCCACTGCAGGTCGGCACCGGCAGAGAAGTGCCGGCCGGCACCGGCCAGCACGATCACCCTGACGGCCGCGTCGGCCGCCAGCGCCTCGAAGGCCTGGTCGAGCTCGGCAATCATGTCCTCGTCGAAGGCGTTGAAGACCTCGGGCCGGTTCATCGTCACCCGGGCCAGGCCGCGGTCGCGGCGCTCCATCGTCAGCGTGCGCATCTCGCTGCGGCCTTCAATAGGTCTCGAGGTGCAGGCGACCGTTGCGCTTGAGCAAGGCGCCGATGTCGTCCCAGTCCAGCCCGGCGTTGACGGCGATCTCGCGCAGCGCCAGCACCACGCCTTCTTCCATGCTCTTCAGGCCGCAGACGTAGAAGTGGCTGTCGGGGTCGGCCAGCAGCCGTGCCAGGTCGGCCGCGCGCTCGCGCATCGAGTCCTGCACGTACTTCCTGGGCTGCCCCGGCGTGCGGCTGAACGCGAAGTTGATGTCGATGAAGTCCTTGGGCAGGTTCTGCAGCGGCCCGAAGTAGGGCAGCTCCTCCTTGGTGCGGGCGCCGAAGAACAGCATCAGCTTGCCGCCTTCGAACTTGCCCGAGGCGCGCAGCCGGCGGCGCCATTCCGTCATCGCCCGCATGGGCGCACTGCCGGTGCCGGTGCAGATCATCACGATGTGGCTGCGCGGGTGGTTGGGCATCAGGAAGCTGGCGCCGAAGGGCCCGATGACCTGCACCTTGTCGCCCACCTTCAGGTCGCACATGTAGTTGCTGGCGACGCCCCGCACCGGCTGGCCCTGGTGGTCCTGAAGCACGCGCTTGATCGTCAGCGAGAGGTTGTTGTAGCCCGGCCGCTCGCCGTTGCGCGGGCTGGCGATCGAGTACTGGCGCGGGTGGTGCGGCCGGCCCTTGTCGTCCAGGCCCGGCGGCAGGATGCCGATGGACTGGCCTTCGAGCACCGGGAACGGCGTCGAGCCGAAGTCGAGCACGACGTGGTGCGTGTCGTACTCCCGGCCGACCTCGGTGACGCGCACGTTGCCGCCAACCGTGGCCACGATGTACTTCTCCGCGGCCCGCGGGCCGTACAGGTTGGTGTAGGCGTGCGCTGCCGACCAGGGCGGCAGCTGCGCGCCATAGGACGAGCTCTGGAACAGCGGCTCGCCGCTGGCCGCGTCCGGCTGCGAGGCCACCGGCGCTTCGGCCGCCGCCGCGCCGGGCGTCACGCCGGCCTCGGCCAGCTGCTCCGCGCTCAGCTCGGCCGGCAGCTCGTCCCAGCCGAGCTGCTCCTGCACGCTGTAGGCGCGGGGCCTGGGCACCATGCGCCAGTTGTCGATCGACCCCGTGGGGCAGGGCGAGATGCAGTCCATGCAGTTGTTGCACAGGGCGGCATCGACCACGTAGTTGTTCGAGTCGTGCGTGATCGCCTTGACCGGGCAGATCGCTTCGCAGGTGTTGCAGCGGATGCAGATCTCGGGGTCGATCAGGTGCTGCTTGATCAGCAGCACTTCGGCCGGCGCGTTCATGGTCCTGTCTCCTCGTCGGTGTGCCGGCGGGCGGGCTCAGTTGAAGCGCACGTACTCGAAGTTCACCGGCTGGCGGTTGATGCCCAGCGCCGGCGGGGCGATCCAGTTGGCGAACTTGCCGGGTTCGACCACGCGGCCCATCAGGCCGGCGACGAAGGCGCGGTCGCCGCCGCTGGGCAGCCAGCTGTCGACCTTGGCGTTCCACTCGGCGTCGCTCAGCACGCGGCCTTCGGGCGACACCTTGACACCGGCCAGCGCGCCGATGTTGCGGTGGAAGGCCTTGTGCGGCGTGGTCAGCCTGAAGGGGATGCCGGCCTTCTCGATGACCTTGTTCCAGCGGCCGACACCGGCCATGCTGTCCTTGATGTAGTCGTCGCGCAGCACCTCGTTGAGCGCGTTGAGCATGGGCACTTCCTTCTCGACCAGCTGGCCGCCCGCCACCTGCAGCACCTTGTAGGTCTGGCCGCGCAGCTGGTGGTCGTCCTGGCGCTTGCCTTCCTCGAAGCGGCCCTTGAGGCCGGTCGAATAGAAGGTGGCCGCGTTGCTGGACTCGTCGGCTCCGAACAGGTCGATGGTCACGCTGAAGTGGAAGTTCAGGTAGCGCTGGAGGGTGGGCAGGTCGATCACCCCGGCCTCGCGCAAGGCCTTGGGGTCGTCGGTCTTGAGCTCGTTCATCGCCGCGCAGGTGCGCTGGATGACGCGGCTGATGCCCGACTCGCCCACGAACATGTGATGCGCTTCCTCGGTGAGCATGAAGCGGGTGGTGCGCGCCAGCGGGTCGAACGCGCTCTCGGCCAGCGCGCAGAGCTGGAACTTGCCGTCGCGGTCGGTGAAGTAGGTGAACATGAAGAAGCTCAGCCAGTCGGGCGTCTTCTCGTTGAAGGCCTGCAGGATGCGCGGGTTGTCGGTCTGCCCGCTGCGGCGCTCCAGCAGCGCCTCGCCCTCCTCGCGGCCGTCGCGGCCGAAGTACTTGTGCAGCAGGTACACCATGGCCCACAGGTGGCGGCCTTCCTCCACGTTGACCTGGAACAGGTTGCGCAGGTCGTAGTTGCTGGGCGCGGTCAGCCCCAGGTGGCGCTGCTGCTCGACGCTGGCCGGCTCGGTGTCGCCCTGCGTCACGATGATGCGGCGCAGGTTGGCGCGGTACTCCCCGGGCACGTCCTGCCAGGCGGCCTCGCCGAGGTGGTCGCCGAAATGGATCTTGCGGTCCTTCTCGCCCGGGTTGAGGAAGATGCCCCAGCGGTAGTCGGGCATCTTCACGTGGCCGAACCGGGCCCAGCCTTCCGGGTCCACGCTGACGGCCGTGCGCAGGTAGACGTCGTAGTCCGGGCTGCCCTCGGGGCCCATGTCGGCCCACCACTGCAGGTAGTTCGGCTGCCACTGCTCGAGCGCGCGCTGCAGCGTGCGGTCCTCGCTCAGGTTGACGTTGTTGGGGATCTTCTCGCTGTAGTCGATGTTGCTCATCATGGTGTCCTGTCAGCTGCGTTGACTTGTGCGTTCCCGGGCGAGCGCGGAGGAGCCGGCCATGGCAGGCCGCCCGCGCTGCCCGCTGCGGCGAAGCGGCTCCGAGGCCGCTTCGCAGGGGGGCTCAGACCCTGTTCCAGTCGAAGGCGGCGCGGTCGCCCTTGCCGTAGACCTTGAGGGCGCCCTTGTCACCGACCGCGTTGGGGCGCTGGAAGATCCAGTTCTGCCAGGCGGTCAGGCGACCGAAGACGCGAGTGTGCATGGTCTCCTTGCCGTTGAAGCGCAGGTTGGCCTCCATGCCGGTCAGCGCGTCCGGGCTCATCGCCACGCGCTCCTCGATGGCCAGTCGCACCTCGTCGGCCCAGTCGATGTCGTCCGGGGCGCTGGTGACCAGGCCGAGCGCGCTTGCTGCCGGGCCCTGCAGGCGCTCGCCCAGGCGGGCACGCACGGCGTCCAGCGCCGGCTGTTCGCCGTAGAAGCGGCGCTCCAGCCGGGTCTCGCCGGTGGCCATCGGGTACAGGCCGAAGTTCACTTCGCCGGCCGCGAGCGCCGGCGATCGGGTGGCATCGTCGAGCGCCAGCTGGTACTGGCGGTCGCAGGCCAGGGCCAGCTCGAGGTAGGTGCCGGCAAAGCACGAGCCCGGCTCGATCAGCGCGAACAGGCTGCGCGACGACACGTCGATGCGGCTGAGCGTGCGGCGCAGCAGGCCGATGGTCTCGCGCACGAACCAGTGGTTCTGGTTCTTCAGCAAGGCGGCGTCCATCGCCTGCACTGCGTCGATGTCGCCTTCGGTCTTGAACACCCAGGTGCCGATGTCCAGTTCGTTGGTCCGCATCGACAGGATGGCGTCGTCGAGTTCCCTGGCCAGCACGAGCGGGAACCAGGCGGCGCCGGCGGCTTCGATCGCCTCGATGTCGCTTTGAACCGGCTGGGCGGGCGCCTTGACGGTGAAGGTGGCGACGCGCCGGCTGCGGTCGATCTCGACCGTGACGGAGGAGTAGCGCAGCGCATCGGGTTCTATGGTGCGCGCCAGCGGGGGCAGCACCACGCCGCGGGCGTCGGCGGGCCGGTCACTCTGCCGGGCCAGCTGCAACGCGCGCTCCTGCACCGCGGCGGCGAACTGCGCCGGCTTGGCGACCGCGTCCACCAGCCGCCAGTCGACAGCCCGCTGGCCACGCACGCCTTCCTGGCTGGTGCAGAAGATGTCGGCCAGGTCGTGCCGCACCTTGCGCTTGTCGGTGACCCGGGTCAGGCCACCGGTGCCGGGCAGCACGCCCAGCAGCGGCACTTCGGGCAGGCTGACCGCCGACGAGCGGTCGTCGATCAGCAGGATCTCGTCGCAGGCCAGTGCCACCTCGTAGCCGCCGCCGGCGCAGGCGCCATTGACCGCGGCCAGGAACTTCAGGCCGCTGTGCCGGCTGGAATCCTCGAGGCCGTTGCGGGTCTCGTTGGTGAACTTGCAGAAGTTCACCTTCCAGGCATGGCTGGACAGGCCCAGCATGAAGATGTTGGCGCCCGAGCAGAACACCTTGTCCTTCAGCGAGGTGAGCACCACGGTGCGCACCTCGGGGTGCTCGAAGCGGATGCGGTTGATGGCGTCGTTGAGTTCGATGTCGACGCCCAGGTCATAGCTGTTGAGCTTGAGCTTGTAGCCCGGCCGCAGTCCGGCGTTCTCGTCGAAGTCGGCGCCCAGGGTGGCGACCGGGCCCTCGAACTTGAGCTTCCAGTGCCGGTACTGGCTGGGGTGGGTCTGATAGTCGACGCGTGGCGCTTGGGTCATGGTGTCTCCGGTGTGGGTACCGATGTGCATCGGGTTCGGGATCGATGACATGCACTGTAGTGCATCAATGGCAACCGAGTCAAGCAGTAAAGTGCATTTAAATCTGGCGACACTCCCGAGGTTGGCGCGCATCAGGCGACTGGCCGCCGTGCACCACACGCTGCCACCGGCGACGCCAAACGGGCAGCCGGCCGGAGGTCGGCCGCCACAGCAGAGACGGTGCGCCCGGTCAGTATGCGCCAATTGAAGGGAAACGGCGTGAAGGGCAAGGGCGCGTCCTCGTGATCCCGCCCGACGCATCCGCCGGGCCCGCGAGCCGGCAGCAGACCACGACCCCACTGCGCAGGCAATCGAAGACATGCATTATCCTGCTACAAAAGGCAGCTTGCTGCCTGCGCAGCATGAATCTGCATGATGGTGCGGCTTCTGGATCACACGGATCCGGACCCGGGCCGCCCGATGCTTTCCCTTGGCGTTCGTGCCGGCGGCGTCGAGTCGGGGGCCGGTCGGCCAGGCCGCGCGGGCCGCCCCCCCGCCCCCGCCCCGCCGCACGCGCTTCCTCAGGGGAGCTCGACGACTGCCGGGCTGGATCCTGTCCGGCCGAGCCGGCGGCCGCCGCGCCGCTTGTCGGCGCTGCGGCGGGCAGACATACTGCCGCCGCCGGGCACGGGCCCGCAGACGCACGCCGTGGCGCAAGCGGCATGGACCAAGGAGTCGGTACCGATGGCACGCACCTGGGCAAAGTCCCCGGCCGAACATGTCCAGGCCTTCGCAGACGCCCTGCCGGCGGACCCGCGGGTCGAGCGCCGGCAGATGTTCGGCTACCCCTGCGGTTTCGTGAACGGCCACCTGTTCTGCGGGCTGCATGAGCACAACATCTGTGTTCGCCTGGGCGTGGATGGGGCTGCCGAACGCATCGCGCAGTCCAGGGCCCAGGTCTTTGCGCCCATGGCCGGACGCGTGATGCGCGAGTACGTGGCCATCCCGGCGGCCGACTGCGCCGACGCGCAGCGGCTGAGGCCCTGGCTGGCCGAGGGCTTCGCCTATGCCGCCGCGCTGCCGCAAAGACCAGCCAGCAAGGCAGCCCGCAAGCCGGCCCAGAAGCCGGCCCGGAAGCCGGCCCAGAAGCCGGCCCCGAAGCCGTCCCCCGCGCGCCGCGTGCCCGCGTCGAAGAAGGGGGCCTGACCCCGGCGGCGCGCCGCCGCTGCCAGGCCCAGGTGCGGGCGACCCAGGCTCAACCGGCCGCGTCGAGCCGCCGCACCTCGGCGGCCAGGCGTTGCAGGTTCTGTTCGTTGGCCAAGGCGACAAATTCCGCCAGCGCCTTGTAGTGCCCGGCGGTGTCGAACCGCTGCTGCCACATGACGCAGGTGCCCTGCGAATGGGGCTGCAGTTCGACGCTGAGCAGGAAGTGGTGAGCACCGAGGTGTTCGATCTCGACCAGCCTGTCGGCGACGATGCGCGTGAAGCGGCTCTCGTTGGGGTAGTCCTTGCCGTCGGGACCGTGCATGGTGAGCAGCCAGCGGCCAGCGTGGTGGAACTCGTACAGGTGAATCGTGTTGGTGAAGCCTGCGGGGCCCCACCAGCGGGCCATGCGCGCCGGGTCGCTGAACGCGGCGAACACCTGCGACGGGGTGGCCGCCACGACCATGCTCCGCGAGTCGCAGCGGCTGCGGACTTCCGGGTCGGCCTCCGTCGCGCCGTCAGGCAGGGCACTGCGGGTGGGGTCGGCCCCGGTGGGGCCGGGAACGGGTGTGTCGGGCATGTTCTCAGGCGCTCAAGGCTGGCCGCGGAGGGCCGATTCGATTGTGGCCAGGTCGATCTTCGACATCGACATCATGGCCTGGAAGGCGCGGCGGGCGCCTGCGCCGCCAGCGGCCAGCGCCTCGGTCAGCACCCTGGGCGTGATCTGCCAGTTGACGCCCCAGCGGTCCCTGCACCAGCCACAAGGGCTCTCGCTTGGCGGCATGCGGCGTGCGACGTTCAGCCGCCGTGCCGGCGGCGCGCCAGGGCCGCGCCTTCGGCCAGTGCACGCAGCTTGGCCTCCGCGACGGCCCGCTTCATCGGTGCCAGCCCGCAGTTGGTGCAGGCCACCAGCCGTTCGCGCGGCACATGCTGCAGCGCGCGCTCCAGGGTGTCGGCGACTTCCTCGGGGGTCTCGACCGTGTCGCTGGCGACGTCGATCACGCCCACCATCACGTCGGTGTCCTTCAGCAGGCCCATCAGCTCGGGCGGCACGCGGGAGTGGATGCATTCCAGGCTGACCTGGTCGATGCGGCTGGCCGCCAGCGCCGGGAACACCTGTTCGTACTGGCGCCACTGCTCGCCCAGCGTGCCCTTCCATTCGAGGTTGGCCGGGATGCCGTAGCCGTAGCACACGTGCACCGCGGTGCGGCAGCGCAGGCCCTGCGCCGCGCGCTCCAGCGCCTTGACGCCCCAGTCGGCGGCCTCGGCCATGTAGACGTTGAACGCCGGCTCGTCGAACTGCACGATGTCCACGCCATCGGCCTGCAGCGCCAGCGCTTCCTGGTTGAGCAGTTCGGCGAAGGCGAAGGCCAGGGCGACGCGGTCGCCGTAGTGGCGGTCGGCCACCGTGTCGACGATGGTCATGGGGCCCGGCAGCGTGAACTTGATGCGCCGGCGGGTGTGTGCGCGCAGGTGGCGTGCCTCGGCTTCGTGCACACGCCCGGCCAGCCGCAGCGGCCCGGTGACCTGCGGCACCATGGCCTTGTAGCGGTCGCGGCGGATGCCCATCTCGACCTTGTGCGCGAAGTCGATGCCTTCCAGGCGCTCGAGAAAGCCGTGCACGAAGTGCTGGCGCGACTGCTCGCCGTCGCCGATCACGTCGAGCCCGGCGTCCTCCTGCTGCTTGATCCACAGCAGCGTGGCGTCGAGCTGGGCCTGGCGCAGGGCTTCGCCCTCGAGCTGCCAGCGCGGCCAGAGCTTCTCGGGCTCGGCCAGCCAGGCGGGCTTGGGCAGGCTGCCGGCGATGGCGGTGGGGAACAACATGGGCGGCCTCCTGTCGCACTGACCTTGCGAGCATAGGCGACGGCTTGCCGCGGCCGCGGCACGCTGTCGCCCCGCGCGCACCCTACATCACCGCGCCCAGCTGCCAGGGCACGAACTCGTTCTGGCCGTAGCCGTGCCCCTCGCTCTTGGTCGGCCGGCCGCTGGCGGTGGCCAGCATCAGCCTGAAGATGCGTTCGCCGGCGGCATCGACGCTGTCGGTGCCGTCGACGATGCCGCCGCAGTCCAGGTCGATGTCGTCTTCCTGGCGCTGCCACAGCGCGGTGTTGGTGCTGAACTTGAGCGAAGGTGCGGGCGCGCAGCCATAGGCCGAGCCGCGGCCGGTGGTGAAGCAGATCAGGTTGGCGCCGCCGGCCACCTGGCCGGTGGCGGACACCGGGTCGTAGCCCGGCGTGTCCATGTAGACCAGGCCGCGTGCGCCGACCCGCCCGGCAAACTCGACCACGTCCACCAGGTTGGTGGTGCCGCCCTTGGCGATCGCGCCCAGGCTCTTCTCGAGGATGGTGGTCAGCCCGCCGGCCTTGTTGCCGGCAGAAGGGTTGTTGTCCATCTTCATGCCGTTGCGCGCGGTGTACTGCTCCCACCAGGCGATGCGCGCCAGCAGCTTGTCCGCCACCTCGCGGCTGACGGCGCGTCGGGTCAGCAGGTGCTCGCCGCCGTAGATCTCGGGCGTCTCGCTGAGGATGGCGGTGCCGCCGTGGCGCACCAGGCGATCCACCGCGGCGCCCAATGCCGGGTTGGCACTGATGCCGCTGTAGCCGTCGCTGCCGCCACATTGCAGGCCCACCGTGAGGTGGCGGGCCGGCACCGGCTGGCGTTTCACGCGGTGGGCCTCGGCGAGCATCTCCCTGACCATCGCCACGCCGCGCGCCACCGTCTTGGCCGTGCCGCCGGTGTCCTGGATGTTGAAGGTGCGAAGCCATGCGCCTTCGCCCAGGCCCTCCTGCGCGACCAGGCCCTGGATCTGGTTCGTCTCGCAGCCCAGGCCGACGATCAGCACGCCGGCGAAGTTGGCATGCCGCGCGTAACCGCCCAGCGTGCGCCGCAGCACCTGCAGTTCCTCGCCGTCGCTGGCCGTGGCGCAGCCCATGCCGTGGGTGAGGGCGACCACACCGTCGACGTTCGGGAAGGGTGCCAGGGCTTCGGGGTGGACGTCGCGGCGGAAGTGGTCGGCGATCGCCCGCGCCGCGGTGGCCGAGCAGTTCACGCTGGTCAGCACGCCGATGTAGTTGCGCGTGGCCACACGCCCGTCGGCGCGCACGATGCCTTCGAAGGTGGCCGGCGTGTCGGCATGAACCGTCGGCACGACGCCGGCGCCAGGCTGGTGCTCACGCTGGAAGTCGGCGAAGGCCAGGTTGTGGGTGTGCACATGCTGGCCGGGCGCGATGGCCTGCGTGGCGGTGCCGATGACCTGGCCATAGCGCCGCACCGGCTCGCCGGCGGCGATGGCGCAGCTGGCCACCTTGTGGCCGGGTGGCACCAGGCCCGCGACCACCACGGAGCCCTCTCCGGCGAGCGGGGTACCGCCGAGCAGCTGCCGCCGCGCGATGACGACGTTGTCGGCCGCGTGGATGCGGATGACCGGCGAGTCGGCGCCGTCCGGGCCTGTCGAGCGCACGGCCTCAGGCGTCGATCAGCGCCGGGTCCCAGGCATGCACCGTCTGCTGCTGCTCGCCGAGCTTCTCGATGCCCAGCCGCATGACGTCGCCGGCCTTGAGGTACCTGGGCTGGGGCTTCATGCCCATGCCCACGCCGGGCGGCGTGCCGGTGGTGATGCAGTCGCCGGGCTCCAGCGTCATGAACTCGCTGACGTAGCTCACCAGCCTGGCCACGCCGAAGATCATCGTCCTGGTGTTGCCGGTCTGCATGCGCTGGCCGTTCAGGTCCAGCCACATGCCGAGGTTCTGCGGGTCGCCCACCTCGTCGGCGGTGACCAGCCAGGGGCCGATGGGGCCAAAGGTGTCGCAGCCCTTGCCCTTGTCCCATTGGCTGCCGCGCTCGATCTGGTACTCGCGCTCGCTGACGTCGTTGACGACGCAGTAGCCGGCGACATGCGCGAGCGCGTCGGCCTCCGGCACGTAGCGCGCACGGCGGCCGATGACGACCCCGAGCTCGACCTCCCAGTCGGCCTTGACGCTGCCCTTGGGCAGCACCACGTCATGGTTCGCACCCACGGCGCAGGACGTGGCCTTGGTGAAGACGATGGGCTCCCTGGGCACCGGCAGGTTGGACTCGGCCGCGTGGTCGGCGTAGTTCAGGCCGATGGCGATGAACTTGCCCATGTCCGTCCAGGGCAAGGCCAGCCGGCCCTGCGGCACGATGGGCAGCGCCTGCAGGTCGACGGCGCGCAAGGCGGCCAGGCCTTCGGGCGAGAGATGGCGTGGCGTGAGGTCGCCGATCAGGCCGGAGAGGTCGCGCACGCGGCCCTGGGCATCGAGGGTGGCGGGTCTTTCGTGGCCCTTGGGGCCGTGACGCAGCAGTTTCATGGTCTTTCGTCCGTTTCCGGGAGTGTGGATTCAAAGGCTCCAGCCGCCGTCGACCAGCATGGCCGTGCCGGTGGTGAAGCGCGATTCGTCGCTGGCCAGGTACACCGCCATCGCCGCGATCTCGTCGGCCGTGCCCAGGCGCCCCATCGGCTGGCGGCCGACGAACATCGCCTCCACCTGCGCGTAGGACTGGCCCGAATTCTTCGCGAGCGCCGTCATGCGTTCGCGCAGCGACGGCGACTCGACCGTGCCGGGGCAGATGGCGTTGCAGCGCACGCCCCGTGTGATGTAGTCCATCGCCACGCTCTTGCTCAGGCCGATCACGGCGGCCTTGGTGGTGGCGTAGACGAAGCGGTTGGCCGCCGCCTTCACGCTGCTGGCGCCGGAGGCGACGTTGACGATCGAGCCGTTGCCGCGCGCCAGCATCGCCGGCAGGAAGGCCTTGATCGTGCGGTACATGCTGCGCACGTTGAGGTCGAAGGCGAAGTCCCATTCGTCCTCGGTGCAGTCGAGCACGGTGCCGTGGTGCACGAAACCGGCGGCGTTGAAGAGGATGTCGACGTCGGCATGCCGGGCCGCTGCCTCGGCGATCGCCCTGGCGTCGAGTGCGTCCAGCCGCTCGACCACGGCCCCGGGATGCCCGCGCAGGCCCTCGAGCAGCCCGGGGTCGAGGTCGGTGGCGACGACGCGCGCACCTTCGCGCAGGAAGGCCTCGGCGGTGGCGCGGCCTATGCCCTGGCCGGCGGCGGTGATGAAGGCGGTCTTGCCGTGCAGTCGTTGGCTCATGATGTCGATGCAGGGGTGGGGAGGTTCATTGCACGCGGTGCCGGGCCACGGCCAGGCGCTCGATCTCGTCCCAGCGCCAGGCGATGCCCAGGCCCGGCGCCTGTGGCACCAGCGCGTGGCCGGCCTCGACGGCCAGGCGGCTGGTCGCCACGGCATCGAGCTGCGGGATGTATTCGACCCAGCGCCCGGCGGGCGTGGCGCCGACCAGCGAGACCTGCAGCTCCATCAGGAAGTGCGGTGCCACCGCCAGGTTGCAGGCCTCGGCCATGTGGGCCACCTTGAGCCAGGGCGTGATGCCGCCGACGCGGGCCACGTCCACCTGCACGATGCTGGCGGCGCCGGCGCGGATGTAGTCGGCGAACTGGCCGGGCGAGTACAGCGACTCGCCGACGGCGATGGGCACCTCGCTGGCAGCGGCCAGGCGGGCGTGGCCGGCCAGGTCGTCGGCGGGCAGCGGCTCCTCGAACCAGGCGATGCCCAGCCGCGCGTAGTGCGGCGCACGGCGTAGCGCTTCCGCAAGCGTGAAGCACTGGTTGGCGTCGACCATGATCTCGAAGCCGGCGCCCACCGCCTCGCGCACCGCGGCCAGGCGGGCGATGTCCTCGCTCAGGTGCGGCTTGCCGACCTTGATCTTCGCGCCCTGGAAACCGGCCGCGCGGGCCGCCAGCGTCTCTCGCACCAGGTCGTCGGGGCCCAGGTGCAGCCAGCCGCCCTCGGTGGTGTAGACGGGGATGCGCTGCTGTGCGCCGCCGGCGGCCAGCCACAGCGGCAGGCCGGCGACGCGACAGCGGCGGTCCCACAGCGCGGTGTCGATGGCGGCCAGCGCCAGGCTGGTGATCGCGCCGACATGGGTGGCGTGGGTGGCGAACTGCAGCTCGCGCCCTATCGATTCGATGGCGTCGGGGTCGCGGCCGATCAGGCGTGGTGCCAGGTGGTCGCGCAGCAGCGCGAACACCGACGAGCCGCCGGTGCCTATGGTGTAGCTGTAGCCGTCGCCGGCGCTGCCGTCGTCGCACTGCAGGCGCACGAAGGGGGTCTCCTGCGTCACGAAGCTCTGGATGGCGTCGCTGCGCGGCACCGGCGGCGGCAGGTCGACCTGCAGCAGTTCCACCGAGCGGATGCGCGCCATGCCCGCGGTCGCCTCAGAGCCCCGCCAGCCGCGGCAGGAACAGCGAGATCGACGGCACGTAGGTCAGCACCACCAGCGCCAGCAGCAGCGGCAGCAGCCACGGCAGGATGGCCATGGTCGTGCGCTCCACGCTCAGCTTGGCCACGCGTGCCAGCACGAACAGCACCATGCCCATGGGCGGGTGCAGCAGGCCGATCATCAGGTTGAGCACCATGATGAGCCCGAAGTGCACCGGGTCCACGCCCAGCTGCCGGGCGATGGGCAGCAGGATGGGCACGAGGATGGTGATGGCCGCCGTCGGCTCGAGGAAGCAGCCGACGAACAGCATCAGCAGGTTGGCCATCAGCAGGAACATCCACGGGTCCCGGGTGATGGCCAGCACGCCTTGCGCGATGGCGGCGGTGACGCCGGTGGCGGTGAGCATCCAGCCGAAGATCGACGCCGCGGCGACGATGAACATCACGGTGGCGGTGGTCTCCACCGAGTCCAGGCTGATCCTGACGAACAGCTTCCAGCTCATCGTGCGGTACCAGGCAATGCCCAGGAACAACGCCCAGGCGCTGGCCGCGATGGCGCCCTCGGTGGGCGTGAACAGCCCGGTGGTCATGCCGCCGATCAGCAGCACCGGCGTCATGATGGGCAGCACGGCCTGGAACCTGAACTTCCAGTCGGCCAGGAACAGCAGCACGATGGCGCCCATGACCACCGGCTGCCCCGGCAGCCCGGCGGCGGTGGCCGCCTGCGTGGCGTAGTAGGTCAGCACCGGGGCGGCGGCCACGACGCCGAGCTCGATCATCGCGCGGCCGAAGCGCGTGGCGCTGAACTTGACGTCACCGCCCCAGCCGTTCTTGTGCGCGAAGTAGGCGACGGTGATCATCATCATCACCGCCATCAGGATGCCCGGCAGCAAGCCGGCGAGGAACAGCGCGCCCACCGAGACGTTGGCCATCATCGCGTAGATGACGAAGGGCAGGCTGGGCGGGATGATGGGGCCCAGCGTCGCGCTGGCGGCGGTGACGCCGACCGCGAACTCGGGCGCATAGCCATGGTCCTTCATGGCCTTGATCTCGACCGTGCCCAGCCCCGCGGCGTCGGCGATGGCGGTGCCGCTCATGCCGGCAAAGACGACCGATCCCACGACATTGACATGCCCGAGGCCGCCCTTGAGCCAGCCGACCAGCGCGAGCGCGAAGTTGTAGATGCGGTTGGTGATGCCGGCGTTGTTCATCAGGTTGCCGGCGAGGATGAAGAAGGGCACCGCCAGCAGCGGGAAGCTGTCGATGCCGCCGATCATGCGGTGCACCACGGCGAACGGCGGCAGCTCGCCGCTGACCAGGATGTAGACCAGCGAGCTGCCGGCCATCGCGATGGCCACCGGGATGCCACCGGCCATCATCAGCAGGAACAGCGCCTTGAGCATGGTCAGCGGTCCTGCATCGTTGTCTCTGGCCGTTCCAGCACGCTGTAGCCGCGCCGCCAGTGCACGCGCGCCACCCACAGCGAGCGCAGCGCCATGGCGACGAAGCCGAACAGGCACACGCCGTAGACGATGTTCATGGGCAGGTCCACGATGGTCATCTGGTAGTTGCCCATCTTCTGCATCATCGCCACCGTCAGCCACGACATGGCGACGAAGAAGGCGACCCGCACCGCGTCCACCAGCCGCGCGAGGCCGCGGGCCAGGCCCTGCGGCAGGTAGCGGTACAGCAGGTCGACCTGGATGTGGTTGTTCTTCGCCACGCCGATGGAGGCGCCGACGAAGACCGTGCCGATCAGCAGGTAGCGCGCGATCTCCTCCGTCCAGCTGGCCGAGTCGTTGAGCACGTAGCGGGTGACGAACTGCGTGAACACGACGCCGGCCAGCGCCCAGAACAGCGCCAGCGCCACCCAGGCCTCCGGCGGCGTGCCCGAGAGGTCCACCGCCTCGTCGACGGCGTGGAACTCGCCGTCGTCACCCATCACCTTGGGGCCGGAGTCGATGTCCAGGCTCATCGCGCGGGCTCCCGCATTGCGCCCAGCGTCACTGCGGGCCGCTCACTTGATGGCGACGATGCGCTCGTAGTCCTTCATGTCGAAGCCCATGCCGGCCACCGGCTTGGCCTTCAGCACCGCGTCGACGAAGCTCCTGCGGTCGACTTCGTGCACGCCCAGGCCCTTCTTCCTGAACTCGGCCACCAGCTCGGCCTCGCGCTTCTTGATCTGCGCCGTGGCGCGCGCCGCGGCCTCGAGGGCGACATCGCCGAAGATCTTCTTGTCGGCGTCGGAGAGCTTGCTCCACACATGCGGCGCCACCTGCGTGGTCAGTCCGTCGACGATGTGGCCGGTCAGCATGATGTGCTTCTGCACCTCGTAGAACTTCTTGGCCTCGATGGTGGTCAGCGGGTTCTCCTGCGCATCGACGGTCTTGTTCTGCAGCGCCAGGTAGACCTCGGCAAAGGCGATCGGCGTCGGGTTGGCGCCGCAGCTCTCGGGCGTGGCGCGGTAGGCGGGCACGTCGGGCACGCGGATCTTCAGGCCCTTCATGCCGGCGCAGTTGGTGAAGGCGACCTGGCTCGTCGTGTGGCGCGCACCGTAGTAGGTGTAGGCCAGGATCTGGATGCCGGTCTTGGCGCGGTAGCCCTCGATCATCTCCTTGAACACGTCGCTCTTGCTGTAGGCCAGCAGGTGGTCGGCATCGCGGAAGATGAAGGGGTAGTAGGCGATGCCGATGCGCGGGTAGCTGCGCGCGGCGAAGCTGGGGCCGGAGATGATCATGTCCACCGTGCCCAGCGTCATGCCCTGGTTGATGTCGGTCTCCTTGCCCAGCGAGCTGGCCGGAAAGACCTGGATCTCGAAGCGGCCGCCGGTGCGCTTCTTGATCTCCTCGGCGGCCCACACGCTTTCGGTGTGGTACGGCTCGCTGGTCTCGTAGACATGGGCCCACTTGAGCTTGGTCTGCGCGACTGCGGTGGTGCCGGCCAGCGACAGGGCGGCTGCGGCAAGCAACGTTTGCAGGAACAGGGTGCGATTCATCGCATGTCTCCTTGATGTGGCTGGGGC
>Ga0209573_1001549_pt1 | contig 34693 bp, 24 predicted proteins | sample TNRBio252014_DNA_FD_185870 | JGI IMG/M metagenome (GOLD analysis project Ga0209573, IMG submission 185870) | Wastewater treatment Type I Accumulibacter community from EBPR Bioreactor in Madison, WI, USA - TNR Reactor_6/25/2014_ DNA (SPAdes)... | ecosystem: Engineered > Bioreactor > EBPR >...
GACCAGATCCTTGGAACCCCCCCCCCACCGCCACCGGCCGACATCCCGCCACTCGAGCAGGCCGCGCACTTAAGCCCCAACTCCTCGGTTCGAGAGCAGTTGGCGATTCATGTCGCCAACCCCTCCTGCGCTGCTTGCCACAACCGGCTCGACCCTCTGGGGCTAGCCTTCGAGCACTTCGACGCCATCGGCCGCTGGCGCGATACCGAGAACGGCAGGCCGATCGATGCCAGTGGATCGCTGCCCGGATTCGCCGGGTTCACGCCTCTTTCTGGGGCCCATGATGTCAAACAATTGCTGCTGTCTCGCGGCGACCAGTTCTGCGAAACACTCTCGGGAAAGCTGCTGATGTACGCGCTGGGCCGCGGGCTCGAGCCGTTCGACCGGCCCACGGTCGCAAAGATTGCCGCGAGCGCCAAGGCGCAGGAATACCGAGTCCGGGCGATCATCGAAGCCGTCGTGCTGAGCGAGACGTTCCGCACGTGCAGAGGAAGGGAACCACGACATGACTGAATCGCTCTCACGTCGGGCCGTACTCCGCGGGCTCGGGGTTTCGATGGCACTGCCGTGGCTCGAGTCGCTCTCGGGCATTGGGAACGCCCTTGCAGTGCCTCCATCCGCACGCGCCGCCGCCATCGGGACCGCCGCTCCCGTGCGGATGGCGTGCGTGTTCATGCCCAACGGCGTGAACTACGCCGCCTGGTCACCCGGCCCCGCCGCCGCGGGTTCCACGTTCTCTCTTTCGCCGACCCTCGCCGCACTCGATCCCGTCCGCAAGCACGTGAACGTAATATCCGGGCTCACCCTCGATAAGGCTCGCGCAAACGGAGACGGTCCCGGCGACCACGCCCGTTCTTCCGCCTCGTTCCTCACCGGGCACCAGGCGAGAAAGACCGCAGGCAACGATATCCGGATCGGTATCAGCGTCGACCAGTTCGCCGCACGACAGATCGGCCAGGCCACCAGGCTCCCGTCACTCGAGATCGGGTGCGAGAACAGCCCCGCCGCGGGCAACTGCGATTCGGGCTACTCCTGCGCGTACACGTCCAACATCTCATGGCGCGCCGAGGACGTGCCCATGCCAAAGCTCGTGGACCCCTCCGCTGTCTTCGAGCGTCTCTTCGGCGACGCGTCCCGGGCTGCCGCTCGCGCCGAACGGCTGAGCCGACGAAGTAGCATCCTCGACTTCGTCCGCGATGACGCCGCACGGCTCACAGGCACTCTCGGTACAGCAGACCGGCGAAAGGTGGACCAGTTCCTGACCTCCGTGCGAGAAGTCGAATTGCGCATCGAACGTGCTCGATCCGAAGCCGACGACGCGAAACGCCCGGACCCTGCCAAGGCTCCCCCGCCCGGCATCCCCCGCAAAGCCAGCGAGCATATCGACCTGATGTACGACATGCTCCTCCTCGCGTTCCAGACGGACACTACACGACTGTGCACTTTCATGCTCGGCGTAGACGGGAGCAACCGCACCTTCCCCGAGATCGGCATCAAGGATGGGCACCACCATCTCTCGCACCACCAGAACAACGCCGACATGATCGAGAAGATCCGCTCCATCGATCGTTTCTACGTCGAACGATTCGCTCGCTTCGTGCGATTGCTCTCACAGACCCCCGAGGCGGAAGGCTCCCTTCTCGATCATTCAATGATCCTCTTCGGCGGTGGCATCAGCGACGGGAACAAGCACAACCACGAGGACCTCCCCATCCTCCTCGCCGGGCGTGCCGGCAACACCATCGAGACCGGCCGACACCTCGCTCTTCCGCGAGAAACTCCCCTCTGCAATCTCTACGTCTCCATGCTCGACAAACTCAGCTGCCGGGTCGATTCCTTCGGCGACAGCACCGGGCCCCTCGCCGGACTCTGATCTGGATTTACGACAGACGACCCGGCTTGTGCTTGTGCCCCGCTCTGATGTTGATCATCTCGACCGCAAGGCTGAACGCCATCGCGAAATAGATGTACCCTTTCGAGATGTGCTGCCCGAGTCCCTCGGCCACCAGCGTAAACCCGATGAGTATCAGGAACGACAGCGCCAGCACCTTCAGCGACGGATGCCGTTCGATATACGCGCTGATCGGACCCGCGGCGATAAGCATGATGAGCACCGAAATGACCACCGCCGCGATCATCACTTCCACTCGCTGCGCCATCCCGACAGCCGTCACAACGCTGTCGATCGAGAACACGATGTCGATCACCAAGATCTGAGAAACGACCCCGCCGAAACTGGCACGACCCACGGGTGCGTGCTCAACCGTCTCGAGTTTTCCGTGGATCTCCTTGGTCGCCTTCCAAAGCAGGAACAGCCCCCCGAGGATCAGGATGAGGTCTTTCCCGCTCACCATGTTCGGCCCCACCACGTCGCGTCCCTCCGCGTCGTGCCGAGTCTCCGTCAGTCCAGGGATCACAAACAGGTCCGTCGTTGCCAGCCCCACGATCCATGTGACCGCAAGCAAGAACAACACCCTCGTCACCAGTGCCAACACCAGACCGATGGTCCGTGCACGAGCCCGATCGGCGGGGGGAAGCCTCCCGCACAGAATCGCGATGAACACGATGTTGTCGATTCCCAGCACGATCTCGAGGGCGGTCAGCGTGAGCAGCGCGACCAGGCTGCTGAGGGTCCACAGCGAACCACCGGAAACCGACTGCACGGCGTCTGAAGCGAACATGAGCATGGAACACTATACAGGAACGTAAAAAGAACCGCCCGGCTCTTGCGAGCCGGGCGGTGGATGGAACTTTGTTGAACAAGGTTCCGAAGCAAACTCGGAATCAGGCTCTCTTAGAAGAGGACCTGGACCTGAGCAACCAGCGAGAACTCGCCGGAGTCAACGTCACCGAGGATGCTGCCGTTGGTGAAGGGCAAGGAAGAACCGAAGCCCGAGGCGCTGCTGCCGCCCGCACCGGAGGTGGGGTCGGTGCTGCGGAGGGCGGCGGTCTCGTTGAGGGCAACGATGCCTTCAAGCGTGAACTTCATCGTGTGCTTGCCGGGGATGAGGTAGTAGTTCACGCCCGCGGTGATGAAGTGGAAGGTCTTGGGGTCGAGCTGGGGGCCCGAACCGGCGTCCTTGTCGGCGAAGATCGCGTCCCAGCGGCCGAAGAGTTCCCACTGATCAGCGACGAACACGCCGCCCTGGACAACCAGGCCGAAGGTGTTGGTGCTGTCTTCGCCGGCGTTGTCGGGGTCGTTGAACGAGCCGATCAGGGCGCCGTAGAGGTTCCAGCCGTCGCCTTCGAGAGCGGCGTCGATGGTGTAGAGCATGAACGCGCTGGCGGCGGTGTTCAGCGAGGAGTCGATGCCGTCGCCGGTGTTCTGGCTGGCCTGATAGTGGAGAGCCGCGCCGACCATGCCGGCGTTGCCCTGACCCTTGAAGGAGGTGAAGTCGGCGAAGCGATCCCAATCGCCGGCCCACTTGAACTCGACGCGGCCGGTGACGGCCCAGTCGGACTCAGAGGAAGAGTTGAAGTCGGTGTTCTTGGTGCGAAGGCCGTCGGAGAAGGCCGCCGAACCGCGGAAGTTGTCGCCGCTCTTGAAGTTGAGCGACACACCCTGGCTGCGGCCCTGGGTGAAGACCTGGTTGGTCAAGGAACGATCAACCGCGAGCTGGTTCGAATCGGCAACGAGCTCTTCGCGGAGAACGGGGAGCTTGAACTGGCCGCCCTTCACGGAGAACATGTCGCTGAACTTGTAGACGAAGTACGCGTCATCGAGGTTGAACGAGCCGCTGCTGCCGTTGTCGAACGCGCCCATGACGCCGTAGCTCAGGTCGCTGTTGATGTCGCCCTTGAACCAGATCTTGGTGCGAGCGTTGCTAAAGCCGATCGTGGTATCATCGTCGCGGGTGATGTTGGTGCCGTCGTCCGAACGGAAGTTGGCGTTGTAGCGGAACTGAATGAGCCCGCCGACGTTCATCGTCGCGCCCGTGCCGCCCTGGAAGCTGGACCGGCCAGCCGCCGCCGCGTTACGCTCCGCAGCCGCCGCCTGATCCATGCTGCTCTGAGCAAGAACCGTGCTGGCCATGCCGAGGCTCAACGCCGCGCCCGCGAGAATCTTCACCATCTTGGTCTGCATCTTGAAAGACTCCTTTAATCCCGGGCCCGCTTCTGCCGGCCCATTTAGTGGAAACATCCATCACTCACGAGAGCCCCACATCGCGGACTGACTCTCGAACACGACTCCATCAACCCTTCCCCGCAACCGACCCTGTCGCCAAAGTTCTCCGGACCTTTTCCGGAGCCGTCGGAACTTCGAATGGCTGAGACGATAGCCATTTCGATTAGCGAACGCAAACTCAGGACTTCCTTTTTCGGCCCTGATAACTTGTTCACGACACATTTCGGGGCTTTCTTGCGAGAATTTACCCGTTCATATTCCTAACAATCTGCCGCCTCGTTCGTTTCTTTAGCGCACTCTAAACCCGATTATTCCCCTATCTCTTCGTGATCCGCTACCATTCACCACCATCCATTTGATGGATGAGCCAAGCTCTAAGATGTTATAAGACAGAGAGTTACAACTAACTTGCTCACCTCTGAAAGACCATCCTCGGCGTCCTCAGCAACTCCAATGACACCCACGACACCCGCATTTTCGTCGGAACGGTCAGCTCCGGGCGTCGATTCGGCGACTCGGCATGTACTTGTGGTCGACGATGAACGCGACCTGGCCGAGTTATTAGTCTTCAATCTGAAAAAGTCCGGGTATCGGACCTCATGGGCGCGCACGGGGAGGCAGGCGCTTGAGCTGGCCTCAACCGGAATGCCCGACCTCATTATCTTGGATGTCATGCTCCCCGAGTTGTCGGGTACGGAGGTCGCCAGCCGGCTGCGTACCAACCCCGCCACCGCCGAAGTCCCGATCCTCATGCTCACAGCCAAGTCGGAAGAGGTGGATCAACTGGTGGGCCTGGCCGTCGGTGCGGACGATTACGTGACAAAGCCATTCTCGGTCAAGGTCATTCTCGCCCGGGTCGCCACACTCCTTCGCCGATCCTCCCCGAAAGGCCCGGCGATGAAGTGCCTGCGGCTCGGCGGGATCGAGGTCAATACGGACACGCACGAAGTCTGCGTCGACGGTGCGAGTGTGAAACTGACGCTCACGGAGTTCCGCCTCCTGGCGTCGCTGATGCATGCAGAAGGGCGGATCCTCTCCCGTGCGACCCTGATGAGCCGCGCAATGGGTCCGGGTGTCACCGTGACCGAGCGCACCATCGATGTGCATATGACGAGCATCCGAAAGAAGATTGGTCGATGGGCGGACGTGATCAAGACCGTCCGAGGCGTGGGGTACAGGGCAACGGAATCGAATGATCAGGACGAGGCGGCCGCCACAGGCGGGGTGTAACCGGCTCTACGATCTCGCCGTGCGATCCACGCTACAAACTCTGCCGGAGCATTCGGGAATGATCTTTGGCCTGGCGCAGGCGGGATTGGTGATCGTATCGGCCTGGTCAGGACACTGGTCGGTTGTGGGGTTTGCCGCGGCGCTGGCATTTGCGCTGACATGGCACCTCGGAACGGCTCGACACTCGGCAGACCTCCGCCGCGTGACCCAGGCCGATCGATCGGCTGCCGCAGAGGGCGCCGCCCTCTCGCGTGAGACTCTGATCCGTGGATCGATCGATGCGGTCGATGTCCCTATTTTTTCGATCGGCCCCGATGGTTTGGTGCTCGTGGCCAACCGATCGGCAGGCGACTTCTTTGCGGAATCGCTCGACGAGCCGATCGTCGGTCGGCCCGCTGAGGGGCTCTTTGAATCGCTCGACGCGATCCGCGTGATCCGCGCCGCGGGCGTGGGCCAGGCTGGGGTCGCCGAAGTCTCGATGTTGAGGGGCGAGACGCGCCGAACGATCCGAGTGTCGGCCACCCCCGGCGGTGGCGAAGTCCGCGCCGTGGTCACGCTGCGCGATGTCACGGAGGAGGCCCGGGCCCACCGGCTCACCACGGACTTTGTTGCCAATGCCAGCCACGAGCTGCGAACTCCTCTGGCCGCGATCAAGGGTGCCGCGGAAACTCTGTCGGTGCTTACGCCCGGCGACGAGCCGATGCACGCGAGGCTTTGTGAAATGATCGCCGACAACTCCAAGCGAATCGAAGATCTCACCGGCGACCTTCTGGATCTATCGCGTCTCGAATCGCCCGAACGCCCTCCACGGCTCATCGACTTGGATCTCGATGCCGTTGCTCGTGGCGTGGTCGAACATTTCTCGGCCCTGTCTGCCGAAAGGCGGGTGACCATCCGCACCGAAGTCTCTGCCGACGCTGCCCGCGGGCGCAGCGATCCGCGATTGCTGGGTCTCATTCTGAGAAACCTTGTTGATAACGCCGTGAAGTATTCAAGCCCCGACTCCGATGTGCTCGTGGCATGTTCTCGTGGCGGGGCTGGCATCACATGGCGCGTCTCGGATCAGGGTGTTGGGATTCCGCTCGAAGAACAGCCACGAATTTTCGAGCGTTTCTATCGTGTCGACCAGGCTCGCGCCGGTTCGATTTCCGGAAGCGGGCTGGGATTAGCACTGGTCAATCAGGCCGTGGTTGCGCTTGGCGGAAAGATCCGTGTGGAATCCGTTTGGAGCAAAGGCACCACGATGATCGTGGAGCTTCCCGATCACCCGTCGGGGTCATAGTCAGGCAGAGCCCCGACTGGCGCAATCTCGACTCCGGACAACTCTGCGAACCGTTGGGCCACGCTGCGCAGCAGCCACCGCTGCCTCGGCCCATCTCCAAACAAACCCCATCTGCAGGTCATATCAAATGAAGATCTGCTCCCGTCACGGCGTGGCCTGATCGCAAAGTACACCGGGCGATCACATACATCGATGAAGCGATATCGGACCCATCCATCAGCATCCGGATCTTGCACATCGAGAAAGGCGAGGCCGACGTGCCCGAATCCAACCCCTAGCGCAGAACCGAGGTCTTCGGGGTCACCGAGACAATTGAGTTCCGAGATCTCGGAAGGGTTTTGTGAGGTGCCCGCAGCATGTCTCGGGAATGTGCAACCGCCGATAGAGAAGAAGGCGGCGGCGGCAAGAATGAGCCATCGGGAATGGGGCGTGGCGAATCGCACGATGGAGGATAGCAATCCGCAGGGTCCGCCCTGCGGGTAAGCGGAGTGTGAGCGTTGGAGATATCGATCCGAGTGCCGGTGGGTTCTGACCGCGTCGGCGTGCTGGGCGCCGGTGAGCGCAACCTCAAGATGATCCGAGAGGGGCTCGGTGTGGACGTGGTGAGCCGAGAAGGCATGGTGTGCGTGCGCGGGGATCGGCCGAGTGTGTCGGCGGCGCAGCGCGTGCTGCAGAGGCTAGGTGCGGCGGCTCGTCAGGATCGACCGTTAACGCGTCGCGAAGTGATCGGGTGCATCGCGGATGAGTCGGGCCAACTCGACGAAGACCCTGAGAGACTGAGCCTTTCGGATCTCGCCGAGGCATCGGACGATGCGGTCGCCGAGTGGGACGGACGGCTGGATGTCTATGTACGGGGCAAGCCGGTCAAGCCGAAGTCTGCGAACCAGCAACACTACCTCGAAGCGATCCGGGACTATGACCTCGTGTTCGGCTTGGGCCCTGCGGGCACGGGCAAGACCTACCTCGCGGTGGCGGCGGCGGTCCACCTGCTGAAGATCGGGCGGATGAAGAAACTGTTCTTGGTGAGGCCTGCGGTGGAGGCCGGCGAGAAGCTGGGGTTCCTGCCCGGGGATCTCGAGGCGAAGGTCAATCCGTACCTTCGACCTTTGTTCGACGCTCTGCACGACATGATGGAGTACTCGACGATCCGCCGGTTTCTGGACAGCGATGTGGTTGAGATCTGCCCGTTGGCGTTCATGCGGGGTCGCACACTGAACAACGCGGTCATCATCCTCGATGAGGCCCAGAACACGACCCGCGCTCAGATGAAGATGTTCCTGACACGGATGGGGCACGGGAGCAAGATGATCGTGACGGGAGACACGACGCAGGTCGATCTGCCCGATCCCCGCGATTCCGGGCTGATCGACGCGGCTTCACGCCTCGCTCGTACGGCGGACGTGGGGTTCGTGTATCTTGACCGCTCGGACGTGGTGCGTCACCCGATGGTGCAGAAAGTGATCGATGCGTACGAGGGCGACGGGACCGGCGCGGACAACTTTGTCGAACGGAAAGGGTCGTAGGCATCGATGGCACGCGAGAACAGGACCAGAACGAGCGCGGTAACCCGGAGCGTGAGGCTCCGGAGCGACCACAGCCGTGCGCTGGGATCGGTGTTGTCGCGTTCGCTCGAGTCTCCTGCGGGGGTGTGGGGCGTGCTGGCGACGATCGCCGCGACGCTGATCGCGATGGGTGTGGTGATCTGGACCAGCGAGATGCCGCTGGTGTCGGTTGGGCGTGTGATGACGCAGACGAGGCAGGTCCGCGTGCCGATGGAGACGCGTGATCGGGAAGGCGAAACGGAGCAGCGTGAGGCGGCCCGCAACCGCACACCGCGCGTGTTTGTGGCCAATGCGGACGTGATCGAGGAGATTCGTGGTTCGATCGAGGCGTTGCCCCGGGTGCTGGCGTCGGTGAGTACGGTGGATCAGGTAGACACGGGAATCCAGGCCAAATTCGCGTTGACGGACGAGTCGCTCTCCGCGCTGCGAAAGTTGACGGATCGCGACCTGGGGGCCTGGGGCGATTCGACGACGAAACTGGTGGCCAACCTGCACCGAAGACCGGTGCTCGACCGCCAAGCGGTACAGCGCGCGCTCACGGAGGGGAGCAGCCCCGAGCTCCGGCTCGTGCTTTCCGATGAATCGAGCGCCCATGTTTCCAAGAGCGACGTTGTTGACCTTGGGGACGAGCAACGACGGACACGCGCGATGCAGAGCGCGGCACGCGAGGCCGGGTTCACAGGGGCGGCCGCAGATGTGGTCGTCAATCGACTGACACGGGAGGCCCGGCCGACGTTCCGCCCCGACGAGGCGGCGACGTCGCGCGATATGGCGCAGGCGGCGGGCGGGATCGAGCCGGTGTTCGTCCGTCATCCGCGAGGGCACGTGATTTTCTCGCGTGGGGACGTTCTTACGCCACCGCAAGCGGAGCTCTATCGGCACGAACTGGCGGCCCATCTCTCGGCGTCATCGGGGGCCGAGCGGTGGGCGCCGCGAACGGGTCTAGCGGCCGCGGCGATCACCGTGGCGACCGCGCTGGCGGGGTACGTCGCCCTGTTTGTGCCACGAATTCGGCGAAGCCCGGGGAGGATCATCAGCGCGGCGGGTCTGGCGTGCCTGGCGCTCGCCGCCGCTTGCTTGGCGACGGTGGCCTACCCGGGCCTGGTGGCGCTAACGCTTACCGTGCCCGTGCTCCTTGTCGCGATGCTTCTCACGGTCGCGTACGAGCAGCGTGTGGCGCTGGCCTTTGGTGTTCTCTTGGCAACGCTGGCGTGCATCGCCACACATCAGAGCATGGCCGTCTTCGCGGTCGTGGTCACTGGCGTTGCGTCGGCGGCGTGGCAGCTTCGGGACGTTCGCGACCGATCGTCGATGGTCCGAGGCGCGATTGTCACCGGGGTCGCCCTGGCGCTGGGTATGTTTGTATGGTCTTTGGTGGAGAAACCCGTCCCGGTGGCATTGGGCGAGATCGCCTTTGATGCCGGACTCGCCGGGTGCGGCGCGGTGCTGTGCGGGGGCGTGGTGTTGTTCATGCTGCCCACCGTCGAGCGGGCGTTTGATGTGGCGACTCCTTTGACTCTCGTCGAGATGTCGAACCTGAAGCAACCTCTGCTCAGGGAGCTTCAGCGGCGTGCGCCGGGGACGTACAACCATTCTCTGAATGTGGCGGCGATCGCCGAGGCGGCGGCGGACTCGATCAACGCCAACAGCCTCTTGACGTACGTTGGCTCGCTGTACCACGACATCGGGAAGATGAACAAGCCCGAGTATTTCATCGAGAACCGATCGGGCGGAATGTCCAAGCACGACAAGCTCTCGCCCGCGCTGTCGCTGCTGGTGATCGTCGGGCACGTCAAGGACGGGATGGAGCTGGCCGAAGAATTCGGGCTTCCCCGTTCGATCCGGCATTTCATCGAGGCTCACCACGGGACCACGCTCGTCGAGTATTTCTACCACCGAGCCAAGACCCGCGCGATGGCGGCAGCGGAAGAAGCGGAGGTTGACGAAGACGCGGAGCCTACACCGCAGGTACCCGACGAAGTCGAGTATCGCTACCCTGGACCAAAGCCGCAAACGAAGGAATCGGCGATTTTAATGGTCTCGGACGCGGTCGAGAGCGCGGCACGAACGCTCTCTGACCCAACGCCGGCCCGCATCGAGGCGCTCGTGCGTGAGCTCGCCCACAAGCGGCTCATGGATGGGCAATTCGACGATTGTGAGCTGACGCTGAAAGAGCTCAACCTGATCTGCGAGTCGATCGCGCGAACGGTCACGAGCATCTATCACGGCCGGGTCGCGTATCCGGGCGAGCGACGAGCCTGATCCGCTTATGCCTTGCGGGGATCGGGGCTTGCGAGAACTCTGTCCGTCTGCGCACGCCGCCAAAGGCTGAGGCGTTTGCGAAGGTCCGGGCGGCAACCCGAGAGGATTGAGACTGCCAGGAGAGCGGCGTTGATCGCGCCAGCCTTACCGATAGCAAGGGTGCCCACGGGAACGCCCCCGGGCATCTGGACGATCGAGAGAAGCGAGTCGATGCCCTTGAGGGTGCGGCTTTCGACAGGGACTCCGAGCACAGGGATGATGCACTTACTCGCGGCCATACCGGGGAGGTGGGCCGCGCCACCGGCACCGGCGATGATGACCTCGATGCCGCGTCCTTCTGCACCGGCGGCGTATTCAAAGAGCTTGTCAGGGGTCCGGTGGGCTGAGACGACTTCGCACTCGTGCGGGACGCCGAGGTCATTGAGCGTGTCTGCGGCGTGCTGCATGGTCTCCCAGTCGGAGTTGCTGCCCATGATGACACCAACAAGGGGTGCTGCCGATGGTTTCGCTCTCTTGGCCATAGAAGATCCTAGGGTCAGGGATTGCGGTGCCAGAGCCATGCGACCGCGGCCCAGTAGAGCGGGAGCCCGATGGCGATGTTGAAAGGGAAAGTCACCGCCAGAGCGAGAGGCACGTAGAGCCCGGGGCTCGCCCGCGGGATAGCGTGGCGGATCGCGGCGGGCGCGGCGATGTACGACGCGGACGCCGCCAGAACCACCAGCAGGTATGCGTTGCCGGGTGAGAGCCCTACTGCCCATGCCAGCACGAGCGCGATCGATGCGTTGACCAGTGGGACCCAAATCCCGAAACCGACGAGGCCCCATCCGACCACTTTGAGCACTCGCCACCGCTTCGCGGCCACCAGTCCGAGTTCAAGAAGGAAAAAAGTGAGAACTCCCTGGAAGAGGTCGAAGTAGAGCGGCTTGAGAAGGTCGTGCCCGGCTTTGCCCGTGATGGCCCCGATGATCATCGACCCGGTGAGCAGGACGACGGGACCGTTGAGCGCTGCTTCGCGAAGGCTGTCGCCCAAAGACGGGAGTTTGACGCCGTCGGTGGCGTGAGCCTTTCGAGAGAAAGTGACGGCCATGAGGATGGCGGGCGACTCCATGAGAGCCAGGGCGGCGACCATGTGCCCGCCGAACTCGATCCCCTTGCGTTGGAGGAAAGCGGAAGCGGTGAGGAAGGTGACGGCGGACACCGACCCGTAGACCGCGCAGAGTGCAGCGGCGTTGTCGGGATCGAGCCTGCGCCGCAGGATGCGGTATACATATGCCGGGACGATGATCGCCAGCGCGGCGGCGGCACCGAGGCTCCACATCGCCTCGGGGGTGAACCCGGCCTCGCGCAGCTTGACTCCGCCCTTGATCCCGATCGCCCACATTAAATAGAGCGAGAGCAGCTTCGTGACGGCCTCGGGAATGGCAAGGTCGGACTTGAGGAGACCGGCGGCCATCCCGAGGACAAAGAACAGGATTGGGGGGCTAAGGAGATTGTCGAGCGCCAGTGACCAGTCCACGATGGCCAAGCATAGCCGATGCGGGAGTGGTCATGGTTGATCGGTTGAGCCTGAATCAGGGCATCTTCCGGATCGCCTCGCGGATCTCGCCGAGTTCGGCATCCTTCAAGTTGATCTTGGTGGCTGGGTCGAACGCGAGCTTCGGCTTGGCGATGCGGCAGATCGTCTGGGCCGCCTTGTCGCACACGCGGAGGTAGTGAGGCAGATCGGGGCGAGCATCGACTCCGATGCGTTCGACTTCATCTTTGACCGCGAGCATCGGGAGCATGGCCTTGGGGAGCCAATCCTGCGAGATCCAGTCGCACGCCTCGACTTTGCGGAGCCACTCTTGCTCGTTTTCGGAGGCCGAGAGGGACAGGGCGAATGCCTTGCGGGCGTCCTCGTCCCCGAGTTTGGCCAAGGAGGCGAGCATGGCGTCACGCAGCTCGGGGCTTTCCTTCTCGAGGGGGATCTTGGTCTTCAGAAGACCCGAGACGGTCTGCTTAGCCTGAACGTCGCCGATGGAATTATCCGTGAGGATGAAGCACATCTCGCACCGCTGATCGGGGTCTTCCATCGAGTTGAAGATCTCGAGCAGCGGCATAAAGGGCAGCGGGTCTGGGCACGCTTTGAGTCCGGCCATCGCGGACCCGCGGACCTGGCTGTTCTCGTCCTTGGCCGCGTTGAGAAAGGCACCGGGTGCAGCGGGCCCACCGGTACGTCTGATGCAGTTCACCGCGATGCGACGGACGCCGGCGTCCGCGTTCGACGCTAGCTCGATAAGACGAGGTGTTGCCGATGCGCCGACCGATTTGGCAAGATCTACCGCGGCGGGGTCCTTCGCGAGCACTTTCTTTTCGAGGTCTTGCATCGACACAAGGGTCTCCTTCGGGGTTCGGTCGTTAGACGTGGGATCGGAGGCGGTGTTGGGAGGCGGGAGGATCCGCGACGGGGGCTTGGCACCGGGTTGAGACGGGCCGCAACATGAGAGCATGGCCGCGACGATGAGCACCATTGACCGGGGATGCCGCACCATGCCTAGTAGGGCCCCTTCGAGGAATCGATGGTTTTGCGAGCGATCTTGGTCTGCCCGTCGTTTTTGCGGTCCTTGAGTTCTTTGATGGTGACCTGGCACCCGCGACAGGCAAAGCCGTCGGGCAGCAACCCGTACCCGTAGTCATCAAAGCGGGCTTCTTCTTTGGCCACGCGGGCCGGGCGGGAGATCAAAGGCCATGTGGTCTTGTTGGGCATCCCGTTGAAGACGTGCATGAGGTTACGGTTCGAGAAGGAATCCTCACGCTCGTCAGGATTCTGCTTGTTGTCGACGTGCCAGAGCTGGAAGAAGTGGCCGACTTCATGGGCGAGGTCGTTGGCCCAGTGCTCGATCGCGCCGCGCGGGCTACCGGCGGTCTGGTCGCCGAGGATGATCCCCGGGTTGGGCATCCCGAACTGCTTGGCGCTCGCACGGCTAAACCCGTACCCGAGCGTGTTCCCCGTGCCGATCTGTTTGATGAAGTAGGCGTTGATGGTGTCGTCAACTCGGTTTGCAGAGTTGTCGGGCCACTTGGTTCGGAGCAGGATACCGATCTCCCCCGGGAAAGGGTCATCGCTGGCGATATCCGCTGTGGCGAATGTGACGGTCTTGGTCCTGCGGGCCCCGACGTTGATCTCGATGCCCGCTGGTTTCCAGATCGCGCGAACGAGCTTCATAATCTCGTCGAGGTCCGCGATGGGCGCGGTGCCCGATGCGGTCGCGCTGTCGATGGTAATGAAGTGAGGCGTAATATCGACGGTGAGTTTTTTGTAGACGTGGACGACGAGCTCGTGGATAATGGGGCCGCTGGTGGACTCGAACCGGACTTCAACGCGGGCCTTCTTCGGGTTCCCGCCCTTGACGCCGTTGATTTTAATCTCCTGATCGCCTGCCGGAACAGCCCCGTCGGCGGGCAGTTCGATGGTGATCACGTTGGTATCGCTGCTGGTGACAAAGAGAGCGGCGGCGGTGTCGATCTTGAGCCGTTCGAGCCTCACGATGATGCTCTCGCCTTCCATGCACCCGACGATCGAGGCGTGCTCGCTATCGGCCCAGCCGCGCGAATCGATATCGGGCTTGTCGGGGTCGGGGTTGCCCGAGTCGATCGCGCGAACAAAGCGCGTGAGCACGAACCTTTTTGAGTGAAAGATCGCCTCGTTGAACATCGTTAGACTCCGAATTGATCTTTGAGCTTGCCGCGAGTGATCGGCCCGGCGATGCTGTCGACATCGATCTTCGCGTCCACCTGGAACTGCAAGATCGAGTTGTCCACGGTGCGGTCCATTGTGCCGTCGGTGGGCGAGAGGATGAAGTACCCCAACGCGTCGAGCCTGCGGCTGATAGGCACCAGGTCGTCGTTCTGATCCCCGTCGCTCATCGTGGCGGTGTTGATGTCTTTCAGTGCCGGCATTGCGCGAAGAGGCGTGACCTGGAAGTCTGTCCCGAAGATCCTGACGACCACTTGTTGTCCGCGGGGGGTGATGCCGACGTTGACGGTGCCGTCGGACGGCGTGATCCCGCTGGTGACCTCGACCCCGTCGGCCAGAAGCGAGAACGCGGCGCCCTTGATACAGCGATCGCTTTCGGAGCCGGATTTGCCTGGCCAGCGCTGGAAAATGAGCTTGATGGGCACGACCACGAACGTGTTGTGGTGGGTGCCTCCTTCTCGTGTTCGGGTGACTTTGACCGCCATCGGTGTGTACCTCTTGGATCGTGAGCGTGGAGCCCGCTCAGGAGCCGTAGAGCTCCTTGATCTTGTCCCTGGTTGTGTCGTTGAGTACGCCGTCGGTGGGCGTGAGCTTGTTTTTCATCTGGAACTGTTTGAGAGCTTCGGTGAACTCGTCGTTGTCGGTGTCGTCGATCGCACCGGGGAAATACCCCATGTTGGCGAGTCTGCTCTTGATGCCAGTCTTCACTTCGATCGGGTCCATGGCCCCGATCTCAAGCGGGAAAATGATCGGAGCAATCTTCTTCGGATCATCGAACCACACCCGCAAGCTCCCCGCTTTCTCTTCGGCGGGTATCTCCGCCTCGATCTTCCCATCGCCACCCGACTTGCCCTCTTTCACAAAGTCGGCGATTTCGATCTTGAATTTCTTGCCCGAGATCGCCTTCCCTGCGTCGTCCTTCAAGAAAATGATCAGCTTGACTTTCTCGGCGACGAGCTTGAATTTGTACTTCTGGTCGGTCTGCACAGCCTCGGTTTTCGTCTCATCGTTGGGGATCTTTACGATGTCGCCCGGGCACAGCAGATTGGGGTTTGGCCGTAGCCGCTTCAACTCGGAGTTCTCAGGCAGGTCGTAGATGGTTTTCCAGCTCGGCAGCCTGAACTGCGCCGCGATGCTGGACATGCAATCTCCGGAGACCACGGTGTAATCAAGCATGAGTCAGGCCTTCTTCCAAGCGTCTTTGTGGAGATTCGGAAACTTCCAGTCGTACGACCCGGGCTCGAGGCCGACGATCACGACTTTGCCGTCAGCGCCCAAGGTGCCGCTGGTGACGATCTCGGTCCCTTTGAGCAGTTGGTAGGGTTCGCCCGCGACGGGTTTGCCGTCGGGCTTGACGAGCTCGACCTCGATCTTGGCGAGTTTTTTGAGTTCTTCCTCGGTTCGCTCGGGCGGTGTGGAGCCTTTGACGGTCTGCTCGCCATACTTCCCTGTTTTGGTCTTGATCTGCTCGGCCTTGGCCTTGGCGACCTCGCCGGGATCCGCCTTGTCGGCCTCGGTGGCGACTTTGCTCGCCACGGGGCTGACCGCGCTTCCTTTACTGCCACTCTTTGGACTGGGCATACATCTCTCCCGAAATCAATTGACCGAGACCATACCGCCCTTGAGCGTCAGTGTCCCACCGCCATCGACGGTGCCCGAGGCCGAACCCTTGACCTGGACGTTGAGGCCCTCGGCCTTGAAATCGCCGGGGGTCGCTTTGAGCTCGATACCGCCGGCGGCCTCGACCTTGAACGTCCCGTCGGTCTTGATCGCCACGCCGTCTGCGGCTATTGCGATCGACGTGCCCCCAACTTTCAGCGTGATGTTCGTCCCGGCCTCGATCACGATGTTCGCGGCCTTGAGGTAGTGGTCGCCGGTGACCGCGGTGGACTGCTTGGCTTCGAATACCTCGATCACATCCTTGGACACGGTCAGTGACAGCGACTCCGTGATCTTGTGAGACTGCTTGCCCTTGATGGTGAGGTTCCGGTCGCGGCCGATCTCTTCAACGTGGTCGCGTTTGACCATCTCAAAGCGGTCTTGCTTGATCTCTTCGTTGCTGTCGTTCATCACCTTGACGTGCTTGTCGTGGCCGATGAGCTCGTACCAGTCGTTCTTGTTGCGGATATCGATGTTCTTCTCGCCGTGGAGGAACACCTGTTCGTCACCTTTTTTATCCTCGAACCTCAGTTCGTTGAAGCCCGCGCCGCCTTTGCTCGTGCTGGTTTTGTAACCGGACATCGTTTTGTTATCGGGGAGCTTGTAGGGCGTGCTGTTCTCGCCGTTGTACACCCTACCCGTGATGATCGGGCGATCTGGGTCGCCGTCGAGGAACTCGACGATGACTTCTTCGCCGTGCCGGGGGATGTGGATTTGTCCCCATCCTTTACCCGCGACGCCCTGAGAAACTCGGATGGAGCATGAGTCGTTCGCGTCACCTTTCCCGTGCCGGTCCCACACAAAGTGGACTTTGACACGCCCGAATTCGTCGACGGTGATCTCTTCGCCGGAGGTTCCCACGACGACCGCGGTCTGGGGGCCCGGTATGGTGGGCTTTGGCGTCACGCGGGCGGGCCTGATCAGCGTGGTAGCATCGATGGCGCTGAACGACACGTTGTACGTCCCGCCGCCGCTGGCCTGCTTCGATCCGCCGTAGTTATCGCCCACGATCCGATGCGTCGCCGAAACCACGAGCCACTGCTTGTCGGCGATGTCTTTGCGGGGGTGCGTGTCGAGCTTGAACTTGTGCCCGACCGCGATCCCGCGGGCGTTTCCCGTGGCCTGCGCGACCTCGAACGGCGTTTGCAGCTCCTGGGCGCGGATCTTTGCGTAGGCTTCGCCGTCGGCGGGTTCGACGTACTCGCCGGGATAGTCGAAGATTTCCCCGTCCGCGGCCCCGTGTTTTCTCGTGATCGCATGGGACGCGATCATCTGCTTTCCGGGCACTTTGAAGTCGTAATCCGTGATCACCGCCGTCGTGGGCTGAACTTGCTGCGTCAGCATGAACGAAGTCAGCCCCTGGAACTCATCGGCCCGCTTCGATCCTTCCGCATCAAACTTGATCGTGGCAAACCCCGGGTACTCCTTGTACGCGCCGGGATTGTCGGCCAGCACCATGGTGTGCTTCCCGTTGTCATGCGTGAAGAAGTAGGAGATACCCTCCTGCTCTGCCAGCCGATCGACAAAGTTCAGGTCCGTCTCGCGGTACTGCACCTGATACTCGCGGGACTTGTAGCTGCCCGTCAGCCCCTTCTCGACGAGGAGCTTCTGGATCTTGCCCAGCATCGCGTCGATCACCCCGACCGGTGTTATATTCTGGAAAATCTTGCAGTCAGACCGGCGTGAGAGAAGCCACGCCGCCGGAACGATCCTCGCTCGATACATCGACAGGTCGTCCTGCATTCCCTCGTATGCAAATGAAGACACGATCCCGTTGAAGTACCGCGTTGTTCCGTTTCCAAGAGCCATCCGGACCGTCACGTTCTGGCCGATGATCTTGTCAAACTCGATCGCCTTCTCCGTCGAAAGAAGCTCGGCGTCGATCTCGTACGGACGGTTCATCGTCTCGCGGATCGTGACTGCCTTGGCCAACAAGACATCTTCACCCAGTGGCGTGGCGATCGAAACAAATCGGTTGGCCTGCGTTCTCGCATTGTCCGGCATACTTCGCTCCCTGAATCCGCCAACTCAGCTCATACCGAACACGCCCCACCACCGCGACCACCCATCCACCACCTGCCAGCCGTCTCGCCAGCCTTCAAGATAGACACAACACTCGATCGGCTGCGCCGTCAATACCCAAACATCGCCCTATCGATCGGACGCGGGTCGTTCGTTCAATCAAATCCGTACGCGAACTCGCCGTTCGAGACGTCGATCCGCATGGTCTTGATCTCTTTGCCCTCGATCATGCGGTTCAGAACCTCGCGGCTCATCTCCGGGAGCATCTTCTGAGTCAAGATGGCGTCCACCGCGCGAGCGCCACTCTCGACCTCGGTACACCGCTCTGCCACGAGTTTCACAACGGCGTCGCTAAAGGTCAGATCGGCCTTGTGGTTCTGAGCCACGCGTTTCTGGATCTTCTTAAGCTGCAGCTTGATGATCGCCGTCATCATCTCGTCGTTGATGGGGTAATAGGGGACGACGACCAGGCGACCGAGCAGGGCCGCCGGGAAGACCTTGAGCAACGGCTCGCGCATCGCCTTTTGCAGCCCCTCGACCCCGGGCATCAGCGTCGGATCCTTACACATGCTCATCAGCAGGTCGCTGCCGGCGTTGCTGGTGAGCAGGATGATGGTGTTCTTGAAGTCGATCAGTCGGCCTTCGCCGTCTTCCATCATGCCCTTGTCAAAGACTTGGAAGAAAATCTCGTGGACGTCGGGGTGTGCCTTCTCGACCTCGTCGAGGAGCACGACCGAATACGGGCGTCGACGGACCGCCTCGGTGAGCACGCCGCCCTCGCCGTACCCCACGTACCCGGGGGGTGCGCCCTTGAGGGTGGAGACGGTGTGGGCTTCCTGGAACTCGCTCATGTTGATGGTGATGAGGTTGTCTTCGCCGCCGTAGAGCGTGTCGGCCAGCGCGAGAGCGGTCTCGGTCTTGCCCACGCCCGATGTGCCCACGAGCATGAACACGCCGATGGGCCTTGTCGGGTTGTTCAACCCGGTTCGGCTCAGGCGGATGGTGTTGGCGATGGTCTCGAGCCCGTGCTTTTGACCGATGACTCGTTCGCTGAGGGTGTCCGCCAGACGCATGATCGAGGCCATCTCGTCCTTGACCATCTTCCCGACGGGAACCCCGGTCCAGTCGGCGACCACCGACGCGATCGCCTGGCTGTCGACGTTGGGAAGAATCAGCGGGCTCTCGCCCTGCATCGTGGCCAGGTCGGCCTTGAGTTTTGCCAGTTCCGAGATGAGCGTGGCGCGATCCGCCTCGGAGAGCGGTGCCTCGGCGGGGGCCGCCGCCTTCGCGTCGCCCTCGGGCTTCTTTGTCTTGTCGCCGGATTCACCCTTGAGCTTCTTCTGCGCCCCGATGATCGCGTCAACGAGTTCCTTCTCTTTCTTCCAGCGGAGTTCGAGCTCGGCCTTGCGTGCCTGCTCCTTGTTGAGCAGCGACGTGATGTCCGCTTTGCGCTGGGCGTGATCCATGCCGATCACGCTTTCTTTGTCGATGATCGTCAGCTCGGTCTCGAGGCTCTCGATGAGCTTCATGCAGTCGTCGAGCTCCGCGGGCACGGCGTGCTGGCTCACCGCCACTCGGGCCGCGGCGGTGTCGATCAGGCTCACGCTCTTGTCGGGGAGCTGCCGCCCTGGAATATATCGGTAGCTGAGCTTCACCGAGGCTTCCAGGGCCTCATCGAGGATGTGCACCTTGTGGTGCTTCTCGAACATCGAGGTCACGCCACGCATCATCAGGATCGCCTTCTTCTCGTCGGGCTCGTCGACTTTCACGGTCTGGAACCGGCGGGTCAGTGCGGCGTCCTTCTCGAAGTACTTCTTGTATTCGGCCCACGTGGTCGCCGCGATAGTCCGCAGCGTGCCCCGCGCGAGCGCGGGCTTGAGCAGGTTCGCCGCGTCGTTCTGCCCCGCGGCACCGCCCGCGCCGATCAGCGTGTGCGCCTCGTCGATGAACAAGATGATGGGCTTGGCAGACGCCTGCACCTCGTCGATCACTTGCTTGAGCCGGTTCTCGAACTCGCCTTTCATGCTCGCCCCGGCCTGCAGGTCGCTCATCCGAAGCTCACGGACACTGACGTCTTTGAGCGCGGGCGGCACATCGCCTCGTGCGATCCGGCCCGCGAACCCTTCAACCACCGCCGTCTTCCCGACGCCGGGCTCTCCGACGAGGATCGGGTTGTTCTGCCGACGCCGCATGAGAATGTCGACGCACTGGCGGATCTCATCGTCTCGACCGACGATCGGATCAATCTCGCCCTTGCGAGCCGCCTCGGTAAGGTCTTTCGTGAACTTGGCGAGCCCTTCCTGCTTGCCCATCATAGCGGGCGACATCGCCCCGCTGCTTTCACCGGGCCCCGCGCCCGCGCCCGCGCCCACGCCCGTCCCGTCGCTGGCCAGCATCCCGTGCTCGGGAGACTCGGCGCACACCTTCAGGTATTCCTTCGCCAGGTCGTCGGCCTTGATCTTGTCGAACTCTTTGCTGATCGCCTGGAGCACCTTGTCGAGCTCGGGCGTCTTCCGTGCCGCGTACACGATGTGCCCGGTACGGACCTGATACTCGCGGAACTGCAGCGAGGCGTACATCCACGCCTTCTCGACCATCGACTCCAGATGGTTCGAGATGTCGCGGATCCCGTCCGCGCCGCGGGGGAGCTTGTCGAGTGCGGCCTGCATGTCCGCGGCGAGCTTGCTCGGGTTGATCTCGAACCGCCGCGAGATGCGGTGGAAATCGCTGTCCTGGCTCTGGAGCACCTGGTACAACCAGTGCAGGAATTCGACGTATGGATTCCCGCGCAGCTTGCAGAACACCGTGGCACCTTCGAGGGCTTTGTACCCGATGTTGTTCATTTTGCCGAACAGGGCCGCCCTGCTGATATCTCCCATGATCTCGATCCCTTCTTGGCCCGGTGGGCCCGCTGTGCTCTTGAACGAAAGTCTTTCAGTCCGCCGTACGCCCCGCCGATTCGCTGCTCAGCAGCACGTCCGCCGCGTCCTGCGCCGGCGGCGCTTTGACCATCCACGTCGTATATCCCAGCCGTATCCCAGCCGCCGAACACATTTCCGGTGCTCGACCGGGTCCTTTGCCCTGGTGCTTTCCCGGGAGCCTGGGCATCGGCACCTGATCCTTGCGAAGGACCAAGCGGACTTCCCACGCCGTTTCTGTTCCCGCATAAAGCCGGATCCAGTCTCTGAGCCGCTCAAACCCCCTGGTCCCGGGCAGAAGCCGCTCGTAGCGTGAAAGATCCATCGGACCCAACGTCAGTCTGAACATGCTCTGACAGTCCCACACCCGCGTGCCGGCGATCGCGGACACGCCAAGCCCCGATGTCGCGGCGTCGCCGAGGCGCGAGCGATATTGGATCGGGAGCTCGATCCAGCGTCCAGCGAGTTCCTCGACGGTCGCTCGAACGCCGAAGAACTCCGACAGAATGCTCACGAGCCCTTCCGCAGGACGCTGAGGCGAAGCGAGCCGACCCGCGAAGTACTGCTTCGAGGCGTCGGGAATCGAATCTCGGTTGCGCAGCGAAGGCATCCCCAGCCCGAACTGGCTCGCTACATACACGCCGAACCGATCGGACTCGGTGTCCGCACCATTGGAAGCGACGAGGTCGTGGCTCACGGCGGGCCGGTTCATCGCCCACGCGCGATAAAACAGGCTCGCCATCCGATGATTGAACACATCGAGAAAGCGTGCCATCGTCGGGTCCGCGCTCTGAAACTCGCGAGATCGAACATACTCAGTGAAATGCAGAGGCATGGGCCCCTGGGGCCCGAGCATTCCCATGAAATTCACGAAGAGTCTCGTAAGCCCCGCGCGGGTCTTGGCAGCGCCCACCGTCCGAGGCGCGAACGCCATCGAAGGCTCCTGCCCCAGACGCACGGGGTCTTGAGACGCCTTAAGGCTCCGGCCAAGTCCGGGCGATTGGTGGGCACGCGCCGCCAGAGACTCAACCCTTCGGATGAGCTGAAAGAAATCGAACGTCCAAGGCTCGCTCGAAACACGGTTGAGCAGGTCGAGCAGCTCGCCCTCGGCGCGTGACCGCTCGGACGCCGAGTCGGACGGCGTTGATTCGAGCAGCGATGCAAGCGGCGAGGCGCTCACACCAGAGGGCGTTGTCCGATCCTGGCCGGCCATCGCATGATCTCTCCGCGTTCGACGGTCTTGATCACCGTCTCGGTGAAGCTATTCAGCCCGACGTGCCGGGCAAAGAACTGTTCCAGTGCGGCACCGAGCGCGAACACGCCGGTGCCCTCGAATCCTCTTTCCTCGAGCATCACCTCGATCTGCAATCCCCTCCCGAACGTAATAGGACCCGGAGTTGGGATCCGCCGAGTAATCGGGCTGCTCCGAACACCACGGATCGCCTCAACCTGCTTTCGGATCACTGGATCCGAGGAGTCCGCGTACAGTTTCACGAGATCGCGCAGCGCACCGGCACCCTCACGATCCGACGTGTCCGCGAGCGAGAGATAGTTCAGCGACTGATGGCTGATCAGCCTCCACGCCGTCTCTCCTTCTGCCACGCTGGCCCTGGGACGCGTCGGCCCCGACACCACACGCACGGAAGACGAGGGCAGCCCGATTTCGAGCGTGAAGTCCGTGCGCCCCTTCCCGAGCGACATCTGCAAAGGAAGGTCGCGGTTGGTGCACATCGTCTCCACACCAAGCTGCCTCAGGTCCACGCTGTACGGAGCGGCCTGTGCGTCCACGATCGAAAGATACACCTCGCTCCCCGGATAGCTCGACCGACGGCCCTGCTGGCGCTCTCGCTCGGAGAGCACCCGCGGGACGCGCGATGCGACGTAATACGCCGCTCCCAACGCGTCCTCGTCGCTGACGGCAAAAAGAGGCCGAAATGCACGCTCGTCGCCCGTGCGTTCCCCGAATCCCGTCACACCGGTGATGCCGTACACCTCGAAATCCAGCGGGCGAGTGCGGTCTGGAATCACGTGGAACTCGCTCGTGCGCTCGCTGATGAAGATCCGATCCGCCGACTTTGGGAACAGATTGATTGCTGGCACGCAGTACAGCGCGAAGTTCGTTGCGTCGACACGTGACTCCAGCGAGGTGTCGTCGTCGTCGAACAGGAACACGATCTCGACTGTGGACGACGCCACTCGTTTGAACGCGGGCCTCAATCCCGTCATCGCGACAAACAAGAACCGCTGCGGAAACGCGAAATACTCCGCGAGGAGCCGGTACCCTTGGAAACTCCTCGCGTCAAAGGGCAGCAACTGCTCCGATTGCTCGTACCCAACACGGCGAAGGCAGGTGCCGGCGTCGAGAACCGTCGTCTGGTCACGCAGTCCACGCGCCCGTGCCGAACCACCCGCACGAACGACAACCCGCTTGCAGTGCGCCAGCAATTGCTCGTAGAGGCGCATCGGATGGGCTCCGTCGCCTCGGAGAAAGAATATCAGCTCATCGAGCGTCGTGGCCGAGATCGGCGCCCCCGACGGGACCTCCAGCGTCACCGCGATCGCCGACTTCATCCCTTCGCTCTCTGTCCCCGCAAGATCCAGAAGGCCCATCTCCCGACCGAGATACTCCGCGGACTTGACCAGCACGGGCCACAGTTTCGTCGGCTGCGAAGTGCGGTACTCGCACTGCGTGCGCTCGTTCACTCCCATCCCGTAGGGCGACCTCAGCACCGTATCGCGGGGCACCTCAACCCCTTCCATCAACGCCCCATCGTTCCACTCAGGGCTGAACTGAACCACCGCCATCGATGGTGTCGGAGCGAGATAATGCGGAAAGACCGATTCGATCAGCCCCTGGGTAAACCGTGGAAACTCGGCGTCGATCTTCAGCTGGACCCGCGCCGCCAAGAATGCGAACCCTTCGAGCAGCCGCTCGACGTACGGGTCTGCGCACGCCAAATCCTCGATCCCGAGACGGCCCGCAACCTTCGGGAATTCCCGCGCAAACTCGGCGCCCATCGTTCGAACGTGGTGCAATTCGCGCTCGTAATACTGGAGTAGCCTTCGGTCCATCGTTCCTCGCTCAGACCCCGCGCAGCTCGAACTGCCCGGTTTCCAGGTCCACTTCGCTCCGAACGTACAGCGTTTCGGGCATCGGGAGAGGGCAGAACTCCGCCGCGATCTCGAACCCGATCACCGCGGGATTCTTCTGCCGATTCTCGTCGATCGAGGCCCGCACCCGCAACGACCCTTGCATGATCCTTGGCTCGAATGTCGCGATGGCCCGCCGCATCGCGCCCTCCACCTGTCCGATGCTCAGCCCCGCGCTGCTCAGGCCCGTCGCGTCCGGGAGCCCGTAGTTCAGCACGCTCTGCGACGCGAGCGGAAACTCGTAGATCTCGGCCCCCATAGGATGAGCGCTTGTGTTGAGCAGCCACGAGAGGTCGCGGAGCACCGCCGCACGAAGGTGCTTCATCGACATCACCCGTTTCTCGCGCGATTCGACCCGCGACGAACGATCGTCGTCCGTTAGCCGGTCGAGCAGCGAGGGCTGCAGCTTCTCAGAGGTCGTCAGTTCAGCCATCGCCAACCCCCGCGAACGAGACCGACTCGATATCCAGCACCGGGATCTCGCCCCCGTCCCACGCCAGCATTTTTTGCCCCTGCCCCGCGAACGTGACACCCCCGTCGAGGTCGGCCCAATCCGTCTTTCGGCACAGACGAATCAGCGGGTCGCTCGATCGCTCGCTCCCCGAGTATCTCACCGGGATGAACCCCTCTTGAGTCGCTCCGGTCGTCCACGTGAACGTCGCCGGCAGCCACAACAGATCGCGCAGGTCCGCCGGCGCATCGAGGCGAATCTCCTTCACCCGCGACATCGGAACCCAGTAGTACTTCGCATCAACAAAGACCTCAAGCAAAGGCCCGAGTCGGCTGTCGGCATCCGCAAGCCACGCAAACGCCGTGCTTGTTCCTTCACCGCGACCCTTGATCGTGCCCCCCACTGCCGGTGCCGACTCGAGCGCCGACTCACGCATCCCTGCCGCAGCCGTGTGCTCGCCGCGTGCCGTGTGTCCCATCGCTTGTACCATCTGCGCGATCCACGCCTCGGGTTCTCCCAGCAACAGAGGCGTCCGTTTGCCCGCAAAGACCTCCCCGCGGAATCGCTCGCACAGAATCAACTGTCGGCAAACCTGCGCCATGAGAAGGTTCTTCGCCTCCATCTTGCCCGCGACATCGAGCTGGGTGATCGCTCGATCCCATTGCCCCTCAACCGCGGCCAGCTGGAACAGAAGCACCCGCGACTTGCCCGCTGACGGGTTGTTCCGAACTTCGTCCTCAGCGGCCTTGACCGCCCCAGACAGGTCGCCCCGTTTGATGAATTCCATGACGCCCATGAGTGCTCCTCTCGGGGAATCCCCGAGCCCCACAAGAGTAGCAAAAACAAGACACCGGCGTGCCGGTATTCCGACACGCCGGTGGTTTTTTGAGACTCACGCCACACGCGCGGGGTGCCCGAGCGTGCGTTGGAATGTCCCCGATCCAGGGCCGACCGAACATCAGACCTTGAGGTTGGTCTTCATGTTCCAGCCGCCCGACACCGGGCCGCCCATCGCCTTGCCATCCGCGCCCTGCTGTTGATACGTGATTTCGATCTTCGTGAAGTTGAGGCTCACTTCTTCCATGGGGATGTCCCCACCCTGAGCCGACCCGCCCGGACGGATCGAGCTGACCAGCACGTCAGTCAGCTTGATCTTGAGATATTCGAGCTGCCCGCCGCCGGCTTTGCGGACAACAAGCATCGCATCCTTGATGTGCTCACCCGTGCAGCACTTCACGAACAACACAGGGGACGACTTGTCGAGACGCTTGACGAAGGAAAGGTCGCTCAGCGAAACCTTGCCCGATCCCCCGCCGCTGCCGGCCGCGCTCGAACCCGTCTGAGTCGCCCCGAACGAGAATGAAAGAACTTCAACCTCGTCCTTGTGCGCGCCATCCGAAGTTTCGCCCTTGATGTCCCCGATCTTGATGAACATGTCAGATGCCATCGTCGTGCTCCTTCGGGCTCCCGGGTCTCGGTCGCCCTGTTCCTGCGGTCTCGCGGCGTGCTCGACCAAATACCTATCATTACCCAACCGACAACCCGCGTGCCGGTTCGTTCACTCGCTTTGTTGAGCCCCACAACAGATTGGCTCGTCCCACATCCCCCACAAACCCCGTCGTCCGTCCCCCTTCTACTGGAGAGAGACGGACGACGGGCTCATAGACACGAACTGCTCATAGTTTTCCGAAACGGCTCCTTTCGAGCCCGCATCGGGCGGAATCAGCCCTTCTTCGCCGAAGGAAGCTTCGAGACCAGTCGCAAGCTGACCGTGAGCCCTTCGAGCTGGTAGTGAGGCCTGAGGAAGAACTTCGAGGTGTAGTACCCGGGGTTGCCCGGCACTTCCTCGACCACAACCTCCGCAGCGGCCAACGGCCGACGAGCCTTGACTTCTTCGCTCGAGTGCGCCGGATCTCCGTCGACGTATTGAAGAATCCAGTCGTTGAGCCATTGCTGCATGTCGGCCCGCTCTTTGAAGCTGCCGATCTTGTCGCGCACCATGCACTTGAGGAAGTGACCGAACCGGCACACCGCGAAGAGGTAGGGCAAGCGGGCACCGAGATTCGCATTCGCCGTCGCGTCCGGGTCGGAGTACTCCGCGGGCTTGTGCAAGCTCTGAGCGCCCATGAACACGGCGTAGTCCGTGTTCTTGTAGTGCGACAGAGGCATAAACCCGTTCTTTGCCAGTTCCGCCTCGCGGCGATCGGTGATCGCGATCTCCGTCGGGCACTTCATGTCCACGCCGCCGTCGTCCGTCGGGAACGTGTGGCACGGGAGCCCTTCGACCGCCCCGCCCGACTCCAAACCGCGGATTCGGGTGCACCACCCATAGTGCTTGAACGAACGGGTGATGTTCGTCGCCATCGCGTACGCGGCGTTCGCCCACGAGTACTTGTTGTGCTTGGCGCCCTCGATGTCCTCTTCGAATGCGAACTCTTCAACGGGGTTCGTCTTCGCCCCGTACGGAAGCCTCGCCAAAAACCGCGGCATTGCCAGCCCGAGATACTTGGAATCGTCGCTTTCTCGAAGGCTCCGCCAGGGCGCATACTCCGCGCTCTGGAAGATCTTGGTGAGATCGCGCGGGTTCGAGAGCTCTTGCCAGCTCTCCATGTTCATCACGCTCGGATTCGAGCCGGTGATGAACGGCGCATGGGTAGCAGCGGCAATCTGAGCCATGCCCGAGAGGATCTCGACGTCCGGCGGGGTGTGGTCGAAGTGGTAGTCGCCGACGATCATCCCGTAAGGAGACCCGCCGGGTGTGCCGAATTCATCTTCGTACATCTTCTTAAAGAGCGGGCTCTGGTCCCACGCCGTTCCCTTGAACTTGGCGAGGGTCTTGCTGAGATCCTTCTTCGAGATATTGAACACTCGGATCTTGAGCGTCTCATCGGTCTCGGTGTTGTTGACGAGGTGCGATAGCCCTCGCCACGCGGATTCGAGCGCTTGGAAGTCCGGATGGTGGATGATCTGGTTGATTTGTTCCGATAGTTTGCGGTCGAGTTCCGCGATCATCGATTGGATCGACTTGACCGCGTCGTCGCTGACGAGCTTGGTGCTCTCGAGAGCGACTTCGGCGAGCGTCTTGACCGCCGACTGGATCGCGCTGGTCGCGTTGCCCGTCTTGGGTTTGAATTCTTTCTGCAGGAGCGACTCGAAGTCGCTTCCTTCGAGCTGCAGCCCCTGAGGAAGAATCTGTCCTTGTGTCTCAGCCATTGGTTCCCTCCTGCTTCGGTGCCGACGCGAGCGCCTTGAGAAGGTTCGGGTCGCTCATCACTTTGCCCATGAGATCCTCGGCCCCGCTCTTGCCGTCCATGTAGGTCAGCAGATTCGAGAGCTGCGTTCTGGCTTCCAGCAGCTTGCGAAGCGGCTCGACCTTCTGTGCGACCGCCGCGGGCGAGAAATCCGCCATGCTCTCGAACGTCACGTCAACCGCCATGTTCCCCTCGCCCGTCAGCGTGTTGGGAACATTGAACGCGACGCGTGGTTTCATGCTCTTGAGACGCTCGTCGAAATTGTCGACGTCGATCTCGAGGAATTTGCGGTCGGCCACCGGTGCCAAGGCCTCGGCGGGCTTACCCGAGAGATCGGACATCACACCGACAACGAACGGCAGATTCACCTTCTTCTGGGCACCGTACAACTCCACGTCGTACTCGATCTGCACTCGGGGGGCTCGGTTTCGTGCGATAAACTTCTGACTGCTCGCCTTTGCCACGGCTCGCTCCTTTCCTGCTCGGTGTCTCCCCGCCTACTCAGCGGGCATCCTTAGGTTGCCGGCGGCTCCTCTTCCGCCGCCAGCTTTTCGAGAAGTGCCACCGCCTCGGGCGTCAGCAACTTCCAGATATCAACAAACTTCCGCCCCACCATTTTCTCACAGCACTTCATGATCAACGGTACCGGACTGCTGGGCTCCACCCGCTCGTAGTAGTTGTAGACTTTCTGAAAGATCTGTTTGACCTGTTCACGGTTGCCCAGATCCCCGTCCATTTTGAACGCCGCGCTCCCGCCCGCGGGCACGCCGGTTGGATCCGCGCCCGGTGCGCCGCCCGAGTCCGCTTCGGAGGCTACGCCCTTGCGCTTGTCGAGGCGCCGTTTGACCTGTGTGTGGACATCGCGCGTGAGCGTGATGAACTTCTCCATCTCGGGGGCGTTGTTGGCCCCGGCAAGGCTCGTAAATAGGTCATCGAGGCTTTTGGCAAGATCCGCGATCTCTCCCGCTGCCGCCGTGATTGTCTCGAGACGGTCGAGATCGGTCTCCTCGAACGCTCCATCGATCACGCCCATTGTCGCCGATGCAGTTGGCGCCGATGCGTCTGCCGCAAGCGTGCCCGACGCGATCATGATGTCCTTGAGCCCGAACCGCCCAAGGGCACGACTCTCCGCGAGCGGCGCCTCCATGAGCCTTTCGTGGAATTTCATCACGTCGCCGAAGCTCTTGTACGGCGTGTTCAACGACGACAAAATGTTCGCACGCTCGGTAGGGTCGTTGTTGTCTTCAGGGTCAAGCTTCGGATGAACGTCGGCCCAATATTGCTCCAAGAAGCCGCGGAGCACCAAGAGCCCATCGCGGAATCCGGGAAGCCCTTCCATGCGTAGCGAAGCCAGCGCCAGCCACAGCGCCACACGCATGTCCTTCGAGCGCCCAAGAAGCTCCAGACACCCGTCCCGAACCTCGCGCCAGTCCGGATCCTCGGCGGCGATTGTCTGATCGCCCATGACCTGTTCGGGCTTGCCCTCGCCGAGCCGCAAGACCTCAAGCAGACGGCGGTCGTAACGCAGATCCTCCCCGCACGAAGACTCGGCCGAGATCGGGAGCAACAGCTTGGCGACGTCCAATCCCACGGAGTCGTTTCCTCGGCACGCCCTGGGGCCAATAGGCCCGACCGGCTCGAACACCTACCACAACCAGCCGAGCCTTCGGCTGGACTCGCCCCCTGCACCCCTTCACAGCATACCACACCCGAACGCAACGCACACGCCCCCGGCGAGATTGATCCCTTGCTCGGCGCATCATCTCTCGCACCTTTCCACGGCGTTCGTCTGGCGCGGGCAAACGCGTCACAAAACAACGGGGCGAAGTCCTATGACTTCGCCCCGTGCTGAGTTAACACCTCATGCCATGAGGTTGGTATCTGATAGGTTAGCGAGCGATCGCCATGATGCCGGGTGCAACAATCGCGTCTCGTCCCAGGACCGCGTCCTCAAGAAGACCCAAGCCCTTTTCGCCTTGGAACTCAGGGATTCCCTTCGGACGGAGCTTGGACAAGACCGCCTGGCGCGGCCGGCGTAGCTCGAAATCGCTCAGGCCGATCTGCGTCAATTGGTCAAAGATGCCTTTGACCGCATTGAGCTTCTCAAGGGCAGAGACCGAAGCATCATCCTGCGAGCTTTCCAAGAACACTCGGAAGCCGTTCCCATCGACCGACTTGGCCGACGAGGCATACTGCTTCCATGCACGCCCGACCGCCTCGCTGACCACAGCGCTGTTGTCGAGCCACATCCCGCGGCCCTTCGCGTCCAGACGCTGAATTCCGTCCTCATCCACACTTGGGCGATCGAAGACACTGTGGTACCGATCGACGATGTCTTCCACGGCCTCGCGAGTCAGTCGCTGACGGCTCACGCGGTACTCGAACCCACCGTCACGACGAGTCCGACCGATCGACGGAGCCGTCCCCGTATCGTTGTAGATCGAACGCCCAACCATGGAATCAAGGAGTTGAGCGAAGAGTGTGGCGAACGACTCGCGTCCGGCATCATCCTGTGCATCGGCCCGTGACAACACGCTCGGCTCGACCAACGTTCCGAAGATCGACTGGAAAAGGTCGGCGAGTTCGTCGTCGATCGGTTCGGGCGATGCGACCACGCCGATCTCGATCCGAGGATTCAACCCAGCGATCGGAGGCGCGTCCGTCGTTTGCCCCGACCGAAGGTCAAAGCCACGAAGTTGGCCGCCCGAAGTGAACGCCGCCGCAGAAATCGACGTCGTCCGCGAGGCAAAGCTTGCAAGGTCGCCGCCCGTAATCGCCCCGCCGGCCCCGAGCGTGAACGTCGCGTCGGCGTTGGTGATGTTCTGATTCACCGTAATCGTGCCCGAGGCAACCCAGTCAACGCCCGTGTCGCCCTCGAACTGGCCCGTAGCGGTCTGGATACCAGAGCCGCTGGTGGGCCCACGGAGGTTAAGAAGGATCTGGTTGGAGGCATTGACCACCAGGTTGCCCAGCACCGACAGATCGCCCACAGTCACGTTCCCGGCAATCGCCTCAAGAGTGAGGTTACCCAAGGACGTCACGCGGTGGCCGGCACCAAACGTCACGTTATTTCCGGTCACGGTAAACGTGCCGCCCGTGGCCGAGGGGAGGAAGAATCCGGTTGAACCGACCTCGCCCAGTCCTGTGCCGAAGAGCACCGTCGCGACGTTAACCGCCTCGGGCGCACCGCCAACAGCGGCGAAGGTGACGTCGCCCAGCGCGTCCGCACCCACGCCTCCGATGTTCCCGCCGAAGACCATCAGAGGCTGGGCCGCGTTGTTCCCTGCACCCGTCGCAGAAAGCGTCACGTTCGACGCGTTGGTATTGCCCGCGAGCGAGCCTGCAAACACCAGATTTCGACCGGTGATGCTCGTCGTACCCCCAAGGGCGACGTTCCCGACGAAGATCGCCGCGCGTGTCGCGGTCAGTGTGAGCGTGTTGCCCACACCTGTGGTCGTGGTGCTCAGGAAGCGAGTGTCGTTGCTGGCTGTCGCGGTCGTGTTGCCAAGGAAGGAAGCTGCCCCGGTCACGACTACATCGCCCACATCGGCTCCGACAGTGTTCGCGGTGAGCGTGAGATCGGCACCCGCTGCCGTGCTGAGCGTCGAGCCGAAGGTCACATCGTTTCCGGTAATCGAGTTCGCACCCACACCGTTGAGCGTGGCTGCCCCGGCGATTGTGACGTCGTTGACCGCGGTCAGTGAGGCGACATCGGCCACCGTCAGAATCCCACTGAAGTCGAGAGTATCCGATGCCGTGGCCGTCAGCGACCCGAGCAAGTTGGCGTCGCCGGTGACCGTGATCGAGCCAAGATCAGCACCGTTCGTGTTGGCCGTCAGAGTCAGATTGGACCCGGCAGCGGCGTCCAGTGTCCCGCCAAAGGTGATGTCATTGGCGGTGATCGAATTCGCGCCGGCTCCGTTGAAGGCAGCGTTCCCGGTGACACTGAAGTCATCACCCGCAGTCGCCGAGAGCATGCCCGCGAAGGTGCCTGTGCCCGTGACTGTGATTGCGCCTGTTGCCGACAAGGTCAAGTCACCCAAGGCGTTCAGATCACCCGTGGAGATCCCTGCGCCCGACGTCAGCGTGATTCCCGCCCCCGTCGTCGTATTGGTGTACGACTGGCCGGCGATGGTCGTCACGTTCGCGTTGATGTTGGTCCCGCCCGTGCCATTGACCGTTACGGCGTTGATGCCCGTCCCGCCGCCGACCACTCCGGCGAACGTCGTCGCGCTGTTGGCGGTCACGGTCAGGCTGTCGGTCGCCCCGGCGACTCCGTCGATGGTTCCCGTAAACGTGACCGCACCGGTCGTCGCGAGCGCCGTATCACCCGCCGTCAAGACGCGGTCGCCGGTGACGATGACGTTATTTGTGTACGTCTGGTTCTGCGTCGTGGTGACATCGATGGTCAGGTTCAGTGTGCCGCCGCCGTCGACGGTGAAATTCCGAAGCCGGCGGATGCTGGTGCCCAGGGTCGTCGTCGCACCAAAGGTTGTCGTCCCGGCATCGGTGATCGTCAAATCTTGTGCGTCATCGGCGGCGAGATCGACGTTCCCGAGAATCGAGATCGTGTTGCCCGAGAGGGCGACGCTGTTGTCGAGTCGGAGGTCATCGTTGTACGTCTGAGCCCCAGTCGTGGTGACGTTGCCCGTCAGCACCGTCAGCCCGCCCGCGTCGGTCGTCAGCGAGCCCAGGGCGTTTGTGCCGCCCACGGCCTGCGCAAATGTCGTCGTCCCCTGAGTGTTGATGGTGACATCACTGCCCGCCGATGAATCGACGGTGCCATTGAACGCAATATCGCCCGCAGAGCCGACACCTGTGGAGGAAACGATGCTTGCCACGGTGAAATCCACGGGACCATTGAAGGTGAGTGTGGAATTCGTCGAGACGTTATTAGCGATGACGATCGATCCACCGTTGGCCCCGTCGACGTCGAAGAACACGTCGTCGACGAACTGTGGGTCGTCCAAGATCTGGATCTGAGCGGTGAGCCCAACGTCGCCGAAGCGAATGGCCGCGAACCCATCCTGAAGTCGGCCAAGCTCGACCGTGTTCAGGTGGAGACCGCCGCTGCCAGGACCGCCGAGTTCGATGTTGGTTGTCGAGAGGAACGTGGTGATGGTGAGGTCCACACCGGTGCCCGTCACGTTGTCGGCAAAGTCGAGGTCGCCAGCGATAATCGCGAAGTTTGGCCCCGCGATCGTCACAGCATCTCCATAGCTCTGCAGGCCAGTGGTGCGAACTTGCGAGCCGTTGAGCAACGTGCTGCCGTTGTTGTCCGTGGTCAAGGCCGAGAGAGCGAACGTCGCACCGATGTCGCCGCCGAAAGTGGTGTTGCCGTTGCTGTTGACGGTCAGCGCCGCACCGCCGTCGGACTGCGCATCGATGGTGTTGGTGAATGAGACGGTCCCCGCGGTGATGGTGACATTTGAAGCCAGCGTCACCGGTCCGTTGAAGGTCGCCGTGGCTCCGCTGATGTCACCACCGAGCGTGATCCCTCCTGACCCACCAAGCAACACGTCGTTGGTCGCTGTGATGGCCGCTGCAGACACCGAGCCCGGCGTGTCAGTGGTCACGTTGAAGAGTGAGTTGGTCCCACCGATTGCGCCTGTGAACGTCGTCGTACCGCTGGATACAACGCTCAGGCTCCGGGTACCCGCGGCGTCGCCGTTGATGGTCGAGCCGAAAGTCACGTTGGCACCGCTCGATATCAGGTCCGCACCCAGGGTCACGGCGCCAGTGAAGATCTGATCGCCCGTCGTCGTGATGTTTGTGGTGTTGATGTCTGATGCGCCCGACACCGAGAGGCTGTTCAGGGCTGTTGTTCCGCCGACAACATCGCCGAAGCTCGCGTCGCCGGTCACGGTGAGGCTCTGCGCCCCATCGAGGGTTGTGATGAAATTGATCGAAGTACCCGTCAGCGTTGTATCGGAAGTGAGCGTGACCGCGTTGAAGTATGTCTGCGTGGTGGTCGTCGTGATCGCGGTTGTGTTGATCGTCGTATTCGCGGATACGGCGAGAGCGTTCAGAGCTGTCGAGCCGCCGACAATCCCGTTGAACACGGCCGAGCCAGCGATGTCGAGGTTGAACGCCCCGTCGACGGTTGAATCGAACGTGACGGTTCCACCAGTAGTCAGTGTGGTGTTGGCGCCGATCGAGGTTGCGCCGCCGAACTGCTGGGCCCCCGTCGTGATGATTGTTCCGCCGTTGATGGCAGCGGCTCCGATGACGCTCAGCGACGCCAAGGCGCTGCCCCCGCCCACCGCTCCGCCGAAGGTGGCGATCGTGTTTGCATCAACCGTGAGTGCTCGTACGCCGCCGGTGCTGTTAAGCGTGTCGGCGAAGGTGATCGCGCCGCCCGTCGAGGTCAACGTGATATCCGCGGCCAGAAGCGTCGGGCTGTTGTACACCTGATCGACGACCGTGGTCACATTGTTCGAGAGTGTAATCGTCGTGCCTGTGACGTTCAGCGAGTTCAAGGCCGTCGTGCCACCGACGATCCCCGCGAACGAGACCGCCCCGGTGCCCTGAACCACCACATCGAACCCGCCGTCAGCGGTGCTCTGGAACGCGATCCCCGTGCCGGTAATCGTCGACGCCGCAGTAAAGACCACGGCCTTGCCAAACGTGATGTTGTTGAGCACCGCGATGTTGCCGCCGACATTGATCGGCGAGCCCGCGCCCGTAACCGAGAGCGACGTCAGGGCGATCACACCGCCGACCGCGCCACCGAAAGTGGTCGCACCGGCGTCGATGATCGAGAGAGAGCGGGAAACTGCGTCGGAATCAACCGTGCTGCCGAACGTGATCCCGGAACCTGTGAGCGTGGTGTCCAAGGGCAGTGAAACCGCGCCCGTATACGTCTGGGAGCCACTGGTCGTGATCGAGGTTGCGCCGATGAATGTGGTGCCGCTCACGCTCAGGCTGGTCAGCGCCGTCGTGCCGCCGACGACGCCGCCGAAGCTGCCGTCGCCGGCGATCGTGAGGCCGAACGCGCCGTTGAGCGTCGAGCCGAAGCTGATCGTGGTGCCCGTGAGGGTCGCC